>Ga0315900_10011033_pt1 | contig 11225 bp, 6 predicted proteins | sample LakEriMetagenome_FD_203521 | JGI IMG/M metagenome (GOLD analysis project Ga0315900, IMG submission 203521) | Freshwater fungal communities from buoy surface, Lake Erie, Ohio, United States - Buoy 12 MA114 | ecosystem: Environmental > Aquatic > Freshwater > Lake > Lake biofilm | place: USA: Lake...
ACGCGGCCAATTCCATCGCCACCATCGTCAGCACCAAGGTGCTCACGCCCTTCCAGGCGGTGGTCTGGGCCGCGGCCTTCAATTTCATCGCCTACTTCATCTTCAGCGACCACCATGTGGCCAACACAGTGGCCAAGACCGTGCACGAGGAGTTCATCACCCTGCGCGTGGTGCTGGCGGGCCTCATCGCGGCCATCGCTTGGAACCTGCTCACCTGGTGGTACGGCATCCCCAGCAGCTCATCGCATACGCTGATCGGTGGGTTTGCCGGTGCGGCCCTGGCCGGCGCGGGCTTCGACCTGGATAGTGTGAACATGCAGAAGATCGGTCTGGTGGCCGCCTTCATCTTCCTGGCCCCGCTCGTGGGTATGCTCATCTCCATATTCATCACGCTGGTGACCCTGGTCCAGCGCCTGTGGCTCCGCTTGTTGATGATCGGGGCGGCCACGGCGATCACGTCGCTTTACATCCTGAAGAACGCGGACCTGAAGATCGCCATGGCCTTGTTCGCCCTGGTATTCATGGCCAGCTATGTGTGGGACCTAACCCGGGCACCGAGCGCGCTCCGCACAGCCAATCTGTACAAGCGTCTCCAGCTGCTGTCCTCCGCCGCGTTCAGCATCGGCCACGGTGGCAACGATGCGCAAAAGGTGATGGGCATCATCATGGTGGCCCTGGTGGCCGGTGGCGAGGCCTCCTCGCTCGATGAGATGCCCTACTGGGTTCCCCTGGCCTGCTACGGCGCCATTGGCCTGGGCACCCTGAGCGGTGGCTGGAAGATCGTGAAGACCATGGGCACACGGATCACCAAGGTGACACCGCTGGAAGGGGTTTGTGCCGAGAGCGCCGGTGCCATGACGCTCTACATGACCGAGCAGATGGGCATCCCGGTGAGCACCACGCACACCATCACGGGCTCCATCATCGGGGTGGGGGCCACCAAGCGCCTCAGCGCGGTGCGTTGGGGTGTCACCATGCGCCTGCTCTGGGCCTGGGTGCTCACCATCCCCGTGAGCGCGGTGCTTGCCGCGTTGGCCTGGTGGGTCTGCGGCTTCTTCGGGATCTGATTAGGCTTCCGGGCCTGGCGGCCTGATGCCCACACCGATCGGTCGGCTACCTTGGTGCGCTGAACCTTCGGTCCATGTCCATCATCCTGAACGATGCCGGGCTTCACCGCCCGCTGCTCCCGCTCACCTTCACCAGGCCGGTAGGCCATTTGCGTCCGGGCATCCTGCGCCTGGGCGAAGGCTGGTACGTGCGCAGCGGACTGGCCGTGGGCTACCGCACGGAGGCGTACCTGGCCGGGGCCTTTCCCGTGCCCGAAGGCGAAGTGCAGTTCGAGGTGGATGGGGGACTCTTTCCCACGGACCAGCTGGTCTCGGCGGTGATGGACCTGCGCGCCGGTCAGGTGCTGGTGAAGGATGGTCGCGCCCTGGCCTTCTGCCTCGAGGGCCGCAGCGTGCCCGGTGAGGCCGACTGGACCGCGCCGCCCGCCTACCTCACCGCAGTGCCCTTCACCGGGGAAGTGATCCGCTTCGAGCGTCCATGGCACCTGTTCCAGCACTGTGGCAAGGCCATCGAGCACGACTTCGCCCTGCTCACCGAAGGCCGTCGTTCCCAACCGCTCAGCGCGCTGAACACCGTGGTGGGCGATCCGGACCGCATCTTCCTGGAGGAGGGAGCGGTGGTGGAGGCCAGCATCCTCAACACCAAGGCCGGCCCCATCTACATCGGCAAGGGAGCGGAGATCATGGAAGGCTGCATCATCCGCGGCCCCTTGGTGCTGGGGGACCATGCGCAGCTGAAGATGGGGGCCAAGGTCTACGGGCCCAGCGCCTTCGGCCCGGAGTGCCGCATCGGTGGCGAGGTGAACAACAGCGTGGTGCTGGGCTACAGCAACAAGGGCCATGACGGATTCCTGGGCAACAGCGTGCTGGGCGAGTGGTGCAACCTGGGCGCCGACACCAACAACAGCAACCTGAAGAACACCTATGGCAACGTGAAGGTGTTCAGCTACGCGGAGGGGGGGGATGTGGACACCGGCCTGCAGTTCTGCGGGCTCCTCATGGGCGACCATAGCAAAAGCGGGATCAACACCATGTTCAACACGGGCACCGTGGTGGGCGTGGCAGCCAACGTGTTCGGCGGCGGCTTTCCCCCCAGGCATATCCCCTCCTTCAGCTGGGGTGGGGCCGATGGTCTGGAACCGCATGATGTGGATCGCGCATTGGGAACGGCCCGCCGCGTGATGGAGCGTCGCCATGTACCGCTCACGGCCGCCGATGAGGCCATCCTGCGCCAGGTGGCCACCCTGGACGGGCCCGGCGTGGACCCCGTCGGCTGACCATCTGTCAGCCCCGGCCGAACGGCACGGCGATTGGGACCTGCACCCGGTCCTGCACATGATCCCGGTCAGGGGAGGTCCCCCGGCCATGGACGGTATCTTTGAACTGACATCCTGACCCATCCTGTCGATGAACGACATCCTCCATACTGACAGCCTCTTCAGCTCCGAACAGATCGAGAACGAGACCGAGCTCATCCCCTTGATCACCGCGGAGGATGAAGAGCAGATGAACGCGGAGACCACGCCGCCCGAACTGCCCATCCTGCCCCTACGCAACACCGTGCTCTTCCCAGGCGTGGTGATCCCCATCACGGTAGGTCGCGACCGCAGCATCCGCCTGATCCAGGAGGTATACCGTGGCAACCGCACCCTTGGGGTGGTGAGCCAGAAGGATGGCCAGATCGAGGAGCCGCGTGCCGAGGACCTGAATAGCATCGGCACCATCGCCACCATCATCCGCATGCTCCGCATGCCCGATGGCAGCACCACGGCGATCATCCAGGGCAAGAAGCGCTTCGAGGTGCTGGAGATGGTGAGGCTGGAGCCCTACTTCACCGCCCGTGTGAAGGAGTTCGAGGAGATCCGTCCCGCCAAGGACGACAAGAGCTTCGATGCGCTCGTGAGCTCCCTGAAGGACCTCTCCCTCGAGATCATCAAACAGAGCCCGCACATCCCCACCGAGGCGCAGTTCGCGATCAAGAACATCGACTCGCCCTCCTTCCTGGTGAACTTCATCAGCAGCAACATGCAGGCGGAAGTGGCCGAGAAGCAGAAGATGCTGGAGGTGGCCGATCTGCGCGAGCGGGCCAGCCTGCTGCTGGCGCACCTCACCAAGGAGCTGCAGCTGCTGCAGATGAAGAACGAGATCCAGAGCAAGGTGCGCACCGAGGTGGACCGCCAGCAGCGCGAGTACTTCCTGCATCAGCAGATGAAGACCATCCAGGATGAGCTGGGCGGCAACCCCATCGAGCAGGAGATCGAGGAGATGCGGGCCAAGGCCATTCGCAAGAAGTGGTCGAAGAAGGTGGGCGAGACCTTCGAGAAGGAGCTGACCAAGCTGCAGCGGATGAACCCGGCCGGAGCCGAGTTCAGCGTGCAGCACAACTACGTGCAACTGCTGCTGGAACTGCCCTGGGGCGAGTACAGCGTGGACGACTTCGATCTGCGGAAGGCCCAGAAGATCCTGGACCGCGATCACTTCGGCATGGAGAAGGTGAAGGAACGCATCATCGAGCACCTCGCCGTACTGAAGTTGAAGGGCGACATGAAGGCGCCGATCATCTGCCTGTACGGTCCTCCCGGTGTGGGCAAGACCAGCCTGGGCAAGAGCATGGCCGAGGCACTGGGCCGCAAGTACGTGCGCATGAGCCTTGGTGGCCTGCACGACGAGGCCGAGATCCGCGGGCACCGCAAGACCTATATCGGTGCCATGCCGGGCCGTTTGATCCAGAGCATTAAGAAGGCCGGCACCAGCAACCCGCTCTTCGTGCTCGACGAGATCGACAAGGTGAGCCGCAGCGCCCAGGGCGACCCGGCCAGCGCCCTGCTCGAGGTGCTCGATCCCGAGCAGAACAACGCCTTCCACGACAACTACGTGGAGGTGGAGTACGACCTGAGCCGCGTGATGTTCGTGGCTACGGCCAACAGCCTCAGCACCATCCATCCGGCCCTGCGGGACCGCATGGAGATCATCGAGGTGAACGGCTATACGCAGGAGGAGAAGATCGAGATCGCCAAGCGGCATCTACTGCCCAAGCAGTTCACCGAGAACGGCATCAAGCCCAAGCAGTTGAAGCTCGCGCCCGGACTGCTCGAGGCCATCATCGACCAGTACACCGACGAGAGCGGGGTGCGCACGCTGGAGAAGCGCATCGCGAAGCTGGTGCGCTACCGCGCCAAGCAGATCGCGTTGAAGCAGAAGCACGCTGTCACCATCACCCCGGATGAACTGGTGAAGATCTTCGGGCCCAGCCATGCCCGTGACAAGTACCAGGGCAACGACGTGGCCGGCGTCGTGACCGGCCTGGCCTGGACCCCTACCGGCGGCGACATCCTCTTCATCGAGACGAGCATCACCAAGGGCGAGGGCAAGCTCACGCTCACCGGCAACCTGGGCGATGTGATGAAGGAGAGCGCCGTGATCGCCCTGGAGTACCTGAAGGCCCACAGCGAGATCATCGGGCTTGACGCAGATGTGTTCAAGCGCTGGAACGTGCACGTCCACGTGCCCGAAGGCGCCACTCCGAAGGACGGGCCCAGCGCGGGCATTGCCATGCTCACCAGCATCGCCAGTGCCTTCACCCAGCAGAAGGTGCGCAAGTTCGTGGCCATGACCGGCGAGATCACCCTCCGCGGCCGCGTGCTGCCCGTGGGTGGCATCAAGGAGAAGATCCTCGCCGCCAAGCGCGCCGGCATCAAGGAGATCGTGCTCAGCGTGGACAATCGCAAGGACATCGAGGACATCGATGCACGGTACACCAAGGGCATGCGCTTCACCTACGTCACCGAGATGATCGAGGTGGTGAAGCACGCCCTGCTCAAGGAGAAGGTGGAGAACGCCTTGAAAGTGGCGTAGGGGCCTGGAACCTGAACGAGGAAGCCCGGTCCGATACGGGGCTTACTCGCACCTGGGCCGGCCGGTTCAAAAGTTGAACTGGAATTGCAGCCGCAGCAGGTTGCCCCGCTGCTTGTTGTCCTGCCTGATGTGGTCCTCGAAACGTCGGTCGCCGATGTAGTACTCCACCACTAGCTCGAAGTTCCTGTTGGGGTTCCACTCAACGCCGAACTCGAAGTCGTTCACTGAATAGCTTCGTGCGTCGAGCTCGTGCTTCTTGCCACCTTCATAGACCTGATAGCGTGCGAACGGGAACAGCACCTGCTGGTCGAGCTTCAGACGGTATGACAGGGTCACGAATCCGCCGCTAAGGTCGCGGGTCTCGATGCTGTCGGTGGCCGGGTTGTACTCGGGGCCGCGGCCCACGTTATACTCGGCCAGCACGCCGAAAGGCCGCGGATAGAGGTTCACCGAGCCCAGCACGCGCTCGTCCGCATAGTTCCAGTCCTCCGCGCCCTTCACGCCAGCGCTGCGCTGATCAGGGGTTACCACATAAACTCCCGAATAGCCTGCTGCGGAGGCTTCCAGTATCTGATCGCCAAGCGCGAAAGGCCAGGTGACCCTGGCCACGGTATGCAGCACATCGTTGGCCTCTGGTCTGTTCGCCGTCTGGCCATTGAACACTCCGAAGGCGACCACACCATAGTCGCCACTTCCTTTCAGGCCTTCGTCCACCACCATCTTGAAGCGCTCCCGGATCCGGGAAGGGGCCCAGTACAGAAAGGCGCCCAGGTCGCGTTCATTGCTGTGCGCGCTGTTGGTCGCATCGGCACGGTCAAGCGGCAGTCGGTTCTGGCTGCTCTGCATGTTCTCGAAACTGTACGGCACCTTGCTCTGACCGAACCTGATCCGCCATTCATTCCTGGCGTCAAGCCCAACGTCCATGTACCAGTCGCGCAGCTGCGCCACCTGCTGTGTGCTCCCTGCCGAACTGGCGAAGTCAGGCTGCAGGTAGATGAACACTCTCGGATGCACATATCCGCTGAAGATGATACGTGCCCGCCGGATGAAGAAGCCGCCGTTATCGCCGATGCTGCGGTCGCACTGCTCACACTTGAAATCCGGGTTGGTCTCCAGCAACCGGTTGTACCGGATCTGTCCGTAGCCGCGGATGCTGAAGGTCTCGTACCATGGCCGCTTGACCGGTCGGGTGATGGCCTCGGTGCTGTCCGAGGACAGGGGTAGGGCCTGTTGTGCACTGGCCGTGGCGGCGCACAGCCACAGCGCGCACAGGACAGTTCGGTACATGCGGTTCGTAAAATTAAGGTTGCGAAAAAATCACCAGCATGTTAAGCGGATGTTAAGGAGGTGAACATTGTTGTGGCATCAGGCTGGAAAGGTCTTCGGTCCGCGGGTGTTACTTTGCCCCATGTTGCTTCTCATCGTGCGTTCGTCCTTCACGCTTTTGCTGCTGTTCCCGATGCTCGCGCTGGCCCAGCCGCGCATCCCCGCCACCACCCAGGCCGATCTGCTGCACCTGCGCAAGGTGGCCGCAGCGGAGCCGCATGCGCGCAAGCTCACCGATGCCACCCATGGGCGCTACCCCACGGCCTACATCAACGGGCGGTGCATGGTGGGTTTCCTGGCCGCCACTGCAGCGGACTTTGATGCTGCCCTCGCCATGAACCCGCACGTTTCCGTCGGCGCCCGCATCGGTGAGGTGGTCTCGTTGCGTGTGGATGCCTATCACCTCGATCAGGTCCATTCCATACCGGGCATCACCTACATCGAGCTCGCAGGCAAGGCCAGGCCCGACCTGGACAAGGTGCTCTGGACCACCCGCGTGGACAGTGTGCACCGCGGCATCAACCTGCCCATGGCCTACACCGGCCGCGACGTTCTCATCGGCATCTGCGACTGGGGCTTCGACTACACCCATCCCGACCTCTACGACACACTGCTGACCCAGACCCGGGTGCGTGCCGCGTGGGACCAGTACAAGCAAAGCGGGCCTGCCCCGGCCGGCTTCCCATACGGCACGGCCTACACCACCCCGGCCGAGCTGCTTGCCGCCGGGTCCGATACGGCCAACATCTACGGCCACCATTACCACGGCACGCACGTGGCCGGCATCGCCGGTGGCAGTGGCGCGGGAACACCCTACCGGGGCATGGCCTTCGAGTCCCAGTTCCTGCTGGCCACCTGGCTGATCGACGCGGCCGCTGTGATCGACTGCTATGCGTGGATGAAGCAGATCGCCGATGCGGATGGGAAGCGCCTGGTGATCAACCAGAGCTGGGGGCTGCACCACATCGGCACGCTGGACGGCAATTCGCTCATCAGCCAGGCCATCAACGCGCTGGCCGCGGAAGGGGTGGTGTTCGTGAACTCGGCCGGCAACAACGGCGACGTGAACTTCCACATCCGCAAGGACTTCACCGGTGATACCCTGCGCACCCGGCTGCAGTTCTACAGTTACGCCGCCAACCCGAACATGTGGGGGCAGAGCATCAGCATGTGGGGCGAAGCGGGGCATCCCTTCAGCGTCAACCTGCTCATCACCAACAACACCAACCAGGTGCTCGCCCAGTCGCCCTGGTACGCCACGGCCACCCAGCCCGCCTACCTCGATTCCATCATCGTGGTGGGCAGCGACACCATCCTTTTCAACCTCACCGCCGATGCCGCGCATCCGCTCAACGGACGTCCGCACTTCCGCCTGCGGGTGAGCAACCGGATCCCCTACCTGCGCGTAGGGCTGCGGGTGACCGCTCCGGATGGCACCGTGCATTGCTGGAACGTCACCGAGCTCACCACGGAGGTGGGCAACTGGGGGCAGGCCTTCCTGGCGCCCACGGCCGGCTGGACCGCAGGCGACAAGCTCTACGGCATCAGCGAGCCGGCCACCACGCAGGACCTGATCAGCGTGGCTGCCTTCAGCAGCGAGTACCTGCTTACCAACGGCAACCTGGCGGGCGGGGCCATCGCGTCGTTCTCGTCCTATGGGCCCACCCTCGATGAGCGGGTGAAGCCGGACATCGCCGCACCGGGCGTGAGCGTGGCCTCCGCCATCAGCTCCTTCGCGGATGCGCCGCCGGCGCCGCTACAGAACGTGCCGTTCAATGGGGAGAACTACCCCTTCGCACGCCTGTCCGGCACCAGCATGTCCTCACCGGCCGTGGCCGGCATCGCGGCCCTGCTGCTGGAGGCCGACCCCACGCTGAGCGCGCAGGAGGTGAAAGAGATCATCATGACCACGGCCCGCACCGACCAGCACACGGGCGCGATCCCTGCTGGAGGTAGCACGCGCTGGGGCATGGGCAAGGTGAACGCCTATCGGGCCATCGTGGAGGCCCTTGGGGTGGTGGGGCTGCCGCAGCACGATGATGGGCTCGTCTGCGTGTGGCCGAACCCCACGCAGGACCTCGTGCGCGTGACCCTGCCGCAGGTGGCGGGGGATGTCCTCTGCACGGTGCGCGACCTCACGGGCCGCGTGATGCTGGTGCGGTCCATGGCACGGACGGCCCACTTCGTCGTGGACCTGGCACCCATGGCCTCCGGCACCTACCTGTTCACCATCGAGGCTGACGGAATGCGCCGTTCCGTGCGGGTGGTGAAGCACTGAGCGCGAGTCCTGCCGCACCCGATCTTCGCGGTTCCTTTTCCCATGGACCCACGCGACCTTTCCATCGCCGACCACACCTACCCGCTGCCCGATGGGCGCATTGCGCAGGTGCCGCTGGCGGAACGTGATGCCAGCCGCCTGCTTCAATACCGGCAGGGCGTCATCACCGACCACGTCTTCCGTGACCTGCCCGACCTGCTGCCTGCCGGTGCGCTGCTGGTGTTGAACAACACCCGGGTGGTGAACGCACGCATCGTCATGCACCGCGACTCAGGTGCACGCGTAGAGGTGCTCTGCCTGGAGCCCGCCGACCAGCTTCCCGTTGAAATGGCCTTCGCACGCACCGGAACGGCCGTCTGGAACGCCTTCGTGGGCAATGCCAAGCGCTGGCGGGCCGATGAGGAGCTCGTGCTCCAGCACACCGCCACCGATCCCCGCGACGACGACCACACCTCGGCGGTCACCACCACCCTGCGGGCCCGGCGGGTGGGCACGGACCAGGTCGCTTTCAGCTGGGAACCGGCCCAGCTCACCTTCGCCGAGGTGCTGGACCGCGTGGGCCATGTGCCGCTGCCGCCCTACATGAAGCGCCCCGATGAGGCCACCGACCGGGAGCGCTACAACACCGTCTTTGCCCGCAACGAAGGCTCCGTGGCCGCACCCACCGCCAGCCTCCACTTCACCCCGGCCGTCCTGGACCGCTTGCAGGCCCGCGGCATCACGCGCACCGAGCTCACGCTGCACGTGGGCGCTGGCACCTTCCTGCCGGTGAAGAGCGAACGCATGGCGGATCATGTGATGCACGGCGAACAGGTACGCATCCCCCTGGAGGCCTTGGAGGCCATGCGGGCCCAGGTGGGCCATGCGCCCATCGTGGCCGTTGGCACCACCGCCCTGCGGACCATGGAAAGCATCTACTGGCACGGTGTGGCCCTGCTGAACGGAAGCGCTTCGCAGGAGCTTTTAGTGGGCCAGTGGGAGCCTTACGAGCCGCGCGACAAGGAGCTGCCCACCGCCGGTGAAGCGCTGGATGCGGTGATCGATCAGGTCCGCGCCCTTCCCGAGAGGCGCTTGACCGGCCGCACCGAGCTGCTCATCGCCCCGGGTTACCAGGTGCGCCTGGCCGACGCGCTCGTCACCAACTTCCACCAGCCCCAGAGCACCCTGCTGCTCCTCGTGTCGGCCTTCATCGGCGACGATTGGCGCCGGGTCTACCAGCACGCCCTGGACAGCGACTACCGGTTCCTGAGCTACGGGGACTCCTCGCTGCTGTGGCGGAACGGCTACTGAGGCGATCCCGTGGACAATACCCGCATCCTATATTCGTTCCCTCCGCGTATGCGTCGTTCCCTACCCGTCATCCTCTGCCTGTTGCTCGCCCCCGGGGTCTTTGCCCAGCTCGGTGGCCAGGCCGCGTTCCGCGTGCTCGATATCCCCAGTTCGGCGCGTGCCGCCGCCTTGGGTGGGAACTACATCGCGGTGATGGACAACGATGTGAACCTGGGCTTCTTCAACCCCGCGCTGCTCAACCCCGAGATGGGCCGCCAGGTATCCCTGAGCTACCTGCCCTACTTCGAAGGCATCGGCATCGGCTACGCCGGCTACGCCCACCACTTCGACAGCATCAACACCACCTTCTCCGGCAGCCTGCACTACATTGATTACGGCACCTTCAAGCGTACGGACGAAGCAGGCAACGAGCTCGGTGATTTCCAAGCGGGGGAGTATGTGTTCCAAATTGGCGGAGGGCGCGCCATCGACAGCCTGTTCAGTGTGGGGGCCAACGTGAAGCTGCTCACCAGCAACCTGGACACCTATACCTCCACGGCCTGGGCCTTCGATGTGGGCGGGGTCTTCGTGAAGCGGAAACTGGGCCTCACGGTGGCGGCACTGCTGCGGAACATGGGCTACCAGGTCTCCACCTACACCGGTCAGCGGGAGAAGCTCCCCTTCCAGGTGCAGCTGGGCGTGACCTACAAGTTCAAGCATGCGCCCTTCCGGCTGGGCCTGATGATGGAACAACTTCAACAGTGGGACCTGAGCTACGAGGACCCCAACGCCGTGCAGCAGATCGATCCGTCCACCGGCGAGCTGATCGTGGATGAGGTGACCACCGTGGAGAAGGCGCTGCTGCACCTGGTGCCCAGTGCCGAGATCCTGCTCAGCCGGAACTTCATGATCCGCGTGGCCTACAACTACCGCCGACGTCAGGAGATGGTGCTGCCCGACAAGCCTTCCGCCACGGGGGTGAGCTTCGGCATTGGCCTGCGGGTGAGCAAGCTGCATATCAGTTACGGCTACTCCCAGCTCAACCTGGCCGGCATCTCCAACACCTTCACCCTGGCCGCCCGTTTCGCGGACTTCAAGAAGGACTGAGGAGGGCCGGGTCCGCGCCGGGCACCGTACTTTGGCGGCCCGTGAACCGCATCACCATCGCCATCGACGGATTCTCCTCCTGCGGGAAGAGCACCCTGGCCAAGCAGTTGGCCCAGCATCTGGGCTACACGTACATCGACAGCGGGGCGATGTACCGCGCCGTGGCCCTGTACGTGATCGAGAACGGCCTGGTGAAGGACGGCCGCCTGGACAAGGCGGGCCTGATGCAGGTGCTGGACAGCATCGACATCCGCTTCCAGCACGACCCCATGACCAACAAGAGCGTCACCACGCTCAATGGGCGCAACGTGGAGAAGGAGATC
>Ga0315900_10011034_pt1 | contig 11225 bp, 9 predicted proteins | sample LakEriMetagenome_FD_203521 | JGI IMG/M metagenome (GOLD analysis project Ga0315900, IMG submission 203521) | Freshwater fungal communities from buoy surface, Lake Erie, Ohio, United States - Buoy 12 MA114 | ecosystem: Environmental > Aquatic > Freshwater > Lake > Lake biofilm | place: USA: Lake...
GGCTTTGCCTCACCGCGCTGGGCGCGTTCTTCTGGATCGCACCGTTTTGGACGCTGCCATCGCTCACGCTCACCGCCTCAGCCGCTGCAGTGGCCACCGGTTTGATCAACATGGGTGCGAACCTCGCCGGCTACGCAGGCAACCACGTCACCGGCTGGCTGCGCACACACGGCTACGGCGAAATGCAGTGCCTCCACTTCCTCGCCGCCTGCTTCATCGTCGGCGGCATCATCATCAGCTTTCTGCGTCTCAAACCTAAATCAGCATGAGTTCCATCACGAACCAATCATCCCCCCTTCAACTTTACCGCACCATGCTCACGATCCGCATGGTGGAGGAGCGGCTCGCAAAGTCGCATCAGCGCGGGCTCATCCCCGGAGCCTGCCACACCTATGTTGGCGAGGAAGCCATCGCCACGGGTGTGTGCGCTCATTTGCATGAAGCGGATGCTGTCTTCAGCACACATCGCGGTCACGGTCACGCCCTCGCCAAAGGCATGGAGCCACGCCAACTCATGGCAGAACTCTATGGTCGCGAGACAGGATGCTCGCGCGGTCGTGGCGGCTCCATGCATCTCTTTGCGCCCGAGATTGGCATGATGGGCACCAGCGGCATCGTCGGTCCCTGCATCCTGCAAGCGACCGGCGCGGGCTACAGTTCTTTGATCATGAAGACAGGCAATATCGGGGTCGCCTTCTTCGGCGATGGGGCGGCGAACAACGGCGCGTTTCACGAAGGCCTGAACATGGCGACCATCTGGAAGCTGCCGGTGTTGTTCGTGTGCGAGAACAACCAGTTCGCCACCGAGGTTCCGTTTTCCAGCGTTGCGGGCAATCCTAGCGTAGCAGCGCGTGGAGCAGCTTATGGCATCGCAAGCTTTGAAGTGGATGGCAACGATGTGATGGCGGTGGAAGCCGTGGCCCGCGAGGCCGTGAAGCGTGCCCGCAACGTTGAAGGCCCGACACTCATCGAGTGCAAAACCTACCGCACTCGCGCGCACGCCGAAGGTATGGGTGACTTCACTTACCGCACGCGTGAAGACGTGGAGCAGTGGAAAACACGTTGCCCAATTGCTCGACTGAAGAAGCATTTGCTCGATCAAAAAATCGCCAGCGATGCTGAACTCAGCGCCATCGAGCAGGAAGTCGCCACGCTCACGGAGTCAGCGCATGAGTTTGCCGAAAAGAGCGCCTACCCAACCGCAGAGAGCGCCACCACGCACGTCTATGCAGCCCCACGCAGTGGACCACTACGTGATGTGCCTGCCTCAAGCGCCAGCACTCGCGAGTTGACCTTCATGAAGGCCACGCTCGAAGCGCTGACCGAGGAGATGGCGCGTGATTCGAAGATCTTCGTCATGGGTGAAGGCATCGGCGTGCGCGGCGGAAACTTCGCCACCACCAGTGGCTTGTTTGCCATCCATGGCCCCGAACGATTGCGCGATACTCCGATCTGCGAGCGTGGCTTTGTAGGACTCGCGGGTGGCGCAGCGATGACCGGCACGCGACCCGTGGTGGACTTCATGTTCGCCGACTTCGTGCTCGATTCCGTTGGCGAGATCATCAATCAGATCGCCAAGATGCAATACATGAGCAGCGGACGCTTGAAGATGCCCGTGCTGATGCGCGGCTGCATCGGCATTGGGCACAACGCTGCCACCCATCACAGCGGCAGCTACTACTCGATGTATGCGCATTTCCCCGGCCTGCGCGTCGTTGTGCCTTCGTCACCACGCGATGCGAAAGGCCTGCTCAAAACCGCGCTTACTTGCGATGATCCCGTCCTCTTCCTCGAACATCGCGAACTCATGACCGTGAAAGGCCCCGTGCCCGAAGAAGAATACTTCATCGACTTCGGTAAAGCCGCCATCGTGCGCGAAGGCAGCGACATCACCGTCGTTGCGCTCGCACTCATGGTTCACAAGACTTTCGCGGCGTGTGAGACCCTTGCAAAGGAAGGCATCTCCGTTGAACTCATTGATCCGCGCACCGTCGCGCCACTTGATGTGGAAACCATCATTCAGTCCGTATCAAAGACAGGCCGACTTATCATTGTGGACGAAGACTTCGCCCACTGCGGCATCGGAGCAGAGATCGCCGCGCAACTCGCCGACCGCGGCTTCGACGAACTCGACGCGCCCATCCGCCGTCTCAACGGCAAACCCTCACCCACGCCCTACAGTCCCACACTTGAGGCAGCGGTAGTGCCGAATGTCGAATCCATTGCGCAGGCCATCCGCGAACTTTGCGCTGAATAGACAACGCCATGCCCATTAACATCACATTACCCCGGCTTGGCTGGTCCATGGAGGAAGGCAAGTTCCTGGCATGGCTGAAGCAGGATGGCGACTTCATCAAAGAGGGAGATCCCATCTTTACCCTCGAAAGCGACAAAGCCGCGCAAGAAGTCGAAGCTATCGACTGCGGGATTTTGCGCATCCCGCTTGATGGCCCCAAGCCTGGCGACACCATCAAAGTTGGGCACGTGCTCGGCTACTTGCTCGCCGAAGGCGAGAGCGCACCGGTTTCCAGTCAACCTGAGATCAGGACCTGCCAGTTGATCGAGCCGCCCCAATTGGAGGAGAAAAAACTCATTCATTCTCCTGCTGCCATTCTCCTACCGACAAAATCCACCGCTGAGACACCCGCCAGTCCCCGCGCACGCCGAGCCGCCAAAGAGCACCGCGTTGATCTCGCCACACTCGCACCCACCGGCAAAGGCGGCCGCATCCGCGAGCGCGATGTCCTCGCCGCAGCCACTTCTACCTCGACCTCCGGTATGAAACAGGTGCCGCTCACGCAAATGCGGCGCACCATCGCCGCACGGCTCATGCACAGCCGCCAGACCACTGTTCCAGTCACCATCACCGCCCGCTGCGATGCCACCGCGCTGCTCGACTTTCGTCAGCAGCTCAAATCCATCACTCCCTCACTCCAACACTCCATCCCGGTCGTCCCCACCATCAACGACATCCTCGTCAAACTCACCGCCGCCGCCTTGCGACAGCATCCCATGCTCGCCGCCACTTGGGCGGAGGATCATCTCCTGCTCCCTGAAAGCATCCATCTCGGCATCGCTGTGGACACCGAGGCAGGCCTGCTCGTCCCCGTCATCCGCGACGTAGGCACTTCCACGCTCACCCAGATCGCCGCACAATCGCAGAGACTTATCGCCGCCGCCAGCTCCGGTCAGCTCGCTGTCGCAGACATGGAGGGCGCTTGCTTCACGCTCAGCAATCTCGGCAGCCTCGGCGTCGAAGCCTTCACCCCGGTCATCAATCCCCCCGAGTCCGCCATCCTCGGCATCGGCGCCATCGTGCGCGAGGCCGTGCCGCTCGATGACGGCACCTTCACCGCGCGTGACCGCCTCACGCTCAGCCTCACCTTTGATCATCGCGTGAATGACGGTGCCGCCGCCGCGCGCTTTCTGCAAACCCTCCGCCACCTCATCGAACACCCTCTCCTCGGGCTCGTATAAACCTATCCTCACTCATGAAAGTCCAACTCAAAGACCAAGTCGCCCTCGTCACCGGAGCCGCCGGAGCCATCGGCCAAGCCATCTGCGCATCGCTCGCCGCCAACGGTGCCAAAGTCGTCTATGCCGACATCAACCTCGAAGGTGCCCGCCAGCTCGCTGCTGCCACGCCCGGAGCCATGGCGCTACGCATGGATGTCACCGATGAAAAACAGATCGAATCAGCCATCAGCGAAATCATCGCCGCGCACGGTCGCCTCGACATCCTCGTCAACAACGCCGGCATCAACACCATGGCCCACCGCGTGAACATCGACTCCTTTCCCACTGAGGAGTGGGACCGCATCCTCCGCGTGGACCTCACCGGCCTCTTCCTCGTCAGCAAAGCCGCCTCGCGCCGCATGCTCCAGCGCAAATCCGGACGCATCATCAACATCTCCTCCGTCATGGGCCTTGTGCCCGCGCGCCTCCAATGCGCCTACACCGCCGCCAAGGCAGGCGTCGTCAACCTCACCCGCACCATGGCCATCGAACTCGGCTCGCAGGGCATCCTCACCAACTGCATCGCCCCCGGCTCCATCCTCAGCGAAGGCACGAAGCAGCTCTTCTACGGCGAGAACGGCCAGTTCAACGACCGCGTCCAGGCCATGCTCGCCCACGTCCCCCTCGGCCGCCCCGGCCAGCCCGAGGAAATCGCCCACGCCGTCCTCTTCCTCGCCGCCCCCGAAAGCTCCTACCTCAACGGCGCCATCATCCCCGTCGATGGTGGCTGGCTCGCGGGCTACAGCCGTGATTTTTAAGCCTGAAACCAAACAATCTCAGTGCCCGATTCCGTTCAGCACGCGCTGATCATTGCAGACCGATGGCGTTTGCGCTCCGGTGCTCCCTCACTCCTTCATGAGCCAAAAATCCCTGCCTGAGCCTGATTCCTCAGCCTTCCATTCCCAGTATCCCTCCATCGAGCACCTGCGCGAGCGGGCGCGGCGGCGGGTGCCGCGCTTTGCGTTTGAGTATCTGGAAGGCGGTTGCTTCTCAGAGGTGAATCTCCGCCGCAACACCGAGGAAATCCGCGAGGTGCGTCTGCACCCGTGGTATCTCCGCGACTACGCAGGCGCTGATTTGCGGACCGAGATTTTTGGCCAAACTTATGAGGCTCCGTTTGGCGTTGCCCCCATCGGCCTGCAGGGGCTCGTCTGGCCGCGCGCCACGGAGATTCTCGCCAAGGCAACATCCCAGCATCAGGTGCCCTTCATCCTCAGCACCGTGGCTACCGCCAGCATCGAGACTGTGGCTGAGATCACAGGCGGCAAGGCCTGGTTTCAGCTCTATCATCCGGCCGAGCCCGAGTTGCGGGACAAGCTCCTCGACCGTGCGCGCGAGGCGGGCTTTCCGGTGCTCGTCATCCTCGCGGATACTCCCACCTTTGCCTACCGGCCCAAAGAAATCCGCAACGGACTCTCCATCCCGCCGCGCATGTCCTTGCGCAATATCGTCCAGATGATGATGCGCCCGAGTTGGTGCCTTGGTCAGCTCGCGGCAGGCGCACCGCAGTTCCAGACCATGAAGCCCTACATCCCGAAAGGGCTGAACATGAAGCATCTGGGTCTGTTCATGAACCGAACCTTCTCAGGCCGCCTCAGCGCGGACAAGATCAAAGCCATCCGCGAGCGCTGGCCGGGTAAACTGGTCGTCAAAGGCATCGTCACACCCGAGGATGCGGAACTGGCTCTCCAACTCGGTGCCGATGGGCTCATCGTCTCCAACCACGGCGGCCGCCAGCTCGACGCCGGGGACTCCACCATCCGGTCCCTCGCAGGCTTGCAGCGCGAGTTTGGCTGCCGCACCACTTTGATGCTCGACAGCGGCGTTCGTAGCGGCCCGGATGTCGCCTGCGCCCTCGCCTCAGGGGCCAAGTTTGTCTTCATGGGCCGCAGCTTCATGTATGGCGTGGGCGCTCTGGGACCCCGAGGAGGTGATCACACCTTGATCATGCTCAAGCGACAGCTTCGCCAGGTCATGGAGCAGATTGGCTGCGAGCGTGTGGCTGACCTGCCCAAGCATCTGCTACTTCTCCGCGAGTGACCCACTATGCCCACCACGCCGGGCAACCACGACCAATCCGACACGCGCACGTGCTCAGCCGTTCGTCACCGTTGTTCGGCAACTCGATACGCAGCGGGCGTTGCTCCAAACAGGCGTTTGAAGTGCTGGCCGAAGCGGGAGACGTCGCGGTAGCCGACGCGTTTGGCGATGCGGGCGATGGGGAGTCGGGTGGTGCGGAGGAGTTCGGCTGCTTTTTCGAGGCGGAGTCTTTGCAGGTAGGCTTGGAAGCTGAGGCCGTGCTGTTGGCGGAAGAGTCGGGAGAGATTGCCGGGGCTGGTAAAGGCGATCTTGCTGGCGACGTGGGTGAGCTTCAGCGGGCAATGCAGACGGAAGACGAGATGCGCGACGGCGCGTTGGAGTGGATCGCCTTCGGGTTCGGTGGTGGACTTGGTTTGCTCGGCGAGGCGGAACCACACGGCTTCGACGTGGGTGCGGGCTGCATCTTCGGCGGCGGCGGGATCACCGAGGGCAATCGTTTCGACGAGATGCTCGTGTTCCTCTGCGATGGTTCGGGAGTCCGGGAAGCAATCGTCAAAACCCTGCTTGTGAAGGGCTCGGAGGCTGTCCCAGACGATGCGCCACGTTTCTTTGAGCATGGGAACGTCGGCGAGGCTGACGATGGTTTCGTGAAGTTCGAGGTCCGCGTGACGAAAGCCGCTGTAGTCGCGGGCACGCAGGGCTTTGGTGAGCCGTTTCAAGATGGAGCGCAGTTGCTTGAGCTTCTCGGGAGAGGTGGCGGCGTGAGTGGCCGCATGGCGGGCGGCGAAGCCTTCCAGCAAGGAACGGAGTTCGGAGAGTCGGCGCTGTTCAGTGGTGGTCATGGCTACAATATGCGAAATCGGGCTTCTGGGTATGCGGCAGAGGTCAAAGGTAGGCAGCGCTGTCTGTATGAATTGAAAACGTGATTCTCGACACGTTTGATCATTCCGATGGCGCCTACTTATGCCAAATCAAACATCTCACCGCAACCACCCATGATCATGCCCGACAAAGTCCCCTTTGGTGTCATCGCTCCGATGACGACGCCCTTTTCTTCCTCCGGCGAACTGATGCCGAAGTCCATCCGCAGCCAGGTGGAGTTCCTCGTTCGTGAGCGGGCCGACAGCCTCGCGGTCGGTGGTTCGACTGGCGAAGGCCAGACCTTGGACGCCGATGAACTCCGCGCCTGCGTGAGCGAGGTGCGCGAGGCAATGCCAGCGGACATGCCGCTCGTCGCCAGCACTATTTGCGACAGCACTCGCCAGGCGATTCGCAGCATCAAGGCGGTGGCAGGTCTCGGCGTGGACGCCATTCAGCTCACGCCGGTGCATTACCTCTTCCGTCCGGATGATGAGATGATGATCGAGCACTTCCGCGTGATCCACGAGGAGACGGGCATGCCGCTCATCATCTACAATGTGGTGCACTGGTGCTATCTCTCGCCGGAACTGACGGTGCGCCTGATGAATGAGGTGCCGGGTGTGATGGGCATCAAACAAAGCGCGGGCGACTTGAAGCTCTTCGCCGATCTCATGATCAATGCGCCGAAGGATCGCAAAATTTACAGCGCGGTGGATGCGCTGATGTATCCCTCGTTCTGCCTCGGCACGCCGGGCGTGATTGCGGCCACGCCTTCCGGCATTCCGCGTGCGACGGCCCTGCTGCGTGATGCGGTGGCGAAGGGCGATCACGCCAATGCGCGGCTGCTTCACGAGGCGATCCTGCGCTTCTGGAATGCTACCGATCATTACAATCTGCCCGCGTGCATCCGTTATGCGCAGTCGTTGCAAGGAGTGGATGCTGGCTTCCCGCGCATGCCGATGCGCCCAGCCACTGAGGCACAACAGGCAAAGATCAAGCCCGCGCTGGAGGCGGTGCTGAAGCTTGCTGACTCGCTCAGCTAACCCGTTTCGGATTCGCCACTCATGTCACCCCTCGTCGGCATCACGCTCATCCTGCTGTTCATCGCGCTCGCCGTGGCCTCGCGCTCGGTGGGCGTGATGAAGGGGCTAGGGTTCACGTTCGTGGTGCTGGCGACGGGGGCGGCGGCGATGACGTTTCCTGCGGCCTTCATCTCATGGGGAGATTTTGAGTTGAAGTCCGCCATCACACCGCTCGTGCAGGTCATCCTGCTCGGCATGGGACTCACGCTCACGCTGGATGACTTTGGCCGCGTGTTCACCATGCCGCGCGGAGTCATTCTCTGCTGCGTGCTGCATTACACCATCATGCCGCTTGGCGGTTGGTGCTTTGCGCATCTGTTTGGTCTGCACGGCGCAGTGGCAACGGGGTTGATCCTCATCGGCTCGGTGCCCAGCGGCACGTCGTCGAATGTCATCTCACTGCTCGCCCGTGTGAATGTGCCGCTCTCCGTCACGGTCACGGCCGTGTCCACGCTCATCTCGCCGCTGATCACGCCGTTTGCGATGAAGTGGCTCGCTGGCGCGGAAGTGCCCATCGATGCCGGAGCGATGATGTTTTCCATTTTGAAAATGGTCATCGTGCCGTTGCTCATCGGACTCAGTGTGCAACGCCTCCTGCCCGGCGTGGCGAAGAGACTCGTGCGCGTGCTGCCGTATGTGGCGATGTTTGCCATCTGCACCATCATCGGCGTCACTATCGCGCTATCGCGTGAGCAACTCCTCTCCGTCGGCCTCGCCGTCTTCGCCGCCGCCGCTTGTCACAACGCCACCGGCTACCTGCTCGGCTACTGGGGCGGGCGCTTGAGCGGACTCAATGAAACCGATGCCCGCACCTGCGCCCTCGAAGTCGGCATCCAAAACGGCGGCATGGCCACCGGCCTCGCCTTCAATGTCCTGCAAAGTCCCGCCGCAGCGCTCGGAGCTGCGGTGTTCGGCCCATGGAGCGCCATCACCAGTTCCGCGCTCGCCTCATGGTGGAGGAAGCGCCCCGCCAATCACGAAGATCAAACCACCCAACCTGAATGAAACTCGCCCTCACACTCATCAGCGCTCTGCTGCTCGCGCCGCTGGCCGGGCTGCACGCCAAAGACCAAGTCGCCAACGCCGCCACCACTGGCGATGTCCGTGACGTGCGCGTTGTCCGCACTGCCGACCAAGAGCCACGTGCATCCTTGCTTGGGCAGCCGAGCATCGCCTTGTGGAAGGAGAAGCACCTCGTTGTGGCTTATCAAAAAGGCATCGCGGGCAAGACCGATATGGGAAGCATCGACGCCATCGTTTCCAGCAACGACGGCGACTCCTGGAGCATCCCGAGCACGATCTTCGACCACGAGCAACGGCATGGCGCGATGCAGTTCGGCTATTGCAATGCGGTGCTCTACCATCCGCCCGGGCAGGAGGTGCTGTGGTGCTTTGCCATGCGCTGCCCGTTGAACTATGCCGACAGCGAGGACTCGCATCTCGCCGCTGCCTACAGTGGCGATGGTGGCCGCTCGTGGAATCCCGTCGAACTGGCCATGCACTACACGGGGCCGCTCGTCATTCTCGGTGAAATCCAGCGCATCATCGAAAACGGCCAGCCGGTCTATTTGCTGCCCGCGCATCGCAACACGAAGCGCGCCGATCCGCTCGGACAGCGCGAGCATTTTGTGCTGCGCAGCACCAGCCTGCTTGATTGGCATCTCGGCGGTTATGTGCCGCAGCCCGAGCCGGGGAAAATCTTCCTGCACGAAGGCCAGATCGCAGTCATCAACGAGCAGCAGCATCTCAAGATGGTCATGCGGACCTCTGTGGGGCGAAAGGAGGGCGATCTGCTCGATGGCGGTGCGCTAAATCCTCCCAGCGCCTGGTCCAGCACCAGCACCGATGGCGGCAAGACGTGGAGCATCGCCCAGGAGGAGCCGGAGCTTTGGAACACCGTATCGGAAGCATGGTTCGGCCAGTCGCGCACCGGCACTCAGCTCTACATCTACAACGACGGACCCGCCTTCAGCCGCATGGCGCTGCGCTACAAGGTGAAGCCCGCGAGCAGAACCTGGAGCGACGAGCGAACGTTCTTCGACTCTGGCATCCACAACTCCTATCCCACGCTCATTGAAACAGAGCCCGGCGAGTTCCGCGCCGTGTGGGACAGCTGTGACGAGAAGCGTCACCGCCGCTCGATTCGCTTTGGGAAGCTGACGCTCAAAAACTAACATGAAACACACTCTCTCCCTCCTCACCGCCGTGCTCCTTGCACCACTCGCTGCACTGCATGCTGCTGATGCTTTAAAGCCCGCCGTCAAAGTTACTCAGGAGCTTCTCAACAGCATCCACGTCACGCCGAAGCTCATCTTCGATCCGATGCCCGCCTATGGGCAAAAGTATCTGCCCTTCGCGATGGCGGCGAGCATGGAGTCCACGAAGAAAGGCCGCCTCTGGACCTGTTGGGCGGGCGGGCAAGACGGACCGAATGCCTACCTGCTGGCGAGCTACAGCGATGACCAGGGCAAATCGTGGCGTGATCCCGTGTTCGTCATCGACCCGCAGGCGCAGGGGTTGAAGATGGGCACGCGGCTCGGCTCCTTCTGGTGTGATCCGAAGGGTCGGCTCTGGCTGTTTTTCCATCAGTCCGTCGGCATGTTCGATGGCAGTTGCAGCAACTGGTTCGTCCGCTGCGATGATCCCGATGCGGATAAGCCCGTGTGGACGCAGCCGGTTTACATCGGCTTCGGCGCGTCCATCAACAAACCCATCGTGCGCAAGAACGGCGAATGGATTCTGCCCGTGTCGTTGTGGGAGCGCTGGCACATCGACAAGCCCTTCGCGGATTGCTACCACGAACTCGATGCCGTGCGCGGCTCAAACGTCTTCGTCTCCGATGACGAAGGCGGCCACTGGCGCTATCGCGGTGGGATCATCTACAAGGACAGTTGCTTCAACGAGCACACCGTGGCCGAGTTGAACGACGGACGTCTCTGGATGCTCTCGCGCGGCATGAAGGAAACCTTCCAGAGCTTCTCCGCCGATGGCGGCAAGACCTGGGAGCCGCAGTCCATCGCCTTTCCGCATGTGAACAGCAAGGCCGTCATCCGCCGCCTGCAATCGGGTAACCTGCTCGTCATTCGTCACGGCCAGGACATGACAAAGGCCACCGATGGTCGCAAAGAACTCACCGCCTTCCTCTCCACCGACGATGGCAAGACCTGGTCCGGCAAGCTGCTGCTCGACGAACGCGCCAACGTCTCCTACCCCGACATCGCGCAGTCTCCGAACGGCGACATCTACGTCCATTATGATCGCGAGCGCACCGGCGCAGCAGAGATCCTCTTCGCCCGCTTCCGCGAGGAAGACGTGCAGGCCGGGAAACTCATCAGCCAACACGCCGCGCTGAAGAACCTCGTCAAAAGCAAGCTGGGGATGAATCACGGCTCCAGCGGCAAGTAACTCTCTCTTATGTCCTCAATCATGAAACTCGCCCTCACACTCTTCCTCGCTGCCACCTCATTGATGGCTGCAGAACCTGCCGCGCCGCTCTGGGATGAGCGTGTGCCTTTGCTCAAAACCGCTGAACTCCCGGTGCTTCAGGATGCGCGGTTCTCCGTCATCAAGCCCTACGAGTTCAACAAGGACGGCTACCGCTTCCTGCATGGCGTGGCGCTTGGTTTTCACAAGGGGCGGCTCTACGCCTCCTTCGGCCATAACCAAGGCGGCGAAAACACTGACACGGAGGAGGCGCGGTTTTGCGTGAGCGATGACGATGGCAAG
>Ga0315900_10011035_pt1 | contig 11224 bp, 9 predicted proteins | sample LakEriMetagenome_FD_203521 | JGI IMG/M metagenome (GOLD analysis project Ga0315900, IMG submission 203521) | Freshwater fungal communities from buoy surface, Lake Erie, Ohio, United States - Buoy 12 MA114 | ecosystem: Environmental > Aquatic > Freshwater > Lake > Lake biofilm | place: USA: Lake...
TGGAAAACGACTGGCATGCGGATCTGCCGGATCAAACGCATTTGGTCGTCAGTAACCCGCCCTACGTATTGGCCACAGAAGCGAATTCGATGCATTCATCCGTTCTGGAGTTTGAACCATCGGTTGCACTTTTTGTTCCCGAAGAGGATGCCTTACTCTTCTACCGGCCCATTGTGAATTATGCAAAACGATCACTGGTGCCCGGAGGACAATTGTGGTTTGAGATCAATCCGCTGGAAGCAGATGAAATGCACAAATTAATCCGATCCGCAGGTTTTAGAAGCGCCGAGATCCTGAACGATTTAAGTGGCAAAGCCCGCTTTGCCAGAGCCGTTCAATAAGATGTGTTAAGCGTACAAGTCGAGGATCTGCTGGGCGTGGTTCGCGGTGTCCACCTTGGCGATGACATGCTCTATTTTGCCTTTTTCGTCAACAACAACGGTCGTACGAATAATGCCCATGTATTTCTTACCGTACATGGATTTTTCTCCCCAGGCACCAAACTTTTCGATGATCTTGTGCTCGGTATCAGCGATCAACGGAAAGGGCAAGTCATATTTTTGGATGAACTTCTGGTGGCTTGAAGCGGAATCTGCACTGATGCCGGCGATTTCAAACCCGTTTTGTTTGAGTACTTCGTAGTTGTCGCGCAGGTTACAGGCTTCCGCAGTACATCCGGGAGTTTGGTCCTTGGGGTAGAAGAACAGGATCAGTTTGCGGCCGGCGAAATCCTTCAGGCTGATTTTTTGGTCGTTTTGGTCAAGGCCTGTGAAAGCAGGTGCCTTGATTCCGGGTTTCAGTGTGCTCATGATTAGAAAAAACACCTTTTTCAGGCTTTTGTTTTTCAAGGGTTCCCGTGATGCCGATTTGACTATTTTTGCGCCTTCATTCTGACTCCCATGAACGTACACGAATACCAAGGAAAAGAGATCCTGAAGCACCACGGAGTGGCCGTCCAGGAAGGCATTGTCGCAGAGACTCCCGAACAGGCTGTCGAGGCAGCACGCCAACTGACCGAGCAAACCGGAACCCAGTGGTGGGTGGTCAAGGCGCAGATCCACGCCGGCGGACGCGGAAAAGGAGGCGGTGTGAAACTGGCGAAAACCCTGGACGAAGTGAAGGAGAAAGCATCCCAGATCCTGGGGATGAATCTGATCACTCCCCAGACCGGACCTCAGGGTAAGATCGTGCACAAGGTGCTGATCGCCCAGGATGTCTATTATCCGGGAGCCAGTCAGACCTCCGAGTTTTACATGAGCGTGCTGCTGAATCGCCAGACCGGAAGGAATATCATCATGTATTCCACCGAAGGGGGGATGGACATAGAAGAGGTGGCTGAAAAGACCCCTGAAAAGATTTTCAAAGAGGAGGTCGACCCTGCAGTAGGATTCCAGTCTTTCCAGGCCCGTAAGATCGCTTTCAACCTGGGATTGAGCGGACAGGCCTTCAAAGAGATGGTGAAGTTTTCATCGGCACTTTACCGCGCTTATGACCACACGGATTCTTCACTCTTCGAGATCAACCCGGTGTTGAAGACTTCCGACGATAAGATCATCGCGGTCGATGCCAAGGTGAATATCGATGACAACGCCTTGTTCCGTCATCCCAATTTCGAAGCCATGCGCGATGTGCTTGAAGAAGATCCTACCGAAGTGGAAGCCGGAGAACATCACCTCAACTACGTCAAGCTCGACGGCAATGTTGGGTGTATGGTGAACGGTGCAGGTTTGGCCATGGCTACCATGGACATCATCAAGCTGGCCGGCGGAGAACCTGCCAACTTCCTCGATGTCGGCGGAACGGCCAATGCAGCCCGTGTGGAGCAAGCTTTCCGTATCATCCTGAAGGATGCGAACGTCAAGGCCATCTTCGTCAACATTTTCGGAGGGATTGTACGCTGCGACCGGGTGGCGCAAGGAATCGTGGATGCCTATAAAAACATCGGAGATATTCCCGTTCCGATCATCGTTCGTCTGCAGGGTACCAATGCCGACGAAGCCAAAAAGTTGATTGATGCAAGCGGATTGAAGTTTTATTCGGCGATCGAATTGAAGGAAGCTGCCGATCTGGTTCGCCAGGTTGTCGGTTGATCACTTGGTCAAATAAGAATCAAGCCCGGCATCACCGGGCTTTTTTTGTGCCTCAAACTCCCTTCACACGGCTTTCTTTTGTTCGTAGTTTTGCCCTATGAAATTCACCAAGATTCTGGTAGCCAACCGCGGTGAGATCGCGGTGCGCGTAATGCGTTCCGCCCGCGAAATGGGTATAGCCACTGTTGCCGTGTATTCTGAAGCGGATCGTGGGGCTCCGCATGTGCGTTTCGCCGACGAAGCCGTCCTTATCGGTCCTGCACCATCCTCAGAAAGTTATCTGGTCATCGACAAGGTCATAAGCGCTGCTATCGATACAGGTGCTCAGGCTATTCATCCCGGTTATGGGTTCCTCTCCGAGAATCCCGTCTTCGCCCGAAAAGTGCAGGAAGCCGGACTCGTACTCATCGGCCCCTCTGCGCACTCCATGGAGATAATGGGGAGCAAACTTGCTGCGAAAAGTGCCGCCAAGCAATACGGTATTCCCCTGGTGCCGGGTACCGATGAGGCCATTTCCGATGTGGACGAGGCCAGGAAGATCGCTCAGGAAGTCGGTTTTCCCATCTTGATCAAAGCTTCGGCCGGAGGGGGAGGGAAAGGGATGCGCATCGTAGAAGAGGTCGGCCAATTCGACGAGATGCTGCAGCGTGCCGTCAGCGAGGCGACCTCGGCTTTCGGTGACGGTTCTGTTTTTATCGAGCGATATGTTTCCTCTCCTCGTCATATTGAAATTCAGGTGCTGGGCGATACCCAGGGCAACATTGTGTATTTATTCGAGCGGGAGTGTTCGGTACAACGTCGCCATCAAAAGGTGGTCGAAGAGGCTCCCAGCTCGGTGTTGACACCCGAAATTCGGAAGGCCATGGGCGAATGCGCTGTCCAGGTGGCGCGTTCATGCAACTATGTTGGCGCGGGTACGGTGGAGTTTCTTCTGGATGAGAAATTGAATTTCTATTTCCTGGAGATGAACACCCGCCTGCAGGTCGAACACCCGGTGACAGAGATGATCACCGGTGTCGATCTGGTAAAGGAGCAGATCCGGATTGCACAAGGAGAACCGATCTCTTTCAGTCAGAACGACCTGAAGATCCACGGTCATGCGGTCGAGATCAGGGTGTATGCCGAAGATCCCGCCAACGGATTTTTACCGGACATCGGAAAGCTTGTCCGCTATGTAAGACCACAGGGCCCCGGCATACGCGTTGATGACGGCTACGAAGAGGGTATGCAGATCCCGATCTATTACGATCCGATGATCTCCAAGCTGATCACCTGGGGGGAGACAAGGCAAGATGCTATCGACAGGATGGTAAGGGCAATCGACGAGTACCTGGTGATCGGATGCGAAACGACCTTGCCGTTCTGCAGGTTCGTCATGCTGCATCCGGCCTTTACGAGTGGTCATTTTGACACGCACTTTGTAAAGCATTATTTCACACCGGATAAGCTGGTCGCTGATCTGTCCGATACGGAAAATGCGGCAGCCTCCATTCTGGCTCACCACCTGCAGCAGCAGGGAAATAAAGGCGGCGAAATACACGTTCATGACTCAGGTCAAACCGTGTCCCATTGGAAAATCAACCGCTCGCGCTAAACTTCGGCACGGTTTTTCCGACGATCTGTAATCGGATGACAAAGCAGTGTTTTTGGTTGATCGTTTTTATGGGTTGCTCCTTATCGGTTCACTCTCAAATCGTCATGCCCGACGGTCGAATCCGAGTGCTAGCGAACGTGATAGATGGCGATACGGTTCCGCTGATCCATCTTGCGCCTGCCGAAATTTTTGCAACCATTTCTCCCGAAGCCGCAGATCGCATCAAGGCATACAATAAACTTCGTCGCGATGTGTTGAAGGCTTATCCTTATGCCCGTCTGGCTGCGGATCAATTGAAATTCATCAACGACAGTGTAGGGAAGATCGCGTCTGAACGTGAGCGGAAAAAGTTTTTAAAAAGAACGGAAGCGGAACTCAAGGCCCGGTTTGAAAAGGATCTGAAAAAATTGACAATTACCCAGGGACGCATACTCATCAAGCTCATCGACAGAGAGACAGGAGAAACATCTTATGCTTTGGTCAAGGAGCTTCGCGGGTCCATTCAGGCTTTTTTCTGGCAGAGCCTCGCCCGACTTTTCGGTTCCAATCTAAAAAGTGAGTACAATGCCAATCAGGAGGACATCCTGATAGAGGGAATCGTCCGCCAGATCGAAAGTGGCGAGCTTCAATACAAGGCGGTGGTGAAAGGCTCTTGAAAGGAGCAGGCGTCAGGCCTGATGCCCCTCCTTTTGCTGTCTTTTGAATTCCGAGGTGAAATGAAATTCAACGTCCGGATGGTTTTTGATCATCTGATCCAGCATCCATTGTGAATCGGCCAGGTAAACCAGGTTTCCGTCTTTGTCGGTGGCAATCTGGTGCTGCCGGAATCGGACCAATTCATCCAGCTTGTCTTTCTTGTCGGAGGTGATCCAGCAGGCCTTGTAAACATTCAAAGCGTTGAACCGGCAAGATGCACCATACTCGTGTTCGAGTCGGTATTGAATCACCTCGAACTGAAGTTCCCCTACCGTACCTACGATTTTCCGGTTGCCTCCGTGTTGTATGAAAAGCTGTGCTACCCCCTCGTCGGTCAGCTGGGTGATTCCTTTTTCGAGTTGTTTCGTCTTCATCGGGTCTGTGTTGACCAGCTCCTTGAATATCTCGGGCGAGAAACTGGGGATTCCCTGGAATTGCATCTCCTCTCCCTCGGTAAGTGTGTCGCCGATTTTGAAGTTGCCGGAATCGTAGAGGCCGATCACATCTCCGGGGTACGCTTCGTCCACGATACTCTTGCTTTGGCCAAGGAAGGTTGCGGGATTGTTGAATCTTAAATTCTTATCCAGCCGAACGTGGTGGTAGAATTTCCCGCGTTCGAATTTGCCGCTGCATACCCGAAGGAAGGCGATGCGGTCGCGGTGGCGTGGGTCGAGGTTGGCGTGTATCTTGAAAATGAAACCGCTGAATTGTTTGTCCTGGGGGTTGATTTCACGCAGGTTGGTGGGGCGGCTTCCGGGAGTAGGGGAGATATCAATAAAGGTATCCAGCAGCTCTTTCACTCCGAAATTGTTGATCGCCGATCCAAAGAATACCGGCGCCAGCTTTCCTTGAAGATAGTCTTGATTGTGGAAAGGTTCGTAAACGCCTTCAATGAGGTCGATGTCTTCTCGAAATTGTGCTGCATAAGGCCCGGCTATGGTGTCCAATGCCGGGTCGTTCAGGTTGTTGATGTGCAGGCCTTCAGGCTTTTTAGAACTGCCCGGAGAGAAGGCATAGAGGCTTTTATCGTACAGGTTATAAACGCCTTTGAAGGTCTGTCCTATACTGATGGGCCAACTCAGTGGGCGCACTTTGATGCGAAGTTTCTCTTCCAGTTCGTCGAGCAGGTCAAAGGGGTACTTTCCTTCACGATCAAGCTTGTTCACGAAGATGATTACCGGTGTACTGCGCATACGGCAAACCTCCATCAGCTTGTAGGTCTGCTCCTCAACTCCTTTCTGGCAGTCGACAACCAGGATGACACTGTCCACTGCTGTCAGCGTTCGGTAGGTATCCTCCGCAAAATCCTTGTGGCCCGGGGTGTCGAGCAGTGTGATCAGGGTGTCGTTGTACTCGAAATTCATGACTGAAGTAGCCACAGAGATTCCCCGTTGCCGTTCAATTTCCATGAAATCCGATGTCGCACTTTTTTTGATCTTGTTGGACTTGACAGCTCCTGCAGTTTGGATGGCTCCACCAAACAGGAGGAATTTCTCCGTCAGTGTGGTTTTTCCTGCATCGGGGTGGCTGATGATGGCGAAGGTGCGTCGTCGCTTGATTTCCTGCTGGGAGCTCATGGTACTTTTAAGAGGCGCAAAGGTAGTGAGCCGATAGCGACGAAAAGCCGGTGTCAGGCCTTTTCTATCTTTGCAAAAAGCCAATCACCTTGAAAAGCATTTCCCTGTTTCTGAACGTCGCCCTGATCCTTGCCGTTGGGTTCCTCTATTTCAAAGTTTACAGTAAAGAGGAACCATCCATTCCGCCCGTAAGTGCACAGGCGGCAGCTTCGAGGATCGTGTATGTGAACTCGGATAGCCTCATGGATCAGTACAATCTTTTCAAGGAGATGCAGGACCGGATGGAGAAGAAACGGGATAGCCTCGACAAACTGTTGACAGCCAAGGGGCGATCGCTCGATCGTGAAGTGAAGGAGTATCAGGAAGGCGCCGCCGGAATGAGCGCCGGCGAGAGGGAGCTTCGCGAGGAGTCGCTGATGCGCAAGCAGCAGGCTTTGTTTGACGAGCGGGAAGGCTTGCTGGAAAGCCTGAAGGAGGAAGAAGCCGCACTGACCGACAGTATTTATTCGGACATGATGCGTTACCTGCGGTCTTTCAACTCAGGAAAGGGATATGATTTTATTCTCGGATATAGCCGCGGAGGCGGTATCCTTCTGGCCAACGATTCGCTCGATATCACCCGCCAGGTTGTGAGCGGACTGAATAAGTCAAAGTGATACGCTGGGCAGGGAGGCTCAGAAAAGTCCGTGCAACTCTCCGTTGATTTTATTGACTACCATGCCGAGGTGCTCGGCGTTTTCAGCGAAGTTGATGTCGTCGATGTCTATGACCAGTAACTTACCCGATTCGTACTGGGATATCCACGCTTCGTAGCGTTCGTTGAGACGCTTCAGGTAGTCCAGGCGGATTGAGTTTTCGTACTCCCGGCCGCGCTTTTGGATTTGATTGACCAACGCAGGAACCGTTCCCCTAAGGTAGATGAGCAGATCAGGCGGTTGTACGAAATTGCTCATCAGGTTGAACAATTCAAGGTAATTGTTGAAGTCGCGGGTGGTCATCAATCCCATCGCGTGCAGGTTGGGCGCGAAGATGTATGCATCTTCGTAAATGGTCCTGTCTTGAATAACTGTTTTGTTGGCCTTGCGGATCTTAAGGATCTGGTTGAACCGGCTGTTCAGGAAGTAGATCTGCAGGTTGAAAGACCAGCGCTGCATGTCCTCGTAGAAGTCGTTGAGGTAGGGATTGTCATCCACATCTTCGTAGTGCGGTTCCCACTTAAGGTTTTTCGCCAGCAGACTGGTCAGTGTCGTTTTGCCGGAGCCGATGTTTCCGGCAACGGCGATGTGCATGTTCTTGCCCGAGGTAGGTGAAGCCAATGGATTGTTGATTTTGGTTGAAAGATAGAAAATCAGAGGGAAATGAGTGGCAAAATTAGTTCGGCTTTCTGTTCCCGGCAAACCCTGTTGAAAAGTTCAGCGGGGGATGAAAAGTACACCGTTTTTGAGGAAGAAACACCTGTCCTCGATGACATGCATTTTCGTAAAGTCCGATGCGCATTCCAATGCGAAGGATTTCGAGGTGCGCAGGCGCAGGGAATAGGTGGTGGCCTTGCCCTCCTCCTCGTAAACCAGTTCCTCTTCGCGCAGTTCAACAAGGCGGGAGCGCTTTCGGACAGGCAAGGTTCCGGTGACCGTTCCGAACTGATCAAAAAGGATGAACCGGTCTTCTTCCTGCATGATCATCCAGTTTCGGTTAGCCAGCAAAGCCACCGGTTGTGGGCGTCTGGACAGCAGCAGGTTCAGGTCGATGGAGAGTCCGGTGGTTTTCAGACGAGTATCCACCTTGGTCAGTGTGCAGGGGATCTCATCAAATATCCAAATGCCCTGGTCGGGAGTAGCAGCTGCAACCCTGGGCTGCAGGATGCCCATTTCACGAAGGTTGATCTCGGACTGGTCGATCAGGTTGTTGTCCAGAATGCGTATGAGCGCGAATTCTGCGTAAAACACCTGGATGCGAAGTGGATTGCCGGCGTCGATGGCAGTGGGTGATCCCAGGTCTTTCCGGCTATACCTTACCATTTCCTTGCCGGCGGCATTGTATTTCACAATTTCTCCGCCTCGGATAGTGTAGCAATTTCCCATGGGATCGACTGCGAAATCCTGAACCCCTTCGATTGCGATGTACGGTTTGTAGTTCTGTGCATGCAAAGAGGTTACGCTGAATAGCAGCATGAGCGACAACAAGCGCAACACCGAATTCCAAAGGATGCTAAGCATAAGCCAGAATGTCGACAACGAAGTTGCGGTGATTGGCCAGGCGCGGCACCTTATGCTGGCCGCCAAGCTTCTCTTTCGATTTCAACCATTGGTAAAATGTTCCGTGCGGCAGCGACCTGATCAGGGGTGGCCCGAGGACTTTGTCGTGGTAGCGTTTTGCTTCGTAATCTGAGTTTTGACGTTTGAGCGCTTCGTCCAGGCTCACCGAGAACAAGCTCAATTCTTCGGGTTCTTTTTCAAATTCAATCAGCCATTCGTGCGCACCACTGTGTTCTTCGTTGAAGTAGACAGGAGCTGCAGTATAGTCCCGAACCGTAGCTCCTGTGGCTTCACATGCCTCTTTCAATGCTTTTTCGGCGTTGTCAATGATCAGTTCTTCTCCGAATGCGTTGATGAAATGTGCGGTGCGTCCGGTGATGCGGATGCGGTAGGGCGATAAGGAGGTGAAGGTGACCGTGTCACCGATTTTATACCGCCAAAGACCAGCGTTGGTGGTGATGACCAATGCGTACTGCTCATGCAGTTTCACTTGATCAAGGGTAAGCGTTGAGGGATTTTCTTTGTCCCATTCCCCGGCCGGAATGAATTCGTAGTAAATGCCGTAGTCGAGCATCAGCAACATCTCATCCGAGTGGCATTGGTCCTGGATGCCGAAGAATCCCTCCGATGCATTGTAGGTCTCCAGATAATACATGTCGGGCTTCGGGATCAATCGCCTGAACTGTTCCTTGTAAGGAGTGAAGTTTACTGCACCGTGAACAAAGAGTTCCAGGTTGGGCCAAACCTCGGTGAGGTCTTTCTTCCCGCTGATTTCCAAAATACGCTTAAGAAGCACCAGGGTCCAGGAGGGAACTCCGGCAATGTTGGTGACGTTCTCGTGCATGGTGACCCGCGCCATGCGTTCTATCTTCTCTTCCCATTCGTCCATGAGGGCGATGGACATGTCGGGCGTTCTGAACAATTGAATCCAGAAGGGTAGGTTCTGGATAAGGATGGCGCTCAAGTCCCCGTAGAAGGAATCATTGCTGAGGGCGTTGATGTTGTGGCTGCCTCCGAGGGAGAGCAGCTTGCCGTTGAACAGCTGAGTATCCGGCTTGTTTTGGAAATAGAGGCAAAGCAGATCCTTGCCGCCCTTGTAATGACATTCTTCCAATGCCTCGGTCGTGACGGGGATGAATTTGGATTTGTCACTGGTTGTCCCGCTTGATTTCGCGAACCAGCGCACCTCGCTTGGCCAAAGCAGCTGTTGTTCTCCGGCCTTTAGACGGAGGATGTAGGGTTTAAGACTTTCATAGTCTTGAACGGGAACCCGCTCGCGGAAGGTGTTGATATGGGCAATGGACGAAAAATCGTGCATCCTGCCGAAGGCGGTATGCCTGCCCGAAGTGAGGAGGTTTCGTAGCAGGTCTTCCTGAACCTCGTGCGGGTATTTCATGAACAGCTCGATCTGATGAAAGCGCTGTTTCATGATCCAGGATAAAACGGAACTGATAATGGCCATTCCGGTGGATATTCGTTTCGCCTAAGGTAGTAAAAAGGGGTCAGGGTAGCGTGGTTTTCTTTTTTTCCTGGATCCAGGCCAAAAGCTGAACGGTAGTCATGGCGTTGAAAGTGTTTTCTGGCTGAAGAAATCCTTTTCTGGCTACAAGAACTCCGTAGCGCATATCGTGTAGTCCTGCGGTGGAATGGGCGTCGGGGTTGATGGATATCATGAGTCCTTTTTCAACGGCCGAGGAGATGAAGCGCCAGTCCAGGTCGAGTCGATAAGGATGGGCGTTGAGTTCAACGACCACCTTGTGCTTTGCGCAAGCTTCGAAAATCCGTTCGTAGTCGAGAGGATAGCCTTCTCTGGACAGTAGTAATCTGCCGGTTGGATGGCCGAGAATGGTCGTAAAAGGATTTTGAATGGCTTTCAAGATCCTTTCGGTGGCTTTTTCACGGTCCATGCGAAGGCCGGAATGAACCGAGGCGACGACGAAGTCGAAGGTGGCCAGGATCTCATCGGGGTAATCGAGGCTGCCGTCGGCAAGGATGTCTGACTCGATACCGGAAAGGATTCTGAACGGGGCGAGTTTTTCATTCAGTTTGCGAATTTCCGCCTGTTGGGCTTGTACCTTTTCAATACTGAGTCCTCCTGCGTAAAATGCACTTTTGCTATGGTCGCAGACGCCGAAATAGGTGTACCCTGCATCACGGCAGGCCATGGCCATTTCTTCGAGGGTGTGCTTCCCGTCGCTGTAGGTGGTGTGACAGTGCAAGATCCCTTTCAGATCGGAATCGTTCACCAGCCGGTCGGGTAATGTTCCATCTGCGGCCCGTTGTACTTCTGCGATACCCTCGCGCCATTCCGGTTCAATATAGGGGAGATTCATTCGGGAGTAGATTTCGTGCTCAGTCCGTACTCCTGACAATGCGTCAAGTGTTTTTCCTGAATGTGCCAGGCAGGCGTCGGTGTGCAGCTTCGCGCCTGACCTTAACCAACTTTCCAAGGTGAAGTCGGAGGAACCGCAATTCTGAATATGAATGGGAATGCCTTCTGGACTGGAAATTCGGATGGTGTTGTTTTCTTCTTCAGAAGTGTGGGGGTAAGAGGCGGAGGGGTTTTGCAACGCTTCGAGCCATCGTGGTCGGATGTCATCCGTGATCAAGATGTCTACAGAGGGGACGACCTCGCATTTTCGGCGGAATGCTCCTGTGAAAGCGAATGGATCCGGTATGCCTTTCGGGAAAAACGTTTCCAGCATCAGGTTGACGGCTTTCTCGGCGGTAGCGAAATGGAAGAGGCCTTCCTGCCTGGAGGCGAATTCCAGCGTTTTGCGGATCTGATCCTGCGTTTTGGCTCCGAAGCCTTTGAGTTCAATGAGTCTGTTCTCGTTGCAGGCATACAGCAATTCGCCTGTCGACTCGATTTGCAGTTCTTTCCATAATGCACCGACTTTCTTAGGACCAAGTCCCTTGATTTTCAGCATGCGCTGGACGCCATCGGGCGTCTTTTTTCGCAGTTCCTCCAGGTCGTCCAGGCTGCCATTTTGCAGGAGACCGGCTATCTTC
>Ga0315900_10011038_pt1 | contig 11223 bp, 21 predicted proteins | sample LakEriMetagenome_FD_203521 | JGI IMG/M metagenome (GOLD analysis project Ga0315900, IMG submission 203521) | Freshwater fungal communities from buoy surface, Lake Erie, Ohio, United States - Buoy 12 MA114 | ecosystem: Environmental > Aquatic > Freshwater > Lake > Lake biofilm | place: USA: Lake...
CGGTGGGATGTGGCGGTGGGCGGTGCATATTGGTCGCGACTTCTCCTCGCCGACGTCGTGCCTGAACGCAGGCGCCGAGGCCGATCGGTGGCAGGCGGAGGTGCGCGGCCAGGACGTCGCGGTCGCTGCGGCGAAGGTTGCCGAGCGGCTCGGTGTGCTCGACGGAGTCGACATGGTGGTGCTCGGCGACGACCCGTGTTCGGAGCCGTGGCCGTTGGAGTTCATGAGAGATGTGGAGGTCTGATGGCTGCTCGATCGACGTTCACCCGCACCAGCGGCAGCGTGATCACCTCCGCGTGGGCGAACAGCCTGCGCGACCACGTCGTGCCGTACACCGGCGCCGACGACGTGACGACCGAGGGCCAGATCGGCGTGAACACGCTCACCGACCGACTCGTGATCCACGACGGCACCGCTTCCCGCCGGCTCGGTCACTACACGGCGAGCGGGCGCACCGGATTCATCGGGGTTAGCTCCCAGTTCACCGGTCCGGGCGTAGCAATGCAGATGGCGTTCACTTCCATTCCAACCGACACGGACGGGTTCTACACGGGATGGAACGGCAGCGTGTACGCGGTCACTATCCCGGCTGCGCTCGGCGGGATCTACTCGGTCGGGATCAACCTGTTCGCAAACGTCGCGCTGTCCGGCGGCGCGATCATCTCGTTCAACGCGTCCACTGTGGACTTTCAGACGCCGACGCCGGCAGGCAGAAACTGGGGATCGTTGGGGTTGGTCGTCCCGCTCGTTGGTGGTCAGGTGACCAGTGTGGGCGTGACGAATCTTCACAGCGCGACAGCGACTTTTGATATCCGCCTCTGGCTGTTCCGACTCGCAATCTGATGCATCACGCAACGAGGGCCGCCGCATGACCGTCAACACGACCCTGTTCACCGACTGGGCGCGCAAGCCACGCGAGGAGCTCGCCAAGTTCAACCGGTCATCGCCGGCGCTCGTGTCGCTCCGTGACGGGCTGATCGCAGCGTTCCCCGGCGTGGTGTCGCTCGGCATCCACGGCGTCCGCGACCAGCGGGGCGCCGCCGGTGTGCTGTCGGTGCACGCGTTCGGTGCGGCGCTCGACCTCAGCTACCGGGGCGTCGACCGCAGCCGTGCCGACGCAATCATCGTCTACGTCCTCGACAACTCCGACGAGCTCGACGTGCAGGCGATCCACGACTACCAGCAGGCCCGCATCTGGCGTGCCGTGCGTGGCGCACCGGGCACGGGCGGATGGCGTCCGCAGGCACCCAACCCGCGGACCGGCATGGGCCAACGGTGGGGTGACTGGCTGCACTTCGAGGTGACCGAACAGGGCTGGTCGGATGGCCGCCCGATGCGCGACAAGGTGACGACGACCCGCCCGCCGGTCACGATCGGCGCCACCGGACCTCATGTCGCCGCCGTGCAAGCGATCCTCGTGGAGCGTGCCGGTCAGGACGTCGGCCCGATCGACGGATGGTTCGGTGCGCGCACCGCCGCCGGATGGCGCAACGTCCAGGCATGGTGCCGCTGGCCGCGTGTGGACGACGACATCATCGGTGACGACTGGGATCTGCTCGCCTGGGTCGACAAAGGTTGGGCACGGCTCAACGCGGCCGGTGTCGCATGACCATCGACCAGCCGACCGCGCAGATCGTCGCCGCGATCATCGCTCTCATCGGTGTCCTCGCCGGTCTGTGGGCGCAGAACCGGCGGGTACATCGCGAAAACCGCAAGGACCACGGCGAGACGGTCAAGCTCGTCCGCGAGATGGCCGGCGACCTCAAGGAAGTCCGCGAGGACGTCCGCGACGTCAAAGCCGAGGTCCGCTCACACGGTGACCGGTTGCGGTCGCTGGAGCGGATCAGCGTGACGCAGGACGCGACTGATGCCGTGGTGGCCGAGAACGCTCGCAAGTTGAAGTCCGCGCCGCGGAAGCGGCCATCACAGAAAGAGGCGTCGTGATCGCTGACCTGCTCCCCGCCAAAGCCCGCCGGGTCGTCTACCGCGTCCTCGCGGCGACGCTCGCCGTCGAGGCCATCTGGAACGTCGTCCCCGACGGCACCGAGTCGCGCATCGTCGCGACGCTCGCCGCGCTCGGCTTCGTCCTCGCTGCCGGAAACACCATCCCGAAGGAGTCCTGATGCCGCTCACCACCACCGGCAAGAACAACCTCATCTCCGTCACCTCGTACACGCACGCTGGCGCGTTCACCGACCTGGGTGTGACCGAGGTGTCGGGCGGCTCGTACGCGCGGCAGTCGATCACCTGGGCCGCGGCGTCGGGCGGCACGCGCGCGAACAGCGCGCAGCTGTCCATCCCGATCCCGGCCAGCACCACCGTGCAGGCAGTCGGCGTGTGGGACGCCCTCACCGCCGGCGTTCAGCAGGGGTTCTGGCAGATCGGCAGCACGCTGCGCGGCGCGGCGACCGTCGCTGCGACCGGCGACGTGTTCACCTCGAACGGCCACGGCCTCGTCGCTGATGACCGCGTGTTCTTCACGGGCGTCGCAGGCGAGGCGCTCCCCGCCGGCCTCGCCGCGACCACCCTGTATTTCGTGAGGTCGGCCGGACTCACCGCCAACGCGTTCACCGTGTCGACCACCTCGGGCGGCGCGGCTGTCGATGTGACTGCCGACGGCGAGGTCGCCTGGTATCGCACGGTCCCGCAGACGTTCAGCATCGCCGGCAACCTCGTGCTCCCGGCGACGACCGGCCTGGTGATCGACGCCAACGCGTTCGGCTGACCGATGACCACCGTCGTCGTCTCCGAGACCTTCGCGTCGGCGACCAACTTTACGAACGTCGTCGGCACGCTCGCTGCCGTGTCCGGGCATCTGCAGCCGAACACGGCAGCAGCCGACGCGATGGGACACGCCAACACCGACATGCCGTCGGACGACCACTACGTCGAGGCTGTCATGGTCGCCGACGCGACCACCGACACCTTCAACACGATTCTCGCCCGCTGGAACGGACTCGGTCAGTTCGACACGAACGCGAGCTACTACGGCGTGAAGCGGAACTTCAACGTGTTGCAGCTGGTCCGCAAGGCCGCCGGCGGGTCCGAAACACTGCTCGCCGGGTTCGGGTCGGTTGTCCCGCACCCCGGCACGTACACGCTGCGACTCGAGGTCGTCGGCGATCAGATCAGCGTCCGGCTGAACGGCACACTCCAGGGCACCTCGCCGTACACCGACACGGCCGTCACGTCCGGCGCCAAGGTCGGGGTGCTCATGTACAACCAGACCAACGCCGCCGACGTGCGGTTCGACACGTTCGAGGCGGGCGTGTTCGTGCCGGCACCCGGTCGGCTACCGAATCGCCGCCATCGCGCCCTGCTCATCCGATAGGAGACCCCCATGCCCGCACCGTCCGGCGTCTACAAGGTCACACGCTCGTCCACCACCACGTCGACGGCGATCACCGTGTTGCAGGTCGCCGTGCCGGCGAACTGCGCGATCGAGATCTCCCGCCTGGAGGTCAATCAGTCGACGATCACCACCAGCGCAGCGACCCGCATCCAGCTGCTCCGCAAGACCGCCGCCGCGACCGTCACGTCGGCCACCCCGGTCCCGCTGTCCGAGGGGATGCAGGCGTCGCGTTGCGTCGGCGGCACCGCCGCCACCGGCATCACCGCCACCGCCGAAGGCACCGACGGCGCCATCTTGTGGGAGTCGGGCTTCAACATCGTGAACGGGGTGCTCTACCTCCCGCCCCCCGAGGCGCGCATCTTCATCGGCCCCAGCGAGACGGTCGGCATCAAGTTCCCGACCGCGCCGACGTCGGCCGGATGGATCACCGAAATCGAGTGGATCGAATACGCTTTTTAACTCTATCCACCCTGGTAGAGTCACACGTGTGGAGCTTGAGCTGAAACACGGAACCTGTCTGCTCGACGACGAGGACTTCGAGCGTCTCGCCAACTGGCGATGGTGGTCGGTCGTCTCCACGCGACAGCGTCGGATGATCTATGTCTACGGCCAGCCCGCCGGCCCCAAGGTGCAGGGGGAGTTGATGCATCGAGTGGTGCTCGGCATCCCACTGCGAACCCGCGGCTTCGACATCGACCACATCAACCGCAACGGGCTGGACAACCGCAAGGACAACCTCAGAGTCGCCACCCGAGCACAAAACCTGGCCAACACTGGCCCCCGGGTCGATGGCCGTCCCAAGGGTGTGACGTGGGATAAGCAGACCAACCGATGGAAGGCATCCATCACGATCGGGGGGAGACCGGTGAACCTTGGCCGATTCGCCGACCGGGATGATGCCGCCCGGGCATACAACGCTGCTGCGCTCGAAGCGTGGGGCGAGTTCGCGTACCTCAACCCTCTCCCGGAGGATCCCTGACCATGTACCACGCTCTCATCACCGTGCACGCAGGCGACATCCACGTCGACGACCACACCACCCCGCTCGCCACCGTGCACGACGGCCCGCTCGAGCTCGACGGCTCGACCGTCGATCTCGGCGGCACCCCGGACGGCCAGGCGACCGCCGCCACCTGGCAGCCCGCGAACGGCCGGCCCCCGGTGCCGACGTTCATCGGCGCCTGGACCGACGCCGACGGGGTCCGTCACGCCTCCCAGCTCCCGATCGCGTTCGCCGACGGCACCGTGTTCGACTTCGGCCCGTACCGGGCCGTCGTGACCGAGAGCTGACGTGTCGACCGGCGTCGTGCTCGACGGCGGCGTCTACCGCAAACGACACGACGCCGCCTACGCGACCCGGCTGACGCTGCGCCGCCAGCGCGGGTCGCTGACCGGCGCGCTCGGCACCGTCGACATCGCCACGCCGCTCGACTCGTCGCAGACGGCGCGCAGCCGTGGCGCTCGGGCGCACCAGCGGCAGTACCGCACGGTCACGAACCGCCGCCCGAGCCGCGTCTACCAGGCGCAGCCCCGCAGGCTGCTGCTGGTCGATGCCGGCGGCCCGTTCGAGCTGATCGTGGCCGCCGGCGCCTACGTCGGCTCGTTCGCTGTCGCCGCGCCCACGGCGACGATCACCGGAGCAGCACGCGCCGACCTCGGCTTGCTCTCGTCCGCGTTGCCGGCGACCGAAGGTGTCACGTCGGTTGCTCTTGCCGGTGTGCTCACCCGGGCAGGTGCGCTGGCCGAACCGTCCATCACAGCCAGGACGCTCGGCGGGTTCGTGCTGCTGTCCGCCGCGACCGCCAGCGTCGCAACGGCCACAACGTCGCACATCGGCGCCCTCCCGCGTACTGCGGTCGTCGTCGAGCCGGTAGCGGTCGCTCGCACCCTGATCGGCGCTCTCGCCCGCAGCAGCCCGCTCGTCGACACGGCCACGAACGCTCGAGCGTTCGCCGGCACCCACGCCCCGGCCGCCGGTGCCGTGGTCCAGTTCACGATCGGCGGCAGCACCTACACGGGCGTCCTCGCCCGGTCACTCCCCGAGACCGGTGCGCTCACCTCCACCGTGTTCGGCGGGGCGCTGCTCACCTCGGCCCCGATCATCGACATCGCCGCCACGACACGCACGGCAGCAGGCGCGCTCACCACGAGCTCGCCGAGCGTGACGGTCACCGGCAGCGGCCGTGTGCTCATCGGCGGGCACACGGCCGCAGCTGCCGCCACCGCCACCATCACCGTCCCGTCGCTCGCCACCACCGGCGCCGCCACGCAGGCCACCGCGACGGTCAACGTCACCGCGTCGACCGTCACCCATGCCGGCGCTGCCACCCGGTCGGGCGCGTCGGTCGAGCTGCTCGCCGCCGCCCGCGCCCTCGTCGGCCTGCACGCCGCGTCGGCACCGACCGCGCAGCTCACCGCAGCGGCCCGGACGTTCGTCGGCACACTGCTCGCCGCCACATCTGCCGACGAGCTCGGTGATGTCGCTCTGATCGCGTGCGGTGCTGTGCTCGCCCCGTCGGCCGTGACGGCGCTGCTCGCAGCAACAGCCGACCTCGACGTTCTCGCAGCGGTCGCCGCCGCCACGCTGCTCGCTGCCGAGGTCGCCGGCGACCTCTCGGCCCCGACGATCACCTACTCGCTCTCGGAGGAGTGCTGATGGAGTCCTATGCGTTCGGTGCCCGCCCGATCCTGCAGGTGACGTTCCGCGACGAGGCCGGCACGCTGGTCGCGCCGACATCGGTGACGTTCGCGTATCAGCGGCCCGACGGCACCGAGGTCGTGAACCAGGCGCCGACGTCCAACCCGAGCCTCGGCGTCTACCGGTTCGTGCTCCCGGTCTGCAACCAGGCGGGCCGCTGGACGTGGCGAGCCAGGGGCAGCGGCCCCACCGTGTTCGAGGCCCCCGACGAGGGGACGTTCACGATCCGCGCAACCCGGTTCGCCAGCCCATAGCCGCGCCGCCCCGACCGGCACGGAACGAAGCCCCGCCGCCCCGGCTCCTGCCGCCGGGACGGCGGGGCTTCTTCGCGTTCAAGGCGGGTACAAGCTGTGCCGATGAACACGCATGACCCGAGCAACCCGCTTCACGGCCGGCCCTGGTACGTGCGTACACTGCCAGCCATGAGGACGCGCTACGAGGGGACCGTGGCCGACGCGCAGGAAGACGCGATGGCGGCCAAGCTGGCGAAGGCTGGCGTGTTCGACGCTGCCGACGACTTCTTCGACGCGCTCGAGGCCGGCGAGGACGTGCTGACCGACCACGTCGACGCGCACGAGCTCGTCGAGCGACTGAAGCTGCAGCGCCCCGCCTGAGCTGACGTGCGCCGCGTTGTCGGCCCCACGGCCCGGATCTACGCCTGGCTGGAGGCCCATCCCGATCCGCAGGCGTGGGACGCACTGCTCGCCTGGGTGCGGGCCGTAGCGATCGACTGGGAGTTCTGCGTGTCCTCAGAGTGGGTGAAGCCCGACACCGGTCGCCGCTTCTACCTGTCGCAGCTGCCCTCGGCACGAACGTGCGTGGTCTTCACGGTGGTCGACACCCCGGCGCGCGCGATCCAGATCTTCCAGATCAACGACGACCTCTTCGAGGTCTGAGGTCACATCGAGGTCACGAACGTCGCCGCAGGTCACCGCTCCGGACGGCGGCGTGTCGGCTCGGAGCGCAGGTCATCGGTGTCGTGCGGCGGTGTGCGCGGCTCTCTCAAGGTGGCGGCACGGGTTCGAATCCCGTACGGGCTGCCAAGGAAACCACCAGGTCAGAGGCCCCGTCACCCGCCGGTGACGGGGCCTCTTCGCGTCCCGAGGTCGCCTGAGTGTCACCATGAGTACGGCCGTTACACCTTCGGAGTACGTTCTCAACTCATGGAGCTGCGCCGTGAGGACATCTCGGACCGCGACGTGGAGCGGTTCGTCGCACGCACGAGCCGTGATCCGAACGGCGGATGCTGGTTCTTCGCCGGTGCCCCGGACGGCGGTGGCTACGGCCGGTTCGGCTGCAACGGCCGGCAGGTCATGGCGCACCGGTTCGCCTACCTCGTGCATCACGGCCCGATCGATACGGGCCTCGTCATCGACCACACGTGCGGCAACCGGCGATGCGTGAACCCGGCGCACCTCGAGGCCGTGACGACCGCCGAGAACAACCGTCGTGGCCGATCAGCCCGTCACCCTGACCCGGTCGCGATGCTCGAGCGTCGCCGAGTCGGCGCCGGGTCGCTGCAGCGGCGCGGGAACCGCTGGCGGCTGGTCGTCGACATCGGCCGTGATCCGGTGACCGGACAGCGCAGGCAACGCACCCGCATGGTGGCCGGCAGCCGCGCCGACGCCGAGAAGGCGCTCGCCCTGCTCGTCGCCGGGAGCACGACCGGCGACCCGCACCTCGGCAAAGACTCATCCCTCGGCGACCTGCTCGACGCATGGATGGCCGTGGCCCGACTCTCGCCGGCCACCGCCCTCGACTACCGGCGCGCAATCAGCAAGCACATCCCTCCCCACATGAAGTCGATGCGCGTGTGGAAGATCACGACCCACCAGCTCGACCAGCTCTACTCAGCACTCCAGGACAAGGGCCTCGGTCCGGCCCGGATCCGGCGGGTGCACAACATCCTGCGCCGCTCGCTCGGCCAGGCCGTGAAGTGGCAGTGGATCGCCCGGAACCCGGCCGTGGACGCGTCGCCGCCGCCGCTCGAACAGCCGTCGATCACCCCGCCCCCGGTCGACGACGTGCGCCGCTGGGTCGACGCGTGCGACGGCCCGATGCGGGTCTACGCCGTGCTCGCTGCGCACCTCGGCGCTCGACGTGGCGAGCTGTGCGCGCTGCAGTGGGGCGACATCGACCTCGACGCCGGCGAGATCACGATCCGCCGCGCGCTCACCGAGGGCGGCCCGGGTGTGGGGATCGTGGCGAAGCCGACGAAGACGAACCGCGACCGCACGGTGGCGATCGACGGGCCCACGGCGGCACTCCTGCGTGCGCACCGTCACCAGCGGCTGCAGGACGCCCTGGCCGCCGGCGCACGACCTGGCCCGTGGGTGTTCTCCACCGACCCGCTCGGCCACGTCGCCCCGCGCCCGGACTCGATGTCGCGCCGGTTCTCCCGTCTGCGCGACGAGCTCGGCCTCGGGCACGTCCGGCCGCACGACCTCCGGCACTTCGTCGCCACGCAGCTCCTCGCCGCCGGTGTCGATCCGCGCACCGTGTCGGGCAGGCTCGGGCACTCGCGCACGAGCACCACGCTCGACATCTACGCCGCGTTCGTCCCGGCCCGCGACCGCGACGCAGCCGATCTACTCGGCCGGCTGCTCGGCTAGGCGGCGGGCGGCGTCAGCACACCAAGGACAGGTAGTCCTGAACGCCCTTGCTGTCCGGCGGCTCGCCGTCAGCGAGCTCGAGTCCATCGAGGAAGTCTTCGAGCTCACCCGCCGTCAGTTCGCACACGAGCCGCCGCTGGTCAGCGTCGAGGCTCTCCCACGCCAGCGCGATGTAGATCTGGGACTCGACCACCCGGTCGCGAGGTGCGGCCTCGTCTTCGCCGCCGCACGCAGCTAGCGCCAGCGCCGCCAAGAAGAGCGCCAGCGCTTCGAGCATCCGGTCCCGGTTGCTGAACATGCCGTGACCAACGCGCTGGTGCTTCTCGACCTGCTTCATGCCGAGAACCATAGCCACGATCGCGCACCCCCTGGTTAGGTTGCCGCGATGGAGCAGGCGGACATGACCGAGCTGGAGCGGATCATCGCTCAGGCGGAATGGATCACGACGCAGAACCAGCGCCGGATCGACGCGCTTGCATCGACCGCACGGCGCTCGTCAGCTCGACGATCTGCAGGCCCTGCGCCTGGACGACGCGAGCCAGACGCTCGACCTCGGCTCGAAGCTGGCTGACCGCGTCAACGCCAACGATCTCCATCACCGGCAGGTTCTCCGGCCAGTCCATCGGCCAGCCGAACGCCTTCGCCGCCCCGCGACGCATGGCATCGCCGATCTCGCCTGTGGCCTCGAACTTGCTCCACGTGGTGTTGCTGATGCCGCCTGCGATCGCCGCCTCACGTCCGCTCCAGCCGCGCAGGCGGCGCTCGACCGCCACCCGCGCAACCCGGTCGACGTGCTCGCTCACGTGCATCACGCTCGCATGTCACGTTCTGTCACGTCAACCAAATGACAAGCGGAGACTCGTCACGGGGCGTGTAATTACACCGCGCGAATGACAGTTGACAGGACGTGACAACTGTGGAACAGTGTCACGCATGAGGTTGAACCCCGCAGCGCTCCGGGTGATCCGTGAGCGCACTGGTCTGTCCAAGGCCGAGCTCGCCGACCGCGCCGGCATCGACCGCACCCTGGTGACCCGCCTCGAGAACGGCGAACGGACCGGCACGCCGGCCGTGATCGTGAAGCTGGCGGCCGCACTGCAGTGCTCGCAGCTCGCGATCTGCTCGATCGATCAGCCGGCCGAGGTCGCATCGTGAAGCGCACGCCCGCCCTCGGCGCTGGCGAGGTGCTCACCGACCGCCGCGAGGTGCACGTCGTGATCGAGCCGCGTGTGCTCGGCATCGAGGTCGCCGCCCGGGTGTACTCGCTGTCGGCCGACACGATCGCCCGTCTGCAGGATCAGGAGGGTCTCCCGCTGATCCGGGTCGGCACCCGCCGGCTGGTCCCGGTCGCCGCCGCCGACGCCTGGTTCGCCGCCCGCACCGTGGGTGGTGCGGCGTGATCCCGGCTGAGGTGTCCGAGCGGGCCAGCGTGCTCGCCGAGGCCGACGAGTCGCCGTTCGCTCTGGGGTTCCGTGCGACCTCGGCGGCGCTCGATGCGTTGTTCGGAGGCCCCGCGTTGCAGCGGGCCTCGCTGAAGGGAGCGTCGAAGTGAAGGTCCGGGTGTACCTGCTCCGTCGTGCGTCGCGCCGGCGCGGCAACCTGTCCTACGTCACCGCCGACGTGCAGTGGCGGTACTGGGTGAACGTGCTCGGCGTCTATCGCGACGCTCGGCGCTCTGGTGCGACTGAGACCGACGCGCGAGCGCTGATCTACTTCACGTTGCGGGCGTTGGAGGCGGTGTCGTGACCGCGCTCGATGTGTTCCACCACGGGTCGTGGGAGCTGCGCACGCTGCTGGTCGACGGTGAGCCGTGGTTCGTCGCCGGCGACGTGTGTGCTGCGCTCGGCCTCGCCAACGTGTCGATGGCCCTGCGATCGGTCGACGAGGATGCCCTCAGCACTGCTGAGGTCACCGACCGGCTCGGCCGCACCCAGGTCGTGCGCACCGTGTCGGAGCCGGGCCTGTACGAGCTCGTGTTCCAGTCACGTCGCCCGGAAGCACGCCAGTTCCGCCGCTGGGTGACCGCCGAGGTGCTCCCGACGCTGCGCCGCACCGGCACGTACACCATGGCCGCGCCGCCCCCGGCGGCGATGCCGTCGCACGCCGAGGCGTTGCGCGGCTGGGCGGATGCGCTCGACCAGGTCGCCGTGCTCGAGCAGCACGTCGCCGAGCTGGCCCCGGCTGCCCGGTTCGCCGACACCCTCGCGGATGCGCACGGCGACTGGTCGGTGCGGGAGGCGGCGCAGATCCTCGACCGTGACCCGGCGATCTCGACCGGTGAGCGGCGGCTGTTCGCCACGTTGAAGGCGCTCGGCTGGATCGACCGCACGAACCAGCCGTACCAGGGGCAGGTCGATTGCGGGCGGCTGGTGTGCCGCCTCGGTCACTACCGCGACGACCGCACCGGTGAGCTCGTCGCCTACAGCCAGGTCCGGGTGACTGCGAAGGGGCTGCGTGTCCTGCACGAGCGGCTCGGCGGCACCGCTGCGCTGGTCGCGCTCGACACCGTGGGAGGTGCCCGATGATCCCTGTCTCGCTCGGCGCCGTCCCGACCGAGGTTC
>Ga0315900_10011039_pt1 | contig 11223 bp, 9 predicted proteins | sample LakEriMetagenome_FD_203521 | JGI IMG/M metagenome (GOLD analysis project Ga0315900, IMG submission 203521) | Freshwater fungal communities from buoy surface, Lake Erie, Ohio, United States - Buoy 12 MA114 | ecosystem: Environmental > Aquatic > Freshwater > Lake > Lake biofilm | place: USA: Lake...
ATTAGAGCACCGCTTCGCTGAGCACGAGCACCGCTTCGCTGAGCACCGCTTCGCTGAGCACCGCTTCGCTGAGCACGAGCGCGAAACGGGAGAGACCGTTTAGGCTGCGTGGTTGTGAAGATGCTGTACGCGGCCACCCTGAAGTCGAATGCAGTGATCCGCTGAACGCGCAATCGCTTCATCGTGAGTAACCATGATGATTGTCATCTGCTGCTGTTGATTCAGTTTTCTGAGAAGTTCCAGGATTCCATAACCGGTCTCGGGATCGAGATTACCGGTGGGCTCGTCGGCGAGCAAAATTCTGGGTGACGCCATCAGCGCACGGGCAATAGCCGTTCGCTGCATTTCACCGCCGGACAGTTCGCTGGGACGATGCTTCAATCGATGGCTAAGGCCAACCCAGTCCAGCAATTCAGCAGCGCGGCTTCGCAGCTTTTTCCTCAGCGTAAGATAGCCCCAAGCACTATGACCGATCAGCGATGGAACCATCACGTTTTCCAACGTCGTCAATTCAGGCAGCAGATGATAGAACTGAAAAATCATGCCAAGAGTTTGGTTGCGAAACTGATCCCGTTTGCGGCGTGATAAATTATCGATGCGGCGACCATCAAAATGAATCTCTCCTGCATCAGGCTGATCCAGCGTTCCGAGCAAGTGAAGCAAAGTGCTTTTTCCCGAACCGCTCTGACCGATAATCGCCGTAAGCCGATTTCTTTCAGCGGCGAAATCGACACCTTTTAGAACTGGTACTTCGATCTTCCCGGTGCGATAGGTCTTGACCAATCCAGTGGCGGAAATGACGGGATCAAGAATCGCTTGTGAACTGTGGTGAAAGGCACCCTTGGAGTTGAGGATGCGATCCTGTTGAATGCCTGCGACATGCGAGCCAAGCGGGTTGCGTTCAACGCTACTAGAACCATCTATGGGAATCGCGATCGTTGTATTTGCCATAGGTACAACCGGTTGGTTCGGAGAGGAGGGAAAGGAGTGTTCAGGTAGGGCTGGATTTCGTCGAGGTACAATCTTTGGATTAGGACTATTCATATCGCAACGCCTCGACGGGATGGAGTCTTGCTGCTCTCATGGCCGGAAGGACACTTGCCAAAACAGCGATAGCGATGGCGCCGATCATTACCATCGCGATACTAAATGGATCGACAATCGTTGGTATTCGATCAAAGTAGTAAATCGTTGGATCGAATACCTCACCGCCGGTCAGTATCTCCAATCCATCCGCGATTTGATTGATGTAATGCACAAAGAGCAAGCCGCCGATGACACCGACTCCAGATCCAACTGCGCCAAGCAATAAACCGTAGCCTAAGAAAATTGAAGCCACGCCGCTGCTCGGTGCACCGAGCGATTTGAGAACACCAATGTCGCGCGTTTTCTCGACAACGATCATAAAGAACGTCGCCAAGATTCCAAATCCTGCTACTGCGATGATCAAGAATAGTAGGATGTTCAAGATCGTGGTTTCCATTTTGACAGCTGCCAAGATAGGACCTTGTAGATCTTTCCAGGTGCTTACTTGAATCATCATTTCTGATGGAAATCTCTCGCGGAGTAAATCGCGGGCAATATCTAAGTCAGCGCCCTCTCGCAGCTTCAACTGAATCGAGGAAACGCTGCGAATGCCGGTGGCTGGATCCAGCATGCCACGCATCGCTTGCAGTTTTTCAATTGGCACAAAAGCAAACGTTGAATCGTATTCACTCATTTTGCTTTCGTAGATATCTACGAGTGTAAATTTTTCTGACAAAATTCTTGGCGGGGAACCCGCGCTGAGTAAACCGACTTGAATATCATCACCTGGACGCACGTAATAAAAATCGACAACTTCGCCATCGGGTTTTCGTCCCCGAACGCTGCAGATTCCCATGCCTAGCACGATACCTGTATGCTGTTCGCGTTCGGCATCAAACAATTGAGACGCATCAGGGCCACCGATTGGAGGATTGCCAATGCCACCGATGGAAGGGCCCGCCGCAGCCGCTGCTCCTATGGATGGAGGAGCGGTTGCCAAAGCGCCAACCGAATCGCTGGTCTTAGGTGCGTTATCGCTCGATACTTCCTGGCTTTTCTTCAGTTGAGCTTCGAATGCTTGACGTTGTCGCTCTTCTGCTTCGAGTGCCTTTTGCAAGGCCGCCCAACGCTTGCGATGCGTCCAGCCGGAGATCGGAAAATCCTTTCGACCAGGAGCGTAGCCATCGCCCTGCAAATTGAAACTTAACAAGCGCTGGTTTTCGGGATGCATCAAAAAGCGACTGAAGTCGCTGACCGATGAGTAGGTTTTGGTATCGATACCGATCACGTTGATTTGACGCGTTACCGTTTGACCACGGAATTCAAAGTTCGCCATCGCCGGGACGTGGACCACCGTAGTGACTCCCTCGATATCATCCCCAAGGACCTGGCGAATTTCTTTTTCGAACCAATCAGGATTGGGTATGCCCGATGCTGAATGCCCTTCGACGACAATATCCGACAGGATGCCATGCATTTTTTCCTGCATCTCGGCAGAAAAACCGTCCATGACACTGTTGACGATAATCAGCGTTGCTACTCCCAGAGTGACACTGACCACCGATGCCAAGGCAATCCAGCGGGTCCTCAGATAACGCCAACAAAGCAACCAGCGATACATAGTTTTCGCCCATCCTTAGGCCGTAGTTAAACCGGATTTTGCGGTCGGGAATCCTTTCCCACGGACATTTGGAGAATGTCTTCGCAATATCCACAGCGGCGTCTTTCGCGCCGGTCTTCGCGGGGGAGTGTAGTGCGGGACGATTTCTAGCGGAATGCCGAATTGCAGTTCCCGGAAAAACTTCTAGCGAACTTGTGCACCTCCGATTGCCTGCAAACGGTAATGTGCATAAGTTGTCAAACTGCGGGGCCTGACATGAGCTCCGTAAACCAGGTAGGGAATGATCTGTGGCTATTGATAGCTTTGTTCAAGAAGGGATTAATGCATGCTAGGGAAGAAGTTGGCGGCAGAGTTTATTGGGACGTTTTGGTTAGTTTTTGGAGGCTGCGGTAGTGCCGTTTTAGCAGCCAAGTTCTTGGCGACCGATAAGATTGGCGAGGCCGCTGTTGGATTTAATCTAGGCATCGGCTTTGTAGGTGTCAGCTTGGCGTTTGGTTTGACCGTGTTAACGATGGCTTATGCGATCGGACACATTTCGGGATGCCATCTCAATCCAGCCGTTTCTGTAGGCTTGGTGGCAGGTGGTCGATTCAGCTTCAGTGAGTTGGTGCCGTACATTATTGCCCAGGTAGCTGGAGCAATCGCCGGTTCGGCTGTTCTCTATGCGATCGCTTCGGGGCAAAAGGATTTTGCATTGGCCGGTGGATTTGCGTCCAACGGTTACGGCGAGCATTCGCCTGGCGGTTATACGATGATTGCAGCACTGATCGCAGAGATCGTGTTGACCTTCATGTTCTTGATGATCATCCTAGGATCAACAGATCGTCGCGCTCCAGCCGGTTTTGCTCCAATCGCGATCGGTCTAGGTCTTACATTGATTCACTTGATTGGTATTCCAGTTACCAACTTGTCGGTCAATCCAGCTCGAAGCACCGGGCCTGCTGTGTTTGTCGGTGGCTGGGCCTTGGCTCAACTTTGGTTATTCTGGGTTGCTCCCATCGTCGGTGCTGCGGTAGCTGGCGTGGTTTACAAGACCTTGTTTGAAGACGAAAGCAAGTAACCTTGAATGTTTGGTTTTGACGTTTTTTTATTTCCACCGCTACGGAAGTGAATAACGAAAAGGCTAAACTTTTTAGTAAAAGAGGCTCGATGGAGAACGTCCACCGAGCCTCTTTTTTTGTTTTTATCAGCAGCTTTTACAACTCTCATTGAAAACTAGGATCGAAATCAAGGTTACAAGGTAACTCGTAAGAAGCGTATGTCGACTTTGTAACGGGGGAGGAACTCAAAGCGACGCACTCGAAATCTGATTGCAAAGTATCTTGTTAAAAGTCAATTCGAGTAGATTTCAATGTTCCTATCCGCGTTCTCTTTTTTTAAATTTGTGATTTAAAATTCAAAATATTTGAAATGTCGCGCCCTGGGATTGCTCGAATCAGGGCCCTGCTAAGCATTCCTCTTTTTTCACGAAGAAATGCGATAAAACTAGTCGTTTGTTTTCTTTCGCTTCGGTGTGTTTGCCCAACTTTTCCAGGTCATTATGTCCAACCCGCCAATCCTTCAGGTACGAGAGCTGTCGTACAGTTATCAGGGACGAAAGGCTGTTGACAGCATAAGCTTTTCGATTGGAAAGGGTGAGTTTTTTGGTCTTCTGGGGCCCAATGGTGCTGGTAAGTCGACCACAATTTCTTGCATTGCAGGGCTGTTGAGTCGATGGCAGGGGCAAATCTTGTTTTCGGATCAACCATTTTCCCCAGCAATCTCTTTGCGGGATCGTCGCCGGATAGGAATCGTTCCCCAGGACTTAGCCATCTACGAAAATCTTACTGCCCGCGAAAACTTAAAAACCTTCGGTGGCCTTTGCGGCTTATCTGGAAAGACGCTTCAGCAGGCTGTCGATCGACAATTGCAAATCGCTGGACTGGTCGAACGGGCAAATGATTTGGTAAAGACCTACAGCGGAGGTATGAAGCGTCGGTTAAATCTCGCATGTGGTCTGATTCATCAGCCGGAAATGGTTCTTCTTGATGAACCGACAGTGGGTGTTGATCCGCAGAGCCGCAGTCACTTGTTTGATTCGCTTAAGAAGGTCCAGGCGGAAGGTACTACGATTCTTTATACAACGCACTACATGGAAGAGGCTCAGCGATTGTGTGATCGCATTGGTATCTTGCATGGCGGCAAGATGATTGCTTCTGGGACATCGAAAGAGTTAGCCACGGGGAGCGGCTTGCCAGAAGCCAGTTTGGAGCAGGTGTTTTTGAAATTAACAGGCCGGAGTTTGCAGGATTAATGAATACCATTCGCTGCAGTTGGCTGCTCGCAAAAAAGGATTTGCGATGTTATTTTCGCGATCGACGAGCTTTAGTAGTTGGTTTTCTAGTTCCTATCGCGTTAGTCACCGTACTCGGCTGGGTGATGAGCAGCATGTCTGGCGGACCAGGTGCGATGCCCAAGCCAACCCTTTACGTAGTGGACGAAGCGGAGAGCGAATCCAGTCGAGCTTTTGTCGAGCGTTTGCGTCAATCCAATAGTCTGAGCGTTCTGCCGAAGGTCGATGCAAAGCCATTAACTCGTCAGGAGGCAGAGCAAAAAGTTGCCGATGGTGATGCTAGTCACGCACTGGTCATTCCAGCGCGATTCGATATCAATAAAAACTCCAGTGACGCTGACAGTCTTATCTTGTATCGCGATCCAGGTAGAGCGATGGAGCAGCAATTGATTCAGCTAGGACTTTTTCAAGCGTCGATGTCATTGTCCGATGGTACTTTGTGGTGGCAAGGCGTTCGAAAGTCACTGCAAGAGACCGGGTTGACCGATGAGGAGATCTCGAAGATACAAATCCCTGCCGAAACAATCAGCCAACTGATTGAAGATTCATTACAAGCTCGCGCAAAGTCAGAGAAAAAAGAACCAGAATCCTCAGCACAAGCTTCTTCAAGCAGCGAGGACTCGGGCCAACAGAGCGAAAAGAAAAATGGATCCAATGAGTTCATGGGCATGTTCGACTTTATGACCAACAGTATCCCCATTGACGAGAAAAAAATTGAACCACCTTCACGGCCTCGCCGCGTTACTTATCAAGCCGCCCAGAGTGTAGCGGGGATGACGGTGATGTCGATACTTTTTGCTCTCACCGGTTGCGCTTCGGTGTTACTTGCCGAGCGAGAGAAAGGAACATTGCGCCGTTTGTTTGCTATGTCGATTCCCCGGCATTCAATCCTGTTCGGAAAAATGATTTTTTCCATAATCATTGGAATGATTCAGATTGCAATCCTGTTTGTTTACGGTGAGTTCATGTTTCAAGTTGGAATGTTTCGTGACCCTATCACTTTAGGCGTCCTGGCCTTGTCTTGGGTAGCTGCTGCGACAAGCTTTGGAATGTTGATTGCAGCATCAGCGCGTTCTAGCGCTCAAGCAGATGGGCTGGCACAAGTGGTAATACTAGTGATGGCGATGCTCGGAGGATGTTGGTTTCCACTTCAGTTGATGGAATTGCCTATGATGCTTGATTTGATTTCCAAATCGATGATGACTTACTGGGCAATGTCAGGTTTTCAAGGCATGCTCTGGAATCAACTCGACTTAAGCAGTAGCAAAATCCAGATCGCATTAGCTTGGCAATGGACCTGGGTTATCTTTCTCATGTCACTCGCCTGTTTCATGTTCCGTCGAAACTACAATCGCGAGTGATGATGACGACGATTGCTTGAAATTCTGCTCTAAGAGTATTCTCCAGAAATCTTAACGAAAATCTCTGTTGCCGATAACTCTAAACGCTGTGTATATCCGCTTTGGCCGCATCGAGCGGCGAAAAACAATGGTTCACCACGGCAAAGAAAGCGACGAGAAGAATTTTTATGGCATGAAGTATGGATGCATCAGTAGTCCTATCGAAATCGATCCCAGGAATCATTTTTCGGCTCGAAGCAATGGGAATAGAATGACTTCACGAATCGTCTTGGAGCTGGTCAGCAACATCACGAGGCGATCGATTCCGATTCCCAAGCCACCAGCAGGTGGCATACCGTATCGCAAGGCACGAATGAAATCGTGATCCATCTTGGCCATAGAGTCTTCTTCGTGTTGGCCTTCGAGCTGCGTCTGGAACAATTTTTCCTGCAAAAATGGATCATTCAATTCTGTGTAGGCATTGGCCAGTTCCATGCCGTGAACGAACAGTTCAAAGCGTTCCGCAACGGCAGGATTATCTTGCTTGCGTTTGGTCAACGGGCAGATACTGGAAGGGTAATCGGTAACAAAAATGGGGCCGACCAAGCTGTCTTCGACTCGCTCTTCAAACACTTCGCTCTTCACGACGTCAGGATGCTTTCCTTCGGTTGCCAGTCCGAGCGACTGCGCGTATCGAATGACTCCCATTGGATCGTTGGGGTCAACGCCAGTATGTTCAGCAAATAGTTCGTTGTAAGTTTTGCGAGCGAACGGTGGAGTGAAATCGACGGTAGCATCGCCCCAAGGAATCATGAAACCGCGACCGATATTTTGGATGGCATCGACGATGATCTTCTCCGTCAGCTCCATCATGGACTCATAATTGCCGTAAGCTTGATACACCTCAAGCATCGTGAACTCAGGGTTGTGACGCGGCGAAATTCCTTCGTTGCGGTAAACTCGTCCCAATTCGTAAACGCGTTCCATGCCACCGACCATCAGTCGCTTGAGATGCAGCTCCAGTGCAATTCGCATATACAATTGCATGTCGAGCGCATTGTGATGCGTCTTGAAAGGGCGAGCGGCCGCACCACCTGCAATCGTATGGAGTGTCGGACCTTCAATTTCGCAGAACCCACGCGAGTTGAGTGTATTGCGAATCGACTGCACGATTTTGGTTCGTTGCAGAAAAGTTTCCAGCACACCTTCGTTGTAGGTAAGGTCGAGGTAACGCAGACGTTGTCGCAATTCGGGGTCGGTCAAGCCAGCATGTTTTTCCGGTGGTGGTTCCATGCTCTTGCAATGGAAATGAAGCTTGCTGGCGAAGACTGTCAGCTCACCTTTATTAGTGCGTCCCAATCGCCCATCGACCCCGATGAGGTCGCCCAGGTCAACGAGTTTGGCAAGAGCAAAACCTTCGTCGCCCACTTGGCCTTTGCCGATGAAGATTTGGACATCACCTGTCCAGTCGCGTAGTTTGACGAAAATGAGTTTGCCGGTGTCTCGGTAAAGAATCACGCGACCAGCGACGCGTACACTGGGCCCGATTTCTTCCCCTTCACCTTGTTCTTTCTTCCAGGCGGCATAGTCGATCGAGCGATCGGAATCTAAATCTGGGAGCGAGACTTGGGTCCCATCCTTTAGCTGATACTTGACCTCCGAGCATCGATTGCGAACCGTGCCGATCATCTCGCGTTGATCGAATTTACTTCCCCATGGGTCATAGCCGAGTTGTTCAATCTTGCGCAGATTGTCTAAACGGGCTGCCTGAAGGGAGCTGAGGCTGGGGGTATCGTTTCCCGAAGCGTTGGAATCGTTCATGTTGCTCTTCGTTTCGACGGTCAGAAGTAAGTTTCGAAAATGGTGGTTATGGCATGGTTCGAACTGCTTGACGCTCGGATTGTAGTCGACTGGTCGATTCGCTCAACTGCAACCTCGCCTAATTAGTGGGGATCTATAGGGATCCTGTCATTCGCTCGTGCCGAGGTGCGGCTATCCTAGGAACGGTCTTTTGAATGGGTGAGGTAAGGGGTTCTCAACCGGCCTTTCCCCCCCAACTCGAAAGTTTAGGGGGCATCTTAGCGAAAAATTCTTCCTTATTGGTGGTCCCGAATGCGGTGTCAATCGATGAAGGAAGGACTTCATGGATTCACATTCTGTTCTAGCGGGTAACTAAAAATCGAAAAGATATTGGGGGTAGTGAGGACGAACGGGGAGTGTCAGCAGGAAGTCTTACGTCGCTTTGCCTACCCGAAGTTTGGATCTAGATAAGATTTCTACCCCCTGTTTCAAGGGTTCTGTCGTTGCGGTATTTGAGGCTGCGCGATAGAGTTTCGGGCAATATGAAAGCGTAATCAAAATGACCCCTGGCGGCGGGGTTTATTGAGAAGCGGCAGCGAGGTGGATTCAATTTGAGGTTGGATCTGCGAGGCGTCCGAACCATTCCAATTTTCCTTACCAGTGAGTGATTCATGTCCGGAAGCAATTCGAGCAGTATTGAGCAGTTGGCTGTAAACACGATTCGAACCTTGAGCATGGATGGCGTGCAGGCTGCCAATAGTGGTCATCCTGGGACTCCGATGGCGTTGGCTCCCGTTACCTTTCAGTTGTGGACTGAGAAACTGCGTTACGCGCCGCAGCAGCCTCTTTGGCCTAATCGCGACCGTTTTATTCTTTCCTGCGGTCACGCTTCGATGTTGCTCTATTCAATGATTCATCTCTCGGAAATCCGGGCGACGGATCATTCAGGCAAGTTGCTATCAGGGCCTGCTTTGAAGATTGAGGATTTGAAAAATTTCCGTCAGCTGGGAAGCCCTTGCGCTGGGCATCCGGAATATCGAGAGGCATCTGGCATTGAGACAACGACCGGACCTTTGGGCGCCGGTTGCGGAAATAGCGTTGGGATGGCGATCGCCTCTAAGTGGTTGGGCGCGACCTACAATCGTCCTGGACATTCGTTGTTTGATTACGATGTTTACGTGCTGTGCAGCGACGGCGACTTGATGGAAGGTGTTGCTTGCGAAGCGGCTTCGCTGGCGGGCCATTTGAAATTAGACAACCTCTGCTGGATCTACGACGATAACCGGATCACGATTGAAGGTCACACCGATCTCGCGTTTTCTGAAAATGTGGGACGACGATTCGAGGGTTTAGGTTGGCATGTGGTCGAAGTCAATGATGCCAATGATTTAGCTGCTCTATCTTCTGCTTATGGTAAGTTCAAGCAGTGCGAGGGTAAGCCGACTCTGATTATCGTTCGCAGCATTATCGGTTATGGTTCGCCCAATAAAGCAGACTCGCATGCAGCTCACGGCGCCCCATTGGGTGACGAAGAGATCAAGTTGACTAAGCGAAATTATGGCTGGCCGGAAGATGTGAAGTTTCTTGTTCCAGATGAAGTGAAGCAATACTTCCGCGATTCGATTGGTGCTCGAGGTGCGAAGTTGCAAGCGGATTGGCAGTCGAAGTTTGATGATTACTGCAAGCATTTCCCAGCAGAAGGTAAGCAGTTGAAGGCGTTGTTCGCGGGTGAATTGCCTGAAGGTTGGGACAGTGGCTTGAAGCCTTTTGCAGCGGATGAGAAAGGCTTGGCAACGCGAGTTAGCTCGGGCAAAGTGCTCAATATGTTGGCCCCAAATCTTCCATGGCTCGTCGGTGGTTCGGCAGACCTTGCTCCTTCAACGATGACAAATCTTGATAAGCTCGGCGATTTCCTCGCATCGAATTACGCGGGTAGAAATTTGCATTTCGGCATTCGCGAGCATGCGATGGGTGCGATCTGCAACGGTATGTCGCTTGGTGGCTTGCGTTCTTACGGTGCAACTTTCTTCGTGTTCACCGACTATATGAGACCCGCGATGCGGTTAAGCAGCATCATGCATCAACCGGTCTTGTATGTATTGACCCATGACTCGATCGGACTTGGTGAAGATGGCCCGACGCATCAGCCGGTGGAGCATTTAGCGGCTTGTCGCGCGATTCCCGGCTTGAATGTGTTTCGTCCTAGCGATGCCAATGAAGTGCTCGAGTGCTACCGTACGCTGCTGAAGATCAGTGACCATCCGGCAGCGTTGGTGCTATCGCGTCAAAATGTTGCGACGCTGGATCGGACAAAGTATGCCAGTGCCGAGGGAGTCGCTCGTGGCGGTTACGTTCTGAGCCCTGCTGCCGGAGCTGAGAAGGGCATTATTATTGGCACGGGATCAGAAATCGGACTCTGTTTACAAGCTCAAGAGATACTCGCGAAAGAGGGCATTCATTGCCGCGTCGTAAGTTTCCCCTGCTTTGAATTGTTTGATGCTCAAGATGCAGCGTATCGCGAGAGTGTTTTGCCTTCAAACTTAAAGGTTCGAGTGGCAGTTGAGGCGGGGATTCGTCAAGGCTGGGATAAGTACATCGGCTTAGACGGCCACTTCGTGGGAATGTCGAGCTTCGGTGCATCGGCTCCGGCCGGCAAGCTGTACGAGCATTTCCGGATCACGGCGGCTGAGATTGTGCGCTGCGTTCGCGCGGGGGTGTAGCAAGCTGACGACGGATTGCTGTGCGGAGAGTGTATTCCAGTCGACGGCGATCCAACGCATCGATTTCCTTGCCATACCCGTCAAGCGAGTCTCCCTTTTCGTGCTCAGCGCAGCGGTGCTCAGCGAAGCGGTGCTCGTGCTCAGCGCAGCGGTGCTCGAATTGCGGGAGTCGCAAGCCCTGCTCATCTACGGATCAAAGCAAACCGGTTTGAGCCGAGAATCCCATCGCTTGAATCGATCCCCGCTGTGCAGCGTCATTCGAGCACGAGCACGGAGCGTCTGCACAAGCCGCAAGAAAGTAGCGAATGAAAGAGTCGTACAAAGTAAAGACTAGCCATCAACTTTGGCCCCGAGTGATGCGTGGTAACGGGCAACCGTATCAAC
>Ga0315900_10011040_pt1 | contig 11223 bp, 7 predicted proteins | sample LakEriMetagenome_FD_203521 | JGI IMG/M metagenome (GOLD analysis project Ga0315900, IMG submission 203521) | Freshwater fungal communities from buoy surface, Lake Erie, Ohio, United States - Buoy 12 MA114 | ecosystem: Environmental > Aquatic > Freshwater > Lake > Lake biofilm | place: USA: Lake...
TGGAACTGCACGCCTGGTTCAACCCCTACCGTGCACGCCACAGCTCGTCCGCCACGCCGCTGGCCGCGAACCATCTGGCGAACACCGACCCCGGCATCGTCAGACGCTATGGCGAGTTGCTGTGGATGGACCCCGGCGAGCCCCGCGCTGCACAGCGCATGGTGGACGTGGTGCTGGACGTGGTGCAACGCTACGACATCGATGGCGTGCACATCGACGACTACTTCTACCCCTACCCCCTGAAGGACGCGCAGGGGCGCGACATCCCCTTCCCCGACGAGCCCTCCTGGCAGCGTGCCGGCGCCCCGGCCGACCGCGCCGCCTGGCGCCGCGCCCAGGTGGACCAGTTGATCGAACGCCTGCACGCGGCCATTCACGTGGCCAAGCCCTGGGTGCGCTTTGGCATCAGTCCCTTCGGCCTGCCCCGGCCCGATCGCCGCCCGCCCGGCATCACCGGCTTCAGCCAGTACGACCAGCTGCACGCCGACGTGGAGCGCTGGCTCAGCGAGGGCTGGCTGGACTACCTGGCGCCGCAGTTGTACTGGCCCATCGCGCAGACGGCGCAGGCCTTTCCCGTGCTGCTGGACGCCTGGCTGCGCGACAACCCGCGCGGTCGCCACGTGTGGGCCGGGCTGTTCACCAGCCGTATCGGCGACCGGCAGCGCCCCTACACCGCGCAGGAAGTGCTGGACCAGATTGCCGTGGTGCGCGAGCGCAGCGCCCTGCAACCATCGGCAGCCGGGCACCTGCACTTCAGCATGGCCGCGCTGGCCGCCAACCGCGAACGTATCGCCGACCGCCTGCGCACGGGCCCCTATGCTCAACCCGCCCTGCCGCCGGCCACGCCCTGGCTGGCGGAGCCGCCGCCTGCAGCGCCTGAGGTGATGGTCACGCCGCTGCAACCGTCTGGGCCCGTGCGCCTGGCCTGGCGCCCACCGGCCGGCAGTCCACCCTGGCGGTGGGTGGTGCTGCAGGTGCGGCGACAGGGACGATGGGAGGTGCTGCATCTGCCCGGGTCCAGCGGCAACCCCCATATGCTCGACCCTGGGGCCGACCGGGCAGTGCTGCAGGCCGTGGGAAGAACGGGGGTCCACGGTGCACCGGCGACCCTTGTCCAGCGCGGCGGCGCCTGGAGCCTTGCGGCGTGACGTTCACCGAGAGCCCTCAAACCAAGAGCAGGCCATGAAGTTTCTCTTCGTCCACCAGAACTTCCCGGGGCAGTTCCTGCACCTGGCGCCCGCGCTGGCTGCACGTGGCCATGAGGTCGTGGGCCTGGGCGTGAATCCTCTGAAGGCACCCCTGCCCGGGGTTCGATACGTCACCCATCGGCCGAGCGCGCCGGCACCAGGGCTTCGAGAAGCCGACGGTTTTTCCCAGGAATGGGCCGCCAAGCGGGCACGAGCCCAATCCGCTGCCCAGGCGATGATGGACCTGAAAGCCAAAGGCTTCCATCCCGATGTCGTCTTTGGTCATCCCGGCTGGGGCGAGATGCTGCACGCGAGAGACGTGTTCCCCAGGAGCCGCCATCTGGTGTTCGCGGAGTACTACTACAGCGCCGAAGGCGGGGACTCGTTCTTCGACCCGGAGTTTCAGCGTGGACCCATTGACTTGCCCAACCTGCAACGCCTGCGTCTGAAAAACACGCACCTGCTGCACGCGCTGGCCGACTGCGACGCCGCCGTGTCGCCCACGATCTTTCAGAAGAGCCGGCACCCGCGCACGTTCCATGACCGCATCTGTGTGATCCACGACGGGATCGACACCGACCGCTTCGTCCCCGATCCTGGAGCCAGCATCAAACTGCAGCAGGCGCAGGTGGAGCTCAAGCATGGTGACGAGGTGGTCACCTTTGTCGCCCGGCAGTTGGAGCCCTATCGCGGCTACCACACCTTCATGCGCAGCCTGGCCCGTCTGCAGCGCCTGCGACCCCAGGCGCGGGTGGTGATCGTGGGGGGAGACGGCACGGCCTACGGTGCGTCGCCACCCGCAGGCACCACGTGGAAGAACATCTTTCTGGAAGAGGTGAAGGACGAACTGGACATGAGCAGGGTGCACTTCGTAGGGCAGGTGCCCCACCCTCTGCTACAGCGCCTGATGCAGGTGTCCGCTGTCCACGCCTACCTGACCTATCCCTTCGTGCTGTCCTGGTCGATGCTGGAGGCCATGAGCCAGGGAGCGCTGATGGTGGCTTCGAGCACCGAGCCCGTCAAGGAGGTCATCGAGCACGGCAGGAACGGGCTGCTGGTGGACTTCTTTGACCATCAGGCCCTGGCCGAAACGATGGCCGACGCCCTGGCCCATCAGGGTGACCTGCAACCGCTTAGACAGGCCGCCCGTCAGACGGTGGCGGCGCGTTACGACCTGCACCGTGTATGTCTGCCGGACATGTTGAAGTTCGTCGAGCAGGCCGCGGGTTAGGAAACGACGATGCCATCGCAAGACGAACCAGCGGCAAGCATCGGGCTTCGCTTGCAGCGGCAGTTGCCCGTCGACACCCTGCCCGCCGACCCCGCTTTCCGGGCGCTGCGAACCATTCCCGGCATCGCGATCGACCTGCGTTACGCCAGCACCCGCAATTTGCTGGGGCAGGATCTGTACAGCCCACACGACTGCGCATGGCTGCATGCGCAAGCCGCAGCGGCGCTGGAACTTGCGAGCCGGTGGCCGAAAGCCCACCACCCTCTGCTGCAACTGTGCGTGCTGGATGCCGTGCGGCCCCACCGGGTGCAGGAGCGCTTCTGGGCCCATGTGCGCGGCACGTCCATGCAACCCTACTTCGCCGACCCGGCCCTGCGGTCCATCCACTCTTTCGGGATGGCGGTGGACGTCACGCTGCTGAACTCTCTTGGCGAGGAACTGGACATGGGCACCGGGTTTGACGACACCACCGAACTTGCCCATCCCGTGCTGGAAGACCGCTGGCTGTCAGCCGGCCGGTTGCTGCCCGAGCAGCAGACATGCCGCGCCATCCTGCGCCAGGCCATGCAGCAGGGCGGGTGGCAGGGCATCGCCACGGAATGGTGGCACTTTGATTGCGGGGACCGCCAGGCTGTGCGTGCGGACTACCGCCTCGTCGTCTGAGGACACAGGCACCCGGCACGGCTCGCCCTGCCGGGGCTCACGCGTCAACCCAAACCGCGCGCACTGGGCCTGGCGAAGTAGAACCATTCATGCCCGGGCTCGGCCCGCACGTTGGGAAAGACGATGCGGCCATCCGCCGGGGCCGTGACAGGCGTGCCGTCATGGCGCAGGCCGATCACGTCTCCGGCCTTCAAGGCATCAAAGCTCGTCCACTCCTTGACGAAGCGGTCTTCGGGGTGCAGACGGTCGGTCACTTCCTCCAGGCGCAGCACTTCGTGGTCCTGCGCCGGGGCGTCAGGCGTCCAGTCCACCAGGCCCAGCAGGGCCAGGGTCTGGCGGATGGCCTGCAGGCCCACGTCCGGCGCCTTCGGGTCGGCATGCTGGCCGCATTCCAGCGTCACGCCCCAGCCGCCGCGTGAGCGCATGTACTCAGTGGTGCCCACGCCGTAGTTGGCATCGGTGTCCAGGCTTTGCCCGGTGCTGCGCGCACGCGCACGACGCCGCACCACGCCGGCCTCGTAGGTGCGCAGCCAGCCCTCGACGATGCGCTTGGGGCCCAGGTGGCGCGCCAGGCGGGCCTCGTCGGCGGCGTGGGCGAAGGGCTCCAGGTCTGCGGTGTTGTCCTCGGGGCCGAAGAGCGTGAAGGCCTCGCCCTGGCCGTTGAACGAATGCAGGTCCAGCAGCACGTCATGCGCATCCAGCAGCGGGCACAGCACGTTGCCGATGCGGTCCTCGAAGTCCTGCGGCACGGCCGTCGGGCGCAGGTTGCGGTTCAGATTGCGGTCGCCGGTGCGCTGGCCCAGGGCATGGGCCAGCGGGTTGGTTACGGGCACGAAGGTGACGACGCCGCGCTCGATGCGCCAGCGGCCCGCGTCCAGTTCGGCCAGGGCCCGACCGATGGCCAGAGGCCCGGCCACCTCGTTGCCATGCACGGCGCCCAGCACGATCAGGCGTGGCCCAGGTCGCAGGCCATGGAACTGGTGCACGCGCAGGCTGCTCGGACGTTCTGGCGCGGAGGACGCAGCCGTCGTGGAAGTGGCGGTATCGGGCATGTCAGGGTCTCTTGAGGAATCGAGGGTTTTCTTCGGCGGAGGGCTGCAGCGGTGTCTCCCAGGGGCTCAATGCACCACCAGCCGGTTGCGCCCCTGGGTCTTGGCCTCACGCAAGGCGTCACGGGCCCGGGAAAGGGCCTGATCGATGGACTCGCCAGCATGGTGCTCGGTCATGCCGGCAGACACCGTCACACGCACGGGCTCACCAGACGCAGACGGTACCTGCATCGCCGCCACGCGTTCGCGCAGCCGCTCCACGGCCAGGCGGCCCAGCGGGCCACGGGTGTCGCACAGCAGCAGCACGAAGGTCCCACCACCAAAGCGGCCCAGGCGGTCGACGATGCGCACCGAGGACTGCGCTTCCTGGGCAAAGACCCGCAGCACCTGGTCGCCCGTGGCAATGCCGTGACGGCGGTTGACATCCCGGAAGCTGTCCAGGTCCAGCACGGCGATGCAGAAAGCCTGGCCCGAACGGACGCTGCGCTGCAGCTCGCGCTCCAGCACCTCCAGCAGATGGCGCCGGTTGAGCAGGCCGGTCAATGTGTCGCAGGTCGCCAGTTCCTCGATGCGCGCCAGGGCCTGCTTGAGTTCCACCCGCTGCGCGCGCATGCGGTGGCGCATCAGGGAAATGCGCGCCGCCAGCATCGAGGCCGCCGGCAGCATGGTGGCCACCATGATGAAGTGGCCCAACTCCACCAACGGCGGATACACCCGCGGCAAGCGCCAGGCCATGACGGCCATGGCCAGCCCGAACACCACGACGGCGTAGAGGCTGGCCCAGGCCATCTGGCGCGGTTTGGCCGCGAACAGTCCGAACATGAAGATCACCATCACGATGGGGAAGACCGCGCCGCGTGCCGGGCCCAGCATGGCGTAAGCCCAGGCTGCCATGGTGATGGCGTACAGCATCTGAGCCACTGTCAGCGAAGGGTCGGCCCAGCGGCGGGACCACCCCGTGCGAATCATCAGGAAGGCCCCTGCCAGCCCCGCCATCGACACCACGGTCCAGGCGCGCACCGAGGGCACGGTGGCGATACCGATGGCCACGAAGTAGTGAACTGCGGCCACGGCCGCACCCATCACCACCATCGCGCGGCCAGACTGCGCCAGCCGGCCCTGCTGGGCGGGGTCGGTGGTCAACAGCCAATCTGCAAGGCCTTGGAGGTTCATGGGCGACGCAGCGGGCCGCAGCGGCCAAATTGCGCAAGGCGCGAGCGTAACCCGCCCGGAACCGGCGCCGTGGCCAGACCGCCCCACAGGCATCGCCCCACTCTGCCCTGCCCCACTCGGCCCTGGCCTGCCGGCTGCAGCGGCTTCAGCGGCTTCAGCGCCTGGTCCCGGCCGAATGGAGATGGTTCAAGGGCAAGACGCCACCGGCCTTGACTTCACCCAGAGAAAAGCTGGTGTGCATGTCCTTGACATTGGGCAGCTTGAACAGCGTCTCCATCGCCCAGCGCGAGTAGGCATCCAGGTCCGTGGCCACGACGTGCAGTTCGAAGGTGCCCGCGCCGCTGATGTAGTGGCAGGCCACCACTTCGGGCAGGCTGCGGATGCGGTCCTCCAGCTCTTGGGTGGCCACGGCGTTGTTGCGCTCCGCGTCCACCCGTACGAAGGCCAACACCCCCAGCCCCACCTTGCGCCGGTCGATCTCGGCGCGGTAGCCGGTGATGTAGCCCTGCACCTCCAGCCGCTTCACACGGCGCCAGGTCGGTGCAGGCGACAGGCCGATGCGCTGAGCGAGTTCGGCATTGGACAGGCGCGCGTCGGACTGGAGTTCCCGCAACAACGCCAGATCGTAGCGGTCCAACATGGCGGGCTGGTCCTGCTCGCTTGACACCGTGACGGTACCCTGGGTTTTCCCTGAAATTCGCTTTCCTGGCGTCATCGTTTCTTGAAGCGGCCTAAAGATGTTTGATTGTTGCGCCTATGACCCGGTTTTTGGCACGAGAAAGAAAGCACTTCATGCAACCGAACCTCTAAACTGAGCCCATCGGGGGGCGACGTCGTTCGCCCTGACGGCCCGGCGCGCGCCAGCGCTCAGGCCCATCGCCCAGCCTCTGGAGGGACCATGAACGCACCGCTGCCCGAAGACGTCCGCAAAGCCCTGGAAAGCGTCACGCTGGACGACAAGTACGCGCTGGAACACGGCCGTGCCTTCATGAGCGGGGTGCAGGCGCTCGTGCGCCTGCCCATGCTGCAGCGCCAGCGCGACGCCCTGGCCGGCCTGAACACCGCCGGCTTCATCAGCGGCTACCGCGGCAGCCCGCTGGGCAGCTACGACCAGTCGCTGTGGCAGGCCAAGAAGCATCTGGCGGGCCAGAACATCGTCTTCCAGCCCGGCGTCAACGAAGAGCTGGCCGCCACCGCCGTGTGGGGTACGCAGATGCTGGACCTGTTTCCGCAGTCGAAGAAGTTCGACGGCGTGTTCGGCATCTGGTATGGCAAGGGCCCGGGCGTGGATCGCTGCTCCGACGTGTTCAAGCACGCCAACATGGCCGGCACTTCGCGCCACGGCGGCGTGATCGCTGTGGCCGGCGACGACCACGTGGCCAAGAGCTCCACCGCCGCCCACCAGAGCGACCACATCTTCAAGGCCTGCGGGCTGCCGGTGTTCTTCCCGTCGGACGTGCAGGGCATCCTGGACATGGGCGTGCACGCCTTCGCCATGAGCCGCTTCTCCGGCGTGTGGGCCGGCATGAAGACCATCCAGGAGGTGGTGGAGTCGTCTTCCAGCGTCACGGTGGACCCGGCGCGCGTGAAGATCGTGCTGCCCGAAGACTTCGTGATGCCCGAGGGCGGCGTGCACATGCGCTGGCCCGACGGCGCACTCGACCAGGAAGCGCGCCTGTTCGACTACAAGTGGTACGCCGCGCTGGCCTACATCCGCGCCAACCGGCTGAACCACAACGTCATCGAGGGCCGCCACGGCGGTGAGGGTGACCGCTTCGGCCTGATCGCCAGCGGCAAGGCCTACAACGACACGCGACAGGCGCTGGCCGACCTGGGTCTGGACGACGACACCTGCCGGCAACTCGGCATCCGCGTGCACAAGGTGAACGTGGTGTGGCCGCTGGAGGCCACGGCCACACGCGAGTTCGCGCGTGGGCTGCAGGAAATCCTGGTGGTGGAGGAGAAGCGCCAGGTCATCGAATACCAACTCAAGGAAGAGCTCTACAACTGGCGCGACGACGTGCGCCCCGACGTGCTGGGCAAGTTCGACGAGCCCGAGGGCGACCTGTCGGGCGGCGAGTGGAGCCAGCCCAACCCGAGCAGCCGCTGGCTGCTGCGCGCCAAGGCGGACCTGACACCTGCCATCGTGGCCCAGGCCATTGCCAAGCGGCTGAAGAAGCTGGGCGTGCCGGCCGATATCGAGCAGCGCATGAACGAGCGCCTGGCCGTCATCGAGGCCAAGGAGCGCGCGCTCGCCGCCATCGACGTGCGCGGCGTGGACCGCCAGCCCTGGTTCTGCAGCGGCTGCCCGCACAACACCAGCACGCGCGTGCCCGAAGGCTCGCGCGCGGCCGCCGGCATCGGCTGCCACTTCATGGCGGTGTGGATGGGCCGCAGCACCGTCACCTTCAGCCAGATGGGCGGCGAGGGCGTGAGCTGGGTGGGCCAGGCGCCCTTCAGCAAGGACCAGCACATCTTCGCCAATCTGGGCGACGGCACCTACTACCACTCCGGCATGCTGGCGGTGCGCCAGAGCATCGCCGCCAAGGTCAACGTCACCTACAAGATCCTGTTCAACGACGCCGTGGCCATGACGGGCGGCCAGCCCATCGACGGCACGCTGAAGGTGCCGGAGATGACGCGCGAGCTGGACGCCGAGGGCGCACGGCGCATCGTGGTGGTGACCGATGAGCCGCAGAAGTACGACGACGCCGAGGTCAAGGCGCGCCTGGCGCCGGGTGTCACGGTGCGTCACCGCGACGATCTCGACGCCGTGCAGCGCGAGCTGCGCGAGGTCGAGGGCTGCACCATCCTCATCTACGACCAGACCTGCGCCACCGAGAAGCGCCGCCGGCGCAAGCGCGGCACGATGGCCACACCGGCCAAGACCGTGGTCATCAACGAGCTGGTGTGCGAGGGCTGCGGCGACTGCTCCGTGCAGAGCAACTGCCTGAGCGTGGAGCCGGTGGAAACCGAGTTCGGCCGCAAGCGCCGCATCAACCAGAGCACCTGCAACAAGGACTTCTCCTGCCTGAAGGGCTTCTGCCCCAGCTTCGTCACGGTGGAAGGCGGCACGCTGAAGAAGCCGAAGAAGGAGCAGCGCGGCGACCTCGCCGCCCTGCCCGCCGTGCCCGAACCGGTGCTGCCGGTGGCCGAAAGCGCCTGGGGCATCGTGGTGGGCGGCGTGGGCGGCACGGGGGTCATCACCATCGGCCAGCTGCTGGGCATGGCCGCACACGTGGACGGCAAGGCCGTGGTCACGCAGGACTCTGGTGGCCTGGCGCAGAAGGGCGGCGCCACCTGGAGCCATGTGCAGATCGCTAACCGGCCCGAGGCCTTGTTCACCAGCAAGGTGGACATGGCCAAGGCCGATCTGGTGATCGGCTGCGACCCCATCGTCACCGCCAGCAAGGCCACGCTGGCCGTGGCCCACGCCGGGCGCACGTTTGTGGCGCTGAACAGCCACGGCACGCCCACCGCAGCATTCGTCAACAACCCGAACTGGCAGTTCCCCGAGGCCAGCTGCGAAGCCGCCATCGCTGGCGCGGTGGGGCTCGAGGGCCTGGGCGCGTTCGACGCCGAGGAGGTGGCGGTGCAACTGCTGGGCGACTCGATCTACACCAACCCCTTGATGCTGGGATACGCATGGCAGAAAGGGCGCGTGCCGCTGAGCCGCGCCGCGCTGCTGCGCGCCATCGAGCTCAACGGCGTGCAGGTGCAGAACAACCACGCCGCCTTCGAATGGGGCCGGCGCTGCGCCCATGACCTCGCCGCCGTGCAGGCGCTGTTCGCCGCGCGCCAGGTGATCGAGATCGTCAAGAAGCCCTCGGTGGACGAGCTGGTGAAGCGCCGCGTGGAGTTCCTCACCGGCTACCAGGACGCGGCCTACGCCGAGCGTTACCGTCAGGCTGTGGAGCGCGTGCGCGCGGCGGAGGCGGGCTTTAGCAAGGGCACGGCGCTGTCAGAGGCCGTGGCGCGCTACCTGTTCAAGTTGATGGCCATCAAGGACGAGTACGAGGTGGCGCGCCTGCACACCGACCCGGCGTTCACGCGCAAGGTCGAGTCCATGTTCGAAGGCGACTTCAAGCTCGTGCACCACCTCGCGCCGCCGGCCATTGCCAAGCGCAACGCCAAGGGCGAGCTGGTCAAGCAGCCCTTCGGGCCCTGGGTGCGCAAGGTGTTCCCGCTGCTCGCGCGCCTGAAGGGCCTGCGCGGCGGCGCGCTGGACCTCTTCGGCAAGACTGAGGAGCGCCGCATGGAGCGGCAACTGTTGGCGGATTACGAGGCCTGCATCGCCGAGCTGCTGAAGAACCTGAGCGCCGACCGGTTGCCCTTGGCTGCCGAAATCGCCCGCATCCCCGAAGAGATCCGCGGCTACGGCCATGTGAAGGAGCGTCACGTCAAGGCTGCGCGGGCGAAGTGGGATGCGCTGATGGCCAAGTGGCGCGGCGCCTGAGGGGCGACAGGGTGTCTGAGGCATCAGGCAGGCCGACTTCCTTCATCCCCTGGCACGCCCTGCGCGAAGCGCGACGCCAGGTGCAACCGCGACGCGCCTTCGTCGTGGACGGCGAGCACGTGGGCAGCGTCGACGAAGCGCACCTGGCGGCACTGCAGCCCTGGTCACGCTGGATGGAGGTGCGAGAACAGGCCCTGGTGCTGACCGCAGGGGCCGCGGAGCGCGAGGCGGTGTTCGCGGAGGTCAACGCCCGCCTGCATGAGCAAGGTTTGATCCGCGCCTGGCGCGATGAGCCCTTCCCGTTGTTGTCGCCCAGCACCGGGCAGGTGATGGCGGTATTCGAGCGTGCTGCGGCACGCTTCTGGGGCACCCTCACGCTGGGCGCGCACTGCAACGGCTGGGTGGCCGGACCGGACGGGCAAGCTGAAGCGATGTGGATCGCGCGCCGCTCAGCCACGAAGGCCACCGACCCTGACAAGCTCGACAACCTGGTGGGCGGTGGCGTCCCATTCGGGCAGACCCCGCGGGACGCCCTGGTGCGCGAGGGCTTCGAGGAAGCCGGGCTGAGCCCGGCGCAGATGGCGCGCGCCACGCCCGGGCGCGTGATCGAACTGGACCGCGACGTGCCGGAAGGCCGGCAGTTCGAACGCCTGTACGTGTTCGACCTTCCGTTGCGGGAGGGCGAATGCCCCGTCAACCAGGATGGTGAAGTGGCCGAGGTGGGTTTGTGGTCCATCCACCACACCTGTGCTGCCGCGGCCACCGACGCGATGACGGTGGACGCCGCGCTCGTGACCCTGGACTTCCTGCTGCGCCACAAGCTCGTCGTGCCCGCCGAGGCTGCTGCCGCCCTCGAAGAACGGCTGGCCAGACTCTGCACTGGCGCGGCCTGAAAAGCCTGCGGCGACCCAGAGCATCGAGGTCGAATGCGGCGCCTGGCCGCGAGGCCCGGCGGCAACACCCGAAGGCGGCGCGGCCAGATGCCTCGACATTCGGGTAAACCCGGGTTGCGGTGGCTCAAGCCGCGCGACACAGTCCGCGGTCGAAATTGTCCTAGACATGGGACAGGCATGCTGTCAGGTCTTGTTCGACCCATTTGAGTTTTTTTGTCCATCCCCTCCAAGGAGTCCGCTCGATGACCTCTCCCCTCCAGTCGGGCGCGCCGCGCCGCAGCTTCCTGAAGAACGCTTCGGCCGGCGCCGTAGGCGCTGCCGCCATGGCCGCCCCGATGATCAGCAACGCGCAGACCGTGAGCCTGCGCTTCCAGAGCACCTGGCCGGCCAAGGACATCTTCCACGAGTACGCCAACGACTTCGCCAAGAAGGTGAACGACATGGCTGGCGGGCGCCTGAAGATCGAAGTGCTGCCCTCGGGCTCCGTGGTGCCGGCGTTCCAGTTGCTGGATGCGGTGAACAAGGGCACGCTGGACGGCGGCCACGGCGTGCTGGCCTACCACTACGGCAA
>Ga0315900_10011041_pt1 | contig 11220 bp, 8 predicted proteins | sample LakEriMetagenome_FD_203521 | JGI IMG/M metagenome (GOLD analysis project Ga0315900, IMG submission 203521) | Freshwater fungal communities from buoy surface, Lake Erie, Ohio, United States - Buoy 12 MA114 | ecosystem: Environmental > Aquatic > Freshwater > Lake > Lake biofilm | place: USA: Lake...
AAAAAACCATTCAAAATGAGAATGGACAGGATCGTTCCGCGAAAAAGTGTTCTCAATTTGAAACAAACCATGTTTGCGGTCTGGGTGGGATGGAAGAGACTTCACGTTGCCGTTGTAAGTCTTTGGAGGCAGGGCCACGTTGAATCGGTTCCGTGGTATCCCCATGATAGTCCAGCAGTCGCAAAAAGTGAACCTCGGCTGTTTGGGGACGATAAACTCGTCGTCAGATTTCCAATTTAGATCCAAAGAAACGCGGATTTGGACAGAAAGTGTCCTTGGAGAAGAACTTGACCGTAAAGGCCCCTGTCAGGGGAAGCAATGGCCCGGGAATTGCATCGTTAAGTTCTCCAGCGAACCAACGGTCGATCTAGTACGTCCTAATTTCTTAGGAACAAAAGAAATTTGGAACGTGCGGACCGAACTAGTCACGCACCAAGGCGATGAATCGGTTGTCAAAGCGGCAGCCGCCAAATCTTCGCTTCACGTAGGTTACAATACAGCTCAATGACTGAGCTTGGGTCCTTACAGCAATGTCGAGCGAAGCGGTTGGGAGCCGCATGGATCGAAAGAATTCGACTTCGCAGCAGGGAGCAGAAATTTATGAACAATGAATACCGAATCGCATCCATCCGTGAACTTCGCGACCAGCAGATCAAATTTGCTCCGAGAGGAAAGCGGAGTGAACAAGCAGACCGCGCAGAAAAGCTTCTAACGGAAATAGATCCCGTCAGGGACTATCCGTTCGATTTTCTTTTCTACCGCGTGACGGAAGTACGTCCAGACAGCACGGGTTACCGGCTGATCAAAGGGACAGATGTTGTTCACGACCTACGACTTTTTGTCGAGGACATCACCGACTCGATGAATCTTCGAGTGGAAGAGGCCGCGGAACCTGTGCATACGGTTGAAGACCTTAGCAAAATGTTCAATGTCTCCACGAAAACGATTTCGCGTTGGCGCGATCAAGGGCTCGTGTCACGACGATTTCTAGCCGAAGGAAGAAAACGAGTTGGCTTTCTCCATTCGAGCGTCGAGAGATTCGTTTCTCAGAACAAGAGTCGTGTCGCACGTGGAGAGAGATTCAGCCAACTCTCGGACACCGAGCGCGATGACATTTTAGACCGAGCGCGCCGTATTGCTGCCACTGGTGCAAATCTCTCCGAAGTTGCGAGAACGGTAGCGCAAGAAGTCGGTCGCAGTACCGAAACCATTCGATATACCATCAAGAAGTTTGATCAGCAAAACCCAATGATGGCTGTTTTTCCCGAGCAAAGAGAAGTCCTATCGGAGGAAGACAAGCGAGCAATTTTCCAACAACATCATCGAGGCATTTCGACCGTGATTTTGGCGAAGCGATATCGACGAACTCGCGGCAGTATTGTCAGGATTTTGAATGAGCAGCGGGCTGCCAAGATCATGGAATTGCAACTCGACTTCATTCCGAACCCAGTGTTTGAAGATCAGTCAATGGCCGAATCGATCCTTTCGGAGTTGCCCGTTTCCTCAGAACCAACGAGAAAGGTCAAAGCACCGAGTGGACTGCCTGCCTATTTGGCATCGCTCTATGATGTTCCCTTGTTGACTCGTGAGCAAGAGTATCATCTTTTCCGAAAGATGAATTATCTCAAGCACGCTGCCGCTGAAATGCGAGACAAGCTGGACCTCAAGATGCCATCCGTTGCCATGATGGAACAAATTGAGAAACTGTACGAGAAGTCCGTAGATGTCAAAAACAAGATTGTACAAAGCAACTTGCGATTGGTCGTCTCGATTGCGAAAAGGCACTTAGCTCCTAACGATGATTTCTTTGGTCTCATCAGCGATGGAAACATGTCGCTGATCCGGGCAGCAGAGAAATTCGACTATTCGCGTGGAAACAAGTTTAGCACCTACGCATCATGGGCAATCATGAAGAACTTTGCCAGAACCATCCCGGACGAGTTCAAGCACCAAGATCGTTTCCGTACCAGCAACGAAGAAGTTTTCGACTTTCAACAAGATCGTCGAGCGGACAACTTCGCCATGGAGATCGACCAAGCGACTAGGACCGACCAAATCCAAAAGATCCTTCACACGTTGGACCAACGCGAACAACAGATCATCGTTCGCCGATTCGGACTGGACCATAGGTTCGAACCGCTAACGCTGAAGGAAGTTGGTGAAGCTATGGGCGTTACAAAGGAACGAGTCAGGCAACTAGAAGCCCGCGCTTTGAGCAAACTTCGCGCGGCAGCCAGTCAGGCCAAAATCGATCTTCCAGAGTAGCGACGCAGGGTTTCGACGTTCACCGACAAAAGTCGCGTTTTGACTGTAGCTCGGGACAATGGTCCAGGCCACAGCCTTTAATCGCGCCATAGTGGTGGTATGGCATCGGTGCTACCTGAGTCGAATCGTAGAGAGTCAAGTAGAAGTCTGCTTGCCTCTTGAAACATCGTTTCAGAATCGCAATAAACCTGCGCCACCGTCTGGCCGGCTGTGACGACTGAGCCCAACGGGCATTCCCACCGTATCCCGACCCGAGGATTAATGACATCTTCCTTCATCTTGCGACCTCCACCCATCGCGATAACTGAATAACCAATCTTCTGGCAGTCCAGTCCCGTTAACAATCCGCTGCGAGGTGACGCAATGGGTCTGCACTTTTCCAAAGAAAATTCCGAGGGCAACTTTCCTCCCTGGTTCGCAACCATGGCTTCAAATTTTTCCATCGGAGCTCCGCCGTCTAGCAACTCCGTTAACTTGGCTCGCGTCTGCTCCAGGTTGCTATTTGGGCTAAACGAAAGCACCAATCTTGCCGCAAGTTCGATAGAGAGCAATCGCACAGAATGTGGACCGCGTCCCTGCAGTACCTCAATCGACTCGATAACTTCGCAAGCGTTGCCAATCATTTTCCCGAGTGGTTGCGTCATATCCGTAAGAAGTGCCGTTGTTTTGATGCCAGCCGAATGTCCAACTCTCTGCAATTGGTCACGCAGCCTTCTTGCGATTTGTAGGTTTTGCTGAAAGCTTCCACTGCCATACTTGACGTCAAGAACGAGCGCATCGAGTGATTCGGCTATCTTCTTCGACATAATACTCGCCGTTATCAACGGGATAGATGGAACGGTCGCCGTCACATCGCGTAACGCGTAGAGTTTTCGATCCGCGGGTGCGATCGCCTCCGTCGCACCGGTAATGACGCAACCGATTCTCTCCAATTGCGCATCAATCTCAGCTTCGCTAAGATTTGTTCGGTAGCCGGGAATTGCCTCTAATTTATCAAGCGTTCCGCCAGTGATCCCCAATCCACGTCCGCTGATCATAGGGACGTGATAACCTAAACAGGCCAAGAGCGGGCCGACAATCAACGACGTCTTATCGCCGAGACCACCCGTAGAGTGCTTGTCTACTCGAAAAGTATCCCCTATTCGCCGCAAACTATCCCCCGACCCAACCATCGCCATGGTCAGTGCGAGCACCTCGCGCTCCACCATCCCTCGTAGATAAATGGCCATTGCCAACGCTGACATCTGGTAATCGGGAATCTCTCCTTTGGCATATCCGAAGACCATGAACTCGATCTCTTTTTCGGTGAGTTCGTGCCCGTCTCGCTTGGTCGCGATAATGCTTGCTGGGATCATAGTGATGGAGGACCAAGAAAAAAACTATCGAACATTCGAATCTTTCCTTCTTCGAAATCTATCCAACACACCAAAGACAGCTGGCAGAAAAGCGATGAAACAAACCATACGTGCAGGCCAGTCACCGATGAGTTGCCATAAACCCAAACGCCCGTCTGGAATCGGTTCGGCAAGTATCGTGCCTGGTGTCATCCTCGGTATAGATTGAACGACTCGTCCCGAGCCATCGATCCATGCAGAAACACCAGAGTTCGCGGCCACGAGAAATGGACGCCTGTTTTCTACGGCACAGCAGATCGCATTATTGAGATGATGATCCAAAATGCTCGACCCGCGAAACCATGCGTCGTTGGTTACATTGATAAGTAAATCCGGAGTTTCACCCCTTGCGCTCAATTCCTGAACTTGCCTCTGAATGAACCATGGTACGACATCTTCAAAGCAGATGCTTGGGGCGACTGTAGCTCCTGAAGTGGTCGTCCAAGCGACATAGTCGTCGCCTGTACTAGCCGACGGGAGACCAAACTGCATACACAAATCAGGAAAAATCGACGAGAGAATGGGAATGTACTCGCCGAACATCACCAAGTGCCTCTTTGCATAGTATTGAACGTCGCCAGGGACCTTTCCTATCCTCAAAACCGCATTGTAATTTTGGGTATCCTCGGCTTTGGAAATCTTGACAACGGTGGCACCAACAATGAACTCAGGACGATCTTCGAGCCCTGTCGCTAACCTCGCTACTCGCTGGCGGCCTCGGGCTTCTATCGATTCTAGATTTCGCCGCACCATCTCAGGATTCTCAAAATCTCGCTCGTAATCCAACGACGGATCCTTGATTAGCCATGGCACTGGAACTTCATCCGCAAAAGTGCTCTCAGGCCATAGAACCGCATCCACTTTTACTTCTTCCGATGCGAGACTTCGAGAGGAAAGCTGAACATGCCTCAAGAAGGATAGCCCAACTCCTTCCGCATCACCTTCGAACTGAGTCGGCATGTTTTCTTGGACGATCAAGTATCGACCGAGAGGTTTCACCGGTTGATAAGATTCGATCTTTCGGTCGTACCCTGTCACATTCCAATAAGAAAACGCTAGCCAAAAGACAACTAAAAACCTTGCACACTGGGATCCGAAGCGTTCTCCCCATGGGGCGTGAGGAGCACATTCGCAGTTTCTTTCCATCCACTTAGCAACCAAATAACAAACCGATGCACCCGAAAGAACGATCATGAAGCTGACGCCATACGTTCCGAATTGAGAAGCGATATCTAGCAGCATGGGCCAGGGCGTTTGGCTGTGACCGAGCATGCACGCGGCAAAACCTGTTGCGAAGTAAGATCGGAACAACTCTAGACCGGTCCACGAGATAGCACAAGCAAACGGGAATGCAAAACCGAATCGACTTCGCAGCGATCTAGCGATTGCCACATACGAAGGAATGTACACCGCCACATAGAGACTCAGCGCTAACCACCCTCCGTAGAGAGGCCAAGAAGCAAGCCGGATCCCTTGCAACAATAACAACCACAATGAACATCCAACGAGATAGGCCCGCAAATAATCGCGGCGTTTCCAACCAAACGGGCAATAAACGGCTGCGGAAAAGAAGAAAGCGGAGACAAACGCAGCCCATGGCTGCCGTAATGGTGGCAGACCTATCCAATAAAACAGGCACCCCGCAGCTATAAGACCAAAAGGAAGCCAATCCTTGATTTTGCCATCGTTCATTCTGTACCCAAGATAACTCTAGCCGTTCCCTTCGTCTCCGCTCGTGAACATCTGGCTGATCGACCTATTCGAATGGATTCGTCGAATCGCTTCTGCTAACAAAGGTGCGACCGTCAACACTTGAATGTTGTCGAGTCGTTTCTCTGGGGGGAGAGGTATCGTGTTGGTAATAACCAAACTATTGATGGGGGCTTTCTTGATGTTATCAATGGCCGGACCGCACAGAACTCCGTGCGTTGCAGCAAGGTGAATCTCTTTCGCGCCTGCTTCGTGCACAAGCTTGGCAGCACCGCAGATCGAACCTCCCGTACTGATCATATCGTCGAACATCAAGCAGATCTTTCCTTCGACGGGGCCACCGATAATATACTTTTGCTGCGTCTGCAGCGCGTTGTCGCGAACTTTGTCGACGATCGCTAGCTTGCCACCAATCCGCTTCGAATGCCCAATCGCACGCTTGATACTTCCCTCATCTGGACTCACGACGACAATGTCCGCAGGATCAAAGGCTCTACTCTGAAAGTAACTCGTCAATACGGGGGCGGCATACAAGTGATCCACTGGTACGTCGAAGAACCCCTGGATTTGAGGTGCGTGCAGATCCATGGTCAAAACGCGATCCGCACCGGCCCGAGTGATCACGTTGGCTACAAGCTTGGCGGTAATCGGTGTACGGCCTTCGTCTTTTCGATCTTGACGAGCGTAACCGTAGTAAGGAATCACGGCTGTGATTCGCGCTGCACTCGCTCGCTTGCAGGAGTCGATCATGATCAACAACTCCATCAAATTATCATTCACCGGCGGGCAAGTTGGCTGCACCAAATAGACATCGCGTCCGCGAACGTCTTCTTCGATTTTACAAAAATTCTCACCGTCTGGGAATTTCCCCAACGATACGGAGCCCACTTCCAAATGAAGGAATGCACAAATATCTCTTGCTAACTGAGGGTTAGCCCGTCCACTAAATATCTTTAACTCGCGCATGGGTACCCCATCTCTCGCATCTGTGCCTCTACCGCACTAAGCTCGTCAATCGTATTGATGCTGAGCGCTTCGCAATCTTGCAATACGGGCTTTGCCTCCACTTTCTTTCCTTTCGAAAGCAAAAAGGCAGGGCAGTCGGTCAAGTAGTATTCACGTTGGGCGTTGTTGTTGCCCAAGTTCTCCAACGCTTCCAACAATGCGTCGCGTTCGAACATGTACGTGCTCATGTTGACTTCACAAATTTTTTGTTCGGATTCTGTAGCATCTTTCTGCTCGACGATTCGAGCAAACCGATTGTTAGAATCTCTGACGATGCGACCAAGTCCCAGTGGATTCGGTTTGATCAGTGTGCCCATCAAGCAATCGAATCCACCAGCGAAAAATTCCTGCGAAACGCGTTGAATCGAAGTTGATTGAATCAAGGGCGAATCTCCCGCAACTACCATTACCGCCTTTTCGGCACCGCTTCGCAGTTGATCACGACACATTTGAACAGCATGACCTGTTCCAAGCTGCTCGGCCTGCAAAGCGAATTCAATATTCGATCGGCCCGCCAGCTCGCTCCGCACCAGGTCTTCACGATAGCCCACAACGACGATCGTTTTCGAAATGCCTGCTTTCTCAAGAGCGTCGAGAACCCAATGAATCATCGGTCGACCGAGCACGGGAAAAAGCACTTTAGGAAGGTCGCTTTTCATTCGCGTCCCCTTCCCGGCAGCTAGAACAACAGCAGTGGTGGAATTCGCCATAGGTATTTCAAGAGGTTAACGAAAACTCGCCCAGCCGTCGAAGGTGGGACTTGAAGAGCCACATCTTGGCAGATTTTCGCGTCTAGTCCAAGGTCGCCAGCCTGCCAACACTACAAACATTGACGAATTTCGCGAAGGAAGATACTCTTTCGTACTACTCGGTTATCCTTTCACCCCCAATCGAACCTCGAAAAACGCAGAACTATGGCTGGAACTGAACGACAAAGAGAACTTCGTCGACGTCGCACACGAAGCAAGAAAGTGGCTTTGCTCCATAAAAAAGCTGAAAAATCTTCAAAAGCGGAAAAGGCTGTTATTGCTGCGAAATTGCGCCGACTCAGCCCCGGCGGAGAGCAATTGATCAAAGCCTGGAAACTGGCGTAAGACTGCTTGCAATACTGCGTCTGCCCATCAGCCGGCCAAGAATTTCAAACATGATCACAAGATAACGTCCAGTGGAAACATTGGACGACGTATCTTCCCGTACGCAAAGCTCGTTAGGTTTGACGAGCAAGGTCCTGGAGTGTCGACCCAAATTTGTCTGGTTGCAATCGGGTCATATGCTTTGCGATGCGCCACGGCTGCCTTGACTACCAGGACCGAGTATTTCTCCGGCGCTAATCCAACATGCCTCCATTGCCCAAGATCCATGGGCGGTGTTCGGTTGCTCGTCAGGAGAATTACCACACCACGATGGGTAACGATTGCGCATTGCCCCATGTCGAAACGGTCTCCAGACATGCTAGCAAGATGGCTCTGCTTATTCTCTAGTTCAAATAGACCATCGCAAAGTCGCAACAGTTTGCACTCGAAGAAAAGTGGTAGATTGCTGTGCATCGACCCACTTCCTTCGAACTGCAGCGAGACGACATCTCCCGGTTGATTTTTGCTCAGGAGTTCCACTGCCTCTGGAGCCCAAAGACAAATCGCTCCATTTGCAATCTCATTTTCAACCATTGCCTGCAGCAGTGCAGTACCGTTGCCCGGTGCGCCTGCCCCAATATTGTCGGACGGCTCAACTAGGACCGTTAAGCCGGGTAATCCTCCACTTCGTTGCATTTCCTTCAGTCGATGAAAAACTTGCTGCATCGATTCCAACTCGGAAGTGCAATCTTCCAGATGTTCCAACGCCAATTCAGTCAACTGTTTCAATGCTTCCTGCGCTTCGTCTTCGTCCCCATCGGTAACTATGGAAAAGCTGAGGCCGGTATCCGGAGTATCTGCATAGGCGAAACCTGCATTCACATTCACAGCCCAGAACGAAGAATGCTGTTTCTCAAGGCTTCTCGCCAATTCCAACAATCTCTTCATCGGTTGAGCACGACTCGCGGTTGCAGTTGGTGGCAAAAGTACAGGTACCTGTTTCAAGACTTGCCGAGGCCTCTTCCTCTCCAATAGAGACCGAGACATCAACGCCGCAGCGCGTATGGCCGATTCTCTCGCATCAGTATGCGGATTCTCACGGTATCCAACCAGGCAATCCGCATTCATCGCCATTGCTTGAGAGTAATTGGCATGAAGATCATAAACGCCAAACATGGGAATACTTGAAGCACCTGGCAATGTTCTAATTCTACGCAAAACCTCGCCATCCACATCGCACTGATGGTCACATACAAAGGCACCGTGAAGAATCGCGAAGATCGCGTCTACGCCAGCAGCCAGCCTAGGAGCGGCAATTTCCTCGAACCGATGCCAATAGCGTTCGAAAACCTCAGCCTCCACCATGGGGCCAGGAACAGCGCTCGCGCATAAGGTCGGTACGACGTCCCAGCCCTGCTGATCGGCATACTCCAGTACGCCCCCAAGCGGAGAGGAGTCACCCATCGCGTCAAAAACCGATGCCTCCTCTCTGATTTCAAAGGCTTTTGTCCCAGTCGATCCACGAAGAAAACAGTGGGTTTCATGAAACAAACCAAAGACCAGTACCTGAAATCCCCTCTTGATCACAATATCTTCGTCACAATAGAGGTGCTTTCTTCGAAGTGCCACAAACCAAGGGACCGACCTTCATCCTCCCTACCCGCAGCGAGGGGAAGAGCATTCCCCGCTCACGCAGCGGTTGGGATTAAGGACGTTCAACGATGCAGACTACTTTCGTGCGGTTCGAGATGGAGGAGTAAACGATTCTGTCTTGGTGACTTCTTCACTAAGTCGGGAGTTGTATTCCATAGAACTTCCAGGCCCGGCAAAGTCGATCACTCGTTTATCCCAGGTAAGATCCTTTGCAATCATCCGTCCGGCTTCCATATCGAAACGTACGGTACCATTGCTCAATTGTTGAAGCACCTGGGCTTCCTCTTTCGGATCGGTGATAATGGTGATCATTTCGCTTCTCACCGATACCGTTGCGATGCCAAGGCTCACTTTGTCTAGTTTATAAAGCTCTCGGAACCGAACTACTTTTTGAGAGCCATCCTCCCGTCGAATGCGCATCTCTCGGGGGCATTCCCAAGAGCCGCCGATAGCGACTGCCTTTTCCGGTAAAGGCAAAGTAATGTCGCCCATTCCCAAGCTCGGTGGATTGATCTCATCACTTCTCGCAATGATCAATCCTTGCTCGTCGATCGTCACGGTCGATATCACTCGTCCTATAGAATCGGCTGCCGATTGGAACTGAGGATGAGGAGCTTCGCCATCATTTGATGAATACCTAAGCTCCTCTGAACTCCCAATCCTTTGAGACATATCGATCGACGTAATCCGGTACTCGAAAGTCATCTTACCTTTCTCAGCAGAAACAAAGTCCCAAGTCTTCTGCGAAACGGTGCGTGAATTCGAATCCTGTTCCGTGGTATCGATCTTGGTGTTAGTCTTCGCCAAATGAGTGACTTCGCTAATAACTCTCGTGCCGGCCGTAAATTTGTAGCGAAGAAGGTGTGTTTCACCGCCTTCAGCACTCGCACTCTCTTTGATGGTCTTTCGCTCCACAGGATTCAATTTTGGAGTCGACGGCTTCTCCTCTTTCATCGATGCAGGCTTGGCCGGAACCTTACTCGAAGTCGCGGAAGTGGACTGATCGGCTGCATCGCGAACCAAAAGCGACTTTAAGCCCGACCCAATAGGCTCTTGTCCATCGACAGAACCGCTTGTGAAGCAAACAGTCGCGATGGCGCAAAGCGAGGCAAGATTCATAAATCGCATCATGCGTTTGAAATCCTAAGGAGTATGGGAAAAGCACTTGGGCTATTGATTGAAAAGTGGGATAGGCTTCCAGCCTGTTAGTTCTTTAGTTCTGAAGCTAGCTTACTTAATCGTCGATTGCGACGCATCAGACGATTCAGATTCATCGCCTTCCAGCAAAGGGCTCGCAGGCGGCGGTACCAGGACTTGAGCGGTTGGAACGTAAGGGCGAACAGGTAGTCCCACGGAACTGGCAGCGAAAGGAATGGGCTGCGAACGTCGAAGAAGCGACATCTGCTTGCGAATGTTTGCCAAATCTTCTTGAATCGCTTTCATCGCAGGAGATTGAATCTCATTCATTCCGCCTGTGCTCTGAGTTGTATCAGCAGAGGCAGCCGATGATTTCAATGCACTCTCGGCTCTCTCGGCCATGGAGGCTACAAGACTATCGGTGTGCTGTTGCCGAACTTCTGCGATCGCCAATTGCGTTGCAAGCTTGGCGTTTTTGTCTGACAAAGCCAGAATCTGCTCCATGGCCGCGGCACGTTCGATTGCGATCTGCTCATGCATCTCCAATCGAGTTGCCATTTCCGCCCGATCCATCATCAATCGAACGAACTTCCCAACAGGAACGGAGACTTCTGCTTGATCGAGGGATTTGTCTTGAAGAAGCATGTCAGCGAGCGGATCGCGGGATTGCTCGGCTGATTCGGCAACGAAGACGGCCGGTGGAGCAGGCGGCGCTACAGGCACCATCAGGATAGGCTGCTCGTCTTCAGTCGTAGTTTCGTTGGTGCAATCACTCCCCTTGACCGTTTCATCACTAACATCCACACAATGCTTGCCATTACAAATTCGATGGCCACACGAAATAACTTCGTCAACGATTTTCCCAAGCCCTGCTGGAAAGCCAGTCGAAAACATCATTGGTTTCGAGACGCGAGGTATGTGGAGATTGTCCCCTACCTTTTGGATCTCTTCTGCGACACGTGTCGTTGCGCACTGAACCATCG
>Ga0315900_10011043_pt1 | contig 11220 bp, 9 predicted proteins | sample LakEriMetagenome_FD_203521 | JGI IMG/M metagenome (GOLD analysis project Ga0315900, IMG submission 203521) | Freshwater fungal communities from buoy surface, Lake Erie, Ohio, United States - Buoy 12 MA114 | ecosystem: Environmental > Aquatic > Freshwater > Lake > Lake biofilm | place: USA: Lake...
GGCCCGCGGCCTGCTGTTTCCCCTGAGCCTGGCCGCTGAAGGCAGTTGCACCATCGGCGGCAATCTCGCCACCAACGCCGGGGGCACCCAGGTGCTGCGCTTTGGCAACGCCCGCGACCTGTGCCTGGGCCTGGAGGTGGTGACGCCTGCGGGCGAGGTCTGGGACGGCCTGTCCGGCCTGCGCAAGGACAACACCGGGTACGACCTGCGCGGCCTGTTCATCGGCAGCGAGGGCACGCTGGGCGTCATCACGGCGGCCACCCTGAAACTGTTCCCGCAGCCCGCCGCCGCCATCACCGCCCTGGCCGCCTGCCCTTCACTCGAAGCCGCGGTGCAGTTGCTGGGCCTGGCGCGCAGCCGGCTGGACGCGTCACTGACCGGCTTCGAGGTCATGAACCGTTTCTCGCTGGACCTCGTGGCCCGCCACTTCCCCGCCCTGCCCCAACCCCTGCCCGATACGCCGTGGACCGTCTTGCTGGAACAGTCGGACGCGGAGGGCGAGGCCGCGGCCCGCGCGCGGTTCGAGGGCCTGCTCGGCGCAGCGCTGGACGACGGCTGCGTGACCGATGCCGTGGTGGCCGAGAGCCTGGCGCAGTCCCGAGCACTGTGGCATGTGCGCGAATCCATCCCCCTGGCGCAGGCCGAAGAGGGGTTGAACATCAAGCACGACATCAGCGTACCGGTCTCGGCCATCCCGCGCTTCGTGCAGCAGACCGACGCCGCGCTACAGGCCCACCTGCCCGGCATCCGGCTGGTGAACTTCGGCCACCTCGGCGACGGCAACCTGCACTACAACGTGCAGGCGCCCGCGGGTGCGGACGCCCCGGCCTTTCTGCGGGAACAGGAGCCGAGGGTCAACGAGATCGTCTACGACGCGGTGCAGGCCTTCGGTGGCTCGATCTCTGCCGAGCATGGCGTGGGTGAACTCAAACGCGAAGAACTGCAGCACCGCAAGTCTGCAGTGGCGCTGGGCCTGATGCGCCAGATCAAGACCGCCCTCGATCCGCTGGGCCTGATGAACCCCGGAAGGGTGCTGTAGACCTCTACTGCACCGGTCCCTTCAAGGCCGGCGGGATGGGCAGCGAGAGCACCTCGATGCCTTCCTCATGCAGCGCGTGGCGCTCCTCCAGCGAAGCCACGCCCCGTATCCCGCGGGCGTCCGTCTCGCCGTAGTGGATGCGGCGCGCTTCCTCGGCAAACCGGGTCCCGACGTCATCGGTGTTCTCGATCGCGTGGCGCACCACCTGCATCCACAGCGCCTGCAGGTCGGCGGCAGCGGGTTCGGCTTTCGCAGGCGGCGCAACCGGCTCGCGCGCACCTGACAGGTTCAGCCGCGGCGCGCTGGGCAGGCGCGTGATGACGTGGTCCGCGCACAGCGGACACTCCACCAGGCCGCGCCCGTTCTGATCCAGAAAATCCTCTTCGGAACCGAACCAGCCCTCGAAACCGTGGCCGTTGGCGCAGCGAAGATCCAGCACTTTCATGGCTGGATTATCGGCCGGTCAGAGCGCCCCCGCGGCCGCCCAGGTCAGCGACCATTCGCCGCGGCGCCACTGGCGCAACCACTGCAGGCCCACGAGCGTCTTCACGTCGGTGAGTTCTCCAACCTGCGCCAGGTGGTCGAGCTCGTCCAGCGACATCGTCACCACCTCGAGAAACTCGCCCATGTCCAGTGCCTGCGGGCCAGGCCGCAGGCCACGGGCGAACCAGATCTCGATGCCTTCGGTGGAGTACGCCGCCGCGTTGTGGATACGGCAGGCACGGGCCCATTCGTGCGCGGTGTAGCCGGTCTCTTCCCGCAGTTCGCGCCGTGCGCAGTCCCACACCGGTTCGCCGGGATCGATCTTGCCGGCCGGAAACTCCAGCAGTACCTGGCCCAGCGGGTAGCGAAACTGCCGGACCATCACCACGCGCCCATCGTCCAGCACGGGCACCACCGCCACAGCGCCAGGGTGCACCACGTACTCGCGCGTGGCCGATGTGCCATCAGGCAGGCCCACGGTGTCGCGCTTGACGGTCAGGAAACCGCCCTGCAGCAGGGTGTGCTCCTGCTGCAGGGTCTCCCGCAGGCCCTCGTCCGTCTGGCCCATGCAGGGGCTGTGATACCGGGTCAGGATGCGAGCGCCTTGACGATGGCGTCCCGGCACAAGCCCAGCAGCCCCCCGGAGAAGGGCCCGAGCAACAGCACTGCCGCGCCGTTCAGGGCCAGCAGCGCCCCAATGCCGGCACTCTGCACGATGGGTGTCCCGTCCACCGGCTCGTCGAAGTACATCACCTTCACCACACGCAGGTAGTAGAAGGCGCCCACCAGGGAGAACACCACCGCCACCACCGCCAGCACGATGTACAGCGTGACGTTGGTCGTGACCAGCGCCTGGATGACGGCCAGCTTGGCAAAGAAGCCCACCATCGGCGGAATGCCCGCCAGTGAGAACATGAACACCGACATCACCCCCGCCAGCCAAGGGCGGCGGCGCGCCAGACCCGCCAGGTCTGACACCTCTTCGCTCTCGAAACCTTCGCGCGACAAGAACATGACCATACCGAAGGTGCCCAAGGTCGTGAGCACGTAGGTCACCACGTAGAACATGGCCGAGCTGTAGGCGTTGGCCGCCGACAGCGTGTTGCCACTGACCACGCCCGCGCTCAGGCCCAGCAGCAGAAAACCCATCTGCGCGATGGTGGAGTAGGCCAGCATCCGCTTCAGGTTGGTCTGCGCAATCGCCGCCAGGTTGCCCACCGCCAGCGAGGCCACGGCCAGCACGATGAACATCTGCTGCCAATCCACGGCCAGACCCAGCAAGCCTTCGACCAGCAGCCGGATGGTGATAGCAAAAGCCGCCAGCTTGGGCGCGCCACCGATCATCAGGGTGACGGCCGTGGGAGCCCCGTGGTAAACGTCGGGCACCCACATGTGGAACGGCACGGCCCCCAGCTTAAACGCCAAGCCCGAGACCACGAACACCACGCCGAGCACCAGCACTTCGCGGTTGATGCGACCCGCGGCGATCTGCTCGAACACCTTGGGAATCTCCAGCGTACCCGTGGCGCCGTACAGCATGGACAGCCCGTACAGCAGGAAGCCGCTGGCCAGTGCCCCCAGCACAAAGTACTTCATCGCCGCCTCGGTGCTGCGGCCATGGTCACGACGCAAGGCCGTGAGCGCATACAGCGACAGGCTCATGACCTCCAGGCCCAGGTACACCACCAGGAAGTGGTTGGCCGAGCACATCACGGAGATGCCCAGCAGCACGAACAGCGAGAGGGTGAAGAACTCGCCCTTGAGCATGTCGCGCGAGGCCAGGTACGGCTGCGCGTAAGCCACCGTGACCGCCATGGCCAGGCAACCGAAGAAGGCCAGCAAATGCCCCATCGGATCAGTCACCACCATGCCGTTCATGCCGTACAGCGTGGCGCCCGACTGGGCGTAGAACAGGTGCATGGCCCCCACCACCACCATCGTGGCCTGGGTCAGCCAGAACGTCAGCCGTCGGGCAGGGTCGGTCACCCACAGGTCGACCACAGCCACCAGGCAGGCCATGGCCAGCAGCACGATCTCGGGGTAGACGACGAGCCAGTTCATCGCATTCATGGGAAGGGGTCGCCTCAGGGCAGCTTGCTGAGCGCCACGTGCTTGAGCAGCTCGGTGACGGAGACGTGCATCACGTCGGTGAAGGGCTTCGGATAAAGGCCCATGGCCAGGACGGCCACGGCCAGCACCGCCAGCATCGTGAACTCGCGGGCATTCAGATCGTCGAGGGTGCGCACGTTGTCATTGGCCACATCGCCAAAGTACACGCGCTTGACCATCCACAGCGAGTAGGCGGCGCCGAAGATCAGGGCGGTGGCCGCGGCCGCGGCGACCCAGAAGTTGGCCTTGACGGCGCCCAGGATCACCATCCACTCGCCCACGAAACCGGCAGTCCCCGGCAGACCACAGTTGGCCATGGAGAACAGCACGGCAAAGGCCGCGAACTTGGGCATGGTGTTGGCCACGCCGCCATAAGCAGAAATCTCGCGCGAGTGCACACGGTCGTACAGCACGCCGATGCACAGGAACATGGCCCCCGACACGAAGCCGTGGCTGATCATCTGCACCAGCCCGCCGCTCATCCCCAGTTCGTTGAAGATGAAGAAGCCCAACGTAACGAAGCCCATGTGGGCAATCGACGAGTAGGCCACCAGCTTCTTCATGTCCTGCTGCACCAGGGCCACCAGGCCGATGTAGACCACGGCAATCAGCGACAAGGCAATCATGAACCAGGCCCACTCGCGGCTGGCGTCAGGCGCAATCGGCATGGAAAAGCGCAGGAAGCCGTAAGCGCCGAGCTTGAGCATGATGGCCGCCAGCACCACCGAGCCGCCCGTCGGCGCCTCCACGTGGGCATCCGGCAGCCACGTGTGCACCGGCCACATCGGCACCTTGACGGAGAAAGCAGCGAAGAAGGCGAAGAACAGAAGCGTCTGCGCATTCAAAGGCAAGGGCAGCTTGTGCCAGGCCTGGATGTCGAAGCTGCCTCCAGACTTGAAATACAGGTAGACCAGGGCCACCAGCATCAGCAGCGACCCCAGCAGCGTGTACAAGAAGAACTTGAAAGCCGCGTACACCCGGCGCGGCCCACCCCACACGCCGATGATGATGTACATCGGGATCAGCGTGGCCTCAAAGAACACGTAGAACAGCAGGCCGTCCAGCGCCGAGAACACGCCAATCATCAGCCCGGACAGGATGAGAAACGCGCCCATGTACTGGTTCACGCGCTCGGTGATGACTTCCCAGCCGGCGATGACCACGATGATGGTGATGAAGGCCGTGAGCAGCACAAACCACACCGAGATGCCGTCCACGCCCAGGTGGTAGTGGACGTTGAATCGGTCGATCCACGGCAGCTTCTCGACGAACTGCATCGCGGGTGTGGACAGGTCAAACCCCGTGGCCAGGGGAATGGTCACGAGGAACGCCGCGATGGAGCCCAAGAGGGCCACCCATCGCACGACCTTCGCGTGCTCGTCACGGCCCGCCGCGAGCAGCAGTGCGCCCACCGCCACCGGCAGCCAGATGGCCACGCTCAGAAGACCCATTGAACTCTCTCCGCCTCTTGCTTCTTGTTCGTTCTACCTGCAGAACTCAACGGCCCAGCATGGTCGACAGGTGCGGCCACAGCTTCCAGGTCAGGAACCCGAACACCCCCAACACCATTGCCAGCGCATACCAGTACAGCAACCCGGTCTGCACCCGTTTCACCAGGCCCGCCGTTGCACCCACCACGCGGGCCGAGCCATTGACGACTGCGCCATCGATGAGCGCCACGTCGCCGCCCTTCCACAAGCCGCGGCCCAACAAGCGGGCGCCGGCGGCGAGCACATGCTCGTTGAACCAGTCCATGTAGTACTTGTTCTCCAGCACGCGCACCACTGGCGAGAGGGCACGGCCAATGGCTGCAGGAATGGCCGGCTGCTTCAGGTAGAACCACCACGCCACCACCACGCCGGCCAGCGCCAGCCAGAACGGAAGCGTCTGCAGGCCGTGTGCAGCCATGGCAGCTGCCCCGTGGAACTGCGCGGCCAGTTCCTTCATCGCGCCGTGGCGTGCGGCATCGACGAAGACGGCGTCCTTGAAGAAGTCGCCGAACAGCAGCGGCTGGATGGTCAGGTAGCCGATGACCACTGACGGAATGGCCAGCAAGACCAGGGGCAGGGTCACCACCCAGGGGCTCTCATGGGGTTCATGCGGCTCGTGATGATCCCCGTCATGTCCGTGATCGTCCGCCGGCGGAAACGGCTTGTGATGGAAGCGCTCAGGTCCGTGGAAGACCAGGAAGTACATGCGGAAGGAGTAGAAGGCCGTGACGAACACGCCCGCGACCACCGCGAAGGCGGCGAAGCCGGCGCCCGGCAACTTGCTGGCCTCCACCGCCAGGATGATGCTGTCCTTGGAGTAGAAACCCGAGAACAGCGGCGTGCCGATCAGCGCCAGCGAACCCAGCAATGACGTGATCCAGGTCAGCGGCATGTACTTCCGCAACCCGCCCATGTTACGGATGTCCTGGTCATGGTGCATGCCCATGATCACCGAGCCGGCCCCCAGGAAGAGCAAGGCCTTGAAGAAGGCGTGCGTCATCAGGTGGAACACCGCCACCGAGTAGGCCGAAGCCCCCAGGGCCACCGTCATGTAGCCCAGTTGGCTGAGCGTGGAATAGGCCACCACGCGCTTGATGTCGTTCTGGATGATGCCCAGGAACCCCATGAACAGCGCCGTGATGGCACCGATGACGAGCACGAAGTTCAGCGCGGTGTCGCTCAGCTCGAACAGCGGCGACATGCGGGCGACCATGAAGATGCCAGCGGTCACCATCGTGGCGGCGTGGATCAGGGCGGAGATCGGCGTAGGGCCTTCCATGGAGTCGGGCAGCCAGACGTGCAGAGGGAACTGCGCGCTCTTGCCCATGGCCCCGATGAACAGGCAGATGCAGATCACGGTGATGAGCATCCAATCCGACCCCGGGAAGCTCATCTTCGCGAGCTCGCCAGACTTGGCGAAGGCCTCGGCATAGTTCAGCGTACCGGCATAGGCCGCAATCAGGCCGATGCCCAGGATGAACCCAAAGTCACCAACGCGATTGACCAGGAAGGCCTTCATGTTGGCGAACACCGCCGTCGGCTTCTTGAACCAGAATCCGATGAGCAGATAACTCACCAAGCCCACCGCCTCCCAGCCAAAGAACAGCTGCAGGAAGTTGTTGCTCATGACCAGCATGAGCATCGAGAAGGTGAACAGCGAGATGTAGGAGAAGAAACGCTGGTAGCCGGGGTCCTCGTGCATGTAGCCGATGGTGTAGACGTGCACCATCAGCGACACGAAGGTCACCACGCACATCATCATGGCGGTGAGGCCATCGACGAGGAAGCCCACCTCCATCTTCAGGCCACCCAGCACCATCCACTCGTAGAGGGTGGCGTTGAAGCGGGCACCGCCCATCACGTCGATCAGCACCGACACCGAGCCCAGGAAGGACACCAACACGCCCAGGATGGTGACCACGTGCGCGCCGCGGCGACCGACGGCCTTGCCGAACAGGCCTGAGATGATGGCGCCGACCAGCGGGGCCAGAGCGATGGTCAGCAGGAGATTCTGGGATAGGGAAGCAGACATGCAGGTTCCTCAGCCCTTCAAGGTGTCGAGCTGATCCACGGCGATCGAGGCACGGTTGCGGAACAACACCACCAGGATGGCCAGACCGATGGCGGACTCCGCCGCGGCCACCGTCAGGATGAAGAAGACGAAGACCTGACCACCCATGCGGTCGGCCTCCATCGGCAGGTAATGGGAGAAGGCCACGAAATTCATGTTCACCGCCAGCAGCATCAGTTCGATGGCCATCAGCAACACGATGAGGTTACGGCGGTTGAGGAAGATGCCGATCACGGACAAGGCAAACAGGATGCCGCCGAGGGTGAGGAAGTGGCCGAGGGAAAGCACACCCAGACTCATGGCTGACCCTCCCCCTTCTGAGGCGCCGCCGGGGCTTGGACCACCGGGTCCATCTTCACGATGCGCACACGGTCCGCCTTGCGGGCCTTGACCTGCTCACCCGGATCCAGATACTTGCTGTCCTTGCGCCGGCGCAGCGTCAACGCAATGGCCGCGATGATGGCCACGAGCAGCAGCACCGCCGCGATCTGCAGGGGGTACACGTACTTCGTATAGATCTCGATGCCGAGCATCCGGGTGTTGCCCAGCTTGGCCAGCGCGGGGTCCACGGGCGCCTGGGTCACGGCAAAGCCAGGCAGCAGCACCAGGGCCAGCTCCAGCGCGATCACCGCACCCACCAGCCCAGCCAGGGGGAAGTGTTTCCAGAAGCCCTCACGGAAGCTGTCGGTATTGATATCCAGCATCATCACGACGAACAGGAAGAGCACCATCACGGCACCCACGTAGACGAGGACCAGCGTGATGGCCAGGAACTCGGCGCTCAGCAGCATCCAGATGCAGCTGGCGCTGAAGAAGGCCAGCACCAGGAACAGCGCTGCGTGCACCGTGCTGCGCGCCGTGATCACACGGAACGACGCGAGCAGCAGCACGGCCGAGAAGACGTAGAACAGGGCGGTGGTGTTGTTCATCGTGATGGACGCCACGCGCCGGGCCAAGGGCCCGACGACGAAGGTTCAGCGGTACCTGGCGTCAGCCTCCCGGTTGGCAGCGATTTCCTTTTCGTACCGGTCACCCACAGCCAGGAGCATGTCCTTGGTGAAGTACAGGTCGCCACGCTTTTCGCCGTGGTATTCGAAATGGTGGGTCTCGACGATGGAGTCCACCGGACAGCTCTCTTCGCAAAAACCGCAGAAGATGCACTTGGTCAGGTCGATGTCGTAGCGCTTGGTGCGGCGGCTGCCGTCATCCCGCACCTCGGACTCGATGGTGATGGCCATGGCCGGGCACACCGCCTCGCACAGCTTGCAGGCGATGCAGCGCTCCTCGCCGTTCTCATAACGGCGCAAGGCGTGCAGACCCCGGAAGCGCGGCGACTGCGGCGTCTTCTCCTCAGGGAACTGCACCGTGATCGTGCGCGACAGGAAATGGCGGCCGGTCAGGGCCAGGCCCTTGAACAGCTCGGTGAGCATGAAGCTCTGCAGGACGTCTTTCACCGCCATGATGGTTGGGGCTCGAGGCTCATTTCCAGATGTTGAAGGGAGACTGGATCCACAGACCGACCACGACCAACCACACCAGCGTGACCGGGATGAAGATCTTCCAGCCCAGACGCATGATCTGGTCGTAGCGGAAGCGCGGGAAGCTGGCGCGCACCCACAGGAACATGGTGGCCACCGCGAAGACCTTCAGGCCGAGCCAGATCCAGCCGGGAATGAAGTCCAGCGCGTCCACAGGCGGCAACCAGCCGCCCAGGAACAGCAGCACGCACAACATGGACACCAGGATCATGTTGGCGTATTCGGCCAGGAAGAACATCGCGAAAGACATGCCCGAGTACTCGATCATGTGGCCGGCCACGATCTCCGATTCGCCCTCCACCACGTCGAAGGGGTGGCGGTTGGTCTCGGCCAGACCGGAGATGAAGTACACGACGAACACCGGCAGCAGCGGCAGCCAGTTCCAGGACAGGAAGCCCAGGCCCATGTCGGCGAACGTCCCCTTGCCCTGCGACATGACGATGTCGCTCAAGTTCATGCTGGCTGAAACCATCAACACCACCACCAGCGCAAAGCCCATGGCGATCTCGTAGGAGACCATCTGCGCCGAGGCGCGCAAGGCCCCCAGGAAGGCGTACTTGGAGTTGGACGCCCAGCCGGCAATGATCACGCCGTACACCTCCAGCGAGGTGATGGCCATCAGGAACAGCAGGCCCGCGTTGACATTGGCCAGCGCGACCTCGGGCCCGAAGGGGATGACCGCCCAGGCCGCAAGCGCCGGCATGATGGTCATGATGGGCCCCAGGAAGAACAGGCCCTTGTGCGCTGCCGTGGGGCGGATGATCTCCTTGAAGATCAGCTTGACGGCGTCTGCGATCGGCGTCAGCAGACCGAACGGACCGACACGGTTCGGGCCCGGACGCACCTGGCTCCAGCCGATGGCCTTGCGCTCCCACAGCGTGAGGTAGGCCACGCAGCCCAGCAAGGGCAGCAACACCGCGACGATCTTGATCAGGCTCCACACCACAAGCCACAACGTAGGCCCCAGCAGGGCCGCACCGGAGGCGTTCAGTTGCTCGATCATGCGGCGACTCCGCTTTCCTGCGCCGGCGTGCCCATGGCGCTCGTCACGACACGCTCCACGCTCAAGGTGCCCGACATCGGACCCAGACCGGCGGTATCGGCATGCCCGGCCGGCACGCGCACGACGCCTTCGGCCAGCGTCGGCTCCAACTTCGCGGGCAGTACGACCGACCCGGCTCCTTGAGACACTCGGACCCGGTCACCCGCCATCAGCCCCAGAGCCGCCCAAAGCCCGGGCGCCAAGCCGGCCTGAGGCGCCTGAGCGTCCGTGGTGAGTTGCAGCGATTCGGCACGCCGCACCAGCGCATCGGTGGCATAAATCGGCACGTCGGCCAACCGCTGCAGCCCCTGAGGAACAGCATCGGCCTGCGCTTGGACCATCACGTCGTTGGACAGCCGGACCGCCAGCGCAGCCTCGTCGCCCAGCGCTTCCTGGCGCACCTGTTCGGTGGTCTCGAAGTCGAACCCGGACAAGCCCAGCAGGTTGCCAAGCACCCGCAGCACCTTCCAGGCCGGGCGGGCGTCGCCCAGGGGCTTGACCACGCCGTGGAAGCCCTGCACGCGGCCTTCGGCGTTGACGAAGGTGCCCGAGGTTTCGCTGAACGGTGCGATGGGCAGCAGGACGTCCGCACCCTCGACCGTCGCGTCCTTGAAGCTGGTGAAAGCCACCACCATGTCCGCCTGTTGCAGCGCGGCGTGAGCCGCGGCCGGGTCGGCCAGGTCCAGCACCGGCTCGACGTTCAGCAACAGCAGGGCCTTGCGCGGCTGGGCCAGCATGCCGGCCACATCCAGGCCACCTGCCCCAGGCACCGCGTCCACCAACTGAGCGCCCACGCTGTTGGCCGCTTCGCCCATCACGCCCACCGACGCCTGGGTCTGCGTCCCGATCCAGTGCGCCAGCGCCAGCAGTTCGGCCGCCTGGGGGTGCTGCACAGCCGCATTGCCCAGCAGCACGGCCTTGCGCTCACCAGACAGCAGCGCCGCCGCGGCGGAACGCGCGGCTTCCGTGACCGTGCCGGCCATCGGTGCCTGGACGCCCGTGGACTCGGCCACCGCGCAGGCGATGTCGGCGAGCGATTGCACCCAAGCGGCCGGCGCAGCCGTCAGGCGCTGGGCCACCGGCATCAGCCAATCGTCGTGCACGGCGTGCAGGCTGAGAATCTTGGCGCCCCGCCGCGCCGCCTGGCGCAGGCGCTGCGCGAACAGCGGGTGGTCCTTGCGCAGGAAGGAGCCGATCACCAGCACGCGCTGCAGGTCGGACAGCGACGCGATCGAGGTGCCGAGCCAGCGGGCGCTGCCGGGGGCAGCACCGTCGCGGCGGAAGTCGGCGTGACGCAGGCGGTGGTCGATGTTCTGGGAGCCCAGGCCCCGCACCAGCTTGGCCAGCAGGTGCAACTCCTCCACCGTCGAGTGCGGCGAGCCCAGTGCACCCACAGCGGACGGCCCGTGGTCGGCCACGATCTGCTTGAGGCCGCTGGCCACGTACTC
>Ga0315900_10011045_pt1 | contig 11219 bp, 10 predicted proteins | sample LakEriMetagenome_FD_203521 | JGI IMG/M metagenome (GOLD analysis project Ga0315900, IMG submission 203521) | Freshwater fungal communities from buoy surface, Lake Erie, Ohio, United States - Buoy 12 MA114 | ecosystem: Environmental > Aquatic > Freshwater > Lake > Lake biofilm | place: USA: Lake...
CATGACCGAAGCCGGATCATTCCCCATCATCGCCCTGTCAGACCCCGCGCCTGCCGGGCATGCTGCGGCCGCCTTTGGCGGCGACGCCGGCGGCGATCGGCTGCCAGGCCAGCAGAACGCCGACCATCGGCGTGTCGCCCTGCTGGCCAGGGCTTTGGAATCCGAAGTTATCCCGCGGCTTGTTCTGTCACGGCGCGCAGCCGGGATGCCGAGCGGCCGCGACGATGCGGACCGCCCGGGCCCGACCTGTCAGGATGTCGAGACACTGGCCGGGCACGCCATCAAGGGCGATTTCGCCGCCGCAGCCGCCTTCGTGGGAAGCTTGCGCGCGCGGGATGTGCCGACGCCGCGGATCTACCTTGAGCTGTTCGCCCCGACGGCACGGCACCTTGGCAAGTTGTGGGAAGCCGATCTCTGCGACTTCGCGAGTGTCACGATCGGTCTTTGCTGCCTGCAGCAACTGCTGCTCGACAGCAGCCAATCCGGCAGGCTGCGCACCGGCGGACGCCCGACGGACCGCCGGGTGCTTCTGGCGCCGGTGCCGGGAGAACAGCACAGCTTCGGGCTTGCCATGGTCGGCGAGTTCTTTCGTCGGCAGGGCTGGACCGTCACCAGCGGCACCGGCGCCAGCGCCAGCGAGCTGGTGGCAACCGTCCGTGCGCAGTGGTTCAGCATCCTTGGCGTCTCGCTCGCCGACGATGCCCGGCTGGATGCTCTGGCCGGTCTTATCCGAGAGATTCGCAAGGCGTCGCGCAATCAGCAGATCGGCATCCTCGTCGGCGGCCGCATCTTCGTCGACCAGCCGGAGCTGGCCGTATTGGTTGGTGCCGACGCGACGGCCAGTGACGGACAACAAGCCGTCCTGAAGGCCGAAGCTCTACTGGCTTTGCTCGTGCAGGAGGCCTGATCACCCGCCGCTCACCATGTGCCGCAGGCGTGGGACTAGCGACTGATGACCAGGAGGAAGTCTCTGCGAGGGGGTCCCCGGGGATGAAGGACGGGATGCCGCGTGAAAGCATTGAGGGCCGCACAGACGTCGTTGGGCCACCTGGATGCGGATGTCGCAGCCGGGCTGGTGGTTGCGTCGGCGGACTTCGCGCTCGTGCTGGATGAGGCAGGCTCCATCCGGGATGTCGGCTTCGGCAGCGATGACCTGGCGCGCGACCTCGACGTAGCGGAGAGCTGGGTCGGGCGCCCCTGGATCGACACCGTTGCCCAGGAAAGCCGCTCCAAGGTGCAGGCCCTGCTGGGCAGCGAGGAGCGGCGCGATACGCCGCGGTGGCGGCACGTGAACCACCTGTCGCGCGAAGGCGCCACGCTGCCGATCCTCTGCGCCGTCTCCCCACTCGGGCAGGCTGGCCGCCGGATCGTCTTCGGGCGCGATCTGCGGCCGCTGTCGCAGCTGCAGCAACGCCTTGTCGAAGTTCAGCAGTCCATGGAGCGCGACTATTCGCGCCTCCGCCAGGCGGAAACGCGTTACAGGCTGCTGTTCCAGATGTCCGGCGATCCGCTTCTTGTGCTGGACGCCGAGTCGCTCCGCGTCCTGGAGGCGAATCCCGCCGCGCAGCGCCTGTTCTCAGACACGGCACGTCGCCTTCAGGGGCGCCCCTTGCCCGAATTGTTCGCGCCCGAGGATCGGCAGCCGCTTCTGGCGACATTGCGCAGCGCCGGCCGCAAGGCAGATCTGCGGGTCCGCCTGGCCGATGACGGCGGCGCCCTCGTTCTTTCGGCCTCCACCTTCCGCCAGGAAGGCGGGCTGCTGATCCTGGTCCGGCTCGAGCCGCCCCATGGCGAGATCGACCGTACCGAGGCGGGAGAGGCCCGGGCAGGGCTTCTCCGGGTGCTCGAAGGCGTGCCGGATGCCTTCGTCGTCACCGACGCGGAAGCGCGGATCATCAGCGCCAACCATGCCTTCCTCGACATGGTGCAACTGGGCAGTGACGACCAGCTGCGCGGCTTGCCCCTCGAACGCTGGCTTGGGCAGCAGGGCGTGGAGTTCGAGGTGCTGCTGGCCACGCTCCGCAGTCGCGGTTCGATCCGTCTCTACAGCAGCACGCTGCGCGGCGAGCTCGGCGCGGTGACGGAGGCGGAGATTTCGGCTGCCGCCGTGACCAGCGGCGGAGAGACCTGCTACGGCTTCTCGATCCGCGATGTCGGGCCGCGCATCCGCCCGCCCGCGCGCGCTGCGGACGGCGCGACGCGCTCGGTCGAGCAGCTGACCGAGCTGATCGGCCGCGTGCCGCTGCGCGACCTGGTCCGCGAGGCCACCGATGCGATCGAGCGACTCTGCATCGAGGCGGCGCTCAACCTGACCGGCGACAACCGCGCCTCCGCCGCCGAGATGCTCGGGCTCAGCCGGCAGAGCCTCTACGTCAAGCTGCGCCGCTATGGCCTCGGCGATCTCGCCTCCGACGACGAGACGGATGGCTGAGGAGGCGGCGATGGCACAGCAGGCACATCTTTCCGGCTCGAGCGCAGCTCCGGCACGACCCTCTCCCTTGGTCGTCCTGGAATTGCTGAAGCCGATCACCTGGTTCCCGCCCATGTGGGCCTTCGCCTGCGGCGTCGTCGCCTCGGGCGCATCCTTGGCCCAGGCCTGGCCGCAGGCGCTGCTGGGCATCGTGCTGGCGGGGCCGCTGGTCTGCGGCATGAGCCAGGCGGTGAATGACTGGTTCGACCGCCATGTGGACGCGGTGAACGAACCCAACCGCCCGATTCCCTCGGGGCGGATGCCGGGACGCTGGGGCCTGTATGTGGCCATTGGCTGGACGGCGGTGTCGCTCGCCGTTGGTGCGCTGCTGGGGCCGTGGGGCTTCGCGGCGACGGTGCTCGCCTGCCTGCTCGCCTGGGCCTACAGCGCGCCGCCGCTGCGGCTGAAGCAGAATGGATGGTGGGGCAATCTCGCCTGCGGCCTCAGCTACGAAACCCTGCCCTGGATCACCGCCGCCGCCGTGCTGGCAGCCACCGCGCCGGACCCGCGGGTGGCCGGCGTGGCACTGCTCTACGGTCTCGGCGCGCATGGCATCATGACGCTCAACGACTTCAAGTCGATCGAGGGCGACCGTCGCTTCGGCGTGCAGTCCCTGCCGGTGCAGCTGGGGGCGGCGCGTGCGGCCCATGTGGCCTGCCTTGTCATGGCCGGGCCGCAGGTGGTCGTCGCGGTGCTGCTCGCGGTCTGGGGGCATGGGCTGGCCGCGGCGATCGTGGCGGGGCTGGTCGCCCTGCAGCTGCTCGCCATGCGGCGCTGGCTGACCGATCCCCGGGCCCTGGCGCCCTGGTACAATGGCACCGGCGTGACGCTGTTCGTGGCGGGCATGATGGCGTGTTCCGTCGCGCTGGCGCCGGGTGCTGCGCCATGAGCCAGCAGCTCTCCGCCCCGCTCGGCTGGCTCGGCATCCTGCGGCTGGGGCTTGTGCAGACGGCGCTCGGCTCCGTCGTCGTGCTCACCACGGCTGCGCTGAACCGCATCATGATCGTGGAGCACGCGCTGCCGGCGATGGTGCCGGGCGCGCTGGTGGCGCTGCACTACGCCGTGCAGATGCTACGGCCGCGCCTGGGCCACGGGTCCGACCAGGGTGGCCGCCGGACACCGTGGATCGTCGGCGGCATGGCTGTGCTCGGTGCAGGCGGCATCCTGGCCGCCATGGCCACCGCCTGGATGGGCACGGCCCCGATGGCCGGCATCGTGCTGGCGGCCGTGGCCTTCATCCTGGTCGGTCTCGGCGTGGGCGCGGCGGGCACGTCGCTTCTCGTGCTGCTGGCCGCCCGCGTGGCGCCGGCGCGCAAGCCCGCCGCGGCGTCCATCGTGTGGATCATGATGATCGCCGGCTTCGTGGTGACCACCGCCACCACCGGCCGCCTGCTCGATCCCTATTCGCCGGAGCGGCTGGTTGCCATCACGGCGGCCGTGGCAGCGATCGCCTTTGTGGTCAGCCTGCTGGCGATCTTCGGCATCGAGGGCCGTGGCACGGCACGGGCCGGCACCGCAGCGCCGCGCACGCCCTTCATGGTGGCGCTGCGCGAGGTGTGGGCCGAGCCCGTGGCCCGCCACTTCACCATCTTCGTCTTCATCTCGATGCTGGCCTACAGCGCGCAGGACCTGATCCTGGAACCCTTCGCCGGCGCCGTGTTCGGCATGACCCTTGGGGAATCCACACGGCTGTCGTCGCTGCAGCATGGCGGCGTGCTGGTGGGCATGATCCTGGTCGCCGTCATCGGCAGCTTCGCGCGGGGCAGCCTGTGGGCGCTGCGCGGATGGATCGTGGGCGGGTGCCTGATGGCCTGCGCCGCGCTGATCGCGCTCGGCTTCGCGCATCGCGCCACCGCCGAGTTTCCGCTGCGGACGGCGTTCTTCCTGCTGGGCATCGCCAACGGCACCTTCGCCGCTGCGGCCATCGCCGCGATGATGCAATTGGTGGCCAGCGGCCGGCCGGGGCGCGAAGGCGTCCGGATGGGCATGTTCGGCGCAGCGCAAGCCATCGCCTTCGGGCTGGGCGGCTTCCTGGGCACGGTGATTTTGGATCTGGGGCGGCTGGCAACAGGCAGCGTGGCCGGCGGCTATGGCGTCGTCTTCCTGGCCGATGCCGGGCTGTTCCTGGTGGCCGCAGCGCTGGCGCTGCGTATCGGCAAGGCGGCGCAATCAAGCCGCGACGGCTTCGGCCATGCCGCCACGGCGGCGTCTTGAGGAAGGGCATGGCATGACCACCAACACCTTCGATGTCGTCGTTGTGGGTGGGGGTCCTTCGGGGGCCACCGCCGCATATGACCTGGCCCGCAAAGGCCGCTCCGTCCTGCTGCTCGACAAGGCGGGGCGCATCAAGCCGTGCGGCGGCGCCATTCCGCCGCGGCTGATCCGCGACTTCGACATTCCGGCCAGCCTGCTCGTGGCGCGGATCACCTCGGCCCGCATGGTCTCGCCGGCCGACAAGGAAGTCGACATGCCGATCGACACCGGCGGCTATGTCGGCATGGTGGATCGCGACGTCTTCGATGAATTCCTGCGCGCACGCGCCGCCGAAGCCGGCGCCGTCCGCGCCACCGGCAGCTTCGAGACGCTGAGCCGCGATCCGGATGGCACCGCCGTCGTTGCGTATCGCCCGAAGGGCGCGGCCGACGACGCCCCGCTGGTGCGCGTGCGCACCCGGCTGGTCATCGGCGCCGATGGGGCGCGCAGCCAGGTCGGCAAGCAGGCCGTGCCGGGTGCCGACAAGGTGAAATGCGTCTTCGCCTATCACGAGATCGTCGAGGCGCCGCACGGCCACGACGCGGCGGTGCCCAACTACGACGACAAGCGCTGCGACGTGTACTACCAGGGCAAGCTGTCGCCGGATTTCTACGCCTGGATCTTCCCGCACGGCCACACTGTCAGCATCGGGACGGGGTCCATGCACAAGGGCTTCTCGCTGCGCGGATCGGTGGCCGAGCTGCGCAAGGCGACCGGCTTCGACAAGATGCGAACCATCCGCCACGAAGGCGCGCCCATTCCGCTGAAGCCGCTGCGCAAATGGGACAATGGCAAGGACGTACTGCTGGCCGGCGATGCCGCCGGCGTTGTCGCGCCCGCCTCTGGCGAGGGGATCTACTACGCGATGCTGGGCGGCCGGCTGGCCGCCGACGCGGCGGAGGAATTCTGCGCCAGCGGCAACCCGGCGGCACTCGGCCTCGCGCGGAAGCGCTTCATGAAGCAGCACGGCCGCGTGTTCTGGATCCTCGGGATCATGCAGTACTTCTGGTACTCGTCCGACAAGCGCCGTGAGAAATTCGTCAAGATCTGCGAGGACAAGGATGTCCAGCGCCTGACGTGGCAGAGCTACATGAACAAGGAGCTCGTCCGTCGCGACCCGATGGCGCATGTGCGGATCTTCTTCAAGGACCTCGCCCACCTCTTCGGCTTCGCGCGCGCATGACCATGCCCGCGCGCGCCCCGATGCCTGGAGCCTAGCCTGCGATGAACCTGTCCTCGCTTGATGCGCCGCTGAACGCCTTGCGGCCGACGGATGCAAGCAATCCGCACCGCCGCGGCACCACACGCGCGCTGCCGCTGAAGGTCGGCACGCGCGGCTCGCCGCTCGCCATCTGGCAGACCCGCCATTTCCTCTCGCTCATCTCCCGCGTCTGCCCGCTGCTGCGCGAGGCCGACGCCTTCGAGGAGCATGTGATCGCGACCTCCGGCGACCGGATCCTGGACAAGCGGCTGGCGGATATCGGCGGCAAGGGTCTGTTCGCGAAGGAGATCCACGAAGCCCTGTCTGACGGGCGCGTGGACTTCGCGGTCCACAGCCTGAAGGACCTCGAGACCGAATTGCCGCCCGGCATCGTGCTGGCCTGCACCCTGCAGCGCGAGGATGCGCGCGATGCGATCGTGCTCGGCCCGGATTGCAGCGCGGCGCGCGCGGACGACCCTTACGCCTGCCTGCCACACGGCGCGCTGGTCGGCACCGCCTCCGTCCGGCGGCAGAGCCAGTTGCTGCACGCAAGGCCCGACCTGCGGGTGGAGATGATCCGCGGCAATGTGGGATCGCGCCTGGCCAAGGTGCGCGCCGCTGACGGCCCGCAGGCTTCGCTGCTGGCGCTGGCAGGGCTGCGCCGGCTTGAACTCGCGCATGAGGCCGGCATGGTCCTCGACCCCGAGGTGATGGTGCCCGCGGCCTGCCAGGGCATCGTGGGCGTCACGGTGCGCGCCGATGATGTGGAACTGCGCGAATTGCTGTCGCTGATCGAGGACGCGCAATCCGCCATCGCCAGCCGCGCGGAGCGTGCACTGCTGGCGGAGCTGGACGGGTCCTGCCGCACGCCCATCGGCGGGCATGCAACGCTGCGGGCGGATGGCGATGTCGAGCTGACCGGGCTGATCGCCCGCGCCGACGGGTCCTTCCTGCTGAAGCGCCGCCTGGTCGGTGCACCGGCGGATGCGGCGCGGCTCGGCCGCGAACTGGGCCAGAGCCTGCGGCGCGACGCACCCGCCGACGTGCTGGCCTGAAAAGAACGTCGCGCCGGAGGCGGGCCTCCGGCGCGATGCGTCAGGGGCGCACGAAGGCAAGGCCTTCGTGCACTTGGCATCAATCCGCGAACTGCCCCGCGGCCTGCAGGATCGGGCGCCAGCGCTCGATATCCGCGATCAGATGCGCGCGGTGCGCCGCCGGGGTCTGGCGCTCCTCGGGCTCCGGCGGGCTCGCCAACTCGTTCAGGCGGTTGACGACGCGCGGATCGCGCAGTGCGGTCCGCAGCGACTGGTTCAGCCGCGCCACCACCGGCGCGGGCGTGCCGCGCGGCGCATAGACGCCGTGCCAGATCGAGATCTCGAAGCCCGGCAGGCCGGCCTGGCCGGCGGTCGGCACGCCCGGCACCTGGGCCAGCGGCTGTGCCGTCGTCACGGCCATCGCCTTCAGCGAGCGCGCCTGGATGAAGGGCAGCGCGCTGGTGGTCTGGTCGCAGTAGATATCGAGGCGACCGGCGATCAGCTCGGGATAGATCGGACCGGAGCCGGTGAAGGACACCGCGGTCGCGCCAACGCCGAGGCTCGCCTGCAGCAGCGTGCCGCAGAGCTGGCTGGCGGAACCGAGGCCGGCATTCGCCAGGTTCACACGATCACGGCGCTCCCGCAGGAAGCGCAGCATGTCGGCGAAGGTCTCGCCGGGGAAATCGGGCCGCGTCATCCAGACCATCGGCGTCGCGGTAACCAGGCCGATATGCTCGAAGGACTCGATCGGATTGAAGGGCAGGCGGCGATAGAGGATCGCGGCCGTCGCCATGCCGATATTGTGCAGCAGGATGGTGTTGCCGTCGGGACGCGCCTGCGCGACGCGGTTCGCACCCAGCGTGCCGCCGGCGCCGCCGACATTCTGCACGATCACGTTCACGCCAAGGTCACGGCCCATCACCTCGGCCAGCATGCGCCCGACGGCGTCCGTCGGCCCGCCTGGCGCGAAGGGAATCACCATGGTGATCGTCTGGTCGGGCCAGTTGCCCTGCGCGCGCGCCACCGGGCTGGCCAGCAAAGCAGCGCCGGCGCCAAGCGCGGCGCGGCGCGAGAGGTTGATGGTCATTCGGTACGTTCTCCCTGTCGGTGCTTGATCTTAGCTGCTTAACGGCCGCCGCCCAGATCGACCAGCGCGCCGGTCATGTAGGACGCGCCTGGCGAGAGCAGGAACACCGCCAGCGCCGCCACCTCCTCCGGCTCACCCGGGCGGCCGAGCGCGATGGGCGCGGTGATCTGCTTCAGGCGTTCGGCGCCGGCGCGCGCCTCGTGGCTTTCGGTGCGGATCACGCCCGGGCGGATGCAGGCCACGCGGATGCCGAGCTTGCCGACCTCATTGGCCAGCCCGACGGTGAAGCCATCCACCGCGCCCTTGGCAGCCGCGTACATCACGCGCCCCGGCTGTCCGCCCAGAACGCTGGCGCGGCTGCCGATGTTGACGATCACGCCCCCCGCGCCGCCCTGATCCGTCGCCATGCGGCGCACTGCCTCCCGCGAGCAGAAGACGGTGGTGCGCAGATTGCCGTCCATCATGCGGTCGTAATCGGCCGCGGTGATGTCCGCGATCCGGGCTTCCGCACTGCCGCCGGCATTGTTCACCAGGCCCTTCAGGGGGCCGAGCGCATCCGCCGCGCGGAACAGCGCCTCGATCCCGGCCTCGGTCTGCACATCGGCCTGGATCGCCTTGGCCGTGCCGCCGGCCGCCTCGATCGCAGCCACGGTCGCGTTCGCGGCCGCCGCGTCGCGCGCATAGTTCACCGCGACGATCCAGCCATCGGCCGCCGCGGCCTTGGCGATCGCAGCGCCGATGCCGCGCCCGGCACCAGTGACGACGAGAACGCCGCGGCTCATCGCGACCACCCGCCAACCTGCGACAGCTCGGCGCGGGCCTCGGCCGCCGTCATCGGCTCGGCGCCGAATTCGCGCAGGATCCGCACCGCGCGTTCCACCAGCACGGTGTTGCTCGTCGCAAGCTCGCCCTTGTTGAGGTAGATATTGTCCTCAAGCCCGACGCGCACATGCCCGCCCAGCAGCCAGGCCTGGGCGAGCATCGGGAACTCCATCCGCCCGATCGCGAAGGCCGCCCAGGGGCTGCCCGCGGGGATGATGGACTTCGCGTAGTTCAGCGTCTCCGGATTCCAGTCGAAGCCCCAGCGGATGCCCATGCAGACCTGGAACAGGCAGGGGCCCTTGAGGACGCCCTCGGCGATCAGCTGCTTCGCCAGGCCGATATCGCCGCTGTCGAACACCTCAAGCTCCGGGATCGTGCCGGCGGCATAGATCTGCTCTGCCATGCGCGCGACAGACCAGGGCGCGTTGATCACCACCGCGCTGCCCGACCACATGGTGTTCAGGTCGAGCGTCGCGATCTCCGGCTTCAGCGCGACGATGTGCTCCACGCGCTTGTCGGGGTGCAGCAGCGTGCTGCCGGCGGCCGCGTTGCGCGGGTTCTCCCGGTCCGGGACGAAGCGGCCGCCGGGGCCGGTGGTGAGGTTGATCACCACATCCGTGCCGCTGCTGCGGATGCGGTCCACGACCTCCTTGTAGAGATCGAGCGACATGCTCGGGCGCCCGGTCTCGGGATCGCGGACATGGATATGCGCGACCGCAGCACCGGCCTTCGCCGCATCGATCGCGGCATTGGCGATCTGCTCCGGCGTGATCGGCAGATAGGGGGTCTGCTCGGGCGTCGTGATGTTACCGGTGACCGCGCAGGTCAGCATGTATTTGCGGCGCATGTCTCAGTCCTTCGCAGGCCCGAAAGCGGGCTTCCCACGCGTGATGTCGAGGAAGCGGGTGATGATCACCCGCTCGAACAGGCCGTGCCGGGTGAAGGGATCGCCGGCGGAAAAGGCCTCGGCCGCCGCGCGGTCCGGCACATCCACGATGAAGACGGAGCCGATGCGCTTGTCGCCCGCATCGTCCACCATCGGGCCCGCCAGCTTGATGTCCACCGGGCTCGCCTGCAGGTAGGCGCGGTGCGCGTCATAATGCTGGTCGCGGATGGCCTGGCCATCCGGGCGCTGCGTGCAATGGATCAGGAAAAGCGGCATCAGGCGTTGTCCAGCTTCGGGATGCGGAATTCATAGGCAAGCTTCGCCGGCTTGCCATCCTTCTTCGGCGCGTCCCAATCGGTGACGAGGCTCGCCTTCACGCCGAAGACGGCGTCCTCGTGCAGATACGGGTCGCCATCGCGGAAGATGTGGGTGATGAGGTCGCGGTAGCCCGGCTTCTTGATCCAGAAATGGACATGCGTCGGCCGCATCGGCCCACGCCCCATGGCGGCCAGCACGCGGCCCACGGGCCCGTCATGCGGCACCGGGTAGCTGGCGGGCATGACGGTCGGGAAGGCGACCACGCCATCCGCCCCGGTCATGAAGCGGCCGCGCATATTGTGCTCATCGCCGATCTGGCTGTCGTAATAGCCCTCTGGCGAGGTGTGCCAGACATCCACCTGCGCGCCGTCCAGCGGCTGCCCCTGCTCGTCGCAGATGCGCACCTCGACCTCCAGCGGCTCGCCCTCGACACCGGGCGACATCTGCTGCCCATTCGCCAGCACCGGCGGGCTTTCGCGGTGGAAGGGGCCCAGCACGGTCGTCTCGCTCACGCTCGCATGCGTGCGATGCGCGATGGCATCCACCAGCATCGAGACGCCGAGGATGTCGGACAGCAAGATCACCTCCTGCCGCTTGTCGTCGCACCAGCGTCCCAATTCGCTGAGGAACGCGACGCCCTGCTCCCATTCCTCCGGTGTCAGCTCCACCTCGCGGACGAAGTCGTGCACGTGCCGGATCAGGGCGTCCATGACCGTGCGGATGCGCGGCTCCGCATCGGGGCGGATGCGCTCCAGCACCGCCGCGGTCAGGTTCTCGCTGGTGTAGGTGACGTGACCTTCTGTCATCGAACCGCCCTCCTCAGCCTTCGCCCATGGTCAGCACGATGCGCCCGCGCGTGCCGCGCGCCACCTCTGCATACGCCTCGGCGCCGCGGGCCAGATCATAGACGGATGCGATCGCCGGCGCAGGATAGGTGCCGGCCTCGAAGCCAGGCCGCAGCACCTCCATCATCGGCGCGCATTCGGCCGCGGTCCGCTTCAGGCTGTCCACGCCGATCAGGCGGCATTCGCGCCGGTAGAAGGGGATCAGTTCCAGCTTCACCTGCTCGCCCGGCGTGCCGGCAATGACCACCAGCCGGCCGCGTATGCCAAGGCTGGCGATCGCGGCTTCCGTCAGGTCGGGCCGGC
>Ga0315900_10011050_pt1 | contig 11216 bp, 9 predicted proteins | sample LakEriMetagenome_FD_203521 | JGI IMG/M metagenome (GOLD analysis project Ga0315900, IMG submission 203521) | Freshwater fungal communities from buoy surface, Lake Erie, Ohio, United States - Buoy 12 MA114 | ecosystem: Environmental > Aquatic > Freshwater > Lake > Lake biofilm | place: USA: Lake...
TAACACCATGAATAGCATCAAACTCAAAGCACTCATGATACACATGAGTAAACTATTGAAAATTAGTTTTGATAAAATAAAATTAACTGGGCTAACAATCGAATAAAAATAAAGCATCCTTCCTCTCCCTTCTTGTAAGAAACTTCTTGCCACAGCATTGATACAAATAAAGAGTAAAGTAATCCAATAAAGACCATTCCATACTTTATCTTCTGGAAGTCCCATGGTTAAGTAAATAACAAAAGTAGTAGAGGCTAAATAAATCAGGATGCCAAAAAAAGTATACTGCTGTCTCCATTCTAGCAGCAAATCTTTTTTTAAAAGCGTGGTAATATTTTTTAGCGATTCTTTCATTCGGTGGGTAGCTTATTTTGCTGCACAGATTCTACATCTAGGCTCGTAATTATTTTTTTCACCTAATACAACCGTGCCTTCTTCGGCGCTAGTTCGGTATGATACATTTGCTAAATGGCCGCATTGTACACAAATGGCATGTAGTTTGGTGATGAAATCAGCGATGGCTAAAAGTTGTGGCATTGGGCCAAATGGTTTACCTAAATAATCCATGTCTAAGCCAGCAACAATCACACGTTTGCCTTGCATGATGAGTGTTTCACAAACAGCAATAATTTCATGATCAAAAAACTGCGCTTCGTCAATGCCCACCACATCAGCGTCAGCAACATGTAATAAAATGTTTTTTGCGAAGTCAATTGGAATTGATGGAACAGCGTTGGCATCATGACTCACCACTTTCTCTTTATCATACCTGGTATCGGTCGCTGGCTTGTAAATGATTACTTTTAAATTTGCTATTTGAGCCCTTTTAAGTCTTCTAATTAACTCTTCGGTCTTGCCACTAAACATGCTGCCACAAACGACCTCAAGCCATCCTCTTTTTTCTTTTGAAAAGTTTTGTTCAATAAACATAGACAATAATGCAATTTCTTTTTCGTTCTTAAATAAATCCTTATTCTTTAATTCCTTCAAAAGTAGACATTCCTATGGAAAGAGTTGCCGCTTTGGTTGAAAAATTAACCACACAATTGGCCGAAAAGGCAGACAAAAGCCAATTAAAACAGACGGCCGTCCAATTGTTAGCAGCCTTATCAGAAACGGATCAATTTAATAATCTTCCAAACAATGTTTCTGTGATGATTCCAGGAGGCGAAGATGTTGCTAAAGTAATTGATGAAGTAATTGATAGCCCTAAACCCATAATACAAACAATTGAAGTAAGGATTCCAAATTTACCAAAACTAGAACCAATTACACCTGTGGTACCTCCTTCAATTCCAAAGGAGATCAATACTACCATTACGAATACAGAACTACAAGAAAAATTAGCATTAGACCCAATCAAAGACCTGAAAGCGGCTATTGGGATCAATGATAAATTTCAGTTTATTTCATCCCTTTTTAATGGAGACGAAAAAGCATTTGAACAAGCAGTCAAATCCATTAATGGGTTTAAAATATATGCAGAGGCGCAATTTTGGATCAAATCTAATTTAAGGGGACAATACAAATGGGACGATACAGCTGAAGTCGTTAAAGCATTTGATCTATTGGTGAAACGTAGATTTGCTTAATATATTCAATCGTTTTTTGGGTAGCACCTGCATGTTCTTGCACATACTTTAAAGATGCAGCACCTGTATTTTTATAAAAATCAACATCATTAAAAAGTTTTTCTAGGGCTTCTTTTAAACTTTTTGTATCATTAAATTGGATACCACCTTTGGTATTACGCAATCCAATTGCTTCTGGGTATTTTGAATCATTGGGTCCCCAAACCACAGGCTTACCAAATACGGCAGCTTCAAGTACATTGTGAATACCATCCTTTGTAAACCCACCACCTATATAAGAAACATTGGCGTATTGATATAAATGACTTAATAAACCAATTTGATCTACAATCAATACCTTTGGCTTTTCCATTGTATTAGATTGTGTTAACCAATCAGATAAGCAAATTGAATTGGGAAAATGAGATTGACAAGTTTTGATCGCTGACGCATCAACATGATGTGGAACAATGATCCAGTTGCATTGATCTAATTTCTCCGTAACAGATCCAATAATTTTATGGTCATCTTCCCAAGTACTGCCAGCAATAATTATTTTACCAGGCGCTAATCTTGACATCCAATCAATGGATGATTTTGTTATAGCAATATCCAACACACGATCAAAACGGGTATCGCCACTCACATGTAAATACGTATCCTTTAAAAGGGGTGCAATTAAATTTTTTGAATGGACATCTTGTACTAAAATGCTAGTGAATAATTGTAACATACTACGATAAAATCCGCCGTAGAATTTAAAAAATATTTGATCCGGTCTAAAAATTGCAGCAGCTAAAAAAGTAGGAATTTTATTAAGTGCTGCAAGCTTTAAATAATAATACCAAAATTCATACTTGATAAATACAATACATTTTGGTTGCACCATTTCCATCCACTTAGTTGCAGCAGATGGACTATCCAGCGGCAGGTAAGAAACAAAGTCAACATCTGGGTGATGTTTTCGGTGCAAGTAGCCAGAAGGTGAAAAGAACGTTACCCAGATTTGATGGGTTGGATAGGTTTTTTTTAAGGTACTAATGATGGGATAACCTTGCTCAAATTCACCATAAGAGGCACAGTGTATCCAAATAATAGGCCCATTTATTTGACTACTTAATAGACTTACTTCTTCCCAAACCTTTTGCTGCCCCTCTACCCAATATTTAGCCTTCTCATTGAAGGGACTAATGAGCTTTGCTAGCATTGGATAAAACAATAAAAACAATCGATATAGTATCATAAAAATAAGCTATTGCAAAGATGGGATACAAAGGGGGTATTTCCACCATTTTGGTCATTTTATTGTAATTTTGGCAAAATTCATTGGATGCGAAAAATACAAATGGTAGATACTAAAAATCAGTATTTAGCCATCAAAGAAGAAGTCGATCAAGCTATACAAAATGTATTGGATAGCGCTGCGTATATCAATGGCAAAGCGGTACAAGATTTTTCGAAAAATTTAGGAGATTATTTAGGAGTCCAATATGTGGTGCCTTGCGCCAATGGGACAGATGCGCTCCAGATTGCGATGATGGCTCTCGACTTGCAACCAGGGGATGAAGTGATCACGCCTTCATTCACCTATATCGCCACCACAGAAGTAGTGGCTTTATTAAAGTTGACCCCTGTTTTTGTAGACGTAGACCCTGTGACTTATTGTATGGATATCGAAAGCTTGAAAAAAGCAATCACACCAAAAACAAAAGCCATTGTACCTGTACATTTATATGGACATGCAGCACCCATGGAAGCAATTTTGGAAATTGCAAAGCAACATAATTTATATGTGATAGAAGACAACGCACAAGCAATAGGCGCAGATTATACTTTCTCTGACGGCACGGTTAAAAAAACGGGTACTATGGGCCATATTGGCGCAACTTCTTTTTATCCTAGTAAAAATTTAGGCGCATTTGGAGATGGGGGTGCAATTTTTTCCAATGATAAAGCTTTAGCAGATAAAATGGCAATGATTGCTAATCATGGTCAATCCGCTAGATATTATCATGATGTTGTTGGTTGTAACTCAAGATTGGATTCCATTCAAGCAGCTATCTTAAATATTAAATTAGCTAAATTAGATGCATATAATAAGGCGAGACAAGCTGTCGCTGCTTATTACACAAAAGCATTTGTTGGTAACGGTGCAATTGTGACACCTGCCGTTTCAAATTATAGTACGCATGTGTTTCATCAATACACGATTCAGTTGAAAGGAGTTGACAGAGAAAAATTTATAGCACATTTAGCGGCTAAAGAAATTCCATGTATGATTTATTATCCTGTACCAGGACATCTTCAAAAAATGTTTGCATCAAAACAGCAACATCAATGGGATTTAAAAGTCACGGATCAATTAACACCATGTGTTTGTTCTTTACCAATTCACACAGAAATGGATGAAGCACAATTAAAATATATTACAGAAGGGGTTCAATCTTTTTTTAATTAATCTTGCTAAAATAATTATCAATGAAAATAGCAGTTGTAGGCACAGGATACGTTGGATTGGTGACAGGCACTTGTTTCGCAGAGACAGGTAACAAAGTGACTTGTGTGGATATTGATAAATCGAAGGTGGAAAAATTAAGTGGCGGTCAAATCACGATTTACGAACCAGGACTTGAAAAAATCTTTTTAAGAAATATCAAAGAGGAGCGTTTAAGATTCACAACACAGTTAGAAGAAGCGATTGAGGATGCAGAGATTATCTTTTTAGCCTTGCCAACACCACCGGGTACGGACGGTAGTGCAGATTTAAAATATGTATTGGGTGTGGCGGATCATTTAGGAAAGATTTTAAAAGACTATAAAGTCATTGTCAATAAGAGCACAGTACCAGTGGGTACAGCAGATAAAGTAAGCGCAGCGATTGCAGCGAACTATAAAGGAGAATACGATGTAGTAAGCAACCCTGAGTTTTTAAGAGAAGGCGTGGCGGTAGATGATTTTATGAAGCCAGATAGAGTGGTGGTGGGAACAAAATCAGAAAGAGCAAAAAAATTAATGAGTGATTTATATGCGCCATTTGTAAGACAGGGTAATCCTGTTATTTTTATGGATGAACGTAGTTCTGAGTTAACGAAGTATGCTGCAAACTCTTTCTTGGCAACTAAGATTTCCTTCATGAATGAGATTGCTCAGTTATGTGAGCGCATGGGTGCGGATGTGGACATGGTAAGAAGGGGCATAGGTTCGGATGATAGAATTGGTAAGCGTTTTTTATTCCCAGGCATCGGTTATGGTGGATCATGTTTTCCAAAAGATGTGCAAGCCTTAATCATGTCATCGGACGAAGTCAAATATGAATTTGAGATATTAAAGGCAGTAGAAAAAGTCAACGCCAATCAAAAATTACATTTAGTAGAAAAGATCAAGGCATATTATAAGAATGATTTACAAGGCAAACATTTTGCTTTATGGGGTTTAGCATTTAAACCAAATACAGACGATATCAGAGAAGCACCAGCTTTGAGTATCATTGATGCTTTAACTGCAGCAGGTGCTACAGTAACGGCTTATGATCCAGAAGCCATGCCAAATGTGAAGGGACAAATAGGAGATAAAATCAAGTTTGCTGAAAATCAATACCAAGCTTTAGAAGGTGCATCAGCTTTGATTATAGCCACAGAATGGAGTGAGTTTAGAACCCCCGATTTTGAGCGTATGGAAAAAGAGATCAAGCACAAGATTATCTTTGATGGCAGGAACTTATTTGATGTAGCCAAGATGAAGGACTTAGGCTATCATTATGAGAGTATAGGAAGAGCAGACTCTAACAAAATAAATTAGACTCAAAACACAAGCAAAAATTATGAGTCAAAAAAGAATATTAATAACGGGTGCTGCCGGATTTTTAGGATCGCACTTGTGTGATCGATTTATCAAAGAAGGGTACTATGTGATTGCGATGGATAATTTGATCACAGGAGACATGATGAATATCGAGCACCTAAATTCAAATCCAAATTTTGAATTCATCCACCATGATGTGACAAAATTTATCAATATCAAAGGCGACTTGGATTATATTTTACATTTTGCATCACCTGCAAGTCCAATTGATTATTTAAAAATTCCTATTCAAACCTTAAAAGTAGGTGCCATGGGTACGCATAATTGTTTAGGCTTAGCTAAAGCAAAGGGTGCAAGAATATTGGTTGCAAGTACAAGCGAAGTTTACGGTGATCCACTCGTGCATCCACAAACCGAGGAGTACTGGGGCAATGTAAACCCAGTGGGCCCAAGAGGCGTGTATGATGAAGCAAAACGTTATATGGAATCCATCACCATGGCCTACCATACATTCCATCAAGTAGAAACTAGAATCATCCGCATCTTCAATACCTATGGTCCTAGAATGCGCCTAAACGATGGACGTGCACTACCTGCATTTATTGGTCAAGCATTAAGAGGTGAGGACATGACGGTGTTTGGAGATGGCTCACAAACAAGAAGCTTCTGCTATGTGGATGATTTAGTGGAGGGTATTTATAGATTATTATTGAGCGACTACTCAAGTCCTGTGAATATAGGCAACCCGAATGAAATTAGCTTAAAAGATTTTGCAGAAGAGGTATTGAAATTAACAGGTAACAGCGTGAAGATCGTCTACAAGCCTTTGCCCATTGATGATCCAAAGCAAAGACAACCAGATATCACTAAGGCAAGAACCATTTTAGGATGGGAGCCAAAAGTAGAACGTGCAGAAGGCTTACAAAAAACATATGATTACTTTAAGGCATTGCCACCATCTGAGTGGACTAAATTGCCTAAAGAATTTATTTCAAAATAATTCTTGCACCATTTAATCACATGAGTTAATCATTCAATTTAGTTATTCAATATGGCGATTCATACAATTTTAGTTACAGGCGCTAATGGTCAATTGGGCTGGGAATTAGGCCAACTTGCTGCAAATTATCCTGCATTTAAATTTGTATTTATAGACAGAAGTCAATTGGATTTATCTTATCCTGAATCATTTGAAAAAATTATTCAAAATATCACACCTGATTGTATTATCAACACGGCAGCATATACTGCAGTGGATAAATCTGAAACAGAAAAGGAATTTGCATTCACTGTGAATGCAACTGCTGTTCAAGAATTAGCTCGTATAAGCAAAGAATTAGCAATCCCTTTTATCACTTACTCAACAGATTATGTATTTGATGGGGAAGCAACACAGCCCTATCCAATTTCAACAAAGGTTGATCCTATAAATTATTATGGATCTACAAAAGCTGCTGGGGAAAAAATGGCGATGGAAGTCAATGAAAATACAATTATAATTAGAACCTCTTGGGTATTCAGTAGTCATGGGAATAATTTTGTTAAAACGATGATGCGTTTAATGAAGGAAAGACCAAATTTAAATATTGTAGCAGATCAAAAGGGCAGACCAACTTATGCAAAGGATTTAGCAATTACAACAATGAAAATGATTCAGGCCATCAATGCTGGTAAGACAATCAAAGGGGTGTATCATTTTGCGAATATGGGTGAGACCACCTGGTATGATTTTGCAGATAAAATAAAAGCAATTGCTGGTTTAGATTGTGTATTAAATCCTGTTGAAACCAAAGATTTTCCTACGCCTGCTAAAAGACCTTCCTATTCTGTCTTAGATACTTCAAAAATTGAACAGGATCTAGCGATTGATATTCGCCATTGGGAGGATGCTTTAACAGATTGTATTGATCATATAAATTTAAATGTGTTGTAATGTTCTAAAAGGATGGACCTCCCTTCGGTCGGTCTTCCTTTCATTTTGGAAAATCCCAACATGAAATAATGAAGCCTCATAGGCAGTTCCTAGAACTGCCTATGTTTTTTTATGCCCTCATCGCTTCATTCAAGCAAGCTTGATGGATCTCTTCGGGCATAAAAAAACCGCAACTTTCGTTGCGGCTTCTTTTTTGTTGGTTGCCTGACCAGGATTCGAACCTAGACAAACTGCACCAAAAACAGTCGTGCTACCGTTACACAATCAGGCAATCCTCTAGCCATTCAATGAATGGACTGCAAAAATAGGGTTAGACACAAAAACTTCCAAATATTTGTTGGCCTAACTTAACATTATCTTGGTTTTGGCTTAACTTATACCTAGATTTTTAATTTTAAAATTAAACAACCGACCTATGCGTTTTAAAATTGCCTCAGCGTTATTCATAATCACCAGTATTTGCTGCATGTCATTTATACAAGAGGGTAAGAAAAAAATTGTTTTTTTTGGAGATTCAATTACAGAATTGGGGGTTCAAAAAGGCGGCTATATTGACCTTTTAAACAACCGAATTGTAAATAATGGTCAATCCAAACAATATGAATTGTTGGGAGCTGGCATAGGTGGAAATAAGATCTATGATTTATACTTGAGATTAGAGCGTGACGTATTGGATAAAGCACCAAATGTAGTGGTAATTTGGGTGGGTGTAAATGATGTTTGGCATAAATCTATGATGGGCACAGGTACTGATTATGATAAGTTTGGTTTATTCTATGATGCAGTGGTGCAAAAAATTCAATCAAAAGGAGCTAAGGTTATTTTAGTTACTCCAGCTGTAATAGGGGAGCGCAATGATCAATCCAATCCCCAGGATGGTGAACTTAATTTATATGCCAATTGGATACGTCAATATGCTGCTCAAAAGAATGTTGCATTAGTAGATTGTAGGAAATTATTTTTGGACTATAGTATTAAAAATAATCCAAAGCAATTAGACAAAGGTTTACTGACATATGATAGAGTGCATTTAAATGATGCAGGCAATCAATTGGTTGCAGACGCCATTTGGGATCAAATAAAGTAAACGAAGTAAATATTGTAAACGAAGTAAATAATTAAGCAAACTAATTGCTTAATTATTCAGCAATCACTAAATAATATTGCTTCTTACCTTTTTGTATTAATAAATATTTTCCTTGTAATAAATCTGCAGTTTGGATATGCGTTTTTTCAGCGCCAACTTTTTCTTTATTGACACTCAATCCGCCGCCCTGCCACATTTTACGAGCTTCCCCTTTACTTGGGAAGATAGCTGTGTCCACTAATAAACTGATAAAGTCATAACCTTCATTCATTGCAGCTAATGGAACAGTGACTTGTGGAACACCATCCATTACTTGTAATAATTGAACTTCATTTAAGGATTGTAAAACTTCCGTAGTTGCATTTCCAAATAAAATCTCAGTCGCTTCAATAGCAAATTTTAAATCCGCTTCGCTGTGTACAAATTTTGTCAATTCAGCTGCTAAAGCTTTTTGTAAAATTCTTTGTTGTGGTGCAATGGCGTGTTCAGCAATCAATGTATCAATGACTGCTGGTTCTAATAATGTGAATATCTTAATCCAAGAATTAGCATCTTCATCACTTGCATTTAACCAGAATTGATAAAATTGATAAGGTGAGGTTTTAGAGGCATCTAACCAAATATTGCCTTTCTCTGTTTTACCAAATTTGCCACCATCCGCTTTTTTAATCAAAGGGCATGTAAATGCAAATGCTTCTCCTCCTAATTTTCTGCGGATTAGTTCAGTGCCGGTGGTGATATTACCCCACTGATCACTTCCACCCATCTGAACTTTACAATTTTTATTTTTATAAAGCCAATAGAAGTCGTATCCTTGAATGAGCTGATAGGTGAACTCCGTAAAGCTCATACCAGTGTCACCTTCGATTCTTTTTTTCACACTATCCTTCGCCATCATATAATTGACAGTGATATGCTTTCCAACTTCTCTGATAAAAGAAAGGAAATTAAAGTCTTTAAACCAATCATAATTATTCACCATTTCGGCAGCATTGGATTGCTTGCTATCAAAATTTAAAAAATGCGATAATTGTTTTTGAACACCAGCAATATTATGCGCTAAAGTTTCCTCACTTAATAAATTACGCTCTTCACTTTTTCCACTTGGATCACCCACCATGCCTGTTGCACCGCCCACTAAGGCATAAGGCTTGTGCCCAGCTTTTTGTAAATGCACTAACAACAAAATAGGAACAAGGCTTCCAATATGCAAGCTGTCAGAAGTTGGATCAAAACCAATATAGCCAGATACCTGTTCTTTTTCGAACAGTTCTTCGGTACCTGGCATAATATCTTGAATCATACCTCTCCATCTTAATGCTTGGATCAATGTCATAATGGTCGCTTTCGACAAAAATAACTACTTATATGCAATTCATTCCTAATTTCGCAACCTAAAAACTGCGTTGAGCAGGTAAATTTGTAAAATTTCATACATGGCTAAAATAGGCATCAATATCGCAACAGGTAGTTTACAACAACCAGAAATGATTGTAGGGATTGACTTGGGGACAACCAATAGTTTAGTGGCCATAATACATCCAGAGACCAAGATGCCTATTGCGCTGAAAGAATTTGATGGTAGTAGTATCGTTCCAAGTGTGGTGCATTTTGATACTTTTGGTAATGTAGAAGTGGGTGCTGCTGCGAAACCATTTTTAGAAACAGATCCTGCCAATACTATTTTTAGTGCAAAGCGTTTGATGGGAAAAAGTTATAAAGACATTCAAACGCATCAGGACTTTTTTGCTTATAAAATTATTGACGACAATAATGACAGCTTAGTGAAAGTGCAAGTTGGAAATCAATTTTATTCTCCTATTGAATTAAGCGGACATATTTTGACGGCATTAAAAAATAGGGCAGAGCATATTTTAAAAACACCGGTGACCAAAGCGGTGATTACGGTGCCTGCTTATTTTAATGATTCACAAAGACAAGCTACAAGAGATGCAGGAAAGTTAGCAGGATTAGATGTATTAAGAATTATCAATGAACCAACTGCTGCAAGTTTGGCTTATGGATTAGGGTTGGATCCTTCAGAAGAAAAAACAATTGCAGTGTATGATTTAGGCGGAGGTACATTTGATATTTCAATTTTAAGAATCAGTGGCGGTGTGTTTGAAGTATTAAGCACCAATGGAGATACTTATTTAGGAGGAGATGATTTAGACAGAGCTATCATTGAATACTGGATGGGCTTAATGAAATTAGATGCATCAGAAGATCAAAAAATAATAAAGCAACAGTTAAGATTATCAGCCGAAGAAGCAAAAATTGCTTTATCTAATGCATCGCATTTTGAAACGAATTTTGCAGGTGAAAAATTAAGTATCACAAAAGAAATATTTGAAAGTTTAATTACGCCTATTGTAAATAAGACAATGGAATGTTGTGCGAAAGCAATGAAGGACGCTGGTTTGAAAGTAGCAGACATCAACACGGTGTTGATGGTTGGAGGGAGTACAAGAGTGCCATTGGTAAAAAATACCGTGTCAAAATATTTTAATCAAGTAGTGAACGACTCTGTGAATCCTGATGAAGTAGTGGCCTTAGGTGCAGCAGTGCAAGCAGATATTTTAGCAGGTAATAATCAATCCATGTTATTACTGGATATCACACCATTGAGTTTAGGAATAGAAACCATGGGTGGATTGATGGATGTGTTATTACCAAGAAATTCAAAAATTCCAACACAAGCAGGAAGACAATATACCACACAAAAAGATGGACAATCAGGCATTCAAATAGCCATTTATCAAGGTGAAAGAGATTTAGTGAAAGACAATAGAAAGTTAGGTGAATTTACTTTATCAGGGATCCC
>Ga0315900_10011051_pt1 | contig 11216 bp, 8 predicted proteins | sample LakEriMetagenome_FD_203521 | JGI IMG/M metagenome (GOLD analysis project Ga0315900, IMG submission 203521) | Freshwater fungal communities from buoy surface, Lake Erie, Ohio, United States - Buoy 12 MA114 | ecosystem: Environmental > Aquatic > Freshwater > Lake > Lake biofilm | place: USA: Lake...
TAAGTCCCTTCAGCAGCTCTTCCACGGGCCCGAGCGTGGCCCGCGGTCGACGACAAGCAGTTCGGTTTTCACTTCCGAGGAGAAAGTAGGAGAAAGCATGGCTAAGGACACGTTCACGCGGAGCAAGCCGCACGTCAACGTCGGCACGATTGGGCACATCGACCACGGCAAGACGACCCTCACGGGCGCCCTGGTCGCCGTGCAGGCCGCCAAGAACCTCGCCGTCGCCAAGAGCTACGCCGACATCGCCAAGGGCGGCACCGTCCGCGACGAGACGAAGACCGTGACGATCGCGGTCAGTCACGTCGAGTACGAGACCGACAAGCGGCACTACGCCCACATCGACTGCCCGGGCCACGCCGACTTCATCAAGAACATGATCACCGGCGCCGCCCAGATGGACGGTGCGATCCTGGTGGTGAGCGCGGCCGACGGACCGATGCCCCAGACCCGAGAGCACATCCTGCTGGCCAAGCAGGTCGGCGTGCCGGCGCTGGTCGTGTTCCTCAACAAGGTCGACCTCGTCGACGATCCGGAGCTCCTCGACCTGGTCGAGATGGAGATCCGCGAGCTGCTGACGAAGTATGGGTTCCCCGGCGACGACGTGCCGATCATCCGTGGCGCCGGCAAGCCGGCCTACGACAGCCCGGCCGATCCGGCGAAGAACAAGTGCATCGCCGATCTGCTGGCGGCGGTCGACAGCTACATCCCCGAGCCCGTCCGCGAACTCGACAAGCCGTTCCTGATGGCGATCGAGGACGTGTTCTCGATCGAAGGCCGTGGCACCGTGGCCACCGGCCGTATCGAGCGCGGTGAGGTCAAGGTCGGCGACGAAGTCGAGATCATCGGCCTCAAGGAGAAGGCCGAGAAGACGACCGTCACCGGCGTCGAGATGTTCAAGAAGCTGCTCGACAAGGGGCAGGCCGGCGACAACGTCGGCTGCCTGCTCCGTGGCGTCGCCCGCGACGGCATCGAGCGTGGTCAGGTGCTGGCGAAGCCGGGCTCGATCAAGCCCCACAAGAAGTTCGAGTGCGAAGTGTACGTGCTGTCGAAGGAGGAGGGCGGCCGTCACACGCCGTTCTTCGCCGGCTACCGGCCGCAGTTCTACTTCCGCACGACGGACGTGACCGGCTCGACCAAGCTCCTCGGCGGCGTCGAGATGGTGTCGCCCGGCGACAACGTGAAGATGGAGGTCGAACTCATGGTGCCGATCGCCATGGACGACGGCGTCCGCTTCGCCATCCGCGAGGGCGGCAAGACGGTCGGCTCGGGCGTGGTCACGAAGATCCTGGATTGATTTCGAGGGGCGGGGGCCCGCCGCGGGCCCCCGCCTCCTCCACAGGGGCGTAGCTCAACTGGCAGAGCGCTGGTCTCCAAAACCAGAGGTTGCGAGTTCGATCCCCGCCGCCCCTGCAACAAGCGGTCGTCACGTCGGGCCCGGAAGGCCCGTCGGGGCGATTGGTGGACGGTTCCCGAAGCGACGGAGCGCGAGCGAGACACATGGCAGGCATATCCGACAATTCGACCGCCCGCGGGAGCCTGTGGGGCGAACTGCTCAGTGCTTCCGTCTACAAGCGGAATCAGGGGCGGGTCGCCCGACAGTTGACGTTCGCCGCGCTGGCGGCGGTGATCAGCATCGGCGTCTGGCGGCTGACTCAGTTGCTCGCCGTGCTTTACGGTGGCGGTGCGGCCGGCATGGGAGGTGAGGATTACGGCGTGGTGCGGTTCGTGGTGCCGCCTGTGCTGTGGGCTCTCGGGCTCTGGGTGGCGTATCGCGCCGTGAATGTCCCCTGGTTCGCGGATTTCCTGATCGCCGTCGAGGCCGAGATGGCCAAGGTGTCGTGGCCCACGGGCGACGAGGTGTTTCGTAGTTCGGTGGTCATCATTTTCCTGATTTTCGCACTGGCCGCGATTTTGGCTGGGTACGATCTGTTTTGGTGGTTCGTGCTCCGCAACGTGCTGCGGATCGGCTGATTCGGCAGGTTTTTCGACCCTCGTTTTCCCCTCGCATCCCCCAGACGCCATGACAGCCCAACTTCCCGACGATGCCGACGGCCTGCAGGCCGATCCCGTGGCCTCCGCCGCGGCACGCGACGAGCGGCTCGCCGACGCGGCGCCGGTCGTGGCGGCCGCCGGCGCCGACGCTGCCGACGATGAAGACGATGGCACTCCCGCCGAACTGGCCGATCCCTTCGCGGGTGACGAGAACGCCAAGCCAGTCGAGGTGCTGCGTGAGGAGTCGGTGCCCGCCGGCGACCGGCAGTGGTACATCCTCAAGGTGCAGAGCAACCGGGAAGACTCGATTCGCGAGGCGCTGCTCCGGCGGATCTCCATGCAGGGCATGGGCAAGTTCTTCGGTGACGTGGTGGTGCCGAAGGAGCAGGTCACGGAGTTCAAGGGCGGGAAGAAGAAGGTCGTGTCTCGCAAGCTCTATCCGGGCTATATCCTCGTCAACATGCTGCTCAACGACGAGACGTGGTACCTGGTGCGCGAGACCGGCGGCATCGGCGACTTCACCGGCTCGGGCGGGCGTCCCAGTCCGATGCTGCCCCAGGACGTCGCCAAACTCCTCAACAAGGCCGAGGAGAAGGCCGACGACACTCCCCGCTTGAAGATCAACTTCAAGAAGGGCGACCGCGTGAAGATCAACGAGGGAACCTTCGAGAACTTCGAGGGCGAGGTCGAGCAGATCGACGAGGCCAACGGGCGGGTGACCGTGATGCTCAGCATCTTCGGCCGCTCGACGCCGGTCGACATCGAGTATTGGCAGATCGAATCCGTGTGACCGGGGCGGCCCACAGGGTGGCCGCGAGGGTTTTTGCAGGCAGGCTGAAGAAAGGCTGGCAGGGCGATGGCGAAGCAGATGGTTGGACAGGCGAAGTTCCAGGTTCCCGGCGGGCAGGCGACGCCGGCCCCTCCGGTGGGCACCTCGCTCGGCCGGTTCGGCATCAACCTCGGTCAGTTCGTCCAGCAATTCAACGACAAGACCCGTGAGGCGGCCGGCATGCCGATCCCGGTCGTCGTCACCGTCTACAACGACCGGTCCTTCGAGTTCATCACCAAGAGCCCACCGGCCGCGGCCCTGCTCAAGAAGGCGGCCGGTTTGGCGAAGGGTTCGGGTGTGCCCAACAAGGACAAGGTCGGCAAGGTCACGAAGGCCCAGCTCGACGAGATCGTCCGGCTCAAGGGAGCCGATCTCAACGCTCGCGACGGCGAACACGCCCGGCGGATGGTCGAAGGAACCGCCCGCAGCATGGGAATCACCGTCGAAGGTTGATTCCGACCGTCCCGTGATCGAAACTCTTTTCCCCCAACACCCTTCCCGTTTTTTCACTCCATCCATGGCCACCACGAAACGCATGCGGGCGATGCTCGCCGTCAAGCCCACGTCCGACGACCCCCTCCCGCTCGCGGAGGCCGTCAACGTGCTGAAGAAGTTTCCGCCGGCGAAGTTCGACCAGACCGTGGAGATCCACATTCGTCTGGGCATCGACCCCAAGCAGGCGGACCAGATCATTCGCGGCTCGCTCGTGCTGCCGCACGGCATCGGCAAGTCGAAGCGGGTCGTGGTGTTCGCCAAGGGCAATCTTGCCGACGATGCGAAGGCGGCTGGCGCCGAGGAGGTCGGGGCCGACGAACTGGCGAAGAAGATCAAGGAAGGCTGGACGGATTTCGACGTGTGCATCGCGGCGCCCGACATGATGGGCCTGGTGGGCCCGCTGGGCAAAGTGCTCGGGCCGCGGGGCCTGATGCCGAGCCCCCGTGCCGGCACGGTCACCGCCGACATCAAGAAGACGGTCAGCGAGTACAAGGCCGGCAAGGTCGAGTTCCGTAACGACCCGACCGGCATCGTGCACGCCGTGGTCGGCAAGGCAAGTTTCGACGCCGCGAAGCTGGTGGACAACATCCGGGCGTTCATCGACCACATCGTCGGCATGCAGCCGTCGAGCGTGCGTGGCCAATACGTCAAGAGCATTTCCATCTCGGCGACGATGACCCCCGGCGTGATGGTCGCCGCCTGACCGATACAGCATTCACCCGCCCTGCAGCCAAGAAGGCCTGAGCATCATGAGCAAGAACATGAAGAGCATGCTGGTCGACGATCTCAAGGGACGCCTCGGCGGCGTTGGCGAGTTGATCGTCGTCAGTCTCGGGCGGCTCGACGCCCAGAAGACCACGCAACTGCGGCAGGCGCTGCGGAAGAAGAAGATCCAGTTGCAGCTGGTGAAGAACAGCCTGGCCCGGATGGCGACGTCCGGCACGCCGTTGGCGCCCGCCTTCGAGAAGGCCGAGGGCATGCTGGCCATCGCCTGGGGTGGTGAGGATGTCGTCGATCTGGCGAAGGAACTGGACCGGCTGGCAGGGGTCAAAGACTACGAAGGTTTCGAGTGCCGTGGCGGCGCCCTCGACGGTGCCCGGCTCGAGCCGGGTGACGTCAAGAAGGTGGCCAAGTGGCCCACGCGCACCGAGCAGCTCTCGCTGCTCTCGGGGCAGATTTCGTCCCTGGCTTCGACGCTGTCCGGCCAGATCCTCACGGCGGGCGGTGGGCTCGCCGGGCAGATCGCTTCGCGGGTCGAGACCCTGGAGAAGGCCGGCGGCGACGCCCCCGCGGCCTGAAGCCCCGAAGATTCCCCAATTTTCCACGGCGGCCTTCACGCCGCCAAAGTTCATGGTAAGACATTAGGCTCCCCCCGTTTTCGAATTGAAAGGATCCAGAGCGATGGCAACGGCTGAAGCGACCCGCGAGTTCTCCAAGGAAACCAAGGATCTCGGCGACAAGATCGTCGGTCTGACCCTGAAGGCTGCCAAGGAGTTGTCGGACTATCTCGACGAAGTGCATGGCATCAAGCCGGCCGCTGGTGGCGCCGTGGTCATGGCGGCTCCCGCTGGTGGTGCCGGTGGCGGCGCGGCCGGTGGCGAGGCTGCGGCCGAGAAGACCGAGTTCGACGTCGTGCTTGACGCGTTCGGCGACAACAAGATCGGCGTCATCAAGGTCGTGCGTGCGGCGACCGGCCTGGGCCTCAAGGAGGCCAAGGACATGGTCGAAGGTGCTCCCGCCAAGGTGAAGGAGGGCATCTCGAAGGCCGACGCCGAGAAGTTGAAGAAGGAACTCGAAGAGGCCGGTGCCAAGGTCTCGATCAAGTAAAAAGCCCGCTTTTTCCAGTTCGTTGGCTGGGAGGTTGGCCTCCCAGCCAACGAACGGTATAGTTTTTGCGTGCTGCTTGGTCGATTCGGTTTCGCTTTGCGCAGTCTTCCCATCCTTCGTGTCGTTCCGCCCCGCCTGTTTCCGATCCCGCGAGTTCGTTTCGCGCGGCCGGTCTGGCTGATCGACCGCGCTTGATTTCAGCGGGTTCGTGCCCGCAGTTCAGATCATCCCGAGGAGCCTCCCGTTCATGGCAACCCGCGCCGTTCGCCGCCTGCAGCCCTCCGAGGTTCGCCACTTCGGCAGCCGTCGCGCCAGCCACCACATTCCCGACCTCACCGAAATTCAGACGCGGTTCTACGACAACTTCCTGCAATACGACGTGCCTGCGGCGAAGCGTAAGGATCAAGGCATCGAGGGTGTGTTGCGGGAAATCTTCCCCGTCGAGAGCTATGACAAGACCGTCAAGCTCGAGTACCTCCGCTACGAACTCGGCAAGCCGCGGTATGAGCCCGACGAGTGCCGCCAGCTGCGGCTGACCTACGGTCGGCCGTTGCGGGTGTGGCTGCGGCTGACCCGCGAGCAGCCGATCGAGGAGGAGGTCTACCTCGGCGACATTCCGATCATGCTCGGGGGCGGCGAGTTCATCATCAACGGCGCCGAGCGGGTGGTCGTCAGCCAGCTTCATCGTTCGCCCGGCATCGACTTCGTGGCCGACACGGAGGCGGGTGATCGCAAGACGCACAACTGCCGGATCATTCCCGAGCGTGGCAGCTGGATCGAGCTCAACGTGTCGAAGAAGGACACGCTTCAGGTGCGGATCGACCAGAGCGGCAAGTTCTCGGCGCTCACGCTGCTGCGGGCGATGGATCCCAAGTACACCCGCGACTCCGAGATTCTGAAGCTGTTCTACAAGACTGCGGTTGAGAAGGTGGCCGGCGCCCGCAGCGTGCCCAAGCTCGAGGGCAAGATCGCGGTCGATGACATCGTCTATCCGAAGGGCGTGGAGCGGGCGGGCGAGATCATCGTCGATGCCGGCTGCAAGATCACGCACGACCAGGCGGAACTGATCGCGACTTCCGGCCTCAAGGCGGTCGAGGTGATGCAGGAGCAGAAGGTGCCCCTGATCATGAACAGCCTCCGGGAGGATGCCGACGAGTCGAAGCGGCGCACCGGCGTGGCGCCCAGCCACGAGGACGCTTTGGTGCGGATCTACCAGCGGCTCCGGCCCGGGAATCCGCCCGCCCTCGACAAGGCACGGGCCCTGTTCGACGAGAAGTTCAAAGACACCAACCGCTATCGGTTGGGGCGCGTGGGACGGTTCCGCATCAACCGCAAGCTCGGGCTCAGCGTCCCCGAGACGGAGATGACCTTGCGGGCCGAGGATCTGATCGCCGCGATCCGTTACATGCTGCAGCTCAGCGAAGGCGAGGGGCAGGTCGAGGTTGACGACATCGACCACCTCGGCAATCGCCGGCTGCGGACGATCGACGAGTTGGCGAGCGACGAGCTCCGCAAGGGCTTCCTCAAGCTGCGGCGGACCGTCCAGGAGCGGATGAGCCTCAAGGACGTGGCGGAGATGTCGCCACGGACGCTGATCAACCCGAAGAGCATCTCGGCCGCGATCGAGTACTTCTTCGGCCGGGGCGAGCTGTCGCAGGTCGTGGACCAGACGAACCCGCTCTCGATGCTCACCCACGAGCGCCGTCTCTCGGCGCTCGGCCCCGGCGGCTTGAACCGCAAGCGGGCCGGCTTCGAGGTGCGCGACGTCCATATCTCGCACTACGGTCGGATCTGTCCCATCGAGACCCCGGAAGGCACGAACATCGGCCTGATCTCGAGTCTCGCGATCTATTCGGGTGTCGATTCGTACGGCTTCCTGGTGACGCCGTACCGCAAGGTCTCGAAGTGCAAGCTGACCGACGACGTCGTCTGGCTGCGGGCCGACGAGGAGCACGAGGCGCACCTGGCGCCGGCCGACGCGACCGTCGTGGACGGCAAGCTCGTGGGCGACAACATCATCGCCCGGTACCGCGGCGACTTCGTGCTCGTCCCGGCCGACGAGATCCAGTACATCGACGTCGCGCCTAGCCAGATGGTCGGCGTGTCGGCCGGCCTGATTCCCTTCCTCGAGCACGACGACGCAAACCGTGCGTTGATGGGCTCCAACATGCAGCGGCAGGCTGTGCCGCTCTTGGTCACGGAGCCGCCGGTGGTCGCCACCGGCATGGAGCGCGACGTGGCCGCCAACTCGGGCCTCATCGTGCGGGCCGCGCGGAAGGGGACCGTGAGCTACGTCGATGCCGACTCCATCGAGATCACCAGCGGCTCCGTGGCCCCGGACGTCTACAAGCTCCGCAAGTACGTCGGCCTCAACGAGCGGACCTGCCAAAACCAGAAGCCGATCGTGCAGCTCGGCCAGAAGGTCGAGAAGGGCGAGGTGATCGCCGACGGTGCCGCCACGTTCAAGGGCGAACTGGCCCTGGGGCGGAACGTGCTCGTCGGCTTCATGGCCTGGGATGGCTTCAATTTCGAAGACGCGATCATCATCAGCGAGGAGCTGGTCGAGGACGACGTCTACACCTCGATCCACATCGAGGAGTACGACATCGAGATCCGCGACACGAAGCTCGGCCGCGAGGAGTTCACCCGCGACATCCCCAACGTCGGCGAGCGGGCGCTCCACAATCTCGACGAGTCGGGCATCGTCCGGATCGGCACCTACGTCCGGCCGGGCGACATTCTCGTGGGCAAGGTCTCGCCCAAGAGCAAGACCGAACTGACCCCCGAAGAGAAGCTGCTGCATGCCATCTTCGGTCGGGCCGGCGAGGACGTGAAGAACGACTCGCTGGAGGTGCCGTCGGGTGTCGAGGGCATCGTGATCGCGACGGAGAAGTTCTCGCGGCGGATGAGCCTCTCGGAGGAGGAGCGTCGCGAGTTCGAGAAGCAGCTCAAGGAAGCCGAGAACGAGGGCAATCTGCGGGTCGCCGAGGCGTTCGGAGCGATGGTCGGCGAGATCGAGAAGGTGTTGCAGAAGCCGCTGACGGCGCCCGATGGCGGTGCGCTGGTGAGGAATCAGGACCACAAAGTCGTGGCCGAGCGGGCTGCGGCATTCAAGCTCGACGCGCTCGATATCCGCTCGCCGCAGCGGAAAGCCGACATCGAGAAGCTCGTGAAGACGATGTGGCCCGCCGTCGAGGACGCGATCGACGCCCGTGAGCGGCGGCTCAACAGCATGAAGCGGGGCGACGAGCTTCGCCCCGGCGTGCTGCAGATGGTCAAGGTCTACGTGGCCGCGAAGCGGGTGATCTCGGTGGGCGACAAGATGGCCGGCCGCCACGGCAACAAGGGCGTGATCGCGAAGATCCTGCCCAAGGAGGAGATGCCGTTCCTCGCGGACGGCACGCCGCTGCAGATCCTGCTCAATCCGCTCGGCGTGCCGAGCCGCATGAACGTCGGACAGATCCTCGAGACGCATCTTGGCTGGGCCGGCAAGCTGCTCGGGTTCCAGGCCATCACGCCGGTCTTCGACGGTGCCAGCGAGGACGACATCAACAAGGTGCTCGCCGACGCCGGGCTGCCCAAGCACGGCAAGGCGCAGCTCTTCGACGGCCGCACCGGTGAGCCCCTCGAGCAGGAGACGACGGTCGGCTACATCTACATGCTGAAGCTGCATCACCTCGTCGACGACAAGGTGCATGCCCGGTCGACGGGGCCGTACTCGCTCATCACCCAGCAGCCCCTGGGTGGCAAGGCGCGGTTCGGCGGCCAGCGGTTCGGCGAGATGGAGGTGTGGGCGCTCGAGGCCTACGGGGCCGCCTACATCCTGCAGGAACTGTTGACGGTGAAGAGCGACGACGTCGAGGGACGCACCAAGATCTACGAGAGCATGGTGAAGGGGGAGAACACGCTCGAGGCCGGCACGCCGGCGAGCTTCGACGTGCTCACCAACGAGATCCGTGGGCTCGCGTTGAACATGTCCTTGGAAAAGAGGCGGATCTAGTTTTTACGCGGGCGAAGCCATCCTGGCCTTCGCCCGCTTGGAGGGCCACCCGGGCAGACGCCCGGGGCGGCTCTCGTGAGGGTCACGCTGCCGGCGTGACGGCGAAGGGTTGACGAAGTCGAGGATCGACGGATTAACGAGGAGAAAAGTATGAGCATCGGTGAGTCCACCTACGATCGCGTCAACGATTACTCGGCGGTGAAGATCAGCCTCGCGCGGCCGCACGACATCCGCAGCTGGTCGTTCGGCGAGGTCAAGAAGCCCGAAACGATCAACTACCGCACCTACCGTCCCGAGAAGGACGGTCTGATGTGCGAGAAGATCTTCGGACCGGAGAAGGACTGGGAGTGCTCCTGCGGCAAGTACCGCGGCATGAAGTACAAGGGGATGATCTGCGACCGCTGCGGCGTGAAAGTGACCCACAGCCGCGTCCGCCGCAAGCGCATGGGCCATATCGAGCTCGCCGCGCCGGTCGTTCACATCTGGTTCTTCAAGGCGATGCCGAGCCGTCTCGGCGCGCTGCTCGACATGAAGACCTCGAGCCTGGAAAAGGTGATCTACTTCCAGGATTACGTGGTGCTCGATCCCAAGGACACGCCCCTCAAGAAGCAGCAGTTGCTGACCGAGGAGGAGTTTCGCGAGGCGCGGGCGACCTACGGTGACGGCAGTTTCGACGCCGAGATGGGCGCCGAGGCCGTCCGGAAGCTGCTCCTCGGCCTCGACCTCGTGACCCTGTCGCGCGAACTCCGCGAGGAGCTCTCGACCACGAACTCGAAGCAGAAGAAGAAGGACCTCGTCAACCGCCTGAAGATCGTCGAGGCGATCCGCGACAGCGAGAACAAGCCCGAGTGGATGGTGCTCGACGTCATCCCCGTGATTCCGCCGGACCTGCGTCCGTTGGTGATGCTCGACAGCGGCAACTTCGCCACCAGCGACCTCAACGACCTCTATCGCCGGATCATCAACCGCAACAACCGCCTCAAGAAGCTCGTCGACCTGAACGCGCCCGAGGTCATCATCCGCAACGAGAAGCGGATGCTGCAGCAGTCGGTCGACGCGCTCTTCGACAACAACCGCTGCAAGCGGCCGGTGCTGGCGTCGAGCAATCGTCCGCTCAAGAGCCTCACCGACATGATCAAGGGCAAGCAGGGCCGGTTCCGCGAGAACCTGCTCGGCAAGCGGGTCGACTATTCGGCCCGCTCCGTGATCGTGGTCGGCCCGAACCTCCGGCTCCACCAGTGCGGCCTGCCGAAGAAGATCGCGCTCGAGCTCTACCAGCCGTTCATCATCCGGCGCCTCAAGGAGCTTGGCCATGCCGACACGATCAAGAGCGCCAAGAAGATGCTCGAGCGGAAGGACGCCGAGGTCTGGGACATCCTCGAGGAGGTGATCCGCAACCATCCGGTGCTCCTCAATCGGGCTCCCACGCTGCACCGCATGGGCATCCAGGCCTTCGAGCCGGTGCTCGTCGAGGGCAACGCGATCAAGCTCCATCCGCTGGTCTGCAAGGGCTTCAATGCCGACTTCGACGGCGACCAGATGGCCGTCCACCTGCCGCTCTCGATCGAGGCCCAGGTCGAGGCCCACACGCTGATGCTGTCGACGAACAACATCTTCAGCCCGGCCAACGGCGCGCCGATCATCTCGCCCTCGCAGGACGTGGTGATGGGCTGCTACTACCTGACCATGTCGCTGCCGCGGCGACGCGGCGAGGGCATGGTCTTCAAGAGCTTCGAGGAGGTCGAGATCGCCCACTCGCTGGGCAAGGCCGAGACGCACGCCAAGATCAAGGTCAAGCTCCCTGCCGAACGGCGGCTGAAGACCGACGTCGAGGCGCTCGGCAAGCCCGGGGCGGTGATCGAGACCACGGTGGGCCGCGTGCTGTTCAACGCGGTGCTCCCGAAGGGCATGCTGTTCTACAACCTCCCGATGCGGTCGAGTGAACTCGCGCGGGTGATTTCCGACTGCTACCAGACGCTCGGCCGGCGGCGGACGATCGACCTGCTCGACGACATGAACCGCGTCGGCTTCAGTTGGAGCACGAAGAGCGGCCTGTCGTTCGCCACCGAC
>Ga0315900_10011053_pt1 | contig 11215 bp, 8 predicted proteins | sample LakEriMetagenome_FD_203521 | JGI IMG/M metagenome (GOLD analysis project Ga0315900, IMG submission 203521) | Freshwater fungal communities from buoy surface, Lake Erie, Ohio, United States - Buoy 12 MA114 | ecosystem: Environmental > Aquatic > Freshwater > Lake > Lake biofilm | place: USA: Lake...
ACACCGCACAACATACCAAGGAGCTCCTGAAGAAGGTACGGCTTATCGAGCTGAAGACACGCGGCTTGAGCGAGCACATCTTCAGTGGGGAGTACCACAGTGCGTTCAAGGGGCGGGGCATGACCTTTAGCGAAGTGCGCGAGTACAGCCCTGGCGACGAGGTGCGCACGATCGACTGGAACGTAACAGCCCGCTTCGGGCACCCCTTCGTGAAGGTGTTCGAGGAGGAGCGCGAGCTGTCGGTGATGCTGGTGGCCGATGTGAGCGGCTCGGAGGATTTCGGTACTGCGGAGCAACTGAAACGCGAGCTTATCACCGAGGCCTGCGCCACCATCGCGTTCAGTGCCATCCGCAACAACGACAAGGTGGGACTGATCCTGTTCAGCGATCGCGTGGAGAGGTTCATCCCGCCCAAGAAAGGCCGCAGCCACATCCTGCGACTGATCCGCGAGCTCATTGAGTTCCGACCGGAGCACCGGGGCACCAACATCACCGAGGCCCTGCGCTACCTCAACCTCGTCATCAAAAAGCGCAGCATCGCCTTCCTGATCAGCGACATGATGGATGAAGGGTATGCCGATGCCTTGAAGATCGCCAACCGCAAGCATGACCTTGTGGTGCTGCGCACACACGATGCACGTGAAGCCGAGCTCCCGAACATGGGCCTGGTGCAGTTCACCGATCCGGAGACCGGCTCCACACGTTGGGTGAACACCGGCAGCCGGACCGTTCGCAATGCCTATCGCGCCGCTGCCCTGAAACACCAGCAACGCACACGAGACATCCTGCGCCGCTCGGGTGTGGACCACGCGACCATCACCACGCGCGAGGGTTACGTGCGACCACTGATGAACCTGTTCAAACGGCGCGAATCGATGCGATGAGAGGCACTGCGGCCATAGCCTTGTTGCTCGCGTCCGCCGCGCATGGACAGAACGTGTTCGTAACGGCGGACACGTTGGTAATACGCATCGGCGAACGTGCCAACATTACGCTGGGCATCGATCTTGACGGTGCAGGTGCAACGGTATCCTGGCCCATGCTGAACGATACGCTCGCACCGCATGTGGAGCTCATTGGTCGAGGAACGATGGACACCCTTCGTGGGGACGATGGGGGCATTGCACGGATCACCCAACGGCTGGAGGTCACTTCCTTCGACACGGGATACTGGGCACTGCCGCCGTTCAAGTTCGTGGTGGCCGGGCGCACCCTGGAGACGGCGCCACTGGTATTCGAGGTGCGAGGCGTTGTGCTCGATGAGGGCGGAAAGGCGCGCGACATTTCGCCATTGTATGAACCACCCTTCGATCCGGGCTACTGGCTTCGTGAGCATTGGACGTGGATCGCCGGCGGCATCGCATTGCTAGGGCTGATCGTCGCGACCATACTGTTCCTACGAAGGCCGCGCAAACAGCAGGTGAGCACACCCGCACCCGTTGCACAACGGCCCCTGCTCGAGCGCTATCTCGAAATGCTGGACCACATCGAACAGGAACGGCTGTGGCAGACGGGCGATCACAAAGCGCATCAATCGAAGGTGACCGATACGTTGCGGGGCTACATCGAAGAACGTTACAGCATTCCAGCGTTGGAGCGAACCACCGACGAACTCCTCCATGCTCTGCGTGTGAGCCCCTTATCGCCAGAGCAATACCAGATGCTGGCGAACATGCTGCGGACGGCCGATCTGGTGAAGTTCGCCAAGGCCGTACCCACTCCATCGGAGAACGAGCAATTGCTGCAGGCCGCTCGCGACCTCATCCGTGCAACCACCACCGCGTATGGATAAGGACCGTCTGGCATCCATCATATGGGCACTGCTCGCTGCAGTGGGGGTGGCATACGCCTCATGGTACATGGTGAGCCATTTCGAAGTGGCCCATCCGGAGCGGTCGTGGATGCTGGTCGTGATCGGGCTTGCCGCGGTGCTGCACATCTGGCGTGCTGCGCGCCGTTCGCCCATGGTCGCCCTGCCCACCTTCAGGTCCTTCGCAGGCGCACCGATCGACCTGCTCGCGCTCCTCAGGCACCTGCCCTTTGCCTTGTCCATTGCGGGTCTTGGCCTGCTCGTGCTCGCCCTGAGCCGACCTCAGAGCAAGGATAGCTGGCAGGACGTAAAGCGCGAAGGCATCGACATCGTGATCGCCATGGACATTTCCACGAGCATGCTCGCCAAGGACCTGCGCCCCGACCGGCTGGAGGCCGCCAAGCGCGTGGCGAAGGAATTCATCGATGGCCGTCCGAACGATCGCATTGGCCTGGTCGTGTATGAAGGAGAGGCCTACACCCAATGTCCCCTCACCACCGACCACCGGGTCCTCAAGGACCTCTTTGCCCAGGCCCGACCGGGGCTGATCACGGGAGGGACCGCCGTGGGCATGGGCCTGGCCACTGCATTGAACCGACTGCGCGAAAGCGAAGCGAAGAGCAAAGTGGTGATCCTGCTGACCGATGGCATGAACAACTCGGGCAGTGTGCAACCCATGGACGCTGCCATCATCGCCGAGCAATTGGGCATCCGCGTGTATACCATCGGTGTGGGCACCCGCGGCAAGGCCTTGACACCGGTGGCCATGTATCCTGATGGCCAGTATCGCTATGACATGCAGGACGTTGAGATCGACGAGAAAGTGATGACACAGGTCGCTGACCTCACCGGTGGCCGTTACTTCCGTGCGACCGATGCCGAACGGCTCAAGGAGGTCTATGCCGAGATCGACCGGTTGGAGAAGACCCGCATCAAGGTGACCGAGCACAGCCAGCGGAAGGACGAGCATTTCCCCTTCACGCTCATTGGCGGATGCCTGCTCCTGTTCGGCTGGAGCCTTGATCGGAGCGTATTGCGCAGTATGGCATGAGCAGGCCGGGCACATATCCATTAGGCAAGGTATCGGCGATCACGGTGCCCGTCGAGCTGCTCATTTGGGCGGTGATGCTGGTTATCTGGTGGATATTGAAGGACCAGGTACCCGGATTCCGTTTCGGAAGACCGGAGGTCCTGAAGGCCCAACTGGTGGGTCCCGTGATGATGCTCCTGTTCCTTGTTGACCTCGCCTGGCGCAACCGCGCCTTGAAGCGCTTCGCCGATGATGGCACCCGGGCACGCGTGGTGCCCGGTCTTTCCGGAACACGCGTACTTCTCCGATTCCTGCTGATACGGGTGGGTTTGTCGCTGGTCATTGCGGCCCTGGCCTCACCGCTCCATGGTACACGCATCGAAGAAGTGAAGGCCAAGGGCATCGACCTGATGGTGTGCGTGGATGTGAGCAACAGCATGACCTGCGAGGACCTGAAACCCAGCCGCATGGAAGTGGCGCGCAGGGCCTTGTCACAACTCATCGATCAACTGCGCGGCGACCGCATGGGCATCGTGGTCTTTGCCGGGGACGCGTTCGTTCAACTGCCCATCACGTCGGACCGCTCCGCGGCGAAGCTCTTCCTGAACAGTGTGAACACTGATGCGGTGGGCACACAGGGCACCGCGATCGGCGCTGCGATCGACCTGGCCCGCGAGAGCTTCGACCCGAACACCACTTCAGGCAAGGCGATCATCGTGATCACGGATGGAGAGAACCACGAGGACGATGCCCAAGGTGCGGCACGCCGGGCGATCGAACAAGGCGTTGTAGTGCATACCGTGGGAATGGGGGCTCCCCAAGGTGGGCCGCTCCCCTTGCGACGGAACGGCCAGGTGACCGGATACCGCAAGGACCGCAGCAACAACACCGTGATCAGCCGCCTGGACGAGCAGATGCTGAAGGAGATCGCCGCAGCCGGGAACGGGCTTTATGTGCGCGCAACGGAACGTTCCGCCGGGATCACCGAACTGCTGAAGGAACTGCGCACCATGGATGCCCAGGAGGTCGGCACCTACCGGTTCGCTTCGTTGGAGGACCAATACCAGTATCCTTTGGGCATCGGTCTGCTGCTCATGACCATCGGTCTGTTGTTCGGCGACCGAAGGCATGTGAGGCCCATCATTCAACTACCGGCATGAGACCACGCCACCTCATACCGCTCCTCCTGCTCACCGCCTGTGGCCGTGCGGACCACCATGCCGTGCTCCGCGCCCTGCATGAGGGCAACACCCTGTATCAGCAGGGCCGCTGGGTCGAAGCGGACAGCATCTACTCTTCAGCCCCGGACCATGGTACGCTCAGCTTCAATCGCGCGCATGCCAGATTCCGACAAGGTGATCTGGACAGTGCCATCGCGCTCGGGATCGAAGCGGACCAATTGCTCGATAGTGCACGATGGAAAGCCAACGCCCGTTACGACATGGGCAATGCCTACCTCCTGCTGGCCATGCAGGCCGACAGTCTTGCCGTGCTCATGAACAAGGAGCTCAGTGAACTGCGCGTGGACGGCGAAGACGTAACCACCCGACTTCGCCAATATGTGCTGCGCGATTCGTTGCAGCGCTTGGTGAAGCGGACCGACCACCTGATCGACTCTGCACTCGCACAAGGGACCGAAGCGTACAGGAACGCCCTGCGCCTGGAGCCCGGATCGGAGGACGCCCGCCACAACCTGATGATCGGACTGCGCAAGATCGCCGCCCGCCCCAAGCCGGACCCTGCAAAGAACAAGGGAGACAGTAAGAAGGACGAACAGATCGCCATCACGGAAAAGGCCAAGGCTCTGCTCGCACAGGCCGACGAGCTGGTGAACCGACACGAATTCCAAGCTGCGTTCGACCTGCTGCAGAACGGATTGAAGCAGGAACCGACCCTTGGCCAGCGCAAGGACTACATGGACAAACTGGGCTTGATCACCTCCATTTTGCGCACCCCATGAAACACCTGACCGCCTTCATGGCCATGATGGCCCTTGGCTGGTGCACCGGACCGTTGTGCGCACAGACCGCATCCGCCCGCGAATGGTTCGATCGCGCGGCGCAGGAGTTCGTTCAACAGGACAAGATCACCGCGCTGCGCACCTTGGACAAAGGCCTGCGCGAACACCCGAACGATCCCCGCCTGACAAAGCTGGCCGAGGCCTTGCTCAAGGAGGACCAACAGCAGAAGCAGCAACAACAGCAGCAACAACAAGGAGGGAGCGACGACAAACAGCAAGAACAGCAGCGGCAGCAGCAACAAGGGCAGGACCAACGTTCGCGTGAGCAGCAGCAGCAACAGGCCGACCAACAGCAGCAAGGCGCCGAAGGACAGCAGCGTGCACGTGCCGGACAGATGGACCCACGCGATGCCAAACGTTTACTGGACGCGCTCCAACGGGGCGAGAAGGACGTACAACAAAAGGTGCGCCTGCGACAACGCCCTGCCCAGCGTATTACCATCGACAAGGATTGGTGACATGAGGACCCTGGCATATTTCTCTCTGCTCATCGGTCTCGTGCTCGGCACATCGGACCGGACCCTGGCCCAGGAGATCACTTTCAAGGCCAGCGTGGACAGGACCAGCATTGCGGCAGGAGAGCAACTGAAGCTGACTATCGCCCTGTCCAACACACAGGAACGATTCGGTGCACCGGACCTTGGTGGGCTGGTGATCGTGCAAGGCCCGTTCGAGAGCAGTAACATGAGCATCTTCAACGGGCGCATGAGCAGCACCATCACACGCACCTGGGTGCTCACCGCCGCACAGCCAGGTCGCTATACCATAGGACCTGCCAAAGTGAAAGTGGGTGGTGGCTACATCCAGACCGACCCTATTACCATCGAGGTGACGAAAGGCGCAGCAACACGACCCAGCGACCCCAATGCAACGCTTGGCCAGCAACGCGACCCGAACCTCTTCACCACCATCAGCCTGAGCAAGAGCAAGGGCTATGTGGGCGAGCAAGTGGTGGCCACGTACATGCTGTATTCGCGCTACAACAACCTGCAATCCGTGTCCAAGGAGCTTCCCAAGATCAGCAACGCATGGACCGAGGAGGTGGACCTGGGCGAACTCCACTGGGAGGAGAAAATGCAGACGATCAATGGCCTTCCCTACCGCGTGGCCGTGCTCCGCAAACAAGTGCTTTTCCCCCAGCGCAGCGGCAAATTGCGCATCGAACCCTTCGAGCAGACCTGTGTCATCGACCGCTCCTTCTTCAACCAAGGCCGCACTGTGGAAGTCCGCAGTAATGCGGTTGAATACACTGTGCTGGACCTCCCCTCTGGAGCACCCGCGGACTTCAGCGGCGCTGTTGGTGAATTACAGATGACAGTGACCGCCTCTCGCACGCGACTTCAGGAGAACGAATCGGTGGACCTGACCGTCCGGTTCAGCGGGCGCACCAATCTGAAGTTACTGGAAGCACCAGCCATCGCACTGCCCAACGACATTGAAACGTTCGAGCCGAAGGTCACCGACCGCATCACCGTGAACGGCAATGGCATGAGCGGATCGCGTGAGTACCAGTTCCTGCTCATACCACGGCACGAAGGCAATTACGAACTGCCTCCGGTCACGGTGAGCTACTTCGATACGCAGATCGGCGACTACAAGACCTTGTCCAGCGGACCGACCATGATCGAGGTCCTGCCCGGAGATGGGAGCGCCACGACCACCTTGCCACAACGGCCCGCGCAATCGGACATACAGTTGCTCGAAAAGGATATCCGGCACATCCGAACGGGCGACCTCGAACTGGAACCCGTTGGGCACGAGCTGTTCGCATCACCGGCATGGATCGCTGGCATGACCGCTCCGGCGATCGCCTTCATGCTCCTGTTGGCCTGGCGTCGTAAACAGGCCCGCGAGGCGCAGGATATCGCAGGTAGCCGCAGAAAAGCAGCGGACCGCACTGCTCGCCGACACCTGAAGCTGGCGGAACAGGCACTGCAGAGCAACGATCGCGAGGTCTTCTACTCGGCCTTGAGCAAGGCACTTGGTGGTTACATGGCGGATAAGTTCGGGACCGGCATCACCACCAATGCGTCAGAGACCATCCGGAGACGATTGGCCGATGCGCCGGACAGCGAGCAATTGGCCACGAATTACCAGCGGTTGATCACGGCCTGCGATATGGCCCGGTTCGCCCCCGTGGAGGAGGTGCCACGCGCTACGCTTTTCAACGAAGCCGCAGCGCTCATTGGAACCATTGAACAACGCACCCGATCATGAAGCACAAGGCCCTCCTGATCATCCTTCTCCTGTTGGTGACCCAACGGGGAAGCGCCCTGACCGCGGTCGAAGCCGATACGCTGGCCGCGCGCGCGGCACGAGCCTATGCGGCCGGTGACCCGACCGCAGCACTGGCGCTTTACGATTCCGTCGCAAGCATGTACTCTTCCGCAGCCCTGTACTATAACATCGGCAATTGCCATTACCGTTCTGGCGACATGGCGCGGGCCATCCTGAACTATGAGCGTGCCCATCGGCTGGCCCCCGGCAACGAGGACATCGTGGCCAACCTGGAACAAACACGCGCCCAGATCAAGGACCGCATTGGCGAACTGCCTTCATTTTCCCTGGGTTCCTGGTGGGAGGTGTTGCGTGGCGGTTCCGACCCCGACCAATGGGCACGTCGCTCCTTGTGGTCATGCGCCCTGTTCTTCGCATTGCTTGGCGTCGGACTATTCATCCGTACCGCGATACTTCGCAAGGGGATCCTGGCGCTCAGCACGATCGCACTGGTCGGCATGGTGGTCTCTCTGTTCATGGCCTATGACCGTCACACGGAACTTGCCGACCGTTCATCGGCCATCATCATGGACGCCAAGGTCGATGTACGAAGCACCCCCTCAGCCCAGGGTGCCGTGCTCTTCATGCTTCACCGCGGCACCAAAGTGCAGCTACTGCAGGCGCAGGAAGGCTGGCAGGAAGTGAAGCTCTCTAACGGTTCCGTAGGCTGGATGCCCGAAGGAGCGCTGGAACGTATCTGATACGATCAGGGTAATTGAGCGGCACGGACGGTGGTGGGCACCACACCTCCGATGATCTGCAGTACCAGGTCCCGGTCGTTACCGTTGCCAGAATATTTCACCACACCATCCATGTTGATGTCGTAGCGGTTGTAACCTGAAACGGTATTGGTCGGCACAACACCACCCACTTGGGAGAGAATGGGGTCGCGATCGTTGTCCTGCCCCGTGTAACGCACAGTGCCATCCATGTTGGCATCACCTGGCCACAAAGCCCTGCGGGTGCCGTTCACTTGTGTGGGTTCCACTCCGTAGACCACGGTGGATGTCAGCGTAAAGTCCAACACCTGACCGTTCACGCCGATGGGGCTTTGCGCCACACAGCCCAAGTGGTTGCGGTGACGGACCACCAGGAACTTGCCTGCTGTGGACGTAGTGAACGGCACCTGTGCCGAACCGTCCACGGCCGTTACATCACCATTGGCACGGAGCAAAGCAGCACGTCGTTCCGCTACGGTATACCCCGCATCGTTGTTCCTGAGTTCCAAGACCACCCAATCCACCACGGCCTGGGCACCGGTTGTTTGCAGGGTGGCGGCCGGCACGGAGGCGCCAGCGTTGGCAACGGTAAGTCCGAGCACCGTAAAAGGCTCGGAGGTGGGCACCAAGCCCGCCGCACGCAGGTCATCGCGCATGGTCAGGGTGGTCCAGTTGATAGCCCCACCGAGGAACATCTTGGCTCCCACCGTATTGGCCACTGGGACCGAACAGCCCGCACCCGTAGCGCGGTACACCACCCTGGACATGTAAGGCTGCAAGGTGATGGTCGCTGGTTGCAGCGTACCGGTGATATCGTGCCAGCAGCCCGCCGGAAGGGCCACGGTCTGTGCGGTGGCCTGGTCGTTGTAAAGCAGCACGTGGTCCAGGGTCGGATCCAACGGGGTCACGGTCACCCTGTGCAACTGGACGTTGTCCAGGTAATACATGGGCATCAGGTAGTTGTTGGTGAACTGCAACAATGCCTGGTCGGACAGGTTGCTTTGGAAGTAGATCTCCAGGTCACGTCGTTCCGAGGAGAACGGGATGTCACGCTGGATGATGGTGTTCGGCCCGGTGAGCTGAGTAACGCCCTTTACGGCCGCCTGAAGTATGCCATGGTTCGGCGCAACGATCGAAAAGCGCATGCGGTACCACTGTCCATTCTGCATCTGGAACTGGTCCGGATTGCGCAGATTGTATTCATAATAGACAGAGTTGTTGGGGATGTTCGCCCGCAAGGCACCATTGTCCAGATGCGTATTCACCCAGGTGGCAGTGGCATTGGTCGGCCACCCCGCCCATCCCGTCACGTTCGTATTGAAGGTGCCGTTGAGAATAAGGTTGCTGGACAGTTCGGATGCCGTGGCCTTGTCGCTCTGGCGCAAGGGGCTGCGCGTCGAACCTGCGTCCTTACCCGTCACCGACTGCCAGCGCTCCAGGGTATGGTACTCCCAGAAGCCTGCGAACGTGTTGAAACGCAGGATGCTCAGCTCGTTGTAGGGATTGAAATACCGATTGTTGGTGAACGTCCCGTAATCCACCCAGTTGTTGCCATACACGTGCAACTGCTTCATGCACAATTGGTCCTTGGTCAGGCAATACATCACATTGCCAGAGTATATGGTATTGAACGCCGGAACATGATACGGTGCTGTGGCCCCGGGTGTGTTGTAATTGGAGTAATCGGAAATGGACAACTGCACACCATTGTTGTAGAGCACATTGTCCTTCACCTGGTTGCCCGTGCTCACCATGGTATGGTCCACGTGGATGCCGCTGCTCTTGCAATTGGCCACCGTGTTCTGCTCCACCAGGGTGTTCTTGATGCTGATGTTGCCGAAGTAGATCCCGTGGCTGATCGGGAAGTAGCTCGTGTGTTCGGGTGCTACGCTCTCATACTCCCCGATCATATCCGTAACGATGTTCTTGCGCATGACCATACCATCCGTATTGTCAATGGCAATGCCTCCCCCATCATTCAGGATCTGCAGGCCATAGCGCACCACGTTCCCCTCCACCAGCGCGTTCGCCGCCACGGCCATGGCGATGTATCCAACGTGCTCGAATCGATTGTAGCGCAACACCATGCCCGTGCCATTGGTACGGAGCCCGAAATACCCCCAATTGTTCTCGCCAAGCCCGGGGTGAAGCGCAATGTCCGTGAGCACGTTATAGTTGAACTGCGAGTTGTTGTCCAACAGATAGACTGCCGTATGGAAGGTGCGTGCGAAGGTGTTGTGGTGGAAATTCTGATCGGACCCCGTGCTGTAGACCGCCCGTTGGGTATCGGTAATGGTGCAGTTCATCACCTCCACATTGAAGGTGCCCGACATGCGGATGGAGGCATCGATCTGGTGTTTGAAGGCCAGGTCGGTGACCAGCACGTTGTTCCGCTGCCATCCGAAGTAGATACCGAAATCGGTGACAGCGGCCTCCACCAACTGCGTGTTCGGATTGGCATTGGCAGGACACCAGAAGTAAAGGAATCCCGTCGATGGCTCATAGTACCATTCTCCAGCAGCATCCAACAGGGCCAGCTTGTTGCGGAGGAAATAGCCCCATTGCTGGCTGCCCATGCTGTTTCCCGTGGACGTATGCGTAAGCACCCCGCCATTAAAGGCTGTTACATAGGCCGTATCGTAGCTCCAGTTGGTGGTGCGGATAACGGCCGTGGCACCCACCCAATAGCCCGACGCCTGGTTCAAAGCGGCATCCGTGGTGGAGGTGCTGTTGGCCACATCGGTGCGCAGCCAACCACTGTTGGGGAAACGGGCCTGGGTCTGCAGTTGACCGTTGAAGTAAACCTGCGAAACCTTCTGTCCGACCTGCGCACGCCAGATGTTACCGCTGTGCTGTACCCAATTCGTAACCGCAACACTGCCACTGATCACCGGTGCCGCACCGGTACCATAGGCCCCATAGACAATGCGCGAGGTGGTCGTCCCATTATCGTTCACATTAAGCCGACCACGATAAACACCTCCACGCTGGAACAGCACCTGGTCCCCGGCGTTGATCGAAGCACCAAGGGTGTTCACGCGTGCGATGGTCTTCCAAGGCGTGGCCTGCGATGTACCATTGTTGGTGTCACTGCCCGACGGGGAAACGTAGTAGACCACGGCATTCCCCAGCACAGGTAGCAGCAGGAACAGGACGGACAGGATTCGGTGATACAGGTTCATGGTCCTTGCGGGATCTTTTCGGCGGCGTGAAGATGGCACCGAAGTCCCTGTGTGAACGGGCATTAAGTACGCAGGTATTCAACATTTCGACCAGCGCGGACCGATGCCCGATGGATCACCACATGTGCGGACCGATCAACCTCTGCGGGCACCGAAGTTCAGGGCCGCAATCATCAG
>Ga0315900_10011054_pt1 | contig 11215 bp, 7 predicted proteins | sample LakEriMetagenome_FD_203521 | JGI IMG/M metagenome (GOLD analysis project Ga0315900, IMG submission 203521) | Freshwater fungal communities from buoy surface, Lake Erie, Ohio, United States - Buoy 12 MA114 | ecosystem: Environmental > Aquatic > Freshwater > Lake > Lake biofilm | place: USA: Lake...
CGACCTCGGCCCGGTCGAGACCAATGCCCATCTCCTGCGCTACGACTCGGTCCATGGCCGCTTTCCGGCGCGCGTGACGACAACCGAAACCACGATCGATGTCGGTCGCGGCCCGATCGAGGTCACTGCGATCCGCAACCCTGCCGACCTGCCCTGGGCCCATGTCGACATCGTCATGGAATGCACCGGCATCTTCACGTCCAAGGAAAAGTGCCTCCCCCATCTCGAGAACGGCTCCAAGCGGGTGCTGATCTCGGCCCCCGGCGACGGCGCGGACAAGACCATCGTCTATGGCGTCAACCACGACACGCTGACCGCCTCCGACATCGTCGTCTCCAATGCCTCCTGCACGACGAACTGCCTCGCCCCGGTCGCGCAGGTGCTCAACCGTTCGATCGGAATCTCCAAAGGGTTCATGACAACGATCCACAGCTATACCGGCGACCAGCCCACGCTCGACACCATGCACAAGGACCTCTACCGCGCCCGCGCCGCCGCGCTCTCGATGATCCCGACCTCGACGGGCGCGGCCAAGGCCGTGGGTCTCGTCCTGCCCGAACTCAAGGGCCGGCTCGACGGTGTCGCGATCCGCGTGCCCACCCCCAACGTCTCGGTCGTCGACCTCGTCTTCGAAGCCGCCCGCCCGACCACGGTCGACGAGGTCAACGGCGCCATCCGCGCCGCCGCAGACGGCCCGCTCAAGGGCATCCTCGGCTATACCGAAGACAAGCTCGTCTCGGCCGACTTCAACCACGACCCCCATTCCAGCGTCTTCCACATGGACCAGACCAAGGTGATGGACGGCACGATGGTCCGCATCCTTACCTGGTACGACAACGAATGGGGCTTCTCGAACCGCATGTCGGACACCGCCGTCGCTATGGGCCGTCTGATCTGAAGCCTCCGCGCCGGGGGGCAGGTCCCGCCGCCCCCCGCGCCCCGCTCACGCTTGGGCCGCGAACTTGGCCGCAAGTGCCGTCCCGACCGCCGGGGGCACGAATTTCGATACATCGCCCCCCAGCCGCGCGATCTCCTTGACCAGCTTCGACGCGATCGCCTGATGCTTCACGTCGGCCATCAGAAACACCGTCTCGATCGCACTGTTCAGCGCGCGGTTCATCCCCACCATCTGGAATTCGTATTCGAAATCCGCCACCGCCCGCAGCCCGCGGATGATGACGCCCGCGCCCACGTCGCGCGCACAGTCGATCAGCAGGTTCTCGAACGGATGCACCTCGATCCGCGTCCCCGTCGCGGCGGCAATCGCGCCGGTCTCGGCCGACAGCATCACCACCCGCTCCTCCAGCGTGAAAAGCGGCCCCTTGTCGCGGTTGATCGCCACCCCGATGACCAGCCTGTCCACCAGCCGGCAGGCCCGCCTGATGATGTCGATATGCCCGTGCGTGACCGGATCGAAGGTCCCCGGATAAAGCCCCGTCCGCATTCCCGTCTCCGTCCGCCGCGCCGGAACAGAGGCAACATCATGGCGCGCCGACATGCAAGACCCCGGGATGCGCCCGGGCCCCGGGCCAGCGGGACGCGGCATCCGCCGTCGCCAACCGCCCTGCATCAGGATGCGGTGGCGTCCCCGCAATCCTGCAGGTCGGTTTTGCCAATCTCGCCCTTTTACCCGCGGACAGCCGCGACTAGGTTCTGCGGCAGAGTCGCGACCGGGGCGCGATACCGACATGATGCCGCCGCGATCCTGCGGCCCCAGCGACGATCAGAGGAACAGATGCAGACACTTACCCACCACATCGGCGGCGCCGCGGTCGAAGGCCGTTCGGGCCGCTTCGCCGAGGTCTTCAACCCCGCCACCGGCGAGGTGCAGGCCCGCGTTCCGCTCGCCTCCGCCGCCGAACTGGCCGAGGCGGTCGAGGTCGCGGCCAAAGCCCAGCCCGCCTGGGCCGCGACCAATCCGCAGCGCCGCGCCCGCGTGCTCATGCGCTTCGTCGACCTCCTCAACCGCGACATGGACAAGCTCGCCGAGGCGCTGTCGCGCGAACACGGCAAGACCCTGCCCGATGCCGTGGGCGACATCCAGCGCGGACTCGAGGTGGTCGAGTTCTGCATCGGCGCCCCCCACCTGCTCAAGGGCGAGTTCACCGATGCCGCCGGCCCCGGCATTGACATGTATTCCATGCGCCAGGCCCTTGGCGTCACGGCCGGCATCACGCCCTTCAACTTTCCGGCCATGATCCCGATGTGGATGTTCGCCCCCGCCATCGCCTGCGGCAATGCCTTCATCCTCAAACCCTCCGAACGCGACCCCTCGGTGCCCCTCATGCTCGCCCGCCTGATCGAGGAGGCCGGCCTGCCCAAGGGCATCCTCCAGGTCGTCAACGGCGACAAGGAGGCCGTGGATGCCATCCTTGACCATCCCGTGATCCAGGCCGTGGGCTTCGTCGGCTCCACGCCCATCGCGCAATACATCTACGAACGCGGCGCCGCCGCGGGCAAGCGCGTCCAGGCTTTCGGCGGGGCCAAGAACCACATGATCGTCATGCCCGACGCCGACATGGACCAGGCCGCCGACGCGCTCGTCGGCGCGGGCTACGGCGCGGCCGGCGAACGCTGCATGGCGATCTCGGTCGCCGTCCCGGTGGGCGCGGAAACCGCCGACCGCCTGATCGCCAAGCTCATCCCGCGGATCGAAAAGCTGAAAGTCGGCCCCTACACCGCCGGCCGCGATGTCGATTACGGCCCCGTCGTCACCCGCGCGGCCCGCGACAACATCCTGCGCCTGGTCGAATCGGGCGTGGCGCAGGGCGCGAAACTCGTCGTCGACGGCCGCAACTTCGCGCTCCAGGGCTACGAGAACGGCTTCTTCGTCGGTCCCCATCTCTTCGACCATGTGACACCCGAGATGGAAATCTACCGCAAGGAAATCTTCGGCCCCGTCCTCTCCACCGTGCGCGCCGCGAGCTATGAAGAGGCACTCGGCCTTGCCATGAGCCACGAATACGGCAACGGCACTGCGATCTTCACCCGCGATGGCGACGCCGCGCGCGACTTCGCGGCCCGCGTCAACGTCGGCATGATCGGGATCAACGTCCCCATCCCCGTGCCGCTCGCCTACCACACCTTCGGCGGCTGGAAGAAATCCGCCTTCGGCGACCTCAACCAGCACGGCCCCGACAGCTTCCGCTTCTACACGCGGACCAAGACGGTGACCGCCCGCTGGCCCTCGGGCATCAAGGAAGGCTCGGCCTTCAACTTCCGCCAGATGGAGTGACCTTCCGCGCGCCGCCCACCTGCCGGCGGCGCGCATATCCTCCCGACTTCATGTATCCGACGAAGTCTGTTCCATAAGACTTTATCAATCATCGATATACTTTGGGACGCGTCGTCGCTGCGTCTCCCTCTACTCGGCCGCCACCCGCCGCCGTTCCAGAAGCGGCTTCAGATACCGCCCGGTATGGCTCGCCGGGTCAGCCGCCACCTCCTCGGGCGTACCGGCCGCCACGATCCGCCCGCCGCCATCGCCGCCCTCCGGGCCGATATCGATGATCCAGTCCGCCGTCTTCACGACATCGAGGTTATGCTCGATCACGATCATCGAATTGCCCTGCTCGACCAGCGTGTGCAGCACATCCAGAAGCTTGCGCACATCCTCGAAATGCAGCCCCGTCGTGGGCTCGTCCAGGATATACAGCGTCCGCCCCGTCGACCGCCGCGCCAGTTCCTTGGACAGTTTCACCCGCTGCGCCTCGCCGCCCGACAATGTGGTGGCCTGCTGGCCGACCTTGATGTAGCCCAGCCCCACCTGCACCAGCGCATCCATCTTCTCCCGGATCGCAGGCACCGCGCGAAAGAACTCCTGCGCATCCTCCACCGTCATGTCGAGCACGTCGGCAATGCTCTTGCCCTTGAACTTCACCTCCAGCGTCTCGCGGTTGTAGCGCGCCCCCTTGCAGGTCTCGCAGGTCACATAGACATCGGGCAGAAAGTTCATCTCGATCTTCAGCACCCCGTCGCCCTGGCAGGCCTCGCAGCGCCCGCCCTTGACGTTGAAGCTGAACTGCCCCGGCTTGTAGCCGCGCGCCTTCGCCTCGGGCAGCCCGGCAAACCAGTCGCGGATCGGGGTGAAGGCCCCGGTATAGGTCGCAGGGTTCGACCGCGGCGTCCGCCCGATCGGCCGCTGGTCGATGTCGATGACCTTGTCCAGATGCTCGAACCCGCGGATCGTGTCGCAGGGTGCGGGCACCTCATGCGCCCCGTTCAGCCGCAGTGCCGCCGTCTTGTAAAGCGTCTCGACCGTCAGCGTCGACTTGCCCCCGCCCGACACGCCGGTCACGCAGATGAACCGGCCCAGCGGAAAATCCACCGTCACACCCTTGAGGTTGTTGCCCACCGCATTGACCACGGTCAGCGCCTTGCCGTTGCCCCTGCGCCGCTTGCCCGGCACCGCGATCTCGCGCAGACCCGCCAGATACTGCCCGGTGACCGAAGCCGGATCGGCTGCGATCTCGGCCGGCGTGCCATGCGCCACCACCTGCCCGCCATGCACCCCCGCGCCCGGCCCCATGTCAAAGACGTAATCCGCCTCGCGGATCGCCTCCTCGTCATGCTCGACCACGATCACCGTATTGCCCTGGTCGCGCAGGTTCTTCAGCGTCAGAAGCAGGCGGTCATTGTCGCGCTGATGCAGCCCGATCGAGGGCTCGTCCAGCACGTAAAGCACCCCCGTCAGCCCCGACCCGATCTGGCTTGCCAGCCTGATCCGCTGGCTTTCGCCCCCCGACAGCGTGCCGGCATTGCGCGACAGCGTCAGGTAATCAAGGCCCACGTTGTTCAGAAACCCCAGCCGCTCCCTGATCTCCTTCAGGATCGCCCGCGCGATCTCGTTCTTCTGGTTCGACAGCACCCCGGGCACCGTCTCGACCCAGGCAAAGGCCTCGCGGATCGACATCTGCACGACCTCGCCCACATGCCGCCCGCCGATCTTCACCGCCAGCGCCTCGGGGCGCAGCCGATGGCCGCCGCAGGCCTGACAGGGGCGGTTGTTCTGGTACTGCTCGAACTCCTCGCGCACCCAGGCCGAATCGGTCTCGCGGTAGCGCCGCTCCATGTTCGGGATCACGCCTTCAAAGGCCCGCCGGACCTGATAGACCCGCCCCCCCTCGTCATAGCGGAACTCGATCTCCTCCCCGCCCGACCCGCGCAGGAACACTTCGCGCGACTGATCCGACAGGTCCTGCCAGCGGGCATTGCGGGCAAAGCCGTAATGCTTCGCAATCGCCTCGATCGTCTGCAGGAAATAGGGGGTCTTGGTCTTGCTCCAGGGCGCAATCGCCCCGTCCGACACGCGCACCGTGACATCGGGCACGATCAGCCTCTCGTCGAAGAACAGTTCCACCCCCAGCCCGTCGCAGACCGGACAGGCGCCAAAGGGCGCGTTGAACGAAAACAGCCGCGGCTCGATCTCGGGGATGGTGAAACCCGACACCGGACAGGCGAACTTCTCCGAAAACACGATCCGCTCCGGCTCTCCCTCCGCCGGCGCGGTCTCCAGCACCGCGATCCCCTCGGCCCGGTTCAGCGCGGTCCGGAAACTGTCGGCCAGCCGCGTCTCGATGCCCCCCCGCACCACGATCCGGTCCACCACCACGTCGATGTCATGGCGCAGCTTCTTGTCCAGCGCCGGCACCTCCTCGATCTCGAAGAACTGCCCGTCCACCTTGACGCGCTGAAACCCCTCCTTGCGCAACTCGAGGAACTCCTTGCGATACTCCCCCTTGCGGTCGCGCACGATGGGGGCCAGCAGATAGCCCCGCGTCCCCTCGGGCAGGGCCATCACGCGGTCCACCATGTCCTGCACCTGCATCGCCACGATGGGCAGCCCCGTCGCCGGCGAAAAGGGCGTGCCCGCCCGCGCAAACAAGAGCCGCAGATAGTCATATATCTCCGTCACCGTCCCCACGGTCGACCGCGGGTTCTTCGACGTCGTCTTCTGCTCGATCGAAATCGCCGGCGACAGCCCGCTGATATGGTCGACATCGGGCTTTTCCATCATGTCGAGGAACTGCCGCGCATAGGCCGACAGGCTCTCGACATAGCGCCGCTGCCCCTCGGCATAGATCGTGTCGAAGGCCAGCGACGACTTCCCCGACCCCGACAGCCCCGTGATCACGACCAGTTCGTCGCGCGGGATCTTCACGTCGATGTTCTTGAGATTGTGCTCGCGCGCGCCGCGCACCTCGATGAACTTCTGTTCGGCCATCACGCACCCCCGGGCAGGACAAGGCGCAATCTAGCGCCGCCATCCCGCCCCGCCAATGCGAAAACGGAAACATAAGGTGAACATCACCAGAGATCGGCGAATTCTAACCCACCGGAACGCAGCCGATCTTTACATTAATATATCATGATGTATAAATATATCATCCAATCCAGCCCAGGGATCAGACGATGCTCAACCTTTTCCGCAACACCCCGCAGCAGCCCGCTTCCGCCATCGTCGAAAGGGTCGGTGCCGGACAGGTCACCCTCGTCGATATCCGTGATCCGTCCGAAATTCGCGCGACCGGCCGGGCCCGCGGCGCGCTGGCCATCCCGCTGCCGGTCCTGCGGATGAAGGCCGATCCGGCAAGCCCCGAACGTGACCCGCGCCTCGACCCCTCTGCTGCCATCGCGCTCTACTGTGCCTCCGGCGCACGCTCGGCGATGGCCGCCGCCATGCTGCGGCAACTGGGCTATCGCGATGTTACCAATCTTGGCGGCCTTGCCGACTGGCAGCGCGCGGGTGGGGCCATCCAGCCCTAGCGCCGATCCCGGCGGGCGGTCATATGTGGATCGCCCGCCCCCAGGCGTCGAGCACGGATTCGTGCATCATCTCGCTCAGCGTCGGATGCGGAAAGACCGCGGCCATCAGCTCCGCCTCCGTGGTCTCGAGCTGGCGGCCCACGACATAGCCCTGGATCAGTTCGGTCACCTCCGCGCCCACCATATGCGCGCCCAGAAGCTCGCCCGTCGCGGCGTCGAAGACGGTCTTGATCATCCCCTCGGCCTCGCCCAGTGCAATCGCCTTGCCATTGCCGATGAAGGGGAAGCGGCCGACCCGCACCTCGTGCCCCGCCGCCTTTGCCTTCTCCTCGGTCAGCCCGACGCTCGCGACCTGCGGCTGGCAATAGGTGCAGCCCGCAATCGACGTCGGCTTGACCGGATGGGGATGCCCGCCCGCGATCAGTTCTGCCACCATCACCCCCTCGTGGCTCGCCTTGTGGGCAAGCCAGGGCGGCCCCGCGATATCGCCGATGGCATAAAGCCCCGGGACGCCGGTGCGGCAAAATTCGTCCGTCACCACATGGGTCCGCTCGACCTTCACCCCGGCGGCCTCAAGCCCGAGGTCCTCGACATTGCCCACGATTCCGACCGCCGAAATCACCGTATCGAAGTCCTGCGTCGTCACCTTGCCGCCCTGCTCGATATGGGCGGTGACGCCCGTCCCCGGCTTGCGGTCCAGCTGCTTCACGCTCGCCTTTTCAAGGATCGTCATCCCCTGCTTGACGAACTGCTTGCGGGCAAAGGCGCAGATCTCGGCATCCTCCACCGGCAGGATGCGGTCCATCACCTCGACAACCGTCGTCTTGGCCCCCAGTGTGTTGTAAAAGCTCGCGAATTCGATACCGATTGCGCCCGATCCGATGACCAGCAATGCCTTCGGCATCCGCGGCGGCTGCAGCGCATGGCGATAGTTCCAGACCAGATCGCCATCGGGCTCGAGCCCCGGCAGCACCCGCGCCCGCGCCCCCGTGGCCAGGATCACCGCCTTGCGCGCGACCAGGTCCTCGGCCCCCTTCTCGCCCGTCACGGCCACGCGCAGCGCGCCCGCCAGCCGCGCCGTGCCCATCACCACCTCGACCTTGTTCTTCTTCAGCAGATGCGACACCCCGTTCGACAACTGCCTCGCCACCCCGCGCGACCGCTTGACCACCGCGCCCAGGTCATAGCCGATCCCTGTCGCGCTCAGCCCGAATTCCGCCGCACGGTGCATCAGATGGAACACCTCGGCCGACCGCAGCATCGCCTTGGTCGGGATGCAGCCCCAGTTCAGGCAGATCCCGCCCAGAGCCTCGCGCTCGACCACGACCGCCTTCAGCCCCAGCTGCGCCGCCCTGATCGCCGCGACATAGCCGCCCGGGCCCCCGCCGATCACGATCACGTCGAATTCTCTGGCGGCCATGGGTCATCCTCCCTCGGGCATCACAGACGGCAACTGGTTTGACGTTAAACCAATCCTGCCATCCCTGCCAGCCGGCCCGCGCGCAGCCCTGCCCTTCCCCCGCTGCAAGCCCCCGTGCGCTCAGGGTTCCTCGGCCATGACCACCCGGTTTCGCCCCTGCTGCTTGGCGCGATACAGCGCCTCGTCCGCCCGCCGCAGGATGTCCTGCGCCTGCAAGCCCGACCCCGGATAGGCCGCCACCCCCGCCGAAATCGACACCGGCGACAGGACCCCGTCCTGATGGCGCACCTGCAGAAGAAAGATCGCCTCGCGCAGCCTTTCGGCCAGGGCCGCCGTTTCGGCCAGATCGGCCCCCGGCACCAGCACGGCGAATTCCTCTCCGCCGAAACGGCAGCAGACCTCGCCTGCCGTCATGATCTCGGCCATTCGCGCCGCGATGGCACACAGCACCATGTCCCCCGCATCATGCCCGTGGTCATCGTTGATCCCCTTGAACCGGTCCGCATCAAAGGAAATCAGCCCGACCGATGCCCCCCGCCGCTCCGCAATCGCCACCTCGCGTCGCAGCGCATCAAGAAAGAAGCGCCGGTTATAAAGCCCGGTCAGCGGATCGCGGATCGACTGGTCGCGCAATTCGTCGCGCAGCCTCGCATTGGCGATGGCCAGCGAAATATGTTCCCCGCAGCGGATCGCGAAACTGCCGGCATCGGTAATCCGCGCCGCCCCTTCGCCTTCATGGTCAAAGCGGATATGCAGAAGCCCCACCGTATCGCCATGCGCGACGATCGGCACGCAGATGTATTCCGCCACCTCCACCCCGTGGCGATGTGCGGTCACGTGGTCGCATTGGAAACACAGACCGTCCTTGCGGAACTCGAAGGCCCGGCCCCGCCGCAGCGACCAGCAGCTGTCGGCCGAAATGCTCTGGTGCAGGTCATGCGTGTTCCAGTTGCACATGCCGCCCAGGACGTCGCGCGATTTGCTGTAGATGTAGAGCTCACCCTTCGACCCCGGCAGAAGCCGGCCCATGAAGGCCCGCACGATGGCATAAAGCTCGTCCAGCGACTTGCAGGACTGCAGCCATTCGTCCAGTTGGGCGAGCATCTTCTCCTCGGCCTGCCGCGCGCGTTCCTGCACCAGCACCTCGCGCACGCGGGCCTCCGCCTCCTCCGCCTGCCGCTTGGCCAGCGACAGCTCCCGCGCCGCCCTTCGTTCATCCGTGACATCGGTGAAGGTCACGACCGTGCCCCCGCCCCGTGTCGGCCGGCCATGCGTCAGCACCACCCGCCCCGACGGCAGGACCCGGTCAAAGGAATAGGGCAGCCGCGCCCGCACCAGCGCATCGGCGGCCGCGACATCCTCCGCCGTCATCTCGGCCCGCGCGACCGACCGTGCCCGGAACACCTCTCTCCGGGTCCCGGCCCGCAGGTCCTCGGGGGTGATCTCAAGAAGCTGATAGACCCGCGAATTGTGCATGAGGCAGGTGCCGTCCGCCCCCCAGACCAGCACCCCCTGCTCCATGATGTCGAGGATATGGGCCGCAAGATCGCCATCCTCTGCGACCTCGGCCGCCTGCCCCGTCCCGACCGGTACCATCGCTGTGAACCTGCCTTCGATCATTGCCCTGCCCCTGCCGCGGCGGTCAGGATCAGACCAATCAACGAAGAAGGGCTTAAACGCAGGGCCCTCCAGCGCCCCGCATTTGACTCAAAATGCCGGCACTTCCCCCGCCTCCAGCGCCCGCAGCACGCCGCCATACCCCCCAGCGGCCAGCCAGGCCGCCTCGGCCGGCGTGTCTGCGCGGCCAAGCGCGGCATTGCGCGTCGGAAACCGTCCAAAGGCGCGGATCACCGCCCGATGCGCCTCGGCATGCACCCGATAGGTCGCCCCCGTCCGCGGCAACCGCCCCCCGATCAGTGCCACGCTCTCGTCCTGGTCGACCAGCGACTCGGAATGCTCATAGGGCATGTAGAAGAACACCCGCTCCGGCTCGGGCACCGCCATGTCCCACCCCCGGGCCACGGCCAGCTTGGCCGCCGCCCGGGCCAGCCCGTCCGAGGCAAAGGCCCGCGCTTCGTCGCGGAACATGTTGCGCGGGAACTGGTCGGTGACAATCAGATAGGCCAGCGCGCCACGCGGCTCGGTCAACCAGGGCCCGCAGGCCCCCGCGACGACCTCCTGCCAGAGCGGCGCGAACCGCGCCCTGACCGCCCCGTCGACCGCCGCGCCCCCGGCATACCACCCCTCCGGCCCGATCTCGCCCAGCCAGAAGTCCAGCACCTCCTCCGCTTTCTGCATCCCCGCTCTCCCCATCAGGCCGCCCGCGCCCCCGGCCCGCCGGGGCCTGCCTCCGCCGCCGTCTCCGCCGTCGTGCCGACCGCGACCGAGGTCGCCGTCGCCGCGATCGGCGCATAGCCCGCCCGGTCACCGACGATGACCTTGACCGGCATCCGCCGTATCCGCCAGACCGCATAGCCGGCAAGGGCGAGCAGCAAGACCGCGATCAGCGCCCAGAACCCTTCCGGCCCGACCGCGCCCATCATCCAGCCGACCACCAGCGGCCCCGCGATCGCGCCAAATCCGTTGATGAACAGAAGCCCCGCCGAGGCTGCCGCCATGTCCTGCCGCTCGAGATAGTCGTTGGTATAGGCGATCAGCAGCGCATAGAGCGTGTTCGACGCGCCCCCGACCGCGCCCGCCGCGACAAGGATGATCCAGAACCGCCCCGGGAAAACAAAGGCGATCAGCGCCGCCACCCCCCCGGCCGCTGCCAGCGCGAGGATCAGCACCCGCCGGTCCATCCGGTCCGACAGCAGACCCACGGGAAACTGCAGCACGAGCGCGGCAAGATAGGTCACCGACACCATGAGCGAGATCTGCCCCACCGTCAGCCCCGCCGCCTGGCCATAGACCGCCGACATCCCGAACTGTGCTGCAAAGACGCTGCCCAGAAGCAGCATCCCCATGCAGGCCAAGGGCGAGGCCGCCACCAGCCGCCGGATCGACAGCGCCTTGGTCCCGGCAAAGGCC
>Ga0315900_10011055_pt1 | contig 11214 bp, 8 predicted proteins | sample LakEriMetagenome_FD_203521 | JGI IMG/M metagenome (GOLD analysis project Ga0315900, IMG submission 203521) | Freshwater fungal communities from buoy surface, Lake Erie, Ohio, United States - Buoy 12 MA114 | ecosystem: Environmental > Aquatic > Freshwater > Lake > Lake biofilm | place: USA: Lake...
GGCATGACCCCGGGCGCGCTGTCGGCGATGCTCGACATCCCGCCGTCGACGCTGTCCTTCCATCTGAAGGAACTCGTGCATGCGGGGCTCGCCAGCGTCGAGCGCGACGGTCGCAAGCTGCACTATCGCGCGGCACTCGCGCACATGAATGCGCTGCTCGCCTACCTGACCGACCACTGCTGCCACGGTGAGGCGTGCGCGCTGCGCCCGGTTCGGCGGCGCGCGACCTGCTGAGCGCCCCCGACCGGCCAAGCCAGGCACTCGACTCGCGGAACACGACGGAGCGCGGACAGCCGGCGCTACCGCGGCAACCGCAGCCGCGGGCCTCGAAGCACCGCGCCCGAGTCCGCTGTCATCGTTCTGTCATCTGTTGATTCCATGCTTATCGAAGCATCGCATCTTCACGAAGGAGTCCCCGTGCGTGTCGGCATCAACGGGATGGGCAGGATCGGCCGTCTTGCGCTGCGTGCCGCTTTCGGCGCGGCCGAACGCCCGGCCGATGACCCGCGCGCGGGCAACCGCCTCGACGTGGTCCATCTCAACGAGATCAAGGGCGGTGCCGCCGCCACCGCGCACCTGCTCGCCTTCGACAGCGTGCAGGGCCGCTGGCGCAGCCGCATCGAGGCCGAGACCGACGCCGCGATCCGCATCGGCGACCAGCGGCTCGGCTTCTCGATGCATGCGAGCCCCGGCGAGATCCCGTGGGGCGAGCTCGGCGTCGACCTCGTGCTCGAGTGCACCGGGAAGTTCCTGAAGCCCGAGACGCTGCAGGGCCACCTCGATCGCGGCGCGAAGCGCGTGATCGTCGCAGCGCCGGTCAAGACCGGCGATGTGCCCAATATCGTTGTGGGTGTCAACGAAGCGGCCTATGAGCCCGCGCGGCACCGCATCGTCACCGCGGCGTCGTGCACCACGAACTGCCTGGCGCCGGTGGTCAAGGTCGTGCACGAGGCGCTGGGCATCCGCCACGGCCAGATCACGACGATCCACGACCCGACCAACACCAACGTGGTGGTCGATGCGCCGCACGCGGATCTGCGCCGCGCGCGCAGCGCGATGCTCAGCCTCGCGCCCACCACCACCGGCAGCGCCACCGCGATCGCGCTGATCTATCCGGAACTGAAGGGCCGCCTCGATGGCCACGCGGTGCGCGCGCCGGTCCTCAACGCCTCGCTCACCGACTGCGTGTTCGAGCTCGCCCGCGCCACCACCGCCGCCGAGGTCAACGCGCTGTTCGCGGCCGCGGCCGCCGGGCCGCTGGCGGGCATCCTCGGCTACGAGGAGCGGCCGCTGGTGAGCGCCGACTATGCGCGCGACACGCGCAGCGGCATCGTCGATGCGCCCTCCACCCTGGTCACCGACGGCACGCTGCTCAAGGTCTACGCCTGGTACGACAACGAGATGGGCTACGCCTGCCGCATGGTCGATCTCGCCTGCCACCTGCAGCGGCTGGGCCTCTGAGCGAGCGCGCACCCGTCCCATGCACGCCGGCACCCGCAACTACGCGATCGTCACCGCCGCCTACTGGGGCTTCACGCTCAGCGACGGCGCGCTGCGCATGCTGGTGCTGCTGCACTTCCACCAGCTCGGCTACTCGCCCTTCACGCTCGCCTTCCTGTTCCTGCTCTACGAGGCGATGGGCATCGTCGCCAACCTGGTGGGCGGCTGGCTTGCCACGCGCCACGGCATCGCGCGCATGCTGGCGGTGGGCCTGGTGACCCAGATCTCGGGCTTCCTGCTGCTGTCGGCGCTGTCGCCCGCGTGGACCGCGGCGATGTCGGTCGCATGGGTGGTGCTCGCGCAGGGCGTGTGCGGCGTGGCCAAGGACCTCACCAAGACCGCGAGCAAGTCGGCGATCAAGCTGACCGCGGCCGAGGCCTCGGGCCAGCTGTTCCGGTGGGTGGCCTTCTTCACCGGCAGCAAGAACGCGATGAAGGGCGCGGGCTTCTTCCTCGGCGGCCTGCTGCTGCAGGCGCTCGGATTCCAGCAGGCGCTCTGGACGATGGCCGCGCTGCTCGCGCTGGTGCTGGGTGGCGTGATCGCCTTCGTGCCGCCGATGATGGGCAAGCGCAAGGCCTCGAGCTCGGCGCGCGAGCTCTTCGCGAAGAGCCGCGGCATCAACCTGCTCGCGGCCGCGCGGCTCGCGCTGTTCGGCGCGCGCGATGTCTGGTTCGTCGTCGGCGTGCCGGTGTTCCTGTACTCGGCCGGCTGGAGCTTCACGATGGTCGGCGCCTTCCTCGCGCTGTGGACCATCGGTTACGGCGCGGTCCAGGCCTTCGCGCCGGCGCTCGTGCGCCGCAGCGCCGACGGTCTGAGTGCCGAGGTGCCCGCCGCGCGCCTGTGGTCGGCGCTCCTCGCGCTGGTGCCGATCGCGCTTGCCGGCCTGCTGTTCGCGCAGGTCGCGCACGCGCAGTGGGTGGTGGTCGGCGGGCTCGCGGTCTTCGGCATCGCCTTCGCGATCAACTCCTCGGTGCACTCCTACCTGGTGCTGGCCTACGCCGGCTCCGAGAAGGCCGCCGAGGACGTCGGCTTCTACTACGCGGCCAACGCGTCGGGCCGCTTCCTCGGCACGCTGCTCTCGGGCCTGCTCTACCAGTGGGGCGGCCTGTCGTGGACGCTGGCTGGCTCGGCGCTGATGCTGCTCGCGTGCTGGCTGGTGACGCTCGCGCTGCCCACCTCCGGAGATCCGGCATGAGACCGTCGATCCAGCACGTCCTGTTCATCTGCACGCACAACTCGGCCCGCTCGATCATGGCCGAGGGCGTGCTCAACGCGCTCGGCGCCGGCCGCTTCCGGGCCCACTCGGCTGGCAGCCATCCCGCCACCGCGGTGCATCCGCTCGCCCTGCGCACGCTGGCCGACATGCATCTGCCCACCGAGGGCTATCGCAGCAAGGACTGGAGCGAGTTCGCCACGCCGAGCGGTCCGCTGCTCGACTTCGTCTTCACGGTCTGCGACAAGGCCGCGGGCGAGACCTGTCCGGTCTGGCCGGGCCAGCCGGTGACGGCCCACTGGGGCGTCGAGGATCCCGCCGTCTTCGAGGGCAGCGAGGAGCAGCGGATCAAGGTCTTTCGCGATGTGGCGATGGTGCTGCGCCGGCGCATCGAGCTGATGCTCGCGCTGCCGATGGCGGCGCTCGACCGCCTGGCGATCGAACGCGAGATCCGCGAGATCGGCAGGCGCTGAACAGCCGCGCCCGCGCCTGCCCTAACCCCATGCGCCGCGTGCCGCCCGCGCGATGAACCGCTTCGAGCGCCACCTGTCGCTGTGGGTCGCCCTGTGCATCGTCGCGGGCGTGCTGCTCGGCCAGGCGATGCCCGGCCCGGTCCAGGCCTTCGGCCGCCTCGAGGTGGCGCGGGTCAACCTTCCGGTGGGCCTGCTGATCTGGGTGATGATCGTGCCGATGCTGCTGCGCATCGACTTCGGCGCGATGCGCGAGGTCGGCCGGCACTGGCGCGGCATCGGCGTCACGCTGTTCGTCAACTGGGCCGTCAAGCCCTTCTCGATGGCGTTGCTCGCGTGGCTCTTCGTGCGGCAGGTGTTCGCGCCCTGGCTGCCGGCCGAGCAGCTCGACAGCTACGTGGCCGGCCTGATCCTGCTCGCCGCCGCGCCCTGCACCGCGATGGTCTTCGTCTGGAGCCGCCTGACCGGCGGCCACCCGCTGTTCACGCTGAGCCAGGTGGCGCTGAACGACGCGATCATGCTGTTCGCCTTCGCGCCGATCGTCGCGCTGCTGCTCGGCCTGTCATCGATCACCGTGCCCTGGGACACGCTGCTCGCGTCGGTCGTGCTCTACATCCTGATCCCGGTGCTGATCGCGCAGGCCTGGCGCCGCCACCTGCTCGCGCGTGGTCCGCAGATGCTGGAGGCCACGCTCGCACGGCTGGGCCCGTGGTCGATCGCGGCGCTGCTCGCCACGCTGGTGCTGCTCTTCGCCTTCCAGGGCGAGGCGATCGTCGCGCAGCCGCTGGTCATCGCGATGCTCGCGGTGCCCATCGTCATCCAGGTCTTCCTCAACGCGGCGCTCGCCTACGGCCTGAACCGGCGGCTGGGCGAGCCGCACGCGGTCGCCTGCCCCTCGGCGCTGATCGGCGCGAGCAACTTCTTCGAACTCGCGGTGGCCGCGGCGATCAGCCTATTCGGCTTCACCTCGGGCGCCGCGCTCGCCACGGTGGTGGGCGTGCTGGTCGAGGTGCCGGCGATGCTGCTGGTGGTACGGGCCGTGAACGGCAGCCGGGCCTGGTATGAGCGCGGGGCGGCGCGCTGACGGCTGCGCGGGGGCCGGCGGCCCGCTGCAACGGACCGGCTGCAACGGACCGGCGGCGACGGGCCACGGCGGCCTCGCGGGAGCCTCCGCGAAAAACTTGGCTCCCTCACCATCCTGAGTAAAAATACGCAGGATGGTGAGTAAATCGTCGACCCCCTGGCAGCGCTCCCAGGCGGCCCTTCTGGCTGGTCGGCTTGCCGAGCCGCGCCGGTTCATCCAGATCGTGGCCGGGCCCAGGCAGACCGGGAAGACCACGCTCGTGCTGCAGGCAACCGACGCGCAGTCGCTGCCGGTGCGATATGCCAGCGCCGACGAACCCACGCTTCGCGGCCCCGACTGGATCGGCCAGCAGTGGGAGGCCGCGCGACTCGCCCTCGAGCCCGAGGGCGGGATCCTGGTGCTCGACGAGATCCAGAAGATTCCCGGCTGGTCGGAAACGGTCAAGCGCCTCTGGGACGCCGACAGTCGCGCGCGGCGGCCGCTGCGGGTCGTGCTGCTGGGCTCCGCGCCGCTGCTGATCGCGCGCGGCCTGACCGAAAGCCTCGCCGGCCGCTTCGAGACGCTGCATGTCGGACACTGGTCCCTTGCCGAGATGCAGGCCGCCTTCGGCTGGTCGCTCGACGACTACCTTGTCCACGGTGGCTACCCGGGCGCCGCGTCGCTGATCGCCGAACCCGATCGCTGGGCGCGCTACGTCGCCGACAGCCTGATCGAGACGTCCATCTCGCGCGATGTGCTCCTGCTGTCGCGGGTCGACAAGCCGGCGCTGCTGCGCCGGCTCCTCGACCTCGCGTGCCGCTATTCCGGGCAGGTCCTTTCCTACACGAAGATGCTCGGGCAGCTCCAGGACGCCGGCAACAGCACCACGCTGGCCCATTACCTCGATCTGCTCTCGGGCGCGGGCACGGTACGCGGCCTGCCGAAGTACGCGGGCGACGTCGCACGCAGCCGGGGCTCGAGCCCCAAGCTCCAGGTGATGAACACCGCGCTCATGAGCGTCGCCAGCGGTCTTTCCCCCGCCGAAGCCCTCGCCGACCGCGAGTTCCGCGGCCGCCTCGTCGAGTCGGCTGTCGGCGCACACCTCGCGAACGCCGCGGCGGCCGGACACTGCGAACTCTTTTACTGGCGCGAGCGCAACCAGGAGGTGGACTTCATCGCCACCGCCGGCAAGCGGGTGATCGCGATCGAGGTCAAGAGCGGCCGCGCGCCCCTGTCGCACCCGGGCACCGCGGCCTTCGTGCGGGCCTTCCGGCCCGCGCGCACGCTGCTTGTCGGCGACGACGGCATCCCCCTGGCGCAGTTCCTCGCCACGCCCGTGACCCAGTGGCTCGCGCGCTGACCCGCGGCCCGGGACCGGCGGCGAGGAGCCACGGCGCCGCGGCACGGGCGGCCACCGCGACCGCCCGCGCCCAACGGCTCAGACCACCTGCCGGTCGCGGCCTTCCCAGTAGGGCTTGCGCAGTTCGCGCTTGAGCACCTTGCCGGTCGGGTTGCGCGGCAGTTCGGCCACGATATCGGCGGTCTTGGGCACCTTGTAGGCGGCCAGCCGCTCGCGGGCCCAGCCCACGAGATCGTGCGGGTCGAGCATGGCGCCCGCCTTGACCACCACGACCGCCTTCGGAACCTCGCCCCAGCGCTCGTCGGGCACGCCGATCACCGCCACGTCGGCGATCGCAGGATGCTCGGCGAGCACGCGCTCGATCTCGGCGGGATAGATGTTCTCGCCGCCGCTGATGATCATGTCCTTGATGCGGTCGGTCACGTAGACATAGCCGTCGGCGTCGATGTGGCCGCCGTCGCCCGAGCGGTACCAGCCGTCGGGCGTGATCGCGGCCTCGGTGGCCTCGGGCTTGCCCCAGTAGCCGCCCATCACCTGCTCGCTGCGCACCCAGATCTCGCCGGGCTGACCGACCGGCACCGGCGCGCCGGTGGCCGGGTCGCGCACCTCGATCTCGACGCCCTCGATCGCCTTGCCGGCCGACACCAGCCGGTGGGCCACCGCGGGATTCTCGTGGTCCTCGGCGCCGAGCACGGTGACCACGCCGCTCTGCTCGGTCATCCCGTAGACCTGCTGCATCACGCCGGGGAAGATCTTCAGGCAAGCGCGCATCACCGGCAGCGGCATCGGCGAGGCGCCATAGGCCAGCGCCTGCAGCGCCGAGTAGTCGCGATCGCCCGCGCCCGGCACCTGCGTCATCGCCGCCATCAGCGCCGGCACGTAGAAGGTGTGGGTGATGCGCTCGCGCTCGAGCATCGCCAGCGCGCCGGCAGGGTCGGGCGTGCGCATCAGGAAGATCGGCGCGCCGCCCGCCCAGGCCACCAGCGCGTAGCTGGTGCCGCCCACGTGGAACAGCGGCATCGCCACCTGCACGCGCGAGTTGCCGTCCATCGTCTGCATCGCGGCGACGTTGCGCGCGTGCGCGAGCATGCCGCCGTGCGTGAGCATCGCGCCCTTCGGAAAGCCGGTCGTTCCCGACGTGTACAGCTGCACGAAGCTGTCGCCCCGCGCCGCAGGATGCACTCGCGCATCGGGGGCGCTTGCGGCCAGCCAGGCCTCGTACTCGTCTTCCGGGCCGCCGACGCGGATCACGCGTTCGACCGTAGGCAGTTGCGCGCGCAACTGGGCGACCGCGCCCGCGAACTCGGGCCCGACGAACAGCAGCCGCGCCTTCGCGTCGTTGATCACGTAGACGATCTCGGGCGGGGCGAGACGGAAGTTGACCACCGCGTTGGCGGTGCCGATCTGCGCGCATGCGAGCGTGAGCTCCAGGCACGATGGATGGTTGAGGTCGAGCACCGCGACGCGGTCGCCGGGCTGCATGCCCGCGGCGCGCAGCGCACCCGCCAGGCGGTGCACGCGCTCGGCGAGCTGCGCCCAGCTAAGGCGGCGCTCACCGAAGATCAGGGCGTCGGCCTGCGGCCGCTCGCGGGCCCAGCGGGACAGCATGTCACTGAAATCGGCATGGTCGGGAATCATCGTGTCTCCTCGTGGGGGGCTCGAAACCGCGGCGATTCTACGCATGCGCGAGATGCGCGCGGGCACGAGACCCCGATCGACGAGGGCCCGACAACCGGGGCCGATCCTCAGAAGACCGTGCGCAGGGTAAGCCTCAGGCTGCGCGGGCGCGCCGGGTGGAAATGCCGGTCGGCAACCGGCGCGGCCTCGCCCGGGAGCTGCGAGGCGTAGTAGTAGGCGATGTCGTCGACCTTGCGGTCGAAGAGGTTGAAGACATCGACGAAGAGCTCGGTGCCCGGCACGAGCGCGCGCCGCAGGCGCAGGCTGGTGGTCAGCGAGGCGGCGGCCCGCACGCTGTCGTCCTCCACCAGCGGCGCGGTGCCGCGGTAGCGCAGGTGCACGCTTGCCGACCACGGCCCGATCTCGCGCACGGTGAGCGCCAGCGACGCCACCTTCCCGACCGCGTTCGGAATGCGCGGCCCCGCCGGATCATCATCGCGAAAGCGCGCCTGGGTCCATGCGAGGTCAGCATCGAGCAGCAGCCAAGGCAGCGGCAGATAGCGATTGCTCCACTCGACCCCGTGACGGCGGCTCGCGCGGCTCGGCTCGGTGGTGCCGGCATCGCCCACGTAGACCAGTTCCGAATCGAGATCAAGCCGCCACAGTGCAAGCGAGCTCTGAAGGCCGCGCACCCGCTCCGTGCGGACCCCGACCTCGGCGCCGCGCGCGGACACCAGCGCCGGCACCCGGTCCACCGGCAGGCCGGTTCGGGGATCGACCGCGGCGGTCGTGCCGCGCGCGTCGTTGGCATGGAAGCCGCGGCCGGCGTTCAGGAAGAACTCGGTCCGGTGCCACGGGCCCGCGATCAGAGAGAGCTTCGGCGAGATCTGGTGACCAGAGGCGGATCCGGCATTCGCCGAGCCTGCGGGCCCGCCCCGGTCGTCGACCCGGAAGCTCGCCTGATCGGCGCGAACGCCGGCCACCGCCCGCAAGCCCGGCGCCAGCGCGACCGAGGTCTGGGCGTACAGCCCGAGCAGCGTGTCGAGCACCCGGTCATCGCGGGTGGTCGCGGTGATGCGACGGGCCTCGGCATCGAACAGGCCGACGCGGATGCGGTCGTGGCGCAGCTGCACGCCGAACTCGCTGCGCGCGGGCAGCGCGCCCAGCGGGTGACCGAAGCCGTGACTCGCGGTGAAGCCGGCCACGACTCGCGCGTCGCGCTGGGCGAACTGATCGCCCTGCGCGGGCCGCTCCAGCGCGTAGGTGAAGTTCGAGTACAGATCGAGGCGGTAGTCGATCAGCCAGGCGGCGACCCGCGTGATCCGCGTGTCGACCTGCCGGTGCCACTCCCCGGAGAGGCTGGTGCGGCGCGTGCTGCCGCCATCGGTGGGGTCGAGGCTGTCGTAGCGACCGAAGGGTCGGCCCATCCAGGTGCCGGCCTCGATCAGGCGCTGGGGGATCTGGTCGGTGGCCGTCCAGCGGGACTCGTGGGTGCTAAGCGTCGCGCGCCAGCCCTGAGCGCGCGAGCCGCCGCTGAGCATCAGCACCGCGCCAACCCGGCGAAGACGCTCGGGCACGCTCCAGGGGCCATCGTCGGACTGGGCCGCGAGCGCCCCGAGCAGCGTGATGCCTTCGCCCACCTCGGTCGAGCCGCCACCGACGATCCGTCGATCGCCGTGCGCCCCGATGCTCACCGCCGCGAAGGGCCGATCGAAGGCGCTGCGGTAGCGGATGTGCGCCGAGCCGGCACTCGCGAAGTTGCCGCTGCTGGCGAAGTAAGGGCCCTTGCGGTACTCGATGCGCTCGACCAGCTCGGGGATCAGGAAGCCGAGGTCCGCGTAGCCCTGCCCGTGCGCATGCGAGGGCATGTTGACCGGCATGCCATCGACGAAGGTGGCGAAGTCGGTGCCGTGATCGAGGTTGAAGCCGCGCAGGAAGTACTGGTTGGCCTTGCCATCGCCCGAGTGCTGCGTGACCACCACGCCCGGCACGAACTCGAGCAGCTCGCCGGGTCGTTGCAGCGGGCGGCTCTGGAGGAGGTCGGCGCGGATCGCGCCCTGCGAGGCGGCGTCCGAGGTGCCGACCGCGTTGTCGTAGTGACGGCGTCCGACGACCTCGACGCGCTCGAGACGATCGGCCTGCGGCGGCGCGTCGCGTCGCATCGCGGCGTCGGCGCTCGCGGCGGGCTGCGCGCGCGCGCCGTTGACGCACCCCAGCGCCAGAGCGAACACGACGCCGTGGCGAGCGAGCCCGCGCCAGCCCGGCGCGCAAGGTGTTCGGCGCGTCATCCCGATGTCGCTGCGTATGACGAAAAGTACAATTTTCACACGTAATCGAAGCGCTCAGCGTCGGCGACGCGGCGCCGAGGCAGGACTGCAACGGTCGGTGTCCGGCGCGCGGCGCGGGCCGCGCAGGCCGCGTCAGCGGCGCGACCGCGGCGCGGCGCCTCGGGCAGACCGCCTCGCCGGCCGCGGGACCGCCGGCTCGAGGTGCTCGTGCCCGTGCTCGCGACGCGCCGCCATGGGCACCAGATGCAGATGGCCGTGGCTCACACCGGTCTGCGCGATCACCGAAGCGGCGAAGGCGCGCACCGCGTCCGTGCGGCCGCGAAGGATGATGGTCTCGACGCAGTGCTCGTGATCGAGATGCGCGTGCGTGGTGGCCACGGTCAGCTCGTGATGCGCATGCTGCAGGTCGGTGAGCCGCCGCGCGAGCTGGCGCTGGTGATGGTTGTAGACGTAACTCAGCGTGGCCACGCAGGGCGCCTCGGGACGATCGCGCAGGCGCGCCGCGCCGAGGTCATGCCGCAGCAGGTCGCGGAAGGCCTCCGAGCGGTTCGCATAGCTGCGCTCGCGCACCAGCGACTCGAAGGCGCCGGCGAGTTCGTCATCGAGAGACATCGTCAGTCGCTTCATCGCGTGGCCCCGGCGGAAGAACCCCGCGATTGTGGCATCACGGGAGAGGACGCCGCGCGAGCGCGGCTCGCACCTACAATCCGTCTTCCGATCCGGTCACGCCACGCGAGGTTCCCGATGCGACGCCCCCCGCCCCAACGCAGCCGCCTGCTCGCCCCGATCGCGCCCTGGGCGCTCGCCACGACGGCGGGCACGCGCGCCGGCGCCGCAGCCGCCCAGGAGAGCTGGCCGTCGCGGCCCGTCACGATCGTCGTGCCGCAGGCGGTGGGCGGGGCCAACGACACCGTGGCCCGCGCCTTCGCGACCCGGCTCGCCCAGGCGATCGGCCAGCCCGTCGTCATCGAGAACCGGGTGGGCGCCGGCGGCAACGTCGGCACCGCGCATGTCGCGCGCGCCCCGCGCGACGGCTACACGCTGATGCTGACGGCGCAGAGCGCGCAGACCATCAATCCGGCGCTCTACCGCAACGCCGGCTTCGACCCGATCCGGGACTTCGAGCCGGTGATGTCGGTGGCCACCGCGCCCTACCTGCTGGTGGCCAACCCGAAGTTTCCGGCCAGCGACCTGAAGAGCCTGATCGAGTACGCAAAAGGGCGCCCCGGGAAGATCGACTACGCCTCGGCGGGCAACGGCACGCTGAACCACCTGCTCGGCGTGATGCTCAACCAGCGTGCGGGGCTGCACCTGGTGCACATCCCCTACCGCGGCGCGGCCGCGGCCGCCGCCGACGTGGTCGCCGGCCAGGTGCCGATCACCTTCGGCAGCTTCCCCGGCGTGTTCCCCTTCGTGAAGAACGGCCAGCTCAAGGTGATCGGCGTGGCCACCGAGCGGCGCACGAAGCTCGCGCCCGATCTGCCCACGCTGGCCGAGACGCTGCCGGGCTTCCACGTCAACTCCTGGTACGGTCTGTTCGCGCCAGCGGGCACGCCCAGGGCGATCGTCGATCGGATCGCCGCCGAGGGCGCGAAAGCGCTGGCCGACCCGGCGCTGATCGAGCGGCTCGCCAGCCAGGGCGCCGAGCCCGCGCCGAGCACGCCGGCCGACCTCGCCAGGCTCACGCGCGACGATCTCGAGCT
>Ga0315900_10011062_pt1 | contig 11212 bp, 9 predicted proteins | sample LakEriMetagenome_FD_203521 | JGI IMG/M metagenome (GOLD analysis project Ga0315900, IMG submission 203521) | Freshwater fungal communities from buoy surface, Lake Erie, Ohio, United States - Buoy 12 MA114 | ecosystem: Environmental > Aquatic > Freshwater > Lake > Lake biofilm | place: USA: Lake...
TTGATTTTCTGGTGATGTTAGTTGCAAGTAAAATTGTTTCAGGCCCACTAAAAATATTTGTCAGATCATTTATTGAAGCATCTTTCGACGTTGTATCTTTTCCTTTCCGCTTCTTTCTTTCTGCTTCCTTTTTTAATTCACTACCTATAAATGATGACAATTCATGAAGATTTTCGGTTTGCCTGAAAAGTAGTAATTGATTTTGTGGTTTGATGGTGTCAATATAATTTGGGTAATACGTTTTAAAAATTCCTTCATTACACATAATGACATTTTCATTTTCTAAAATTTTTTCGAGGTAATAAGCTTCTATTTGAAATGGTTTATTAGGATAATTTATAGGGATGCTTCTCATGGCCATGCGAATATAATAGTCAGGTTCCTGTGGACGCACAATGATTTCTTTAATATCTAACATGTTTTCATTTAGTTTAATTACTAATGGAGCTGTAATAAATTTTAATGGAATGAGTTGCAGCTTATATCCTAAATAATTTATAACAAGTGTATAATTGATAAATTCTTCTGGTAACTGAAGATTAAATTTCCCTTCTTCGTTGGTTAAATTTCCAACTAATTGTTTTTTTAGAGATATACTTACAAATGATAAAGCCTCATTAGTTGTGGCGCTATAAACACTGCCAGAAATAATTCGCTTACTTTGTGATGAAAGATTTAAATTTAAAATGATAAAACATAATAGAATTATTTCTTTTTTAATTTGGAATTCCTTAAACAAGTTTATCATTTTCACAAAAATAAATTTCAAACCTTTTATTTTTCTGTTTTTTACTCAATTGGTTTAAAATATTTATAAAAGGTAAAATATTAATTATTTCATTCTGAGAAGATGATTCAAAACCATTTTTGACATTGATTTTATGGATTGATGATGCTGTAATGTAAATCTAAATTGAAAAATAGACTACACACTTAAAAAGTAAATTAAAATTTTTGGAAAGAAAAATCCGCGAAAGCATTAAGCAATTTTCATGGTGAAATTATTTATGATAATTGATTCCATAAATCCTTGCCTTAATTTACTTGCAATTCTAAAGTAAATCTTCAGGTATTTTTTTACACTTTTTTTCTTAAATTTGTTGCACTTGAAAACAAACACTGGCACCATAGTTCAATGGATAGAATAAGCGTTTCCTAAACGTTTGATGTAGGTTCGATTCCTACTGGAGCTACTTGGAGGGAAGAAACTGAAAAGTCAGATTTCTTACCTCCTTTTTTTTGGCTTAAAGCCTTGTCAGTTTTGCGGAGTAGTTCAACTGTTTTGTTCAATTTTGTGGTTCGGTACTCATTTATGATTAAGCTTTCGAAAATTGCTGAGGCTTTTTCGATGGTTGTTAGATAAAGATCTTTTTGGTCAAATGTGGAATATGGTCTAGCCAAAGATGATTCTAAAGCGCCTTTGTCACGGATGCCTTTACTACCGCCAAATTTGTTGATAAGGATATTGTGAATACTTTAAACGGTTTTAATGTCGATCATTTAGCAAGCTTTTCAAGAAGTTCATTGTCTTCGGCAAGAATTTATCGAAGACAATGAGTTAGTTGAAGCTTGTTCCCTGATTGATTTTGTATACCTTTTAGCAAGTCAAGAATGTCCCGCAGAACATTTTCTGGAACGTTGTCTAAAACCTTTTGAATTTCGTTCTTAATTTCAGTCTTTGTCATGTGTTAAATGCACGACATTTTCTCCAAACTGCCGTCAGCCCTATGAGTGAGAGCATTTCAATTATTCGTATTTCAAGTTGATTTTACTCTATATAAACAACATTATCATCTGCTAATACATCTAATCCTTTCAAACTTTGGTATATTCTCACCAAGGTGATGACATCTTTGATGCAATAAGCTTTAATGCGATTGATGTTTTTTTCTTCATAAAATACTTTTGCAATTTGGCTGCCATCGATATCATCTTTTGGTGAAGGAATATTAAATAGATGAGCCAATAAATTTAAAGAAGTAAAATTTTTAATGTCTCCGAAACGCCACATTTCCATTGTGTCTAGGTGTTTTACTTCCCAAGGTTTAAAACCTTGAATTTGTAAAATTTTCGGTAGGGTTATTTTATTCACTAATAAACGGCGACATAAAAAAGGATAATCAAATTCTTTACCATTATGTGCACAAAGAAAATGATTTGAGGTATTAAAATGTTGATTGAGTATGGTTACAAATCCTTTCAATATTTCCAATTCGCTTTCACCTGCAATTGCTTTCGTTCTGAATTTACCTTCTGAAATAAAACCCAAACCAATACATACAACCTTTGAAAATTCAGCATAAATACCTGCTTTTTCATATTGCAATTCGGGAGTAGATTCTTTTACATAAAACATTTTTTTGTCCCATAATTCTTTCTCAGTTTCAGATAACTGATTGTATTTATAATGTATAGGAGCAGTTTCTATATCTATAAAAAGAATATTTTCAATGTTAGTTGAACTCATTTTATTGAAGATTTTATGTTAGGAATTCTTTCATACTTTTGAAACGTGTAATCAAATTTATTTTTTTCATCTGCAAGATGTTTTTCTTCCCAAATTAAATGAAACTTTGAAAGATCAATTTCTGGAAAATAAACATCGCCATCAATCTTTACATTTACAACAGTTAAATAAATCGCATCAACTAACTCTATTGCCTGTTTGTAAATCTGTCCTCCACCAATAATAAAAACTTCTTTTTCTGTATTTAGTTTTAATAAAGCCTGATCTAAACTACTTACCACCAATAGATCAAATTGCTGATCCGAATTATAATCTTGATTGTTTGTGATTACAACATTTTTTCTGCCAGGTAATGTTCTTCCAATTGATTGAAATGTTTTTCTTCCCATGATGACCGGGAAACCCATTGTTGTAGATTTAAAAAATTTTAAATCGGCGGGCAAATGCCAAAGTAATTGATTGTCTTTCCCAATTGCATGATTTAAAGAAATGGCTACTATGATTGATTTTGTCATCAGAAAAATTTATTGACTATAAGCTATTGTATTTAATTCAATGCAAGTATTGTCGATTGTTTTTAACTGTCTCCAAATATACAAGAAAACACTTGATATAATTCCCGTATAAAAAATTTTGGATTTCTTTTAAAGTCCCAATACTTCTTTTAATTTGGCATATCCACTTCTACTTAATGGTATGCGAGCACCATTTTTTAAAATTGCTATATGGCTATTTTTTTCAAGTGGTTCTACTTTTGTAATTTGATTTAATTGTAATAAAAAAGAGCGATGCACCCTAAGAAAATTGTTATTTTCAAATTGTTTTTCATAAAAGCCCATGGTTTGTTTTTTTAGAAAGGTACCTTCGGGAACAATAATTTTTACATAATCATCATAAGCTTCCAAATATATAATTTCTTGAACTGGTATGATTCGGATGTGATGTCCATTTTTAACCACAATCCTTTTATTTTCTTCAGTTAAATTAATTTGCTTAAACAGATTATTAAGAGAGGGTTGAACGGGTTGTTTTTCGTGATGTTCAATCCATTTTTTAATCGCTTCATCAAATCGTTCTTTATTAAAAGGTTTAAGCAAATAGTCTATGGCATTTATTTCAAAAGCTTTAATAGCATATTCATCAAAAGCTGTGGTAAAAATAACACCAGGTTTTTCATCACACAATTCGAGCATTTCAAATCCATTGATTTTAGGCATTTGAATATCTAAAAATATTAAATCGGGTTTTAATTGAATGATGGCCTTAATTCCTTCAAAGCCATTGCTACAGTCTTTTAAAATGGTTACATCAGATCGTTGGTTGAGATATTCGATGATAATTTGACGAGCCAAAGGTTCATCATCAATAATAATAACTTTAATCATGCGGCTTGAGGTATTTTAATGCGGGTTAAAAATATTTTTCCATCGTTATTAATTTCTAACAAATCTTTGCGATTGTACAATAATTCGAGTCTTCTTTGAAGTGCTTTTAAACCAAAGCCTTCCCCTTTATTTGAATCAAAAACCCTATCTTCATAGGGGTTACTAATTTCAATGCAAAGCATATTATTTAATAGGTATGCTCTCAAAATTATTTCAACAACTCCGATGGTTTGATACAATCCAAATTTAATAGCATTTTCAACTACTGGTTGCAGTAATAAACTTGGTAAGGAAAGTTCAAGGCATTTTGCATCAATATCAACAAAGGTTTTAAGACGATAACCAAATCGCACTTTTTCAATCTCTAAATAAAGATTTAAGTGTTTTATTTCATCTTTGAATAAATATATTTTTTCATCTTCATTTTTGATGGTACCTCTTAAAAAATCAGATAAAAGATGAATCATTTTTCTTGCTTCTTCTGGCTTACTGCCTGCTAATGCACTTATGGAATTTAAACTATTAAATAAAAAATGAGGTTGCAATTGTTGTCGTAAACTGGCCAATTCTGCTGCTCTCAAAAGTATTTCTGCATCTGATTTTCTTTGACTACTTAATTGTTTTTCATTCATATCATAAAGAAGCCAACTCATAATGATTACCATTGAAATCATGAGCAATGCAAATAAAGTCCGAATAGGAATTGAACGATCAATAAATTGAAGATAGTTTTGATCATTCACAAAAATATAGGATAAGGTAAATTGAATGAACCAAGTGCAAATGAAACTCAGCGCAAATCCGTATCCTAAGCTAAATAAGCGATTTTCTTTACCAGGACTATAAAATTTATACGTGCTCTGAGTAACATAGCCTGCCAATGCTAAAATGAGAATTGAAATAAATGCATCTGCAAATGCTATTTCCCAAGTAAAATTAAAACGATGGATAATAATTGTTTGACAAACAAACCAAAATAACCACCAAATAATTAATGTAATTACTGAATTATTTTTTGATAAGGTAGATGTTTTCAAACTATTAAATTAAACGTTTCTATACTAAATGCAATTTAACTTTCATTTCTTTAATGGATTATTCTTCTATCATTTTAATGGAAAGAGTAAACATTCATGTTCTATTGCCAAATCTAACAATTTCTTTTTTACGTTGGCTTTGGATAAAAGTCCAGTTTAATTTTTACTCATTTCTACTCATCAAATTTTATTCATCACCATCTGCAATTTAGAATTCTCTTTGATATCAGATAATTTTTCCCTGTCATCAAACTCAAGGGACTTGCCATTGTTTTTATATCAAAAATTATTTTGAAATAAATCAACTATAAACCATTAATAACTTTTAATATCAATGCCTCCAAAAATGGCTGATCCCCTCAGAATTAAAATGACCTCGTTTGCATTTTCAAAACGTGCTACCTGTGGCCTTTTATCTTCAACACTTCCCAGCACTGCAGTTAATTCGGATTGTATTTCCCAATGAGAAGGTACAATCAATTTTGTGCCGCCAAAAATTTGATTCATTTCTAAAATTACTTTTCCTTGAATTTCTGCTTGCATCAGATTGATTTCGCAGCCACCAAACACAGCGTTAACTTCACCACCTTTAAAATTTTTAGAAACTACATTTTTTTTTACGCTTCCAAAAATGGCATTGGCTTCAATCTTATCATCACTGCTATTAAAAGTAGATTGGTCTCGCCAATTCTTCCAATGCTGATGCTTGTCCAACTTTTGATATTTTTCCCATCTGCGGATTGTTCTTTTAGGCTTAAGAATCATCACGATACCAAACACAATAATAGCGATTGGCAAAAAGTATTGTGAAATTCTGAAGTCAGGATAAAAATCCTGTAGTAATAAAGCAGATCCAATGAGCACTGGTATGATCCATCCTATTCTTCTGAATCTTTTTTTGACCCCAACAAAAATACCAATAACTATTAATAGCATTTTCCAACTAAAAATCCATTGAGGGATTGGTGTTCCCAACTCGCGCGCAAGAAAAATACTGCCTGCAACAATTAAGATGAGCCCTCCGAATATTTTGCCTCTTTTATATTCGGCTTCCCACCGATTTTGATATTCTTCTTTTGTAGTTTTTAGATCTTCATTCATGATTTCCATTTTTTAATGTTTTAAAATTACGGTGCAAACATATATTTATGTTTCAACCTTTGAAATAACAATTAGGTAGCATGATTAAAAAAGTAGGTAAGCTGCATGTTTATGAATGCGAATGGATTTTTTTAAATCATGGCTTAAAAAATTTAATTGCATAAATTAAAAAAAGATTAATCTTCGTTTTCTGTTGTTTTATAAATGATTGCATTTAGCTTATCTAAATGTATTTTTAGTTTTCGAAATCTTTCGTTAACATTGTTAGATAAGGAAAAACAAAAACTATGAAAAATTTAAACTTAATTACGAAAACAACATTCATTCTCATCCTTTGTATGGCGCTAAGTAATACAAAAATGAATAAATAATTAGTCCAATATTTGGATATTGGACTTTTTTGTTTTACCTTTGAACTAAATTATAAATCATATATATATTATGGCCTTACCAAAACAATTTGAGATTAAAGAAACCGTAACAGAGTTACGTAAGCTCCAAAAAAGCAGCATTCCTATGATTGCGAACCGTTTGAGAGCACTGATTGAATTTAAAAAAAAGAAGATGTGGGTATCTCCAAACGAGATGTGGCCGCTCCGCTGGATTTTGAGCACAAGCAGGTGGGTAGGTAATCCTACGGTTTATTGTAACAAGTAGAATAATTTAATTTTTATATTTGTATCTAGTGATACAGGGTCAAAAACAAAATATTAAAACCGATAGAGTTTATTTTTTAAACCCTAACAGCCCTTAACAACACCTCCTTTGTAAATCAGCAATAATTATTAACAAGTTTTTAAGAAGCAAGAACATAAAAAAAATTAGTCTTCAATTTTATAAGAATATTTTCGCCATTTATCAATCACTTGTTGCATATCATCTGGCAAATTGCTTTCAAAAAAAATTGGTTCCTTTGTTATTGGATGTGTAATTCCAAGTGTTTTAGCGTGTAAGGCTTGACGGGGTAATATCTCAAAACAATTTTCAATAAACTGTTTATACTTAGCGCTAGATAATCCTTTCAATAAGCGATCACCACCATATTCATTATCATTAAAAAGTGGATGCCCAATATATTTCATGTGTACTCTTATTTGATGGGTGCGGCCAGTTTCAAGTTTGCATTCTACAACTGTTACATATCCAAATCGTTCTAAAACTTTATAATGAGTTATGGCATGTTTGCCATGTTCGCTATTTGGAAAACAAGCCATTACTTTTCTGTTTTTTAAATCGCGAGCTACATTACATATAATAGTTCCTTGATCCTCTTTAACATCGCCCCATACAATGGCTACATATTTTCGATCTAAATTTCTATCAAAAAAATCTTTGGCTAATCTCGTCATTGCCAATTCAGTTTTTGCGACAATGATGATTCCAGAAGTATTTTTATCAATTCGGTGAACCAGTCCTGGCCTGTCAATTGATAAATCTTCGGTAAGTTGCGTTTTAGAAGTTGGTAAGTTTTTAAATCGAAAAGCCAATGCATTTACTAAAGTACCCGAATAATGACCATAAGCAGGGTGGACAACCATTCCAGGTTCTTTATTTACAACACAAATATAATCGTCTTCATAAACAACATTAATAGGAATATCTTCAGCATACACTTCCACATCACGCGGAGCGGTCGTCATCAAAATAGAAATTTCGTCAAATGGTTTAATTTTATAATTTGATTTGATAGACTTTCCATTTACCAAAATACAATCGTTATCAATGGCATTTTGTAATTTTGTACGGGTTGCATTGGGCACACGAATCATCAAATATTTATCGATTCGCATCATCACTTGACCTTTTTCAACAGTTATTTTTCGGTGTTCAAAAAGTTCTTTTTCTTCTTCACCATTTTCAACTTCATCGATGTCTTCTATCATTTTACCTTGAAATAATTATTTTTTTTGGAATAGTTATCTTAAGTTCACTTTTTTCAAGGAAAATAAAATACATGCCATTTGGTAATTCTCTTACATCAATCTTTTCAGTATTTTCTAAATTTTTTGTTAATACTATTTCTCCAATACTATTTATTATTTTTATCTGTACATTTTCTAAATTTTCAGTTTTGGATTGTATTGTTAAATAATCTTGTGCAGGATTTGGAAACAAAATGATTTCTTCAGTTTTTTGTATTTCATTTAACCCAACAATGATAGGAGGTTCATAACATCCAATAATAGGATTAATCATTATAGAACCTGGTATTGCAGATTGAGTCCATCCACTTCCAATATCGTAATACAAAGCATCTTTATGATTGGTGTTTTTATCAAAGCCAATATTTAAAGGTAAATTCGAGGTTTGTTGAATTCCAAAATAATACGTTCCAGCGTTTAAAAGCAAACATGAGGTTAATTTATAAGTTGGAATTAAATTATATTTACCTTTTAAATATTTCGGCCTCATCAAACTGTCTTTGTATATAACATTTGTAATGCTTGGTGCGCCGCCCCCATCAGCCCAAATCAAGATTCTAAAAGATGAATTTACAATTGCTGCACCATCTATGATTGGATCAAAATAAATATTTAATGCTTTAATCGTATCATTTTTATTTAAAGTAAATCTTACAGCGATTTTTGCACCAGCAGTGTTCAGATAATATCCCTGTTCAGCTGTTCCGTCATCATAGGCGTAGTAATTTGTTAATTTTTGTATTTGAGTAAGCGTGTCATTGGTTCTAACATTATCTGGCGTAGAAATAGCAGTGTGAACAATTCTAAAAAATGTTGAATCTGTTAAAGTTGGAAATACATAAGAAAAATTTGGATTAAAATCAGAAGATTCTTTATGCCAGCCATTCTGTTGAAAAGGTAAAATTGGATTTGTTCCTCCTGAATAGTTAAATAAGCTTGTTCCAGAAGTTTCTTGATAAATATTAAATTGATAGGTTTTAGTTTTCGCAATGTTAGAATTGTTTCTTAAATAATTTTTAATATTCGTAGCCATTTCGCTAGGCACAAATTGCCTGTAGGGCATGGTTGAATAATTTTTTAAAAAAGAAGTGCTCATATAACCAAAAGTTACATCTTCAATCAAGGTATCGTTAATGGTTCTATTTTTATTGAGATATACATAATCCAAATGCCAATGGTCTAAACTCCCACTGATAGTGGCTTTATTGGTAAATCTAAATTGAAATAAACTATCGAAATAATCTGGCTTTTTTATTGGAATCATCACTCTTTTAAAAAGAGTGTCACTTGAATTTGGATTGTAACCTGATTTGGTCCAAATTTTTTCCCACAATTTAGTTTGAGCATTATAAAATTCCAATGTTAAAGCATCAGATGCATCAGGAGCATTTCCTCTTCCTTTAGCTTGAACATAAAAGCTTAAATATAAACTATCAGCAGGACTGTATGTAACAGCGCCTTTCTTCTCAATATTAATCGGCCTGGAGGTTAAGGTATCTGCACCCCTAGAACTACTAGCAGGAGCAAGAATATTATATGGATACCCCAGTTTATTTAATCCATCGAAGGTTGCAACCCCAATACTAATTGGAGCAATTGGAAATCCTGTGTTAACGTATACATTAGAATCTAACCAATGTTTATAAGTGGGGTAGTTGCTTTTTGTAGCATACGAAAAATCGTCAAAAAAAGGAATGGTGTCAAGCGTAGGAAGGGCGGATATTTTATTTAATTGATTGCTAACATTAGGCGTTATGATATTCGGCAAATTTATATTTCCACTTAAAGGACGCAGCTCTTCCTGAGAAAAAGAACTCATTTTACCAATTAAAAATAGGCAAATCAGTATGATTGTATTAATTTTTGATTTAAACATTTTATACCTTAAGGTAAAAAAAACAGAATCATTTTAAGTCATCAATTTCAATTGGTTCGTATTCAACTTCTCGCTTTCCAATATATAAATCTATTTTACTGCCTTTTTTCACGAGCATTCCAGGTGCAATTTCTTTTCCATTATTCAATTGTTTTAACACACAACCTTTGCAATTACCAGGCACTTCAGTAATACGTCCAATTTTTAAATCGTAATTTTCAATCATAAACAATGCTTGTCTCTCGCTTCGATCTATTAATTTTGGCATTGCTATTTGAGGCGCTTGACTGCTAGTAACGTATAAATATATAATTCTATTGTGTTTAACTAACGTTTTTGCTTCAGGATCTTGTTTAATCACAATTCCTGTTTTCTGTTTCGCATCGTATAGACTGTCAATGATAGAATACCTCACATTTTTATCTTTAACAAAATCTTCTAGTTCACTGATAGGAATTCCATTAAAATCTGGAACATCAGCAGTTTCACCATGTTGAGTATAGTTATCGAGTAATTTAATTAAGCCCCAAAGCACAAATACTAAACAAATGAGAGCGATAGCAAGGTGTTTAAAAAATAACCATGATTTTAGATAAAAAAAGAAATCTCTCATAAAAATTTAAAAAGATGATAAATATACCACTATCTGCATAAAAATAGATACTTTATCATTTTGTAATAAACGTAAATTGTAGAAAAAAAGTTCGATTATATAAATTTAAGAATGTTTAATTATCAAATTTACCAGAGAAGTATTTACGAAAAAAACAAAAAAAAGTTATGTTTTTTTTTGTAACAACGGAAATTGTTGTTAAATTTGCAATCCCAAAAATGAAGGGAAACGTTCTTTTTTGATATTTTGAATACCGAAAGCCGAAGTAGCTCAGCTGGTAGAGCCACTGATTTGTAATCAGTAGGTCGGGGGTTCGAGTCCCTTCTTCGGCTCGTTTTTGGGGATATACCAGAGTGGCCAAATGGGACAGACTGTAAATCTGTTGCGCAAGCTTCGGAGGTTCGAATCCTCCTGTCCCCACAAGCTTAAGCAATGGATGTCGCATTGAAGCAAAATTAAGCGAAAGTAGCTCAATTGGTAGAGCTCCAGCCTTCCAAGCTGGAGGTTGCGGGTTCGAGACCCGTCTTTCGCTCTAATAAAATTGAGGATAGTAGAAGTTGGAGATAACCGTATAAACGGACAAAAAATTGAAAAATCTGCGTTTGCGATTGATTGGTTTTTTGAAAGTCCCTCAAAAACATGGGACTTTTCGTGTATACATAAGTGCAGTTCTTTAGAAAAGGCAAATAACAGCTGGTTTAAAAGGCTGTTGTAGCTCAGTGGTAGAGCACCTCCTTGGTAAGGAGGAGGTCGGCGGTTCAATCCCGCTCAACAGCTCAAAAGAGATGTAGGCGGTTCTCCCGATAGCTAT
>Ga0315900_10011064_pt1 | contig 11211 bp, 11 predicted proteins | sample LakEriMetagenome_FD_203521 | JGI IMG/M metagenome (GOLD analysis project Ga0315900, IMG submission 203521) | Freshwater fungal communities from buoy surface, Lake Erie, Ohio, United States - Buoy 12 MA114 | ecosystem: Environmental > Aquatic > Freshwater > Lake > Lake biofilm | place: USA: Lake...
TTGTCCCTTACGGAGTTTCTCTACGAGGTAGAAGGAGTCATCACCGCTGACCATCGAATCTGCGGCAATTTCTCCCGTAGACGCTCTGGCAGCGATGGTGGTCATTTAACGACTAGGCTTAGCAGTAGGACAATTATGCAACCAGCAGAGCCGATTAGGATTTGCTCTAGGCGCTTAAGTCTAGCGTTTATCCCAAGATAGCGTTCAGCACAGACGGCTTCGTGGGTGTCAAGTTGGCCTTTGACCTCTACGATTGTAGCCATTATGCAGGCCATCCTTGGTTGCTAACCACCGTAATCAAAGCTTCTACATTTGTGCAAGCCGCAATCGCCGACTCTAGCCTGTCGCACTCAGCAACGATAGCGGCTCTCTTTGTAGCCACTGCAGCAGGTACATCGATGTTCCTCTCAGCCTTCCTGACAATCATCCAGTCAGTCTGTGCCAACATAGAGCCAGCAGTGTCCTTGACCTGTGCAGTCCATTGGCTCTTGAGTCCCTTGGTTACTAGACGCTCTGCTGAGTCAACCATTGCAGGCTCACCATTGACTGTGCCCAAGACTTTGACGTACATGGGGTTGCCATCTTGGTCTACTTCTTCTCTGTCGTTTAGCAACTTAGGCAATGTCGGAGACCAATAGAACCTCTGGTCATACTGCTCTGGGTCTGCTACCTCTACCACGCCTAATTGCTCACGCAGGGCTGGCTCCCGTAAATGGGGGTATCTTACACCGCCAATAATTTGTTCAGAGTCGATTGAGATTGCTACGTTATTGAGTAAAAACATGATTACCTCGCAAGAGAATACTTAAAGGGGAACTCGGCAAAGGCGGCGTAGATAAAAGTTGATCCATTACCATTAACCCCGCCCCACAATTTTCTTAATTTAAAACCATTAGACACATAATCAATAAACGGATATTGACTTGTGTTATCTGCCCCAGAGGTATTTGCAATCAATATAGTTCCCATTGCATTGTATGTATCCCTAGCAGTATCAACAATAAACCAACCTTCATCAGCGGCGCTCGACAGTTTAATCATTACCCACCTCGGCCTAAAACCTGTGTAAATAAAAGGCCCATCCGTAGAACCATTGCCGACATAAGACCCAAAGGCAGAATAGCCAGCCACGGCTGCGAAGGCATACATAACATAAGTGTAAGGAGCGGATGTTGTACCGCCTAGACTAACAACAGATGATGTTGGAGTTGTATTGTTCCAATAGTTTGCACTTGCACCTGTAGCCGCACCTGCTGTATTTAACAAAATTGCTTTTGTATTGCCAATACTTGCATGGTAGCAGTACCAGTTTTCAACTTCAGTTCTAAACTTTACAATCACAAAACTAGGAGCAACACCCAACCCATGACCCACCGTAGCCGCAGACCCTGTACCCGTATAAGTAACAATCGAGAACCCGCTAGTAGTGCTTGCGCTGACTGTGCTGGTAATAGTGCCAGCCGTGTTTGTTACAGCGGTAGCGTTAGATGCTCGCCATTGCCAGCCGACAAATGTTCTTCCTGAAGCATTGGTATCATTATCTGTTCCAACAGAGAACCCATTTGAATTAAATGCGGTCAAAGTTTGAGCAACAGTTGATTCTGCCGCTGTTGAATTTGAAACTATATATTTTCCTACGCCACGAACCGCATCAAATAAAAAATTGTCGTTTGCTTGTGACCTTGTTTTAGTCCATACAAAGTCAGGTTGCATAGAACCACTATTAGTAATACTTTGTGCAACTCCTGTTCCTGTCCAAAGACTTACATCAAAGTAATCATTCGCCTGTGTCGTGCTAGTTGCACCGATAGTCGGCGTAGGCAGATTCTGTGTGCAGAGTGCTTTGAAGCCAGAGGGGGCGGTGTAGGCAAAGGCTCTTTGACCGAAGTTCCAAACTGCGCTGTCATCTGAATCGTTTTCTTCTCCAATATAAACCTCACCGCTTACATTGGTAAAGGCGGCATTAGTTCCAGATGCCGGTACCCCACTATTGAACCAAGTTCCATTTTTTCCAAACCATACTTTTCCGTTGGCAGTATCAACCGCAAGCATCCCAATATCGTTTGCACTAAATCCAGTTCCGTAAGAAGTTGACGAACCGTTATTCTTTTTGTTGCCACTTGAAGTAAGTAACACCCAATCATTTGCGCTATCGCCAAAAGTTCTGCCTGCCGTATTTGCAACTGTGCTATTTGAAGTAATGCCTATTGTTGGGCCAGTTGACCCTAACGCAGTAACTGTAAACTCTGCATAAATTGGCACAGATGTGGGTATACGCATTGTTGACGTAATCCCCGCGTAAACCGAGCCGTTACCATTTCCAATATTAAGATTCCCGTTTGAAATAGCACCAGATGCAAACCCAAAAGCATTTAATGGGTTCATTGTGCAGTAATTCCCACGCACCTCACCACCAACACCAGTATCAGTTCCGTAGGATGTGGGCGAATCTACTAAGGAGTCATTGCCTACGCCAGCGGTTACAGAGAAGTTATTAGGTGTCCAGTTGTTACCGTTGCCTGAACTGTCCTTGCCTAGCGTTGTGCTAGTAGTGCCTGAGTTGTCTGCAAATTTGAGGTAGAACCCGTTAGTACCGTATGTGCCAGAGTAGGCTTTAGGCTTCCATACACCTGTGTTGGAGTCTGTTTCACCGAATGAGGATGGCGTTAGGGCTTGACCGTCAATGAAGTAGGTTTCGGTTTGGTATGCGTCTAAAAATAAACGTAAGTTTGAACCCTCAGTACCTATTGAGTGCTGAACCGCAGTATTAAATTTTCCATCTAAATTTTGAGTTGGATATGTTGCCGTAGTAAGTGCGGTGACTAAAGAGCCATTTATATAAATTTTGTTTCTATTTGACGATGTTGCTTGTGTAGTATCCAACACGCACATAATATGATACCAAGCAGACGGGTCACGCAGAACCTGTGTTGTTCTGAGTTCATATCGGTAAGAACTGCTTAAATAGTCATACCAATATATTTGGTCAGATTCTATTTCAATAGCAGCAACATCAGTACTAGATGTATAAACACCAAAAAACATTTGCCTACTTAATTTTGCCCGTTTAACCCAGAACGAATAAGTCCACGTTCTACGATTACTAGCACTCGCAGGCGTTCTACTCAGATACGCACTATCCGCAGAGTTAAACCGCAGACTGCGCTCTATCTGATAGCCGCCCCCCGCAGAGGTATGGGCATTACCTTGAATTATGCTCATGCTAACGCGCCTGTCGCAGATATGTAAACATTGGTTCCGTTAGAGAAGTAACTTACCCAGTATGTCCCCGTAGCCGATAGCGCGGTCAGGACACCCGTCCCAACCTTGGTGTTGGTGTGCGCGGAAACTGTGTAATTACTTCCGTTTACTAGCAATATATTACCCGATTGTCCGCTAGTTATGTTAGTAAATGTAAGCGTAATCGTTCCCGTAGGCGTGCAGGTAAAGTTGTTTCCTGCGGTCATGTCAAAGCTGCCGTCGTTGTCCGTTACCAGGCTTCCCTTGGCTGCGCCTGAGAAGGTAGACCCACCAGAGATAACCTGCGTCCCTGAGAAGGTGTTTGTCCCGCTAGAGTTGATGTTCCCAGAGATAATCGCAGACCCGGAAATCGTATTCGTACCCGACAGGATATTGCCGCCGGAGAACGTGTTTGTAGTCCCAGAGGAGTTGATGTTTCCGGAAATGATGTTGGAGCCCGACAAGGTGTTCGTAGAGGACAGAATAGTGCCTCCAGAAGCCGTCAGAATCCCCGTCACGGTCATGGTGTTAGCCGACCCACCCCCAGATATGAACATCCCGCCAGCGACCGTCAGAGGGTCACCAGATGAGCCTGTCTGGAACTCCTTTAGGTGAACCATCAGCTCACGGATAGCATTGTTTATCCCAGAAGGCGCACAGCCCTCGTCGATGTTAATGCTTTCTATGTCTGTGTTAGCAGAGTTGGTCGTTGAGTATTCTGAAATCTTGGTCTTAGGCATTTCTTACTCCATTTGTGTGGATAATAAACCGCGCATTGTGGTGGCAGGTACGTTTACCATTGGTGAGGGTTGTTGTTGTCCGCTTAGAATTTGGTCAATAATCCTCTGCACAGAGCCAATTCGCATCTGTTCTGCGCCAAGCCTTGCCCCAAATGTGCCAGCACCAACCGCCGCGCCTAGTGTTGGGTCAAGAGCAAACAAACCGCCGGTAGCGGCTCCAGGTATTACCCCTGTCGGGGCGAATCGACCAACGAATTTCAAGGCGTTTTGTAGACCGCTTCCTGCTGCCGCTTCGCGGATAGAGTCTTGCTCGCTTTTTGTGAAAGTACGCATAACGTCTTTATTGCGAGAAATTTTCTTTAACTCGTTGTACAGGTAATTTTCCATACCAGACTGAGAAAACTGACCTTTAGATACGGGGGCGTTGTCCAAGATTTCTTGGAAGACCTCAGATTTGCGGTCTTTTTGGAATAATTGTCTGGCCTGACCCCAAGCACCTAACGCCTTTTTGTCTCCGGCAATAATCTGTGACTCTGGTACGTTTTCAATGTATTGGTCAAACCTGTCTCGAATAATCTTCATCATTCGGTAGGCTTCTCCGTCGCTTGGGCTTGCAGAAGCCGTAATTTGCTTGCGGATAGCCTGTAATTCAACAATGTCTTTGGGCTGCGTGTTGCTTGTTAGGTCACCAATTAGGCTGGTAATACCTTGCAGTTTAGGATTTGTTGGCGAATATCCTTCTGCCCGCAAGTCTTTCAACACATCACTACCCATTGTTGCCCTAAATCCAGCGTCATCAATTTTTACACCAGACGTATTTAGAACTTTATACTTATCGGCAACTTGTGCCTGAATGTCTGCGCGGGTCGGGCCACCTTCTCCGCGAATACGGGGGCGAATACCTGATGCCGCACCAGCACCAGTACCGGCTGCGAGCGCAAGTAATGGGCTGCCCGTGGCTTCTCCAACAAACTGTGTACCTGCGGCAATAGGAGCAGAGGTAATAATTTGGGTCAGGGGTGCGCGAGATATTTCAGTTCCGATTGCGGCAACAGATGGCGCGGCTGCTTGTCTTGCCGCCAACCCACCTGCTACCCCACCAACAGCCCCAGTTAACGACTCTGCCGCACCAGCAGCCATGCGCTCACCGCGAGTTTCTGGTTTTACGCCACCAACGCCAAATTTTTCCAAAGCGGCTCTAATGGACTCTGACGGCATCGTAACCCTGCTATCGGGGAACAGTTCGTTATATGCGCTCACAAGTGCGTCTGCCGCAGGAACGGATAAACCGCCAACAACCGCTCCGATTCCAGCACCTACCGGCCCACCAACCGCGCCTATCGTTGCACCTGCCGTTGTTCCTAGTGCCGCCGGAGCCGCACCACGACCAACAACGCCAGCCATTCGGGTTGCTGTTTCTCCCATAGTTGGCTGTGGGGCAAGAAAGTTAAGTATCTCTGACGGGTCATATCCAGATTCCATTGCCTGACCAATCCTAGCGTCTTGTTGGTTTAGGAAACCGATAATGTCCGCGTCGGAGTAACCAGCTCTCCTTGCGGTATTAACTTGATTTCTAAAATCTGGTGTCATTGCGGAGGAGTCCCAAAAATGTTAGAAAGCGGCGGTCTTTTTGCCTTAGATTCTTGCGTCTGAACCGGCGAAAACTGAAAACTTCCCCTGCCGTAAGTGCGCTCGTAGGCGTTAAGGACGTTTGTTTCGGTTTCTTCTAATGACTTTAGAAGTCTCTCTAATTCTGTTCTTGCGGCTTTTGCTGTCTGAAACTGTTGCAGATTTGCCTTGGAACGCTCTAATTTATCACCCTCTTTTTCGGTAGCGTTTCCAACACCAGCGCCGGTCTTAGAGGCATTACGCAAGGCGGTAATAGCCTCAATAAACAGGTTTCCACCAAGACGCTCTAATTTTCCACGAACATCTGCCGCAGGAGAGCCAGGTATTTTTGATAGAGTCTCGCCGCCAAGACCAAACGCATCGTTTAGCCCTGGGCTTGCCAAAATATCAGAAATGAGGCTTCTCATGGCGCGGTTTGTGTTGACCACATACTCAACTGACGACTGTGTTATTGGGCGGGCTAGTATCAATTCTCGCTTTTGTTTTGGAGCAATACCAGAACTCTCTACTAAAGGAACCTCATTGTCGCCCATCGTTTTGCTTACCAATGTCATTGGAACCTGCACAAGCTGAGAACTTGCAACCGGAATACGGGAGGGTTCTGTTGGCTCTGCTGCGCTAACCGGCTTAGGAGTAACAGCGGGAACAGTTGGTGCAATTGGGGTAATTGTTGTTGGGGCAATCATCTCAGAGCGCCCTCGTGGAACAGCAATTCCTTGCCCAGACTCATCCGAAAACTTTTTGGCTTCAATTCTCAAAGATGTCAATTTTTCATCGTTTGGAGCGTTTTGAAATTGCAATACTTCTGCTTTTTCATTTGGCTTCAACTCTGAAAAACCTCTCCCGCCAAACTTTAGGTCAATAAACGCTTGTGTGGGGGAATCAAAATCAATTGGTTTTGTTGTAGTAAAACCTGGTACGTCAAGCATCCGCAATTGCTCAGTTGTTGGAACAGGAACTCCGCTCGGCGTTGCGCCACCCGCCTGTGCAGATGGGGGTCTTAAAACTGACGCTGGAATTAAAACAAACCTTTCTGCGCCAGAAGCATCTTTTACTTTTTCTAGTCTTGGTGCATTAGCACTTGCTAATGCCTGTCTTACCTGTATACCCTTTAGCGCGTCTGTTATGGTCTTGTCCATTGCACTTTCGTAGCCGCCTATTCCAGACAGTAAAACTTGACCAGCACCTTGCAAGTTTCCTACTGGACGCGCCTGTGGGCCAGACAAAGCTGCCGCCTGTGCAATTGCTGTAAGAAACCCTTTTCCAAGCGCTTTTTCTCTTGCTGTCTCTGCTTTAATGCCAAGAAGTCCAAGTATTTCGTCATTCATAAGTTACCCCAACAATGATGTGATGTCTGCCCGACGAGGTCTTTGGGCTAGAAGATTTAAGTATTGAGAGTAGTCAACAGAACCCTGTGGCATCTGATTGCTGCCCATCATATTTGGGACTTGTGCTGTTGGTTGCCCAAACATATTTTTAATCGTATTTGCGGCGCGTAAAGTGTCCATAGCCTGTTTTATGCCAATTCCACCCTGTTGCGCTCCAATAACATTTGTTCCGAGAACGGCTGGGTTGTTAATGAACGAACCTGCTGCGCCAAGCATAGGAACTGCTCCTGCGGCGGTCACGCCTCCGGCAGACAATAGCCCACCACCGGCGGCTTCTGTAACCAATCCTGTTCCACCACCCATAGACGCTAAAGACGGGACTGTTGGCGCTACTAATCCTTCTCCAACTGCGCCAGCCGTTAAACCAGTCCCTAGTGATGCTCCACCACCTGTTGCGCCCGTGGCTGCTGCTGCTTCTGCCGTTCCTGCAGTTGCTCCAGCAGTACCAGCACCTGCGGCTCCAGCGTTGGCTAAGTAAGCCCCGCCAGCTAACGCGCCGACGGTATACCAACCGCCAGGTATTTCCTCATTTACGAAATCGTCAGCTTCTCTACCAACTTTTTTGATTGGGTCAATAACTTCGTCTTGAATAAAATCGCCTACACCACCCATTTATATCTCCATTCTCCAGACATTAGGCTGGAAACCGTATTTTTGTGCCACCTTGTTCCAACCTTTTCGGTCTGTTTGAAAGCTGATGTGCTTGCAATTAGTTGCCTTAGCGTAGTTGACTAGGTGCATCACACCTTCGTCTAGGTTGCCTTCGGAATATACCGCCCACACAAATATGCCGTTCTCGTGCGGCTTTCCTACAAAGAATCCATGCAAATCTTCGTTCACCATCCCCATAACGCAGACCGCCTTCTTGTAGAGGATTGCCGCGTAAACATCTTCTGGAATCCACTTTGCGCTTGGAGTCTTGCGTAATACTTCTGTTAGCCCGTATTCAATTTCGGGCCAGTAGTGTCTTAATTCTTCGGGTTGTAGTACCCGTGGTGTCATCAGAATCCTAGTAACCCGCCAAGACCAGCACCGGCTAAACCGTACCCGCTTGGGTTTGCTAAGTAACTTCCAAACGAACCTAGCGTGTTTTGGCCGCCCCCTAAGAAGTAACCTAAACCTTGACCGCCAAGGTATCCCAATCCCGCCCCTGCTATACCGCCCATAAGCCGGTTCTCGGGTAGCTGAGTAATCTGCTGCCCCTCACGCGCAAGCGGTGTCCCGTAGACAGAGGAGAGGTAGGACATAAGCGATTGAATTGGTTGTTGTTGTCCGAACTGGAACCTAGCCATCTGCTCTTGTAGGGGCTGGGCGGCAATTGCTTCCCGCGCTGCACCAACCTGTGCGAGGGTTTGGCTTGGCAAGAACTGCTGTTGGTAGATAGACGGTGCAAGTTGCGCTAGTGCCGCTTGTCCCATCTGAGCCTGTTGTTGCAATCCGCGCTCACGGGCATAGTCCTGCCCCACGATGTTGGCAGAAACGTCGCCTAAAGCCCTTCCGTAGGCTTCCGTAGCCCCGCCAAGGGCACGCTCCATCGCGCCTGACCCGTAGCGACCAGCGCGTGAGTAGAGGCTAGAAATGCCTGGTAATACCTGCTCACCGAACTGTTGGGTAAGGGGGCGGGTAGCGGCTTGGAGCATCGCTTGTTGGTAGGGGTTTCCTTGCAAGAACCCACCTGCGGCGGTCTGACCAATCTGCCCCAATGAGGCTTGGTAGGCTTGCTGTGCTGCTTGTAGAGATGGGGATTGGGCGCGGGCTAGAGCCTCTTGTTGGGCGATAGCCTCTGTCGTAGCCTCGGACGGTGAGACATAGGTCTGACCCGGAAAGAACGTGGGCTGTGGCCCTGTCAGGAATAACTCTCTGGCGCGTTCTAATCCCTGTGTAAGAAACGGTCTTAGCGCGGGGTCAATTTGCGAGGTTGTGACTTGTTCTGCCATATATCACCTATTGTAAAGATTATCCAACCAAAATGTAAGCATAAGTCTTGTCTGCCGTAGCGTTGGCATAGTGGCTTATGGTTGCCTGTCCCTGCTGTTGGGCAGAGACGTAAATGTTTGAGTAAGCCGACGGTGCTACATACTGCATGGTAGCGATAACCGATGGGGTTGCCGGTGTATCTGGGCTAGTCCTAGTCGGCAACTGCTGAATACTGACTGTGGTGTCATCCGTTGCCCACATAATTTCCATGTAGTCATTGGCGTTTAGTTCTATAAAGTAATTTAACGCCGCAATAATGTGTCCGTCTACACCGCCGTGGCTGTTTGGGACTGAATATCGACTGTTAGAAGCGGCGATATTCGTCCCGTTCTTGCGAAACCATATATCAATGTCGTGAATCTGGCTGTCGGTATTGACAAACTGCGTACTGAATTGCAGGTTATAAATCCCGTAGTTCCTTACATTCATTCGGGAACTGTTAGATAAATACACACCGTTTGAGTAATCCGTGGTGTTAAGCGTCATGGCATACGCCGTGGTCGTATTAGCAGCCACCTGGTCGGTAGAGTCCTGAAATGCACCGTATGGCGCAGAGTCCGCTTCTGCCGCGTTTGAGAACGGGATTAGGATAATTTTTGTATCTACGGAAATACGCTCGTCTATCAGGGTGGTCGTCGTAGCATTACCCGTGGCAAGCGTAATCGTCCCCGTATTATTGGACTTGCCGTTCATCAGGTTGTTGACAACCTCGGAAATCTGCCGTGGGTCTCCACCTTGGTACGGTAGAACACGAAACATTATCTAGTCCCTGCTTGTTGAATCTCTACATCCATGCCGATAGCTGTCGTCCAATCGCCCGACGGCTGGAGTTTTACCCTGTGGTATCTGCCGTAAGACCTAGTTCCTATGCGGTTCTCGCTGTTGGCTGCGGAAACCGTAGGAAAGGACACGGTTTGGTTCAGTTGTAGCCTAGAAGCCACAGAAGCACTACCCGTCCCGTTGTCTACGATTGGTTTTAGCATGGTAACCATCGACTGATTTGCGTCTGCGGAAATATCTGCCGTTTCAATTGTGGCTGTCTTTGGAACGCCCGTAAACGTAATGAGTTTTGAGCCGTTAATCCCAAGAAGTAGCAGTTTCCCGCCTAGCCATGTCCTGCTGTCTAGCGGTATATCCAAGGCATCAAGGCTTGCGCTAAAAGCGTCCAATCCCTCTAGGGTTATGGATGGCGTAGATACTGGAGCCACGCGGGTTGCCGTTGAGTCTGAGTACGACCACTTGCCCGTAGGAACGTGGTAGACCAAAACCCTGTAATTTGTGTCAATTGTCGGGTATCCCCAAACCACCAAGTTGTTGATTGGGTCAATGGCGGCGCTCATATTGCCTAAATCTGACTCTTTTAGCGTGTTAAAGAAGTACCTATTGACTTTCTCCGCTCCTATGTTCTTTAGGTTCTGCCCGTCGCAAGCATAGAACCCGTCGTCTCCCAAGAAGTAGGTGATTCCCTGCCATTGGATGACCGAGTTTGGCTCAAAGCACCCACGGTTCCTAGCAATGTTGTCAAACTGGAATATCAACGGTGTTCCAACGTAGGACATCCGCACGATACTGCGCTCTAGCAGGACTAGCCCGAACTCGCCACCCGTGACACCCTGCACAAAACCGCCGTCAGGAATGTCCTGAAAGTCAGCCTGTGTTGTGGCAGAGGTAGTCCACGTTTTCTCGTTGTTAATTCCAGACCATTGGATACGGCTTTTGTTGTCCGACTGATAGCCAGACACCACAAAGTCCCGCACCACGGTCACGAACTTGGCCTTGGGAGCGTCTACCGCTAGGTTTGCAAAGGTAGTCCCAGACATAACGTCGATGTACTGCATGGTATTAGACTCGTTAGCCGCAATCAGGGAGTTACCGAACTGCGTAAACTTCCACCCGCTTGTCCCGCTATAAGTTGCGGCAGAAATGTCGTCCCAAGTGAAGTCATTGGTATCTAACTTGAACAACCGAGTCGTACCAGCGGCGTAGATACTTGTAATACTGTTGGTGTCCTTGGCGGCAGCGGCAGCCGTCAGGTTTTGAGGGGCGGCAGAAGAGTAATCTACTTCCTCTGGGAACGGGCCATAGCCCACCGCCTTTGGAAAACAGTTTTTAGCCGTGGTCAGCGCACCGATAACCCCTGGCTGGTCAGGTAGCCACTCTCCAAAGGTAACTCTTGTTATTGCCATGTGTTACTTCCCGAAGATTGTTGTGTCCAAACGTCGCTTTGTGCGGGTATT
>Ga0315900_10011065_pt1 | contig 11209 bp, 9 predicted proteins | sample LakEriMetagenome_FD_203521 | JGI IMG/M metagenome (GOLD analysis project Ga0315900, IMG submission 203521) | Freshwater fungal communities from buoy surface, Lake Erie, Ohio, United States - Buoy 12 MA114 | ecosystem: Environmental > Aquatic > Freshwater > Lake > Lake biofilm | place: USA: Lake...
GCTGGATGTGCTGGCCAGCCACCAGAACGGCTGGTTCATCTACACACCGGTGATGCTGGGTGTGATGGCCGTGCTGGTATGGCATGCCTGGAAGGGGACGACCGGCGCCCGGCTTATCCTGGCCATTTGGGCACTGGTGTGGTACACCTATGCCAGCTGGTGGTGCTGGTGGCTCGGCGGCTCGTTCGGGCACCGCGGCTTTGTTGAGTACTACGCGATGCTGGCCCTTCCCCTGGCGTGGGGGCTGCAGGCGCTCTTCCAGCGACCCCGTTGGATCCAGGAGGTGGTCTTCGTCGGGCTTGCGCTGTTGGTCTTCCTCAACGTGCGCATGAGCCGGATCTATCAGTGGCCCTGGGAGGGCCCGGACTGGACCTGGGGCAAACTGGCGGAGAACTACCTGCGCGCACTGCTGGGCTGATCTAGCCCAAGCCGTACTTCATGATGCACCAGATGGCGCGGAAGCCGTCCTTCCAGCCGATCTTCTTGCCCTCGGCGTAGGTGCGACCGTAATAGCTGATGCCCACCTCGTAGATGCGGATGTTCTTCACCCGGGCCAGCTTGGCGGTGACCTCTGGCTCGAAACCGAAGCGCCGCTCCTTCAGGTCGAGGCCCTTGGCGATGTCGCTGCGGATCAGCTTGTAGCAGGTCTCCATGTCCGTCAGGTTCAGGTTGTTGAACGCGTTGGACAGGAAGGTGAGGAACTTGTTGCCGATGCTGTGCCAGAAGAAGAGGATGCGGTGCGGGTGGTGGCCCATGAAGCGCGAGCCGAACACCACGTCGGCAAAGCCCTCCATCACCGGACGGAGCAGGTCGTTGTACTCGCGCGGATCGTACTCCAGGTCGGCATCCTGAACAATGAGGTGATCGCCTGTGGCCTCCTTGATCCCGCGGTGGATGGCCGCGCCCTTGCCCATGTTGCGGGGCTGCTCGAAGAACTTGATGCCCAGGGCCGGGTTGGCGGCCATGTAGCGCTTCACCGCCTCCACCGTGCCATCCTTCGAACCGTCGTTCACGATGATCACCTCCTTGGCGATGCCGTGGTGCAGGACCACATCGCGCACCTTGTCGAGGATGAGGTGGATGGTCCGCTCCTCATTGTAGGCGGGGATGATGATGGAAAGGGTCTTGACCATGTGAATGCGGCGACGAAGATCGGCTTTCGCGGCAGAACCTTCACTCAAGGCCGTCCTGCTCCTCTGAGCTTTCCCCCACCACGTACAAGGGACGCTGCCGCACTTCCTGGCTGATCCGGTTGATGTACTCGCCGATGATGCCGAGGCAGATGAGCTGAACGCCGCCGATGAACATCGCGCTCACGATCAAGGAGGTCCACCCGCTGATGAGGTCGCCTTGGGTGAACTTGCTCCAAAGGGCGTACAGGATGATGATGAACGCCAGGAGCGAAACGAAGAAGCCGAAGAAGGAGGCCAGCCGCAAGGGAAAGCTGCTGAAGGAAAGCACGCCGGCCATGGCCAGACGGACCAGCTTGCGCACCGTGTACTTGCGCTCCCCGGCGGCGCGGCCATGCCGGTCATAGTCCACGAAGGCGGTCCTGAACCCCAGCCAGGCGATCTGTCCGCGCAGGAACCGGTCCCGCTCGCGCATCTCGGTGAGCCGAAGGAGGACCCGGCGCGAGATCAATCGGAAATCACCCGTGTCCAGCGGGATGTCGAACTGAACGATGGACCTCAGGAGACGATAGAAAAGGGCTGCCGCCCATTTCTTCCAGAACACCTCATTCCGGCGTGTTCGCCGCTTGGCATACACCACATGGAACCCTTCCTGGTGCTTGGCATACAGCTCGGGGATCACCTCGGGGGGGTCCTGCAGGTCACCGTCCATGATGACCACGGCCTTCCCCTGGGCGGCATCAAGACCCGCCGAAATGGCCATCTGGTGCCCGAAATTCCGGCTGAGCGAGATGTACCGCACACGGACATCACGGGCGCGTTCGGCCTTGATCGCATCGAGGGTGCCATCCGTGCTGCCATCATCCACCAGGATCATCTCCACGTTCGACGAAAGGCCGGAAAGCGCCATCATCGAGCGCGACACCAGCTGAGGGATGATGGGTGCTTCGTTCAGCACGGGCACGACCAACGAGATCTCAGGACGCGGGTTCATGGGCGTTGGCTTGATGTCTGCCGATGATCTCATAGATGCGCAGCGCGCCATCCTCATGCACCACCCGGTGCGCATACAGTTGCTCGATGGTCTCCTTCACCGTGGCCTCTGCGGCCATGGCCCTCATGCCAGGCTCCAGCTCGTGCTTGCTCACGCTACGCAGCGATCGGCCCTGGTCCTTCAACAACCAGGCATAGAAGGTCAGGTGCGCGTTGTAGGTGTCGTGGCAGAACACCTCCGCCTCGAGCGGGCCTCCACGTACAGCACGATGTAGGTAGGCCGAGGCGGCATAAAGGTCCTTCTCCCAGGGATACTCCTTGGGGAAGTAGGTGCGCCCGATGATGGCCGAATAGGGCTGCAGGAAGATCATGAACAGGAGCGCCCAAGGCAGTACGCGCTTGGTCAGGAAGACACCGGACCATCCCTCCGTGAAGGTCCATTGCAGGAGCACATGCACCGGTATGGCGGCTAGGCCGCAGAGGACAGGGAAGAGGGGGGCACTGTACCATTCCAGCTTGGTGCCTGCCGAACTGATGATGTAGAGGTAGATACCGCCCATGCCGGCGAGCAGCCAGGTCCAGCGCCTGATCTGCCCGTCCCTGTGCGCAAGGCCGATGAAGAGGCCCAGCGGGACCAGCAGCCACCACCACACGAAATGATGCTCCATGAGCATGGTGATGTAGAAGTTCCACGGCTGATGATGCCCTTCCAGTGCGCTGCCATACCGGCCACCCAGCTCATTGTCCCAGACCGCCTGCAGGTAGCCGGGGTTGACGCTTTCCCGGAGCAGATAGAACCCGCCTACGACCGTCACGAACAGGGCCATCCCGATGTAGAACATGCGCTGCTTCAGCAACGCCGGCACCTTCCTGCTGAAGAACAGGAAAATGGCCAGCCCGGGAACGAACAGGAGCGCCTGGACGCTCTTGGTGAGCACCCCCAGCGTCAGCAGCACGAAGAACCACAGCAGGTCCCGCGGCCGTCCATCCGTGGTCCAGCGGAACAGCGTCCAGGCGCTGGTGGTCATGAACAGCACCAGCAGGGCATCGTAGTCCCCGCTGCGCGCCACATGCATGTGGATGTAACCATCACTGGTGTACAGCATGAGGCAGGCCACCGATCCAAGCCATGGCGCATGGAGCGTGCGCGTGGTGAAGCGCAAGAGGAACCAACCGGTGAGGAGGGCCGCGATGGCCGAAGGGAGACGCAGGGCAAGCTCTCCAGGGCCCAGCAGTGCGAAGAGACCGGTCTGTATCCAGATGAGCAGTGGCGGCTTCGTGCTCCACATGTCCGGCACACCATAGAAATGGGCCACCAGCCAATCCCCATTGTGCAGCATCTCATACGCACTGATCGACTGCCGGGCCTCATCCCAGATCCGGAGTGGCAGTGTATCCAGGTGCATGAAGAGCGGCCAGACCGCCGTGAGCACGAAAAGCAAGGGCACAAGCCAACGGGGAGTGCGCGTTGGCGACAACCGGTCCGTTGGTGCCGATGTGCCGACCATCACACGCACATTTCAGGGATATCCCCCTCCACCACCAGTCGTCCCTCTGTTTTGGCCTTGATCTCCTCCACGGTCACGCCGGGTGCCCGCTCCAACAGCTTGAAGCCTTCCGGTGTCACATCGAACACACCCAGGTCGCTCACGATCTTCTTCACACAGCCAACGCCGGTGAGCGGCAGGGTGCATTGCTTGAGCAACTTGCTCTCGCCCGCCTTGTTGGTGTGCATCATGCACACGATGATGTTGTCCGCGCTGGCCACAAGGTCCATGGCACCACCCATGCCCTTCACCATCTTGCCGGGGATCTTCCAGTTGGCGATGTCGCCATTGTCCGCCACCTCCATGGCGCCCAGCACCGTTAGCTGCACGTGCTGCCCGCGGATCATGGCGAAGCTGGTGGCGCTGTCGAAGATGCTGCTGCCCGGCAGCAGGGTCACCGTCTGCTTGCCGGCATTGATCAGGTCGGCATCCTCCTCGCCCTCGTAGGGGAAAGGGCCCATGCCCAGGATGCCGTTCTCGCTCTGCAGCACCACGTTCATCCCCTCGGGGATGTAATTGGCCACCAGCGTGGGGATGCCGATGCCAAGGTTCACGTAGTAACCGTCCTTCAGTTCGCGCGCGATGCGCTTCGCCATCTGGTGCTTGTCGAGGGCCATGGGTTCAGCGTAAGGTGTCCAACGATCCGCGGCTCACGGTTATCTTCAACTGCTCGAAGTACAGCGGTTGCCGGTGGACGTTCCAAATGTAAACGACCCGGCTTGTGGCTTCGGGTTTCGCAGGCACAAGTATGCGTCTGTGGAAACGCTCGCCGTTCCACACGGGGCGCTCCAAGGCGAACGGGAGGGGCTGGTAATACAGGTCTCCTCCCGGCCCTTTGACCGTTGCCACGAGCTCCGGCCCGGCAAAAGCACCCGACGAACCGAGGGTGCCTTGCACCTCCAACACGCGATCAAGGCTATCGGTCAGGGTATCACCACGCCATAGCTCAACGAACTCCTGTTGTGGGTCCGGGTTGGCGATGTCATAGGCGACCTCTCCTGTCCATTGTAGTGGTCGCGCGCGCTCCATGAGCATCAGTCCGGACACGGGCGCTCGGGTGATGGTGTCGAACCCGTTGCGGTCCGCATCGCCGATCCGCTCATCGACCAGCAATTGGTCATAGCGCTCATGGGGAAAGCCCTCCCAGTGGATGGGTGGCACCTTGAGCCCATGCACGCGTGCGCCGTAGGGCACCACCAATTGAAGTTGATGATAGGCCCCGATGATCGGTGGCAGTGCGCCATCCGAAACCGCCATGCGCTCCAGCAGCTCATGCGGCACGGATTGTTCCGGCCAGATCGACGTGACGGACGTGTTCAGGGTGGACAACGCGCGCAGGGGGAAGGCGAGGAGGGCGATCGCTCCCCAGCGCATCATCGCTTTGCGCTGCGCGGCCACATCCAGCGCATAGGCCAGCACCAGCACAAAGAGGGGCACCAGGTGGACGGCCGCGCGGTCCTTGGGAAAGTTCACGCCCAGCCACTGGGCCATGGCGATGCGTGCACAGACCTCGGCCCAGAGCACCAAGGCCAGCACCAGCAGCGGCCCACGGCCTTCCACCCGGAAGAGCAGAGGCAACAGGGCCAGCACGGCCAGCGCACCGACCAGGAGATGCGCGAAGAGGCCTTCCGCAGCGAACGTATAGTGCAGCAGCGAGGAGACGGTCACCGCCCTGAATCCATCCGTACTGCCGTGGTAGAGCAGGCCGCGTTCTCGCAGCGCAAATGCGATCAACGCACCCACGATCAACGGCACGAACCCCAGGAGCACGACGCTGGTGGATCGTCCCACACGTGCGCCCACAGGTAGCGAAGACCATCGACGAAGGAAGATGAACGTGAGCGCCGTAACGATCAATGCCCAGATCGGCAGCAGGGCGAGCACGGCGGCATTGGCCAGAAAAAGCGCGGCAAGGGTGATCACCAGGTCCCTGGTGCGCCATTGGTCGACCAGTCGGAGCAGGCCTTCCAGCGCCACCAACCAGAAGGCCAACTCCAGCCCATAGCCGCGGAAGAGGGAGAAGAACTCGATCACGAAGGGACAGGCCAGCAGTGCGGCCCAGAGGCACCAGCGTACCAGTGGCTCCTGCAGGCGCCGGCCCAGGTGGTAGGCGGCCCAGGCGTAAGCGGCAAAGGCGAGCACACTGCCGATGCGCGAGGCGAACAGCCCGAGGCCGGCCAAGCGGTACACCGCCGTACCGATGGCTGAACTGAGCACATGGTTGTTCGCGTCCCAATGGGCCTTCCACGGCAGGAACTCCCCGCGTTCCACGAACCAGTAAAGCGAGGCGCATTCATCATGCACCCAAGGAACGAGTGCAGCACGCAGCACCACGTACGATCCGGCCAGTGCGGCCAGGAGCAGGAACAGCAGGCGCTCCCGGGAAGCGGCCATCCGTCAGGCCTTGGGGCGTACGGTGCGTTGCTCGATCCGCTTCTCGTAGTTCACGCCCTGGAAGATGCGTTGCACGAAGATGCCCGGTGTGTGGATCTCGTCCGGATCGAGCTCGCCGGGTTCCACCAGCTGCTCCACCTCGGCCACGGTGATCTTGCCCGCCATGGCCATCATGGGGTTGAAGTTGCGTGCGGTGCGCTTGTACACCAGGTTGCCAAAGCGGTCGCCCTTCCAGGCCTTCACCAGGGCAAAGTCGGCGCGGAGCCAGCGCTCCAGCACATACATCTTGTCATCGTATTCGCGCGTCTCCTTGCCTTCGGCCACCTCGGTGCCGTAGCCGGCGGGGGTGAAGAAGGCGGGGATGCCCGCGCCACCGGCGCGGCAGCGCTCGGCGAGGGTCCCTTGGGGGATCAGCTCCACTTCGAGCTCACCGCTCAGCATCTGGCGCTCGAACTCGGCATTCTCGCCCACATAGCTGCTGATCATCTTGCGGATCTGCTTGGTCTGCAGCAAGAGGCCCAGGCCGAAATCGTCCACACCGGCATTGTTGCTGATGCAGGTGAGACCTTTAACACCCTTCCGCACAAGGGCGTTGATGCTGTTCTCCGGGATGCCGCACAAGCCGAAGCCGCCCACCATCAGCGTCATATTGTCCACAAGCCCCTGCAGCGCCTCATCGGCGTTCGCCACCACCTTGTTCATGGTCCAGTGAATAGTGCGGACGAAGATAGGCGGGGCGGTCGAGCAGGGTGGCCCCGGACCGTTCATCTGGAGAACAGGTACGCTAAGGTGAGGAGCAGGGCCGCGCCGCCCAACAGGAGGATGATCCGGCCGTTGCGCCGATCCGCCTCGCTGTAGCGATATACCGATCGCCCATCCGGAAGCACCTTGCGGGCGTTCATCAGGCTCCAACCGATCACCATGGCCCCGATACCACCCAGCCAAATGAGCACGAAGCCGGTGGCGAGCCAGATGCGGCCTGCCGGTTCCGGCTCCGCGAGCTGGGCCATGCGCCGTTGCCGGGCCATGTGCAGAGCGTCCGTGTCGACGGTGATTCCTCGGTCGTGTAGCAGACCTGCGGCCCATACGCGGTCCTGCGGGCTCCACGCATCCGCTTCGCGCAGCACCCCCAACAGCTCCTCGTTGTCGAACGTTCGCAGGTAATGGTCGGCTGGAAGAGGCTCATCCTGCTCGCGTGCATGCTCCTCCAGCAGGGCCTCCGCTCCACCGAACTGGTCCGCCGGCAAGAGCACGTGATGCTCGCGCTCGATCCCGGCCGTGAAGGTCACATCGAACACGGCACTGTTCTCCCGGACCGTGGCATCGAAGCCCGCTTCACGGAGCAGGGCGGCCGTGGACAAGGCTTCGTCCAGATCAACGGAACGGCGGAAACTGCGAAGCTGCTTGGGCATCCGGTCGGGTGACCGGTCCAAGTTAATCCCACGTAGGCGCGGTGCTCGTGCCGCCCCCCTTGCTGCGCTGGCGGCAATCGATGGTCGTGGGGTCGAAGCCCTGGGGCACCTCGAAATCACCCGTGCTGATGTCGATCGTGGGATCGCCATAGACCCGGTTCATGAAGTAGCCGTAGATGGGCAGGGCCATGTTCGCGCCCTGCCCCTTGTCAGTGCTGGCGAAACGAACACTGCGGTCATCCGCACCGGTCCATACCCCGGTCACGAGATCGGGGGTGATGCCGATGAACCAGCCATCGGAGTTGTTCTGCGTGGTGCCCGTCTTGCCGGCCGTGGGGAACTTGATGTTGGCGTACTTCTGCCGGTTGCCCCAGCTGGTGCGCAGGCGCAGGCCGGTGCCCACCACCTTGCCGGTGCTGGGGTTGTAGGCCCCGTCGGTCACGCCCTTCAGGATCTTCAGCATCTTGTACGCGGTCTGTTCATCGAGCGCCTCGTAGGTCTTTGGCGTCACGTCATAGATCGTGTTGCCGTTCTTGTCCTCGATGCGCGTGAACAGGATGGGCTCAATGTAGACCCCCTGGTTGGCGAAGGAGGCGAAGGCGCCGGTCATCTCCATCAGCGTGAGGTCCGCGACGCCCAGGCAGAGCGAGGGAACGGCATCCAGCGGGCTCTTCACGCCCATGTGGCGCGCAAGCACCGTCACCGCCTGGGGACCGTACTGTTTCATGAGCCAGGCCGTCACCGTGTTCATGGAGTTGGCAAGGGCATATTCCAAGGTCACCATGCCTCCATAGACCGCATCGCTGTTCTCCGGGCACCAATCGGGCTGGCCGGGCGGCATGTCGAAGCAGACCTTCTGGTTGGGCACCTCGCGGCAGGGATCCATGCCCTCACGCAAAGCCGTGGCATAAACGAAAGGCTTGAAGGTGGAGCCCACCTGACGGCGCGCCTGGTCCACGTGGTCGTACTGGAAGTGCTTGAAATCGATGCCGCCCACCCAGGCCTTCACGAAGCCGGTGTGCGGATCAAGGCTCAGCAGACCGCTCTGCAGGAAGCTCTTGTAGTAGCGGATCGAATCCATCGGGCTCATCACCGTGTCGATCTCGCCCCTCCAACTGAACACGCGCATCTTCACCGGCGTGTCGAACACCTTGGGGATGTCGGCCTCCTTCACCACCGGCCAGTAACCATCGCAGCCGCCAAGGTCGGGGCGGCAGTGGTAATGCTTCCGGCCTTCGTGCATCACCTGTTCGATGTAGCGCGCCGGGCGTTCGCAATTGCCGCACTGCTTGCCGGTGAGCACCTTGTAGCGCACGCTGCGCTTCATCGCGGTGTTCAGGATGCCATCGATCTCCTCCTGGCTCACACGGAAGTCGAAGGGCCGGTTCTTCTTCTTCCCGAGGTCCTTGAAGAAGTCGGGCTGCAGCTCGGAGGCCAGGTGTTCACGCAGGCCCCATTCGCCATAGACCTGCATGCGTCGGTCGATGGTGGTGTAGACCTTGAGGCCGTCCGTGTAGATGTCGTACGGCGTGCCATCGGCCTTGGCGAAGCGCAGCTCACCATCCTCGTTGCGCTCGGCGAGCAGGGCCTGCAGCTTGCCGCGCAGCACCTCACGGAAGTACGGTGCCGGTCCTTCGGTGTGGTCCACGCGCTGAAAGCGGATCCCGATGGGCAGGGCCTTCAAGGAGTCGTACTCCTGGTCGTTGACAAAGCCGTTCTTCCGCATCTGGTCCAGCACCACCATCCGGCGGTGCAGGGTGGTGTCCGGGCGCCGCATGGGGTTGAAGAGCGCCGGGTTCTTGCACATGCCCACCAGCAGGGCCGCCTCCTCGATGCGCAGCGAGTCGGGTGTGGTGTTGAAATAGACCCGCGCCGCACTGTGGATGCCCACCGCCTGGTTGATCCAGTCGAAGCGGTTGAGGTACATGGCGATGATCTCGTCCTTGGTGTACTGCCGCTCGAGCCGCGCGCTGATGATCCACTCCTGGAACTTTTGGAACGTGCGCTTGATGACGTTGGGTGAGCGCTCGGTGAAGAGCATCTTGGCCAGCTGCTGGGTGAGGGTGCTGGCGCCGCCCTTCTTGCCCAGGAACACGGCCGCACGCAGCGTGCCGCGCAGGTCCACGCCGCTGTGCTCCCGGAAGCGCTCATCCTCGGTGGCGATCAACGCGTTCACCACGTTGGGGCTGATCCGGGCATAGTCCACCGGGATGCGGTTCTCGCGATAGTACTGGCCCATCTGGGTGCCATCGCTGAAGAGCACGGCCGTGGCCAGGTCGCTGCGCGGGTTCTCCAGGTCCTCCGTGCCGGGCAGGTCGCTGAAGGAGGCCAGCAAGAGCATGAAGAACAGGCCCATCACCGGCGAGAGCACCACGCCCCACCAGATCCAGACCCATCGTCCCTTCGACCCGCTTGTCCCCTTGTTCGCCATCGGGCGGTGAAATTACCGGCGCCTGATCGCATGCCCGGTCGGCCGGCCGGCCGACCTATCAACAACGCTGCCCATGATCGGGCCCGTATGTCCCTACTTGGACCGCTCCACGCTCACCCCCACATCGATGACCCCGGGCAGCTGCTCCGTGCGCATGGCCTGCTCCAACTTGATGGTGTAGCGGCCCGATGCCGGGAAGCGGTTCTTCAGCTTGTAGAGCACGTGCGCCTCGAACCGGTCGGCGAAGATGAAGCCCGTGCCCTTGCCATACCAACGCCCCGTGGGGTCGGCCAGCAGGCATTCCACCGTGTCGCGCAAATGCCGGTCATCGGGGCCGTATAGGTCCACGAAGAGGAAGAGGTCGCTGAAGGGGTAATCGCCCGTGTGGCGCACATCGATGTAGAGGTCGTGATGCCGGACGGTGTCGCGGACCTCGAAGCTGAACTCGGGGGTGAAGGAACGGTCCCAGGTCTCCCCGGGCACGGGCACATCGGCCTGAAAGACCACCTCGTCCGAACAGCCGGCCAGCAGCAGGCCCACTGCGATCGCAGCCAGAACGGGTCTCATGCGGCCGGCGGTCCTGAGGGTGCAGGCGGGGCACCACCGGGGCGGTCGCCACCGCGGCCACGGCCACGGCTGCGCCGACGGCCACTGCGGTCTCCGCCCCCTTCCGGACGCGGCCCACCCGGTGCGGCCTGGCCTTCGGGCCGGGGAGGACGCGGTCCGCGGTCCCCTTCCGGACGTGGCCCGCGCTCTGGTCGTGGTGTGCCGCGGTCACGGGCCTGCTGGGGTGGTCGCTGCTCGCCTTCGCCACCGGGGCGACGCTCGCGGTCCCCGCGGCCCTTCTTCTTGCTGCCGCCACGCTTCTTGCCGCTCTTGATCTTGCTGTCGAAGCGGGTCAGGTCGTCCTGCCCCACCACGTTCTCGTAATCGGGCGCCTTCACCGTCTCGGCCGGCTCGTCGGCCATGTTCAGGTCGACCTCCGGCTCGATGCCCTGCTTGTTCTGCGCAATGATGTCGCGCACCACATCCACGGGGAACCCGGCCATGATGAAGGGCTCGCCGGGCCTCTTGAAGCCATACCACATCTTGCCGGTGAAGATGTCCGTCTTGATGTGCGCCCCGGTGCCCTGCTGGGTCTTCAGCTTGGTGTTCTGGCTGGGGTAGCTCTTGACGGCCTCGATGTACATGTCCAGCTCGTAGTTCAGGCAGCACTTCAATTTGCCGCACTGACCGGCGAGCTTCTGGGGGTTGAGGGCCAGCTGCTGGTAGCGGGCCGCGCTGGTGGTGACGCTGCGGAAG
>Ga0315900_10011066_pt1 | contig 11209 bp, 9 predicted proteins | sample LakEriMetagenome_FD_203521 | JGI IMG/M metagenome (GOLD analysis project Ga0315900, IMG submission 203521) | Freshwater fungal communities from buoy surface, Lake Erie, Ohio, United States - Buoy 12 MA114 | ecosystem: Environmental > Aquatic > Freshwater > Lake > Lake biofilm | place: USA: Lake...
TGAGTAACTCCGAACAAACCCTTCACACACTTGCCGAACAAATAGGCGATGCGCTTAAACAGAAGCGCTGGCTACTCACTACCGCTGAGTCGATCACTGGCGGCAGTATCTCTCAATGCATTACGGATATAGCCGGCTCATCGGAATGGTTTGATTGCGGCTTGGTGACTTACTCCAATGCCTCAAAAACTGGCTTTCTGGATGTGCCCGAGGCTTTGATCGCGCAATTTGGTGCAGTCAGCGAAGAAGTCGCAGCGGCCATGGCAGCGGGGGCGCTAGCCAATAGTGATGCCAATATCGCGCTCTCTACCACCGGCATCGCGGGCCCGACCGGCGCAGTACCCGGCAAGCCCGTGGGCACGGTCTGCTTCGGCTGGACGAATGGCAAAACGGTAGTCACCGAAAGACTTGTGTTTCAGGGTGACCGTCATGCTGTACGCATGCAAACGACCGTGCATGCTTTGCAAGGTCTTCTGAAGCTTCTGCACCACCCGTAAGATGACTTATCGATTGCGATAAGCATTAATCGCATCGCGTGTTTCCCTCGCCACCCGTGCAGCGGCGTCGGCGAAACCCTCGCCATCCACTTGCTTGGCATACAAAATCGCACGGGATGAATTGATCATCATGCCGGTGCCATCACGGGTTTGACCAGCAAGCACGGTCGCCTCGATATCGCCACCCTGAGCGCCGATGCCCGGTACCAATAGCGGCATCTCGCCCACGATTTTTCGGACTTCGGCAATCTCTTGGGGAAAGGTTGCCCCGACCACGAGCGCACACTGCCCATTGCGGTTCCACTGCTGCGCTACCAGTCGCGCCACATGTTGATACAGCGGCTGGCCATCCACCAGCAGAGACTGCAAGTCAGAGCCACCCGGGTTGGACGTGCGGCACAACACAATCACCCCCTTCTCATTCCACTGCAAATAAGGCTCGATTGAATCAAAGCCCATGTACGGATTCACCGTCACCGCATCCGCCTTGTAACGCTCGAAGGCCTCGCGCGCGTATTGCTCGGCGGTAGCGCCGATATCACCACGCTTGGCATCCAGCACAATAGGAATGTCGGGGTAGTTTTGATTCAGGTAATCACAAATCGCTTGCAGTTGGTCCTCGGCGGCCAGCGCCGCAAAGTAGGCAATTTGCGGCTTGAACGCACAAGCGTAGCTGGCAGTGGCGTCGATGATGGCGCGGCAGAATTCAAATACCGCATCTGATCGTCCTTGCAGAACACCCGGAAACCGCGCGATATCGGGGTCAAGGCCGACACACAGCAAAGAATCATGTTGGCGAATTGCGTTCGCAAGTTTAGTGGTGAAAGTCACAAGGTCTCGGTATTGAGCTAGAGCGGAGTGGCATTGTAGCCTGTCGTGTTATCGTGCCGCCCCATGCATCAACTGACCCGCAAAGATCTCGTCCTGCTCGGATTCCTGATCCTGTTCTGGGGCCTCAACTGGCCGGTAATGAAGGCCAGCGTTCGTGATTTCCCACCACTGAGTTTCCGTAGTCTGTCGATGATCGGCGGGCTAGCGGCCATTGCGTTAATCGCCAAACTTCAGCGCGCATCGCTGCGCATCCCGCCCGGGCAAGTCTTGACCGTGGTGAAGCTGGCGATTCCGAATATGTTGATCTGGCACTCTTGCATCATCATCGGCGTGAAGATGCTGTCGTCGGGGCGTGCCGCGATTCTGGGTTACACCATGCCGGTGTGGGCGGTGCTATCTGGCTTACTGTTTTTTGGCGATCGCATACACCGGCGCGCCCTGCTGGGCATCTTGCTGGCCATGCTCGGCGCGGGTTTGCTGCTATCGAGCGAATTTGCACATATCGCTGGTCAACCTATTGGCACCTTGTTCGCACTGACTGCGGCTGCAGCATGGGGATTTGGTACGGTGCTTATGAAGCGCACCAAGCTCGACATGCCAACCATCTCATTGACCTTCTGGATGCTGACACTGACCACCAGCGTGATGTGCCTACTGTCGGTGCTATTCGAGCGCTCGCAATGGGTTATGCCGAATGCCGTGACCTGGGCCGGCATCATTTACAACGCAGTGATTATTTTCGCTTATGCGCACGTGGTTTGGTTTCGACTCGCGCGTTTGCTACCACCCGTCGTGTCCAGCCTGTCGGTGATGCTGATTCCGGTGCTGGGTACGTTCTCTGGCGCGTGGATGTTAGGCGAGACACCCCAGTGGCAAGATTATGTCGCGATGCTACTGATCCTGGGTGCGATGTCGACTGTTATGCTCGCGCCCGCCAAACAAGATCAGTAGTGTTCGTATACCCATAGCAAGAGCTGATCAAATGCCGCGCGCGCCTCGTTGGCTTTGGGATGATTGATCATCGCGACGACAGCAATTCGTTTGCCGGAGCGCGCGGTAACATAGCCAGCGATACTGGCGACATCATCCAAGCTACCGGTTTTGATGTGCGCACGCCCTTTCAGCGGCGAATTATCAAAGCGCCTCGCCATGGTGCCATCGACACCGGCCACCGGTAACGAGGCCACAAACTCCGGCATAGTGGGTTGCTGCCAAGCGCGCTGTAACAGTGCTGCGAGCGCGGAGGCTGAAAGTTTTTCTTCACGCGCCAAGCCGGAGCCATTCTGTAGAGCCAATGTACTGCTATCGAGCCCAACGGTTTTCATCCATTCGACCACACGAATCACTGCGGCTGATGACGACGCCGGCACATCACCACGCCGCGCCGCCAAGCTGAGCAACAGGTTGCGTGCCATCACATTGTTGCTGAACTTGTTGATGTCGCGCAGTTGAGAAGCGAGTGGCGCGGATACCCATTGGGTGAGCTCGCGCGCGTCGCTACGAAGCTCACCATCGATCACGCTACCGCTCAACGTACCGCCGAGCTGCGACCACAGCGCACGAAACACTGCACCAAAGTACTGTCGATGATCAAGCGTGTACAAATGAAAGCTAAGTTCACGCTCACCACAACTCAGCGGCAAGCCGCCAGTAAAGCGCAGGCCTTGCGCGCTGAATTTGGGTTGCAGCTGATCGCGCAGGCCATTGCATGGGCCATCGATGGTCATCGGTGGCTCAACGCTAAAACCCGTCAGAACAGGCTCGCTGGCGACTTGTGCGGTTTGCCCAATGCTCCGGGGCTGCAGCAGCAGCGTGAGTGCTTTGGCATCAAGTAACAGCGCATCGGGGCTGGCGTTATAAGCGCGTTCGGGACGTCCGTCGAAAGCGGCGGGGTCTTGTGGCTCGATACGAAACAGTCGTCGATCGAGCACTAAGTGCCCACGAATCTCGCGCAAACCCATTGCGCGTAAACGCGTCAGCAACCGCCATAAATCTTCATGCGCGAAACGCGGGTCACCGCTACCCTCGATTACTAGATCTCCGCGCAGTACATCGGCGTCCACGACCCCGTGTGCGTACACTCGGGTGATCCAACGGTAGTCCGGGCCAAGCAACTCCAGCGCGGCTTGGGTTGTCAGCAGCTTCATCACCGAGGCGGGTTTGAAGGCACGCGTATGGTTCACAGCCAGCAAGGGCTTGCCACCCTCGGCCGCACGTACATCAATCGCGACTGCGTCGATTGGTATGCCAGTGCGCCGTAACTCGCTCAGAACAGCAGGTGGCGCGCTATTCGTCGCACAGGCGAGTTGGCAGAGCAACAGCAAAGGGAGCAAGAGGTAACGCATAGTTAGCTTCTCGTGAGAGTGTCAAATTATCCCATGCGTTTGATTGACGTTTGGTGCTGCTTTGCCCTACGCTGCGCTGCCATGGCCGAGACTCACATGATTCCCTTCGTCGCTGCAGACCACGTTCGCGCAGCCCTGCCCTATCCGGCCCTGATCGATGCCTTACGCGCTGCGTTCGCCGAAGCCGATCAGGCACAGGTACCCCGCCGGCACGCGCATCAACTGCCGGATGATGCAACGCTGCTGTTGATGCCGGCGTGGCGGGCTCAACGACAACTCGGAATCAAGTTGGTGACCGTCACCCCCAGCAATCGCGAGCGTGATCTGCCGACTGTGCATGCGCTGTATGTGTTGTCGGATACGGAGTCTGGCGTACCGCTGGCGATTATCGATGGTGAAGTACTGACACTGCGACGTACCGCAGCCGTGTCCGCCTTAGCGTCGCGTTTTCTGTCGCGCACCGACAGCCGCACATTGCTGATGGTCGGTACTGGCCGCCTGGCACCTGAAATGGTGGTCGCGCATTGCGAGGCGCGTGATATTCAGCGGGTGATGGTGTGGGGTCGCAGTGAACGCAATGCTCAGGAAACCATCGAGCGTATCAAGCAGGCCGGATTAGCCGGCCAGGTCAGCATTGACACCGAGTTAGGGCTGGCAGCGGCTTGCGCTAAAGCTGACATCATCTGCTGCGCCACCACCAGCACCGAGCCGCTGCTGCGCGCAGAATGGGTAAAGCCGGGAACCCATATTGATCTGGTCGGTGGATTCCGACCGAACATGCGGGAGGCAGACGACGCCCTGATGAGCACTGCCGCACTGTTTGTCGATACGCTCGAAGGCGCGCTGGCTGAGGCTGGCGATCTGGTGCAACCCATGCAAGCAGGTCTGCTGCAAGCTAGCGATATCCGCGCTGACCTCAGCGCGCTGGCGCGCGCATCGCATCCTGGTCGTCAATCTGGCGAGCAAATCACACTCTTTAAATCCGTCGGCAGCGCTTTGGCTGACCTGGCGGCGGCTGGACTAGTTCAAGAATTATCAATTAAATAATCAAATACCGGTTATTCGCAGTAAATTGCAGCCGGGATTCTTGAAAAACCGACCACCCGTCCTTATACTTAGCACTCGTTGACGGAGAGTGCTAACAACTCCCCGGAAAACTGTTTTCACCTAACCGGTCGCATGCAGGCACGTTGCCCGCAGAAGTGACCAAAATAATCGTAACCCACTGTTTTTAAAAGGAGCTTTCATGAGCCTTCGTCCCCTCCACGACCGCGTGATCGTCGAGCGCCAGGAACAGGAAACAAAAACCGCTTCCGGCATCGTGCTGCCCGAGGCAGCCGCCGAAAAGCCGGACATGGGCAAAGTGATCGCCGTCGGCAACGGCAAGATCCTGGAAGACGGCAAGGTCCGTCCGCTGGACGTCAAAGTCGGCGACACCATCCTGTTTGGCAAGTACTCGGGCCAGACCGTCAAGGTCGACGGCAAAGAAGTCTTGGTCATGCGCGAAGACGACATCATGGCCGTTGTCGCCTGATCAGAAACGTCTTAAGGACGGCGGCATTTGGATCTGATTTGTTCAGTATTCACCTGCCCTTCAACCATGTCCTCATGACGGCTTCGAATGACCGAACCCACTGAATATTTCAAGGAGTAAGTACCATGGCAGCTAAAGACGTAGTGTTTGGCGATCTCGCACGCGCCAAGATGGTCGAGGGCGTCAACATCCTCGCCAATGCAGTCAAAGTCACCCTTGGCCCTAAAGGCCGCAATGTCGTGCTCGAGCGCTCATTCGGCGCACCTACCGTCACCAAGGACGGTGTTTCGGTCGCTAAAGAGATCGAGCTTAAAGACAAGCTGATGAACATGGGCGCACAGATGGTGAAAGAAGTCGCGTCCAAAACCTCTGATAATGCTGGTGACGGCACCACCACCGCGACCGTATTGGCTCAGGCCATCGTGCGCGAGGGCATGAAATACGTTGCCGCCGGCATGAACCCAATGGACCTAAAGCGCGGCATCGACAAAGCAGTCACCGCAACCGTTGAAGAGCTGAAGAAAATCTCCAAGCCCTGCACGACCTCGAAAGAAATCGCGCAAGTTGGTTCGATCTCGGCCAACTCGGATGCATCGATCGGTGAGCGTATCGCTGAGGCGATGGAAAAAGTAGGTAAAGAAGGCGTCATCACCGTTGAAGACGGTAAGTCGCTGAACGATGAGCTGGACATCGTCGAAGGTATGCAGTTCGACCGCGGCTATCTGTCACCTTACTTCATCAATAATCCCGACAAGCAAGTCGCGCTGCTCGATAGCCCGTTCATCCTGCTGTGCGACAAAAAGATCTCGAACATCCGTGATCTGCTGCCGGTACTCGAGCAAGTCGCAAAAGCCGGCCGTCCGCTGCTGATCATCGCTGAAGATATCGAAGGCGAGGCACTGGCAACACTGGTAGTTAATAACATCCGCGGCATCCTGAAGACCTGCGCCGTGAAGGCACCTGGCTTCGGCGATCGTCGTAAGGCAATGCTGGAAGACATCGCGATTCTGACCGGTGGCCAGGTTGTCTCCGAAGAAGTTGGCATGACGCTCGAAAAGATCACGCTTAACGATCTGGGCCAAGCTAAGCGCATCGAAGTAGCAAAAGAGAACACCACCGTCATCGATGGCGCTGGTCAGTCTGCAGCTATCGAGAGCCGCGTTAAGCAGATCCGCGTACAAATCGAAGAAGCTACTTCCGACTACGACCGTGAGAAGCTGCAAGAGCGTGTTGCTAAGCTGGCGGGCGGTGTTGCCGTGATCAAGGTTGGCGCAGCCACCGAAGTCGAGATGAAAGAGAAGAAAGCGCGCGTTGAAGACGCACTGCACGCAACTCGTGCTGCGGTCGAAGAAGGTATCGTCGCGGGTGGCGGTGTTGCCCTGCTGCGTGCACGTGCCAGCGTCAAGGTCAAGGGTGACAACGCTGACCAAGAGGCCGGTATCCGTATCGTGATGCGCGCGATCGAAGAGCCGCTGCGCATGATCGTCAGCAACGCTGGCGAAGAGGCGTCGGTCGTAGTCAATAAAGTGCTCGAGGGCAAGGGTAACTTTGGTTACAACGCTGCCAACGGTACCTACGGCGACATGGTCGAGATGGGCGTTTTGGATCCAGCAAAGGTGACCCGCTCAGCGCTGCAAAATGCAGCATCGATCGCTAGCCTGATGCTGACCACCGACTGCATGGTCTCTGAGTTGACGGAAGACAAGCCGGCAGCTGGCCCAGGCATGGGCGGTATGGGTGGTATGGGCGGCATGGATGGAATGATGTAATTCCTCACCGCTTCGTCTTGAAAGGCCTGCAGCGATGCAGGCCTTTTTTATTGCCCGCCTTTAACTGTCTTGCGCAATGTCTTGGTGGCGAACGTTGTTTTCCGAGGCCACAAAAAACTTGCCGTTCAATTGAACATTTGTTCGATTACTGAAACCTACCGATAGCTGTTAGTCAAATTATGAATAACGAGTTATTCAACGACAAGATGTCGGAGGTGACACTATGTTCAGGCTATCTAGGCGAGTGGGTGGGGTACAAAATCACCGCACTAATCGCCACCACCATGCAACACCAACGGTCACGGGTGAGGATTCGAGCTTAACGACGCTGAAAATGCGGATACGCGCGGCATCTCAAACCGGTACCAAATCAGAGTTACTCGCCCTACGCAGTTCCGCGCTATATCGCGAATGTTATGAGTGGGGCAGACGACAAGCGATCACCGCATCCACCACCATCGGCGGAAGCCAACTCACCAGTGCTCGAAACGCGGCTGCTGTGCACACTATCTGCTATGCACTGGATGCTTATGCTGGATTTATTGAACGGTACGACGCATCACCCATAACAATCACCGAACGCTCCAAAACCAATCCAGCAGAACTTGAGCAAGCCTTCCTAAGCCAGATTCATTCCAATCATCGGCGCAATCTCATCGAACAGTTCCATGCATCATTTCAAGCCAATGATGATGAGAGGCAAGGCGCGCTGCTCTCGGCGTTGAATCCTGAACTACGCGCCAAATTATCGGCGAATGGCATCATTAAGAAATCGGCTAGCTCAGGCATTTCTGAATCGGGACGTACAGTAGGTGGATTTGATGCAAACAAACATGGCATCAACGAAGCCGAGCTACTGGCATTACTGGATTATCTAAGCTCAGCAACCGGCACGTTCAACGTCGTCAATGGCGCCGCAATGGCAAAGGCTTATTACGGCGAGCCAGTATTGCAATCATGCGTCAATGTCTTCAGCACAGCGCTGGCGAGTGGCATCGACAAGCTATGTGAACATCCTTGGTTTGGGCGACGCGATATTGTCGTTTACAAAGGCATACGATTGACCACGCTCGATGAGCCCTTCCGCATGGCGATGCTGAAAGAGGCGCACGAGCGCAACGGACTGGTGAGTTTTCCTAGTGTGCTATCGGCCAGCTGCGAACCGAATAATAGCTATGCGCGTACCAAGTTATCGGAGGGATACAGCATTGAATGCGTGATCACGATGCGGCGCGGTTTTTACGCTGACCCGTTTCATGACACGCAAACCATGGGTGAGCATGAAATTCTAGGGCCGGCCCAGCAGCGCTTCCGTATCGTTGGTAAAGACGCGATCATCATCGGCAACCCTGAATCCGGAAGCGATGTTGAAATCGAGCGCTATAAGTTAAGTCCAGCAGATTGATGCGATGGATCGTGAACGCGATGGCGACCTGAGGTAACGGCCATTGCGTTCACCGATATCAGCAAAAAACTGCGGATGATCAGCGTCGCCAGGACGGCGTACGCTTTTCGATGAAGGCCTGCACACCTTCGAGCGCAGAGTCGTGCATCATGTTGCAAGCCATGGTTTCACCCGCCAGCTGATAAGCAGCTGCAATCCCCATCTCATCCTGCCGATAAAACATCTGCTTGCCCATGGCGATAGCGGTAGCGGGTTTGGCAAGAATCGACGTCGTTAGCCGCGCCACCTCCTGATCCAAGTCTTCAGGTGCAACAACACGATTCACCAGGCCACGCGCTTGTGCCTCGTGGGCGTCAATGAAATCGCCCGTCAGTAGCATCTCCATCGCCTGTTTGCGCAATACATTGCGCGACAAGGGCACCGCTGGCGTCGAGCAAAACAAACCGTAATTCACACCCGAGGCCGCAAAGCGTGCATCGGTCGAGGCGACCGCGAGGTCACAGGTGGCGACTAACTGACAACCAGCTGCAGTTGCGAGCCCATGCACACGCGCAATCACCGGCTGGGGTAGGCGTTGCAGCGACAGCATCAAATGGCTGCACTGTTTGAATAGCATTTGGTAGTAGCCGAGCGATGGCTCTGCACGCATTTGCTTCAGGTCATGGCCAGCACAAAAAGCCTTACCCTGGCCTGCCAGTACGACCACGCGAACACTGCTATCGGCGGCAATGGCATCGATCTCATGCTGGAGCACCGTCATCATCGCTTCGGACAAAGGGTTCAGCCGGTCGCCACGATTCAGCGTAAGCGTCGTTACCCCATGATCATCTTGCCGTAAAAGATAGGGCGGATCTTCATTCATGAGCGGTTGTGCCATGGTCTCTCCTGATTTTTATCACTCAGCTTCTTGTGCTTCCTGTGGCAAGGCATCGCTTGGCGCCACCACATAACTCGCCAGCAGGGCGGCACGACTTTCCGGTGTTTCCAAGCTCACGCGCCCAAGCGCACCGCTACGGTAGTCCAGCAACAAGGTATGCGCGGCTTTCTCCAGATCGAGGTCACCCCCCTTCAAGCGATAGCCACGTGCCCGCGCGATGGTTTCGATCATACCGGGTCCGTCCATGGCATCGACCGGCGAGCCATAACGTTTGGCCAACTGCTGTGGATAGTGCATCAACAGCTGATCTGCCAAAAAGGTAGCGACTTCTTCTTCAATAATGGCGTTGACACCGATCGCATGACTGGCGGCCAGCATCAAGCCATCCGATGGATGGGCGATTTTTGGCCACATCAAGCCCGGCGTATCGATCAGCACGATATTGTTCCCGAGCAGCAATCTTTGCTGGGTCTTGGTCACGGCGGGTTCATCGCCCACTCTCGCCACCCGTTTCTTCAACAACGCATTCATCAGGGTCGACTTACCCACGTTGGGTATGCCCATGATCATCATGCGCAACGGCTTCAATGCCGTTCCGCGATGCGGTGCCAGCTTGAGGCAGAGCGCCGGCAGCTTCGCCACCTCAGCGGGCTTGCGGCAAGATAGCGCGACTGCGCTTACCTTGGGCTGCGCGCTGAAATAGGCCAGCCAGGCCTTGGTCGCAGCGGGGTCAGCGAGATCGCTTTTGTTCAGAATCTTCAGGCACGGCCGCTGACGCTCTCGTCGCAAAGACTCGATCATTGGATTGCTACTCGCCTGCGGCAAGCGAGCGTCCAGTACCTCGATGACCAGGTCGACCTTCTCCATGGATTCCGCCGCCTTCTTGCGGGCGGCGTTCATGTGACCGGGGAACCATTGGATGGACATAAGATGAGCGAATGAGAAACTTGCGACGTATTCTAACTGCGGGCGATGTTTGCCCACCAGAAAATACCCGCTGGCCGTGCGGGGCTGGCAAGTCGAATAAGCAATGGCGACGGGCGCTATTTCGATCATTATGCATGACGCGTTGATGCTCTATACTCTGCGCGCATCTTGCCGTCTGTCTGCCACCGCCACTTCGATGAAAAAACTCCCTGCACTACTGATTCAAGCACTTGCTATTACCGTACTTGCCGCGTCGCCTATTCCTGATGCGCATGCGGCGGCAGCTACCCACCCAAGCAGCAGCAAGAAAAAGCCGATTACAAAGTCACGCAGCGTCAAAGCTAAGCCAGGACAAAAAGCTCGGTCAAAATCAAAAGCAGCAACTCCGGCACCAGAGTTTGCTAATTTCACACAGTGGCAAGCAGTTGACGGATTCATCGACGAGATGAGCCTTGACCACGGTTTCGAGCGCGAAGCTCTGATTAGCTTATTTCGGCAGATTCACTATCTCGATAGCGTAGTGAAGTTGATCAACCCTCCCCCTGTCGGTACCGTCAAGAACTGGACCGCGTATCGGGCACGCTTCATCGAGCAGCGTCGGCTGACTGCCGGTACAAAATTTTGGAATCGCTACGCGACCGAGCTGGACCGTGCGCAGCAAGAGTTCGGAGTGCCGGCAGAGATTATCGTCGGCGTGCTGGGTGTCGAGACCATGTACGGGCAAGCCACAGGTAAATACCGCGTTCTGGATGCACTGACAACACTTGCCTTCGCCTATCCCGAAACTGCCAACCGCCAGCCGCGCATGGCTTACTTTAGAAATGAGCTGAAACAAGCGCTCCTGTTTGCAAGAGAAAGCAATATCGATCCGCTATCGCTGAATGGCTCTTTTGCAGGAGCAATCGGCTGGCCACAATTTATGCCAGGCAGCATCCGGCGCTACGCCGTCGATTTCGATGGAGACGGAAAAATCGATCTGCGCAATTCCGCAGTGGACGCGATCGGCAGCATTGCTAGTTTCCTG
>Ga0315900_10011067_pt1 | contig 11207 bp, 3 predicted proteins | sample LakEriMetagenome_FD_203521 | JGI IMG/M metagenome (GOLD analysis project Ga0315900, IMG submission 203521) | Freshwater fungal communities from buoy surface, Lake Erie, Ohio, United States - Buoy 12 MA114 | ecosystem: Environmental > Aquatic > Freshwater > Lake > Lake biofilm | place: USA: Lake...
GAAGTTCCTCGGTGCTCATGTCCGAGAACGCGTTGTTGGTGAGCACACGCTTGAAGCCCTCGCTGAACAGGCTGTCGCCGAGCCGGGTGCGGAGCGCATGGATCACCACAGCCCCCTTCCGGTAGGAATGTTCGCCGTAGGTGACGGACTGTGGAACATCGGACAGGGCGTACCACCCTCCATCGAGCAGGTGGGCCTTCGAGACCATGGTGTGGTGAAGGTCACGCATGTCGCGCAGGTAGCGCGCGCGGCCGTATAGGTCCTCGAGGAACAGGTAGCTCAGGTATTCAGCGAAGCCCTCGTTGATGTACATCTCCTCCGCACGGCGGCAGGTGATGAGGTCGCCGAACCAATGGTGCGCCAGCTCGTGGGCCATGATGTTCTCGTAGGCCAGCGTGCCATCCACGATGCTTACGGGGTAGGCGATGTTGGTGGGATGCTCCATGGCGCCCTGGGTGGTGAGGCAGTAGCCCACGCGGTCCCAGACGAACGGCCCGAACCAGTCCTCGAAGGTGGCGAAGGCCTCGGGCAGGTGCAGGAAGGAGTTCTTCAGATCGGTGGTGTCGGCCGGCTTGGCCACCAGGGTCACCGGCACCGGCTGGCCCGAGATACTGGGCAGCGTGTCGTGCACGGCAACGTAGTCGGTGCTGGCCACAGAGGCCAGGTAGGAGGGGATGGGGTCGTCCATGCGCCAGTGTGTGCGGCGCAGCCCGGCCCCGAGGTCAACAGCCTCCACGAGCCGGCCGTTGGCGAACAATGTCCGGTTGGCACTGGTCGTCACGATGAATTCGAAGGAGCAGCGTTCCACGAAGTTGTCGAAGCAGGGGAACCACGCACGCCCGTAGGAGTGGGGCACGGCGTCAAAGGCTACGCCCAGATCGTACTGGTAGCTGCTCAGGGTGTAGAAGCCGCCCCAGCCGCTGGCGTCCACGGCCGGATCTCCGCCGTAATACACCGTGAGCTCAAATGTGTCCGTTGTGTTCAACGGCGGATCCACGGCAATGGCGAGGTATTCACCGGCATGCGTGAACGGCAATATGGCATCCGCGGTGGTCACCGAGTCCACTGTGAGCGCGAGCAGGTCGAACGGCACCTGGGTGATGTTGTTGACCCGCGGGACGAGGCGGATCGTTGCGGCACCGCGGATCAGCCCGTTGGAGACATTCGTGAGATCCAGGTCGATGCGTGTATGCAGTACATCGATGCTGTCGCTGCGGGTGATGCTGCCGATCGCCCCCGGCTGGGCCAACAAGCTGGTGATCCCGAACGGGATGGCCAATGCGCCGAGCAGGCCGCGTAAGGTCGTGGTCATCATGCGGGTCCGAAGTTAAACGCGCGCGATGGGCGGGGGCTGCAGCCGAAAGAGCATGCTGGGATCCCTACCTTTGGGACATGTCCTTGGTTTCCTATGGCACTTCAAGATGAAGCCCAGCACCGAACTCTTCGACCTGATCCGCTCGCTCACGAAATCGGAGAAGCGTTTCTTCAAGCTGCATAGCGCGCTGCAGAGCGGGCCGAAGAACTACCTCCGGATCTTCGAGGCCATCGACCGGCAGCGTACCTATGATGAGGACGCGCTCAAGAAGCAATTCGCCCGGGAGACATTCATCCGGCATTTCCCGTCGGAGAAGAACCACCTGTACAAATTGATCATGAAGGCGCTGCGCGCCTACCATGCGGAGGCCAATGTGAGCGGCGTACTGAAGACGGAGATCAAGAACATCGAGATCCTTTACGAGAAGGCCCTCTACGAGGAGGCGAACAAGACGCTGCACCGGGCCAAGCGCCTTGCGCGGGAGAACGAGCGCTTCTACTACTGGTTCGAACTGTTGAATTGGGAGAAGCAGCTGTTGGAGGAGGCCTATGAGAGCGGCGAGTTCACCAAGGACCTCGATGTCCTGATCGAAGAGGAACGGGACGTGATCGAGAAGCTCCGCAACCTGGCGGCCTATCACATCCTGTACTCGAAGATCAACTACGTTTTCCGCAGCGGCGGCTATGTGCGCACGGACGAGGAGAAGGCCATGGTGGAGGAGATCAGCGAGCATCCGTTGATCAAGGGCCGCAACACCGCGCTCAGCAGGCGGGCGGCCACCATCTGCTTCTACACCCAGGGCTTCTGCAATTGGGCCAAGCGTGACTGGCGTATGAGCCTGGAGAAGTTCCAGCGCGTGAAGCAGATCCTCGACGAACACCCGCAGTTGCGCGCCGATCTCCCGAAGCGTTACGTGCGCACCTTGCAATACATCGTCCTGTGCCAGATCGACCTGGGTGAGTTCAAGGAGGCCCGTGAGACCATCCGCCTCATGCGGCAGGTGCACGCGGAACCGGGCTTCGGCGGGATCGACATCACGGTGCAGGTGTTCCATGCCAGTTATCTGGCCGAGCTGAGGCTGTTGGGCCGCATGGGAGCGTTCGAACGCGCCCTCGCCCTGGTGGAGCCCGTGATGGACGGCATGGAGGAGTTCGCTGGCCGCCTGCACAAGGAGCACCTGCTGGAGTTCCATCAGGAACTGGCCGCTGTGCACTTCGGCGCGGGCCAGGTGAACAAGGCGCTGTTCTGGTTGAACAAGGTGCTCAACGATACGGAGCCCACGCTGCGCCAGGACATCTTCACCTACGCCAGGTTGTTCAACCTGGTGGTGCATTACGAGCTCGGGAACTATGATCTGTTGGAGTACATCGTGCGCAGCACCCAGCGGTTCCTCAGCAAACGGCAGCGCGCGTATGCGGTGGAGACCCTGCTGATCGACGGTATCAAGCGCATGGCCCGGGCCCAGCAGGATGGCGCCCGCCTGCAACAGATCAAGTCGTTGCGGGATGGCCTGGCCCGGCTCATGGCCGATCCTAATGAGAACGTGGTGATCAAGTACTTCGACTTCATGTCCTGGCTGACGGCCAAGGTGGAGGGTCGGACCTTTGCACAGGTCGTCGCCGCCGCGGCAGGCAACCGCAAATGACGGAGGGGCCGCTGAGCAGCCCCCTCGCCAGGTCACCGGTTCCCTGCTCTAGCTGGTCCGGTTCGTCGTTCGCGCTCATTCACTGTCCTGGGCGTACCGGATGCCGGTGACCCGGAACTCCACACGCCTGTTGGCCTGGTGCTCCTCCTCGCCACAGGTCACACCATCCCTGCACCGGTTCAGAAGGGTGGTCTCTCCATAGCCGTGGGCCGCGATGCGCCCGGGGTTCACGCCCTTTTGGATCAGGTAGTTCACGGTACTGTTCGCGCGTGCATCGCTCAGCACGAGGTTGTAATTGTCGCTGCCCCGGCTGTCCGTATGCGCATCAAGCTCATAGCTGAGGTCCGGGTTCGCCACCATCAGCGCGGCGAGCTTGTCAAGCTCCTGTGCCGCATCAGGCCTGATGTCCCACTGGTCATAATCGAACAGGATGTTGTCGATCGCTATCGGTACATCCAGGGCTATCGGGGTCATGCGGAGGTCCATGGTCAGGTCCTCGGACCTCAGCAGTCCGCGCGTGCTCAAGGACCGTGTGAGGTTCATATAGCCCTTCCTGCTCACGCGCAGGCTGAGGTCGGAATCCGGTCTCAGTGGCAGCCGGAATCGGCCATCCGGGCCCGTCAGCACGGTCGTGTCAGCGGCGGAGCCCGATCCCACGAGCGATATCTCCACGTTCTCGAGGAAGCGCCCGAGCTCATCCATCGCCAGGCCCTCCAGCACGAATGCCGGTGCCGGGCTCGAGAACACGTACACCCGGTCGGCCCCGTCGCGGTCGCTGCTCAGGTATCCGCTTATCGCCGACTGCGGGTCAAGGCGTGCAGCCCCGTCGAGAACGAGCGAGAAGTCATCATGCACGGTGTTCACCGGATAGTTCAGGTTACGCGGCTCGGACCACCGGCCGTCCGTCTCGTGGGTCTCGAAGATGTCGAGGCCCCCAAGGTTGAAATGTGCATCACTGCTGAAGTGCAGGGCATCCCCATTGACGACCGGGAATACCTCATTGCCCGGGGTGTTCACCGTGGTGCCAAGGTTCTCCGGGGCATTCCAGCCCTCACCATTGCGACGGCACCGCCAAATGTCCATTCCGCCCTGACCACCCGGCATATCGCTCGTGAAGTAGAGCGTGTTGCCGTCGCTGCTCAAGGCCGGATGGGCGCAGGTGTGGCCGGTGCCGTTGTAGGCGAAAGAGCGGATGTCCGTCCAGGCCGACCGGGTGCTGTCGTAAGTGGCACGGAACAGCTTGAGGTGGCTCGTATTGTGCGCATCCTTGTTCAGCTTCCGGCGATGATGGTCGCTCCGGGTGAAGTACATGTGGCGGCCATCCGGCGACAGCACCGCAGTGCCATCATGGTAGGGGCCGTTCACGTCACCGGGCACCGGTACGGCCGCCTGCCAGTTCACGATGGTTTTCTTCTCGCTGTGGAACAGGTCCACGAAGGACCGGCCGTTCCACGGGTCGGCCGGGCCAGCGCCCTGTTCCGTTTCACCGGTGATCAGCAACCCATTGCGGAAGGGGACCGCGCTGAAGGCACTTCGCAGGCCTGGTATGTTCAGCCGGTTGATGATGAAGGCATTGCTGTCAGCGAGGAGTTCCCGGTACGCCATGCAGGACCTGTACAGTTCCTGGGCGGCCCTGTTCCCGGGCTCCGTGGTCAATACGCGCTGGAATACGGCACCTGCGTCGGATGGCCGGTCGAGGCCCATCAGCACCTGTCCATAACGGAAGGCATCGGTCCCGGCAAGCGGCTTGATCGCCTCGGCCTGCTGGTAACGCCGCGCGGACTCCGCCAGTTTATTCCGCCTGCGGAAGGCGTCCGCGCTCCGCAGCATCGCGTCACGCCCGAGCTTCTCGTCCGGTATCCGTTCATACAGACGCTGGGCCCGGTCGTAGGCCATGAGGTCGTAGTGCTGGTCGGCAAGGTGCATGCGATGACCGTTGCATGCGGTCAGCATGAGCACGGCGAGCACTGCCGGCAATGGGGTGTGCGTTGTACGCATGGGTTCAGAAATAGCGGGGTGACTTGATGCGGATGGGGTCCTTGCCAAGCTCGATGCCGAGCATGATCTCATGGGATCCGGCACCATAGCGACGCATGGCGCTGGTCGTCATGTCATACGCATAGCCGACACGGAACATCGGATTCACTTGGTATTCCACCATGCCGGTGACGGAGGCGCCCGTGCGATAGCCGGCTCCCAGCCAGAACCGTCCGCGGAACAGGGCGTTCAGGTTGATGTCCACCTCCGGCGGTGCCGCTGCCTGGTACTTGATCAAGGTCGATGGTTTCAGGTCAATGTCCTCATTGATGCTGAACACATGCCCGGCGAGGAGGTAGAAATGGCGCTCGAAGAACCGCTCCGGACCGCCGTCGCTGATGCGGGCCATGGCGGCATCACCGGCGAGCATCGTGGGCAGGCTCAAGCCGGCAAAGCTGCGGTCGTTGTGCCAGTAAAGCCCGAAGCCGAAGCGGCCAACCATCACATTGCGGATGTCCTGCTGGTAGAGCGGGTCGTTCTGGTCCCAGTACACGAGCTCGGACACCCTTGCCGAATACAGGGAAAGCCCTGCCTTGACGCCGAAGGCCAGCATGCCACTGTTCCCCGTGCGGATGCGGTAGGCGTATTGGCCTGCCATCTCGAGGTCACGGCTGACGCCGATCTGGTCGTGCACCAGGGTGAATCCCACGCCCATCCGCTTGTTCCACAGCGGCCCGTCAAGCGCCAACAGGCTGGTGGTGGGAGCACCGGCCATGCCGGTCCACTGGTCGCGATGCAGCAGCGTGCCGCTGGCGTAGGCATGGCTGCCCGCATAGGCCGGGTTCAGGAAAAGCCCGTTGAACATGTACTGGCTGACCATGGGCTCCTGCTGGGCATGCGCCATGGCGGAGGCCATCAGGATGGCCGGAACGGAAAGTGATCTCAGGAGGCGCATCGGTTGTCGGTTGTTAAGGAGTTCAGCGGCGCAGGTCCACATAGCCTTGCAGGTTTTCAGCATTGCTGCCAGGGCGCAGGATCACGAAGTAGGTGCCATTGGGCAGGGCTTCGCCCTCCATGTTCTCTCCGCGCCAGTCGTTGCGGTAGTTCAAACGGTCGAAGACCACGTTGCCCCAGCGGTTGAACACGATCAACCGCACATCGGTCAGGCCATCGATGCCGCGTACGACGAAGGCCTCGTTCTGTCCGTCGCCGTTCGGCGTGAAGCCGGTGGGCATCTCAATGGCCGTCGGGCCGCTCAGCTCGAACTGCAGTTCGATGCTGCATCCGTTCGCATCGGTGATGGTCACGGCCATGGTGCCCGCTGCGAGCCCGGTGACCACGTCGGTGGTGGCCCCGTTGCTCCACGCGTATGCGTAGGGAGGGGTGCCGCCGGTCACCTGGAGCGCGATCTGGCCATCGGTTGCGCCGATGGCGCTCACCTCATGGTCATCGCCATGGTCGGATACCGTGCCCTGCGCGGCCAGCGCCTCCGGCTCATCGATCACATGGATGCCGCTCCAGGTGCAGCCGTTCACGTCCGTCACCGTTACCTGGTAGGCGCCGGCCATCAGGTCCGTGAGGTCCTCGGTCTGCGACTGGCCTGTCCACGCGAACGTGTAGGGTGCCATCCCGCCTTGCACGCTCAGGTCGATCGAGCCGTTGTTGCCACCATGGCAGGTGACATCGGTGGTGGTGGCACTGATGGCAAGCGCTTGTGAGCCGGTCACCTCCGCTGTGGTGGAAGTGGTGCATCCGTTGGCATCGGTCACGGTGAGCGTGTAGGTGCCGGCCACCAGACCAGCTTGGTCCTCTTGCGAAGAGCCGTTGCTCCAGGCATAGGTGTACGGTTGGCTTCCCCCGTTCACCGTGGCGTCGATGGCGCCGTTCGCGCCGCACGCCATCGGGCTCGCAATGGCCGATGCCGACACGGCCGCAGGCTCCGTCAGGTTGATGCAATCGTTGACCTGGCATCCATTGCCATCGGTGATGGTGATGCAATAGGTGCCCGGCTGCAGGCCGGTGATGGCCGCAGTGGTGGCGGCGAAGCCGTTCGGGCCCGTCCAGCTCGCGGTCATGTCACCCGCACCGCCATTGATCGACGTGGTGATGGATCCATCGCTCATCCCGAAGCAGCTGATGTTGGTGCCGCCTGCGAACGTGGCCGCGTCAAGCGTGGTGGCGATCGGTTCCGGTGCGGTGAGCAGCACGCTGCCGTTCACGGGGCAGCCGTTCACGTCAGAGCCGCTCATCACATAGGTGCCGGGCTCCAGTCCGGTCAGTACGTCGCCGCTCGCTGTGAAGCCGCCGGGACCGGTCCAATCGATGCTGCTGATCGCGCCACCACCGAGGATGGTAACATTGATGGTCCCGTCCGTTCCATTGGCGCAGCTGACGTTCCAGCCATTGTACTGGCTCAGGCTGAACTGGGCCTCCAGGGGGGCATCCGGCCCGCTGAGCGCGATGGTGGCCACCTGCGTGCATTGGTTGGCATCCGTCACCGCCAGGGTGTAAGTGCCTGCCGCCAGTCCGCCGATGTCCTCGGTGGTGAATGTGTTGCCGTCCGGGCCCTCCCAGGCGAACGTGTACGGCGCGGTTCCCCCGCCGATCGTGGCATCGATGCTGCCGTCGGTACCGCCGAAGCAACTGATGTTGACGCCGCCTGCGAACGTGGCCGCGTCAAGCGCGGGAACGATCGGGTCCGGTCCGGTGAGCAGCACGCTGCCGTTCACAGGGCAGCCGTTCACGTCGGAGCCGCTCATCACGTAGGTGCCTGGTTCCAGTCCGGACAGCGCATCGCCGCTAGCCGTGAAGCCGCCGGGACCGGTCCAATCGATGTTGCTGATCGCGCCACCACCGAGGATGGTAACATTGATGGTCCCGTCCGTTCCATTGGCGCAGCTGACGTTCCAGCCATTGTACTGGCTCAGGCTGAACTGGGCCTCCAGGGGGGCATCCGGCCCGCTGAGCGCGATGGTGGCCACCTGCGTGCATTGGTTGGCATCCGTCACGACCAGGGTGTAGGTACCCTCGGCCAGTCCGTTGATGTCCTCGGTGATGAAGGCGCTGCCGTCCGGGCCTTGCCAGGCGAACGTGTACGGCGTGGTTCCCCCGCCGATCGTGGCATCGATGCTGCCATCGGCACCGCCGAAGCAGCTGATGTTGGTGCCACCGGGCTGGAGCGTTGCGGTGAGGTCCAATTCCAAGGGGGACGCTGGTCCGTTGATCGTGATGGACGTATCGCGCGCACAGCCATTGGCATCCACCACGGACAGCACGTAGGTGCCGGCGGCAAGTCCGGTCAGTTCGGTGTCCGTGCTCGAAAAGCCATCCGGGCCGTTCCATGTTGCACCGAGCGGAGCAGTGCCCCCGGTGATGCCCATGGTCACTGCGCCGGTGCTCACACCTGCACAGGTGTTGTGCTCCAGACCAAGTACGCTGAATGCGATGGCGGTCGGTTGTTCGATCGTTGCGGAGGTCGTTGCCGTGCAGCCGGCCATGTCGGTGATGGTCACCACGTAGGTCCCTGCACCCAGGGAGGTCACATCCTGGCTGTTCGCGGCGAAGCCATCGGGACCCGTCCAGGAGAAGGATAGCGCCCCGGCTCCTCCGGATACCTGCAGGCTGATGCTGCCATCCACGACACCTGCGCACAGGTTGCCGCCCACCTCGGTGCTGGCGGTCATCGGATCAGGCGCCTGCAACAGCACGCTGTCACGGACGGTGCATCCGTTGGCATCCGTTACCGTGATCACGTACATGCCGGCACCGAGCGCATCGATGTCCTCCATCGGAGCCGAATAGCCGTTCGGTCCGGTCCATGCATATTGCAGCGGCATCACACCGCCACCCACGCTCAGCGTGATCGCACCGTCGTTGCCGGCACAGCCCACCGCATAACCGGTGCCATTGTCGACGGCGACGGCCTCCGCGAACAATGCGTCCGGTTCCGTCAATTCGATCGAGGCCGCGTTCGCGCAGCCATTGGTGTCGGTGACCTGGAGGGTGTACGTTCCGGCTGTCGCGCCGGTCAGCGTGGTCGACGTGCTGGTGAGGCCGTCAGGGCCCGTCCACAGGTATGCGAACCCGGGCGTGCCGCCGGTCACATCGGCGGTGATGGTGCCGGATGCATCACCGTGGCAGGGAACGGCATGGCCGGCGCCATAGGCGGACGCCTGCAGCCCGATCGACAGGGCCCCCGGTGCGGTGAGCGTGATCGTTGCCGTGGTCGAACAACCGTTGGCATCGGTGATCGCGGCGGTGTACGTACCGGCCGCCAGGCCGCTGATGTCAACAGTGCTGGAAGTGAGACCATCCGGGCCGGACCAAGCCACGTCATAGGGCGTAGTGCCGCCCTGGATGTCGAGGTCGATGCTGCCATCGTTCGCATCCGCACAGCTGGTGTTGTGCACACCCGCCAGCGATGGAGACGTTGCGGATGCGTTGAGCGGTGCTGGCTCCACGAGCGTGATGCTTGCAGAGGCGGTGCAGCCGATGGCATCCGTCATGAGCAGGATATGTTCACCCGCACCGAGACCGGCGATGTCCTCGGTGTTGGCGATGGGGCCGTTCGGTCCGATCCACGCGAGCGTGTAAGGCGCGTCCCCGCCTTGGATGGTCGCATCGATGCTGCCATCGGTGGATCCATGGCAACTGGTGTTCGTGCCGCCGGCGTAGGTGCCCATCTCCAGTTCGGCATACAGCTCAGTTGGCTCCTGGAGCACATAGGTCGCCAGTGCGCTGCATCCGTTCTGGTCGGTGACGATGAGGTCGTACGTACCCGCCAGCAGCCCGCTGATGTTGGCGGTCGCCGCAGTGAAGCCGCCCGGGCCGTTCCATTGGAAGGTGAGCTCTGGCACCCCGCCGGTGACCACGGTGGTGATGCTGCCGTCGGCCTTGCCAGCGCAGCTCACATTGTAGCCCCCCGCGTAGGTGCTCAGTGTCGCATCGATGCTGAACAGGCCGGGTTCCGTGGCGTCGAAAGATGCCTGGCTTGTGCAGCCGTTCGCATCGGTGATGGTCACGGTGTATACACCCGCAGACAACGCGCTGATGTCCTCGTTCGCACTGGTGTACCCGTTCGGTCCGCTCCAGGCCTGTGCATACGGCTGGGTGCCGCCCGTGATCGACAGGTCGATCGCGCCGGTGTTCGATCCCTGGCAGGTGGCGCTGGTGATATCCGCCGTGGCTTGCAGCGGGGCCGGTTCCGAAAGGGTGAATGCGCCAGTGGCGATGCAGCCGTTGGCATCGGTGACCGTCACACTGTAGCTCCCGGCGGGAAGGTCGGTGAGGTCCTCGGTGGTGGCACCGTTGTTCCATGCGAACGTGGCCGGTGCGGTGCCGCCCGTTAAGCTCACGTTGATCGATCCGGAGGCCGCACCCGCGCAAAGCAGGTCCTGCTGCACCCCCGAGGCTTCCAGCAGCGCCGGTTGGTCGAGCTCGAACGTGGCGGTCGCGATGCAGCCATTGGCATCGGTCACGGTCACGCTGTAGCTGCCCGCGGGAAGATCGGTGAGGTCCTCGGTGTTGGCGCCGTTGTTCCAGGCGAACGTGGCCGGCGCGGTGCCGCCCGTTACGCTGATGTCTATCGAACCGGTGGTGCCGCTGTTGCAGAGCACGTCCTGTGCGTCGCCCGTGGCTTCCAGCGGCGACGGTTCGGTGACAATGGCCGTGGCCGTTGCGGTGGAACCAAGGGCATCCGTCACCGTGACGATGTATGTGCCTGCTGGCACACCACTGATGTCCTCCGTGTTCTCCCCATTGCTCCAGGTGAACGTGTAGGGTGCAAGGCCGCCGGTGACCGTGGCATCAACGGCACCGTTGTTCTTGCCGGCGCATCCGGCATCGTTGGCGACGGCGCTGAGCTCCAGCGGAGCAAGTGTCGCACATGCACCATTGACGGGCTGGAATCCGATGGCCGGATCGGTATCCGTGCCAACGGTCAACCACGGGTCGTGGTCGATGTTGCCGATGAGCTTCGTTGCGATCGTATCGGCGATCACCGACCCATACCAGTTGCAATTGGCGTTGATCAGGCTTCCGCCGCTGCACCATATCGCCTTCCTGTTCCCGGTGAAGCTGTTGTGCTCCACCGTCTGTTCGTTCGCAGTGCTCGAGGCGAACAGCACGCCGTTGTGCACATTGTGGATGTTGTTGTTCTGGATGAGCAGGCCAGGCCCGGCGTTCGCGGACGAGGTGATGCCCCTGAACGTCGCGTTGGTCTCGGTGGGGTGGGTGAAGTTGATGATGTCGTTGTTCTCGATCACCAGGCCC
>Ga0315900_10011068_pt1 | contig 11207 bp, 7 predicted proteins | sample LakEriMetagenome_FD_203521 | JGI IMG/M metagenome (GOLD analysis project Ga0315900, IMG submission 203521) | Freshwater fungal communities from buoy surface, Lake Erie, Ohio, United States - Buoy 12 MA114 | ecosystem: Environmental > Aquatic > Freshwater > Lake > Lake biofilm | place: USA: Lake...
CTGCGCCGATTTCCGTCGGCTTGCGAAGATCCAGCACGGTTCCTTCGACTGATTTGATTTCGCCTGTTGGGATCAGTGTGTCATCAGCGGGAGTGTAGTTGTCAGCGAGGATCCTCAACCGATGCTTCAAAATCGTCGGACTTCCCGCACCTGCCAAATTGAAGTACGAATGGTTGGTAAGATTGACCGGTGTCGCTTTATCTGTAGTCGCTGTGTAGTTGAGTCTCAAGCTTGAGACGTCGTTAGGCAGCAAATAGGTGACTTTGATATCCAGTTTTCCAGGATAGCCTTCTTCTCCGTCAGGACTCGTGTAAGAAAACTCAACACCTTGACCTTGTCGGTTCGTGAATGGACGTGCTGTCCATACGACTTTATCGAGACTCTTTTCAACACCTCCATGAAGATGATTTGGTTCGTTGTTGATAGCGAGTTTGTACTCTTTGCCATCCAACGAAAACTTTCCTTTGGCGATTCGATTGCAAACACGTCCCGTTGTACATCCAAAGTACTGATTGTCCGCGGATTCGTAACCCGCAACGCTATCCCAACCGAGAACCACGTCCGCCATTTTGCCATTTTTGTCGGGCACTTGGAGTTCGACGAGGGTCGCCCCATAGGTCATCACCTTTGCGGTTAGCTTTCCATTGCTGAGCGTATACGTTTCGATTGCTGTCCCTGACTTCGTTTTTCCGAACGGAACGGCTTTCGGGGTAGCCTCTTGGCTATTCGCGAGGGATGCCATCGTAGTCATGGCGAGTGTGGATGCGATGAGCAGAAATTTTTTCACGTGTTGAGTCCTCTTGGGATCTTAGGGAGAGTATTGGTTATCGTTCGGATCGCAAGCCTCTAGCCTGTGATTTGAATTGTTTACCTGTGCGAAACCATGTGGGGTAGAGCGAGATTATAGTCGCTCTATTCGAAGGGAGCGGGCAAGTGTTCAACAACATGATCTGTCGCTTATCACTACTTCATCAAAGCGGCCAGTTTCTCGCTGATCGCATCTGCCCATATTTGGTAACCTGCCGGAGAAAGGTGCAAGAAATCAGGCATGATCTCTTTCGAGAGACTGCCGTCGGGCTGCAAGAATTTTTCTCCGATATCGAGAAAGTGGATATGCTTTCCATCGTCTAGCTTGGCAATGGTTGCATTCACTTCCTTCAGCTTATCACGTTGTGTGTTGGGACTGGGTTTTTCGCCGCGAGGGAAAACAGCGAGCAGCAGCAACTTGGCTTGCGGTTGTTTCGAACGAATCGTCTCCACAATGGCTGTGATGCCTTTCGAGATTCCTTCTGCGGAATCCGCTGCTGAATTGTTCGTACCAATCATGAGGACGATAGCTTTCGGCTTGATGACATCCAGCTCGCCATTTTTGATTCGCCAAAGGACATGTTGCGTTCTGTCACCCCCAATTCCAAAATTCGCGGGCTTGTAAGTTCCAAAGGCTTTATCCCAAATCGGTTGTTGACGCCCCCAACCTGCAGTTATCGAATCACCGAGAAAGACCAACTCCGCCGTTCCCTCTTGTGCAATCTTGACAAACTTGTCATGCGATGAGGCAAAGCCAGGATTTACCTTTCCATCCGCACCGAACTTTTCAGCCGCGACGTCTGGAGCTTGTGGGGCAACGACTGGCTTCTCTTGCGCGTGGAGAAAACCTGTAAAGCACAGAACCAAAAGCGCAAAGAGACTTTTCATTTTCATGGGTAGGTTATCCTCGGTGAGACACAACGAAGGGGAGAGGCATGAGCGAAACTAGAGTCGCATATTATAGTGATAAATAGTGATAAAACTGGACTACAAACGGTTTTCTTGTCGCGGCGTGTTGGTTTTGGACTGCATTGATCGGGCAGTTCCTTGCAAAAAGGGGGGCATTCGAGCAAGATAGAGGTCCCTCTCGAGCTTATTCATCTTCGATCCCTGCGAGACCCACCCATGCTTTGGCTTCCACGTTTGGTTCGACCCTTTTGTGTTTTCGTAGCACTCCTCGCAGGAACGGAACGGCTGATCTCTCAGGCAAACGCCGACGAGGCTTCCAAACAAATTGCAGTTCAGATGGCTGGAACGCCGTCGCTTTCACCCGACGGCAAAGTGATTGCGTTCCGATGGGCCAATGATATTTGGACCGTCGATATCCTGGGTGGAGAAGCGAAGCGATTGACGTTCCACCCGGACTCAGACTCGCAACCTCGATTCTCCCCCGATGGCTCGAAGATCGCCTTCGTTAGCAATCGAACGGGTTCGGACCAAATCTATGTCATGCCCGCACAAGGCGGCATTCCGGAACAAAAGACATTTCACACCGAAGGCTACACCATCGCAGATTGGTTTCCTGACGGTAATAGTATCTTGGCGATCGGACAACGCGATCACTTCTGGCGCGGTTCGCAACGCATGATGCAGATCGACCTCACAAAGCGAACTGCAGAGAAAGTGCTGTTGGACGATGCGGCCACGAATCCATCTCTTTCTCACGATGGCAAAAAAATTCTCTTCAATCGCGAAGGAGAGCGTTGGTGGCGTAAAGGATATTTCGGTGAACGCTCTGCGCAGATTTGGATGCTCGATATCGAGTCCGGCGCGACGACTGAGTTGATCCATGACCCTTACGAATGCATGTGGCCCCTGTGGCTGCCGAGCGGTAAAGGTTTCTACTTCACGAAAGGGGACGATAAAGGATTTGATCTTTGGCGTTACCGCTTTCCGAAAGAGGAGGGAGAAGAGCCGAAGCAAAAGATGCTTGCTGGATTCGACGATGACTCGATCGTTCGACCGACTCTTTCGCGAGACGGTTCCACCATCGTCTTTCGGCATTTGTTCGACCTCTATTCCTTGATGCCCGGTGCCGAAGATCCGCCGCGCCGCATTCCAATCACTGTCGTTGCGGATACCGAACTCGGGGATGATGTATTGCGATCAACGACTTCCCGTGCCGATAGTGTCGCGTTCTCGGAGGATGGTCTCGACATCGCCTTCACAGCAGGTGGTGATATCTATCTGATGGATACGGAACTTCGCGAACCCATTCGAGCAACGAAAACCGACGGCACGGAATCGAATTTGATCTTCGCGCAGGACGGGAAGTCTCTTTGGTTTACTCGGTCGATCGAGGGACAAGTGGACGTATGGAAAATCGAACCGAAGAATCGCGATTCATTCTGGTGGCAACAGAAAGATTTTGTTGAAACCCAAATGACAAACAATGCTGATGCTGAAAGTGATCTGCGATTCACTCCAGACGGGAAGAAGCTATTGTTCCAAAGAGGACGCGGCGATTTGGCGGTGATGGATCTTGAGTCGAAGGAAACTACGATTCTAGTCGATAGTTTCTCGGGATTGGATTTTTCGATATCTCCCGATAGCCGCTGGATTGCCTATGCCTCGCAAGATGATGACTTCAATAGCGAAATTTGGTTGATGCCATTGGACAAATCGCAACCACCTACGAACGTATCTCGACACCCTGACAACGACAGCAACCCCGTCTTTTCGCCCGATGGCAAGATCTTAGCGTTCACAGGTCGACGTGTTGCCGAAGAAAATGACATCTATTATGTCTATCTCCAAGAAGAGTACGACGAAAAGACCGCGCGCGATCGCAAACTGGAAAAAGCAATCGAAGCGATGAAGAAACGGAAGTCTTCGGACAAACCCGCTTCGGCAGAGAAGAAAGACAAACCAGATTCAAGCGAGGACGGAGCAAAAAAATCATCCGACGAAAAATCCGCTTCCGATAAATCTGCAGACAAAACAGCAGAAGAAAAGAAGGAGACTGCAGCCGAATCCAAGTCCGCCTTCAAGATCGATCTCGGCAATATCCACGAACGAGTACGCCGCATCAGTATCCCCGACACTTCCGAGGGCAATCTGCTTTTCTCACCCGACAGTAAGAAGCTCGCTTTCTCGGCATCGGTAGAAGGCAAATCCGGTTGGTACAGTGTTGAGTTTCCGGACAAACTTCAGCCAAAACTGATGAGCGCCACCGTCCTTAGCAACTCGCGTTGGACGAAAGCGGCCAATGGTATTCTCGGGTTGCGAAGCGGAACACCGACCAAGCTCGATGGTGGTGAGAAACAAGTTGACTATGGTTTTAGCATCCGACTAGAACGCTCTCGTTCCGGTCGATTGAAAGAGGGTTTCAATACCGCTTGGCAATTGATGGGAGAAATATGGTACGACCAAGCTATGGGAGGCAAGAACTGGGATGCGATTCGCCGAAAGTATTCTGAAGCTGCGAGCAAAACCTACGACGAACGTGGTCTTGCCGAGGTTGTGGAGTTGATGCTGGGTGAGTTGAATGGTTCGCACCTGGGATTCACTCCGGGACAAAATGAGCCCGATGCAGATCCTGCCCCAAGTGGTCGATCCTTTCAAAGAACGGTGCATCTAGGTGTTCGGTTCGATGAGAAGCATTTGGGACCGGGGCTTAAAGTTCGCGATGTTTTGCCAACGGGACCAGCGGATCTTGAAGTCAGTAAACTACATGTCGATGATATTATTTTGTCAATCGACGGTCAGAAAGTTGATCCACAACGTGATTTGACAGAAGTGCTCAACGGACCTGTCGATCGAGATATTGTCCTTTCCGTACAGCGAAAAGTCGCTAACGAGAATAAAGAACTCACCGTCACGATGCGCCCGATCACCTACGCACGCGCCCAAGCGTTACTGTACGATCACTGGCTAGAGTTCAATCGCAAGCTTGTGGAAAAGCAATCGGAAGGGAAGCTCGGTTATCTTCACATACGAGCCATGGACAACAGTAGTTTCCTGGAGTTTGAACGCCAGCTTTACAATGTTGGCTATGGACGCAGTGGGTTGATCATCGACGTCCGCGACAATGGTGGTGGATCGACAGCCGACCATTTGTTGACCGCCCTCACACAACCGCGGCATGCGATCACGATTCCGCGAGGTGGAAAAGAGGGTTACCCTCATGACCGAATGATCTATGCGACATGGTCAAAACCGATCGTCGTATTGTGCAACCAAAACAGCTATAGCAACGCCGAGATCTTCAGCCACGCGATCAAAGCATTGGGACGAGGCAAACTCATCGGAGTGCAAACAGCGGGCGGCGTTGTCAGTACCGGAGTCGCGAGAGTGAATGATGTCGGTGTTTTGCGAGCTCCCTTCCGTGGTTGGTTCTCCATCAAGACTGGGGAAGACATGGAGCTTCACGGAGCAATACCCGACATTGTTGTGTGGCCAAAGCCCGGTGAAATGCCGGCTGGAATCGATCGCCAATTAGAGACTGCCGTCAAAGTGCTTCAAGAGGAAGTCGCCAAAGCACCAGCCTCTGTCAAACCGAAGTACGCGACGGAAGAACTTCGCGAAAAAGCGAATAAGAAATAAAACCAATTTGCGTTAAAAGAACCGACAGTAAAGCAAAGTCACTCAAGTTAATGTGACTTTGCTGATTCGTTCTTCGATTTCAAACAACTGCTACTGCTTCGTGCCCGATGCGAGGCAGTAAAGAAACTCTTGCCTCTTGCCATCGACCTCCCTGGAGCATCGATAGTAGATCTTGCTGTTACAAAAGACGGGAGTTGCGAAGACTTCGCTCCCAAGTTGATTTTTCCCAACGAGTTGGTATCCCTTTGGATCCGCCTTGTAGATGAAGGTCTCACCACCTTCATTGGTTGCATAGATGTTCTCACCAACCAAAATTGGAGAGGAGGAAAAGGTGCCACCCAATCTCTGTCTCCAGAGTTCTTTGCCCGTAGCCGAGTCCCAAGCGGCCGCGATACCAGCGTCAAGAACAGCATACAACGTTCCATTACGGAACAGCGGCGAGGGCACGTAGAGTCGAACATCGTTCTCCCAAACGAGCTTGGAAGAACCATCCGCAACTACAGCGGACATATGATTTCGAGGATAACCACCACTTGTGAATATGCGTTCGCCATCCGTTAGCGTCGAGGTCACGCATTCCGTTGTAGCGCCAGCGGTTTGCCAATTGGTTTTGCCGGTCATAGGGTCGAGGCTTGTAACCAAGTCGCAACCGGTCATAATCATCTGGTCCTTCCCAAACGCATGAATCAAAATGGGTGATGGATAATTCGGCATTTTTGGTCGATCGTGCTGCCAGACCGTCTCACCCGTTTTGCGATCCAACCCCACAATGACCCCACCTGCTTTATTGTCGGAAGCAGCGATGACTAACGATTGGTAAAGCGCCGGAGAAGAACCAAATCCTTGGTGTTCGACATAGGCACTGATCTTCTTTTGCCATACGATGGAGCCTGCAAGATCGAGTGCGCTGACCCAAAGTCCATCTTGATTCGGAAAGCAAACAAAGAGGTTCGAACCATCGCAGGCCGGTGTACTGGATGCGGAGGTTGACTTTGCGTTCTTCCGCATTCCTCCCTGTGCATGAACTACTTTGGTCCATAAAACTTTGCCCGTTTGTCGATCCAAGCAAAGAACGGATTGCGATCCTGACGACTCGTCGGAGGTCAGCAAGAAAGCTTTGTCGCCATGCAAGCAGACCGAACCATAACCACGCCCAGGTATGGCGGTCTTCCATACAGCATTCGTTGAATCGTCCCAAGCGACGGGTGGTGATTGGTTACTTGCTGCTTCGCCGTTTCGATGTGGACCTCGCCACCAAGGCCAGTCGGAGTCGCTTACTTGCAATCCATCTTGAACTTTGCCAGGCCCATCGGCTTGTACGGCAGTGATATTGGAAATTCCTGCGAGTCCAAGGATCAACATCGATCGGAATCGCGATTTGCTGAAGAAGGAATGCATTCGTTTTTTCATGTGGCAGCTCGAGGTAGGAAGGAGAGGGAAGTGGAGGGAGTCGAACGAAAATGTCGTAGTTGATCGTTAGTTTAACAAAAGTGTTTTCGTGGTTGCGAGTCAGTTAGAATGTTGCTTGAAAAATTGTTCGATCTCGCCCAAGACCGCTTGGACAATCACCATGTGCTCCACATCCTTCACTTCTTCAAAGTCGACCTTCGCTCCATAGTTTTTCAAGGTAGTTGCAAGTGCTTTGGCTCTTGGCAAACCGAAATCTTTTTCACCAGCAGCGACGAAGAACGGTAACTTGGTCAACCCGTCTGACTTCGTGGGAGAACCGCCGCCACCGATCGCAGCAACAGCCCGCACTCGGTCCGCATGCTTGGACACTTGCGCAATCGCTTGGGCAGCTCCCATCGAATGGCCGACGATAAATACTCGCGATGGATCGAATGGAAGATGAACCTGCAGTTCGTCGAGCAATACATCCAACTCCATTCCTGTTCCCAACAGTGTTTGCCGTGGAGCAACCACAGACCAACCATTCCGCATACATAGATCAATAAGTCCACCTGCTCCATAGGATTCAAAGAACATGTTCTCACTACCACCAGCGCCATGATATGCCACAACTAGTGGTCCAACGGTACGTGGATTGGGAGATTGAAATCGAACATATTGTTTGCTCTTGCCCCGCCCGAGTTGTAACCAAAAGGAACTCTTCGATCGTTGCGTGAGCCACTCTCGGATCGTGTGGCCTTCATCCACCAGAAACTCGTAATCCTGAAGAAGCATATGGAAAGGCATATCTGATTCCGCAAGCCGATCAGCATCTCCAGTGGAGATCATCTTCATGATCGCTTGACGGGTCAGATTTTTCGTATCCGCGACAGGAAGTCGAGGGGTTTCTTTCGGAGTGCGAATGGCGGCCAGTCGCGTGTCCAATTCCGCGATCACAGAAAAGCGATTAGCAATGATGTCGATTGTTTTTCCTTCTTGTTGTAGCGTTGCACGGACGCGATAGTCACCTTCGGCCAGAGGACCGGTATGCCACTCCCAAGACATCTGCGAAGCTGCCACGACTCGTTGGTCCTTGCAAACCACTTTGTCGTCCACGTTGCGAATCTCGATTTGCAAAGTCAGTCTATCCTTCGGGACAGAACCGTTTGATAACTCTGTATTCGGTTGCTTTGGCACTCGTTCCAACAAGAAGCGTCTGGTCGTTGTTTTCGAATCTTGAATCAGCGGGCTGGTTCGAACGAACCACGATGTGTCGGAAAAGCGCTCTTGGAGTTGCTCGCGGTCTGTACCGAGCGCGAGAAGCCACGCTTCATCGAGTTTCGAAGTCGCCACATCCAATTGCAAGGAAAAGAAACTGCTGACTGCCGATTGCATCGCCGACGTCGTGCGAACACGCGTCGTATTGTCGGCCTGTTGCCATTGTTGTTCGAAACGGGTTAGTCTTCGACCCAGTTGGTATCGTTGTTCAGGGGATTGGGCCGATGTCTCGGAAACCTGGAGTATGAATGAAAGAGCAATCCATGCGAAAAGGAACTTTCGTAGAAAAACGATGGAAACCATTCAAAGAAACCTATCGAGGGGACCTGTGCGTTGTACACAACAACTGTTTGGCAAGACTCCAAAGCATACCAAACAGTAGCCCTTCACACTGAGAAAATTCCTTCGTTACAGCAACCGCCTCCAGTTAGCGGAGCGACTATTTGCTCTTCAACTCGAAGCTGATCGTGTTGTGGCCTTTTTTCACTTCTGCGGTCAATCCATCTTTCAACGCCGATTTCGGCAACGGAACGAACTCATCGGGCACATCTTGCCCTTCTGCTTTCATCTCGGCGAGTTCCCCTTTGGAGATTCGAGTTTGCTCCAAAGTCACCTTGTGAGGGCCGAGCATCGCGCCAGCTTTTGTATCGGTAAACATAAGTTTGTAATGACCTTTGTTGTCCGTCTTTCCATACGAGACAGAACCTCCTGGAGTCGTAGGAGAAAAGGTCAATACAACTTTGCCTACAGGTTTTCCGTCAACGGTCAGATCTCCTTCGACTGTGCCGAGCGGCGGACCATCGCCGCATCCTAAAATGCTAAGCGAGACAGCTGCAACGCTCAACATCGTCCATTTTCGCATCATTTGAATTACTCGTTTCCCTATCGTATTGATCTAGAATTCGCCAGAGATAACTTGTCCGTCGTTCATTCCACCCAATCGCTGATAGAGCCCATAAGGACCATTCAAGTTAGTATTGTCAAAATTCGTATTCGTATGTTCGATGTTCTCACTCACGAATCGAACAGAACCGTCTCCCGACAAGAATTGTGCCCCTCCAGAGTGATAGCTATGAAACGCTGCATGCTTGTCTCCGCCAATGATCGGACCATTCAATTTCTTGCGGGTTGCCCGTAAGTGAAGGAATGCTCCATTTGTGCCAGCACTGCCGTTATTACAATTCACTGCACCGGAGGTAATAACGCTACCAAGGACGAATTGCCGATCCGAACCATCTCCATTCACAACAGGCCGCCAGGAAACCTCACCTACCATGAAAACATTCGATGTTCCATCGGTCAAATCACCGATTTTGCGTTGGACGTTCACCACAAAAACGCCAATATTGCGTGTGGCTGGTTGCATCAATCCTCCGATATTTTGACAACGTTCACCATCGAATGGCCCAAGCACTGCACAGTAGCTTGTCACGGCGATAGCCCCGGTTCCACCGGGATTGCCTGAATTGATCGCACGGGTTGGCGGTGCAATATCCGACGGGCATCGAAACATGGGTAACGGCACCGCAACCGCAGCGTTGTTTCTTCCGGCAGCATCAGAAACGGTTCCTGGTGTACCGTAAGGAGCCCGATTGAAATCTAATGATTGGAAGAGGGCGTTCTGTTCCATGAATGGCAGAATCGCGGACATCCAACTCCAGCCACCATCCCGTCCTACAGGGTTGGAATTGAAATAATCGGTGTAACCAGCAGGAAATCGCTTATGAGTAGACTCGTAATTCAATAGAGCCAATCCATGCTGCTTCAAGTTGTTGCTACATTGCATTCGTCTAGCCGCTTCGCGCGCAGCCTGTACAGCGGGTAACAGCAGCCCGACCAATATCCCGATAATGGCAATGACCACTAGTAGCTCGACCAAGGTAAAACCTCGCCTTGAACTCCAGTAATATTTTGAACCACAATGAAGAAGCATAGTGAACCCTCAAAAAATAAAGCGACTGCGATCAATGGAAATCTATTAACCATTGTTTTAGCTTTAAAGCAAATTGACTGCAATAAAGATCGAAAAAGAAAGTACCGTGGGAAAGAACCTGTGGACGACTTTTTGCCCCTTACCGATGTGTTCTGCCAGGGCTGCTTGTGACTTTTCACCAAGGATATTCGCGATGGAACGGTTTCACTTAGAAGTATGTGTCGATAGCCTGGAAGGTGCGTTGATCGCGGAAGCAGCCGGAGCGACTCGCATCGAACTTAGCCGACGATTAGAAGTTGGCGGTTTAACACCTCCCATGGAATTAGTCACTGATGTTTGTCGGAATGTGAAGCTGCCGATTATTGTCCTCATTCGATGCAGACCGGATGACTTTCAATACACCGCTACCGAACTGGAAACTATGGTGTTATCGGCAAGACAAATAATGGACACCGGTGTCGCGGGGCTGGCTGTCGGCGCGAGCGATTCGACAAACTCGCTGCACTGGGGTTTTCTGACGCAAATTGCGAACGCCTGCGGTTCGATGGAGTTGGTTGTCCACCGTGTCTTTGATGGTGTTCAGGGGCAATGGGAAGCTCTTGTGCGTTTGAAGCAACTCGGATACCGCAGAATCCTCACGAGCGGTGGCCCCACGAACGCCATCGATGGGCTCGATAATCTCCGGCGATGGAATCAAAATTCAACGAGTGGCATCGAAATTCTTCCGGCGGGCGGTATCCGCCCCTCTAATGCTGAAGCCATTCTGCGAGAGACGAATTGCAATCAATTGCATGGTTCGTTTAGCCAATCCCGGAATGGCAAGCGGCTCCCCGTCCCTGCAGAGATTCAACAAGTGATAGAATTGCTTGAGACGCGACATGGATAACCATCAATTCACACCCGTCGCCGGCGAAGTCGCTAGCTGCAAATCCTGGCGTTCCTTTTGATTCGTGTTTTGAAAACGATACATGAAAATTGCGAGTGAATTCAAGTTAACCCCGAAGACGATCGCAAAGGATTTCATATCGGGCATTATCGTTTTTCTCGTAGCACTTCCGCTCTGCATGGGTATTGCGATTGCATCGGATGCGGACCCAATCGCTGGCTTGATTTCTGGCATCGTGGGTGGCATTGTCGTTGGGCTGGTGAGCGGTTCACACACGAGCGTTTCCGGTCCTGCTGCTGGCTTGACGGCTATTGTTGCGGCACAAATCGCGAACCTGCACACCTATGAGACGTTTTTGTTAGCGCTCGT
>Ga0315900_10011069_pt1 | contig 11207 bp, 16 predicted proteins | sample LakEriMetagenome_FD_203521 | JGI IMG/M metagenome (GOLD analysis project Ga0315900, IMG submission 203521) | Freshwater fungal communities from buoy surface, Lake Erie, Ohio, United States - Buoy 12 MA114 | ecosystem: Environmental > Aquatic > Freshwater > Lake > Lake biofilm | place: USA: Lake...
AAGTTTACTAAACTTTTTGGTTCTTTTACAAAAGACATGGGTTCATTTGTAAAAACATGGGAAAAGTTCGGAAAAGATGATGCTGAGTATTTAAAATCATATGCTGATTCACTTAAGACTATTGCATCTGTTGATGTAGGTAAATTAAAAGAAATTACAAATAGCATTAAAGAACAGGCAGCAGCTCAGGCTGCATTAGATAATAAAGCAAAAGAACAAACATCTAATCAACCATCGATGTTGGAAAAAGTTGCTAATACTGTAAAAGGTGCTATGACACCAACACCTGCTGCTTCTACTCCACAGCCAACAAAAGCAAAGCCTGATAGACCACAACCTCAACCTGCACCAGGCCAGCAATTAGTTACTGAACTTTATGTTACTAATTTATACATAAATAATAAATTAGTGAAAAATTAATAAAGCAATCTTGTGGATATATAATCTATGGAAAAATTCATTAAATTTTCGGATTGGGAAACCAAAAGATTCTCAAGTAAAGTAGAAGAAGATTCTACAAAACAGCAACCTACGGAAAATGCTACAAAAGAACATGCAAGTGGTAATGCTGAACTCATAGCACAACTTGCACAAGTAACAAATGATCGTAAAGAAGCTGTTCGTAATAAAGAAGATTTTCAAGCACAAATTTTGGATATTGAGATTAAGCTTTTAAAACTTGAAATTGAAAGAAACGATTTAGTTAAAAAGAAAACAGATCTTGAAGCTGCAAAGCAATTATCCTTAACAACAAATAAAGAAGCAAAAACCAATGTCAAAGAATTATAGAATACTTCCAACATTTGCAATGTTTGAGGCTGAAAGCAAAAAAGGTGATACAGATTCTTACGATCCACCTAAATACTTAGTACAACCTGCACCTGGTGATACTGGCTTTTATATGTTTAAGAAAGCTTTTGATAATCAAAAGAAATACTTTGAACCGCGAATTGCAAGCAGTAATCATGAAATAGAAGAAAACGACGGACAGACACCAGAAGATAATTAAGACATTTAATGATATGAATTCTAATGTATGATAGCAATATCATACATTTTTTTATCCTACATACTATGTAAAGTCTATGTTAATAATGTGTCAAGAACTACTTATTCTGAATAGTATATAAATTAAACTAAAGAATTTAATATGAATGCAGATTTTTTAAAGAAGGCTACAGATAAGATCGCCTCAGAAAAGACCGAAACACCACACAAAATATCTACACTATCCACAATCTTACTTTTCACAGCAAGATTCCTTGCATTTTATGGAGCCCAGTGGCTCTTACTTACAAAGTTTAATGTTATTCCGTTTAACATGCTTGAAACGTTAATCATTCATTTAGGTTTATCATCAATTAAAAAATATAAATGAAAAAAATTGTTTTAGTTGGTAAGTCTTGTTCAGGCAAGACCGAGTTTTCAACTGCATTAAAAAGAAAAGGTTTTCGAGTTGCGGTATCTCATACATCGAGACCTATTAGAAAATCTGAAGAACAAGGCAATTCTTATCATTTTATTACGGTTGAAGAATTTAAGAATTTGCTTGACGATGGTTCTTTTATTGAATATGATGAATTTAATAATTGGTTGTATGGTTTACATTTTGATGAATATGAAAAATCACATGTACTTATTCAAACTCCTCGTGGGTTAGATAGATTAATTGAAAAAGTAGGTAGAGATAACCTAATAGTTATTTACATGAATACTACTGAAGAAGTTAGAAAACAGAGATCTATTGAACGTGGTGATGATTCTTCTGAAGTAAAACGTAGACTAGCTGCTGACGATAAAGACTTTGCTGAGTTTGTTAAAAATGAAGATTGGGATATTGCTATTGACTATAAATTAGAAGATAAGTATGATTTTTTTATTGATCTTTTTTGTAGACAATAAGAACTATTAAGACTTAATGTTATATAATCTAAAAATAAAAACATATATATGCAAAATTACATTGTAACACCTGAGTTTAAACAAAGAGTAACTGACATTTTAAACACAAAGAAATTTACAACAGTTTTTCCTTGGATGAATTTAATTAACCGTGAAGGGTTTGTTTATTCAGAAGCAGAGTTAAACCAACTTGTTCAATTTTTAGGAGATTTCCCTTATATTGAAGTTTCTGAATTTTTTAACTTATTACCTACACTTGTAAATTCACAAGAAACCTCACAAGCGGATCAAACTGATGCTCCGCAAACAGATGAAACACAATGTTGTGAATCACCAGAAGATTGTAAAGAATGCGAAACTGCAACATCATCTTCTGAAAATTAATCTTGCATGACTACACGTTTAGAACAAAAGATATCAACTTTTGTAAATATCCTTGAAGATATCGCAAACCTATCAACATCATCAACGTTGAAAGTAGGTTCCATGTCTCTTCATTGGAAATTTCAAAAAATAGCTTCTTTTGGTTATAACGGTAGTTATCCTGGGGCCGCTGTATGTAACGAAACTGGTACAGAAGAGGAAAGTCTTGAGCCTGGGCAAAGTGGATTTGTTCATGCTGAGGTAAACATGGTAGCAAAATTCAGAGAACATAATCCTGAAGATTATATCATATTACTTACGCATTCTCCATGTAGTGTATGTGCTAAGGTTTTACTTAACGCTGGTTTTCGTTACATATTTTGGGTTAACGAGTATCGTCAAACTAACCATTTAAAAATGTTTGATGATTTAGGAATTCTATACGGCGATATACCTAAACTAATTAATACTTATCCTTTTATCATTAGGGAAAAGAATAACATAGGTAGGCATTAAAAAGTTGTTAAAAACTTTTCATATTATTGTTTTCCATATCGCAAAAAATTATTATATTTGTAAAAAATTAATCATCAATCAATCTAATCGTATGCCGCTAATTAAAAACTCCAGTATGCAAGGACAAACAAAACAACCCTCATTACAAGAAATAGGGTTAAAGTTTTTTGAAACAAAATCAGAACGTGACTTTACAACAATGTATCATCGGTTAAAACCGAGCATCTCTTATTACTTAAGAGAATTGGTTCCTAATCAAGATGATCGCAATGAAGTAATTGCTACTACATTTGCTAAAGTATGGTCAAAAATCCACCAATACGATCCGTATTGGAACTTCAGTACTTGGGTTTATCGAATCGCTCGTAATGAAGCTCTTTTATTTTTTAGAAGTAAAAGAAAAACATACTCATATGAAGGTATGCAAGAAATGGGTATTAACATGGAAGCAAAAGGTGAAATCACAGAATCTTTGGCATTTGAAACTTCAGAAGATCATCCAATCGATGTATTGCATGATTTAGCCGTAGCAGAGATTCAGAATTTACCTGAAGTTTATCGTCAAGTATTAACGCTTCGCGAAATCAGTAAAATGAAATATGAAGATATTGCTGATGAACTTGGATGGAAGCAAAATACCGTTAGAACAAGAATAAGAAAAGGCCGTGAATTGCTTCGTGAAAATTTAATCAAATCACAGCCTTCCTTAGTAAAATTATATAGTGAAGAACTTATATGATTGGGTTACAAAAATTTAAAGATTTCTTACGTGATATTAATCACTACAGAAAATTAAGAAGAGCAATCAGAAAGAATCGTGGTACAGCTGATTGGGAAAGATTTAAACTTCGTACTGATTGGGTAGGAAGAATCTATACTGTATTTAATCCTTTACCTGCTGATAAAGGAGATGATGACTTTGTATTACAAACAAAGTTAGGAGAACGTATGATACCTTGCCATAAATACATTAGTGATATTGGCTTAAGTGAAATCGTGGGTGTATCCGGAGAAAAAATTCCTGATTCAGATTCATATCTTGTTGTTTACTATCCTATCTTTAAGTATATTACAACTTGGAGAATGGTTAGAAATACAATCATACTAGCATTATTTATCTACTTCATTCCAGAAATTATTCATTTTTTTACATGGATTGGGAACCTTTTGGAACCAGTGATATATAAACTATACAAACTATTTTAAATTATGTCAGAAAAAACAGCAACATTAAAAATTGAAAAAGGGCCGGTTGATGTAGACGGTAAACTAGAACAACGTCAACAATTAGCAAAAGCTCTTGAAGAAAAATTAAATAAGTTTCGTCAAGAACTTGAGACAAAAACATATCTTGTTGAAGGTGGATTATTAACAGCAAAAGCTCTTAATGATTTTATCACAGGCGCTGCAAAATGGAATTTTTCAGAGTCTATGGGTGTGATTGAAGTATCTCGTCAACTTGAAACTTGTATTAAGGATCTTGAAACCGGTAAACGTAAAGAACTTATGTTATCGCACTTATCACTTGAAGCAATCTATTACTTTCTTTCTAAAGAAACAGGTACAGGATTACAACAAGCATTAACTTATTTTAATCAAATCTTGAAACCGATTCTTGATGCTTTATCTCGCGCAAAACAAGATAAAGACAAAAAAGATCAAATGGAAAAAGATCTTGCAACAGTTTTACACGCGATTGACCAAGGAGCTGTATCCGAAATGGAAGAAAGTCTTCTTGCTGAAATTGAAGCTGAAACTGCTGAATAAAATACTTCTATTATGAAAAAAGTTAATGAATTCTTAGCAAAAAACTTCCAGGGGATTGTAATCTTTCTCTTGGCAGTTTTATTCTTTCGTTCCTGCGATAGCGGAACAAAAGGAATAAACAAAAGACTGGATAAATTGACTCGCGAAATTGATAGTCTTAAGTCTGTAACAGTGACTAAGACTGACCTGACCATAGAGGGTCTCAAGGTAGAAAAGCGAATGATCCAGTCAACAGATCGTAAGATTCTTGATGTTAATCGCCAAAGTGCTATTGACGCAGAAATAAACCGTCTTGAAAAGTGAAAAAAGAAAGCTTAATACACGGGTTTATTATTACAACCTTTGTAAGTCTTTATTTAATCGTGAGTGTAATTTCGACAATTCACGTAATCGATTTTTTTAGTTTATCAAACCCAAAATGGTTAGCAATTTCATTAGCTGTTGCTTTTGAGATTGGTGCTGCTGCATCTCTTGCATCATTAATAGTTTTAGATAAAATGAATAAGTCTCTTGTATGGGGCTTATTTATTGTCTTAACTGCTATGCAAATGATGGGTAATACTTACTATGCATTCACAAACGTAACGGACTACCAATCTTGGGTAGAACTCTTTGGGTTAGTTGATGAAGATCCTCTTTATCAAAAAAGAATCTTGTCAATTATCAGTGGGGCAATTTTACCACTTGTTGCTTTAGGGTTTATCAAATCGCTTGTTGACTATATTCGTCCAGCTATTGAAGATGATGTTAATATAGTTCATCAAGAAATAACCGCCTCAACAGAAACACCTGAAATTAAATTGCCTGTAGAATCCATTATAGTTAATGGTCCTGAGACAGTAACAACAAAATCTCCAGTTCAACCTATTGAAGATGTATTCGATATTAAGGATGTTTCAGGTATGGAACAACATGAAGCAGATTTACAAATAGGTCAAGAATTCGCACCACTTATGACCGAGCGAGATGTAGAACAAGAGGTTCATAAAAATGAGGAAACTGAAAAGATAGATAATATAGATACTCAGGAAAAAAAAAGTTAGATATTGATTCTTTCTTAAATCCTGAAACTATTCCTATCGGTAAAACAAAGAAAAGGATTAATCCTCAAGTTAGACCAGGAGTAAACTTCTAAAAAGAACTATCATATAATGTCTATTAAACCACCATTAAGTTGCCCTCCTAATTACTCAATTCTTGCATTTAGAATTGCGGAATGCAAAAAGGCTGCTGTTGTAAAAGGAATTACAACATTAGCTTCATTGGACCTTAATTCACTGTTTATCCCAATAGCAGAACACACTGAAGGCACATTAACACTTAAAGGTAATTCAGAAAAGATTTTAAACATTGAAGATATTGCTGAATATGGTCCTCTATATGAATCTTATTCATTTGATGCAGATATTGTAAATAACCCAAACATCTTTGATGATGGGACAACCCACGTGTATGCTTTATATAATGAAGACAACGAATTTATAGAATCTTTTTCATTTACAATTGATGTGAATGACCCTGATTATGAAGACTTCCCAACTGCATTAAAAACAGAATATGATAATTCTGTCACAATCAAAACTTTAATTAGTTTTGATTCTTCAACCACTATTTCAACAGGAATATTAAATGTTACAGCTGGTGCAAAATCAACAAAGTATAGACATGTGTTTACATTTGATACTGCTGGAGTTGATTTAGATCACCCTGGTACTCTTATTACTCCGTACACAAAATATCCTAAAGGACGAGTTAAGTATATCTTAGTTTTTCCTGATTATGAAAAAGTAGATGTATCTACTTGTGGTTGTGCCGATTCTTCTGGAGATGTTAAGTCAAATAAAAAATATTTTCAGTATGTAAACCGTGGAGAATATGATTCTTTAAATGATCCTAACACTGATATTGAATTGGTAATAACAGAAGTAACGCCAACTGTTAATGTAAAGTGGGATTATACACAGTATCCTACGATTGATGGCCATATAGGATATCATTTTAATGTTAATGATTTAGTTTACTTTAATGAAAGCGGGCCTTTCCGAGCAAACATCCTTAACATAAATGGGGAAAATGTTGAACTTGATACACTTTGTGACCCTAATCAATCAGGTAGTTTATTTACTCATGCATATTCACCAGCAACTCCAAGATGGCAAAATGTTGGTGACTTTTTATTCTTATCTGGAGCTACTGATATACAGGACAGTGACAGATGCTTTATTGAAACAATCGTATTAAAAAATCCACATTCCTTTGATATACCTTTAAGATATATGATAGGACGCTAAATAATTAATTTATGTCAAACATTGCGCATCACTACATACCGATTACAGATATTTACTTTCATGAAAAGCGTGAAGTAAATTTAAAACCTGGTGAATCAATTGTACATATAAGTAACCCTAAGATTATTGGAATACATGTGTTTAATTGGAGCCCAAATTCATGGATTACTATTCAGACTACAGCAGGCCAAACCATTAAGTTTCCACCAACGTCTCTTGTTGAAGGCGCTGTTTATTATATGAATTTTTCGAAATTAATAGAAGCTGGACCTTCACCTGAAGAAACTCAAGTAATGGCAATCGCTGGTATTTAGTTTGTATCTTTTAAGTGCCCTGTATGATATATAGAAAAAATATCTTTTGATGTTATGAACCTTTATGTACATGCATTCGAAAAAGTTATTCAAAGTGTTAACTGGAGAAAAATAAAATCTTATCATAAGAAACTTGAAATTTATTGGGAAGTTGAAATTGATAAGGAAATCATCAAAAGAATACCCACGGTTATTGAATTAAGACAAGAATTAAGAAGCATATTTGAACATATGCTTGAAGAAAATCTTAGTTACATATCATACGGGAATTGGATTATTTTTTGGGATCGCGAAGAAGGTGATGTAGGCAATATTCGTGCTATCTTTAGATTAGCTGATTTTGTATTTGAAGAAGATAAGAAATCTCGCAAATCTTTAGAAAAAGCACTTGCTCTTGCAATTGAAAATGAAGAGTATGAATACGCCGCTGAACTTCGAGATGCCTTAAATAAAAAAGATACAAACTAAAAAGTGAGTGCAACCACAAATCTTATTACTTCTTTTGTTCGAAGAATTACAAAATTCTTTGACTCAGGGACTTCAACTTGGTATAGACCTAATGCAGCTGTTCCTGGATCAAATCATATAGACAACCCTTCTGATTTTACCAATGAGACTATTTACAAATCTGAAGAAATTATTGATATCTCTAAAGGCCGTTTATATTCAAATGACGGCGCAGAAATACTCGAACCCAATGCACCTACTGGAATTCTATCAGGCTTAAAGGTTAGAAAGCCTGACGCAGGTGTTGTAGGTTCTCCTTTATGGTTAACTGTTGAAAGTGGTAAAGCTCGTATTAACGGAAAAACTTATTGGCATAAACAATCAACTGTCTTAGGTGATATTCTATTAAACTCAAATCCTAATCTTTCAAAAGGAAGATATGATATAATTACATTTATCGGAGACTATCCAAATCCTGCTGTTAACCCAGAAATTCCAAGTGGGCAAACTGAATATCGTGGTACATTTAATGTTCATGAAGGTTCTTATTATCCTGCAGGGAGACCTTTAACATTTTTAGGCAATAACGTTGGATCAAATTTAGAATTTTCTTCAGGTACAGGAGCTGTTGGTGGTATTAACGTAGGTGATGTAATCGTAGGACCAGGTATTGCACCTGGAACCACTGTAACAGCAACAGGTACATACTATGTTACAGTTTCCACAGCACCCACAGGTACTCATCTTAGAGAAGTTTATGCAATTCCTATAAATACATATAATACACAATTAGGTTTTTATGCTACAACATCTTCAGGATCTAATTTAATTACTGGCATTTATCCACAAACAATTGATATCTCAGTAGGTTCAATAGTTTCAGGACCGGGAATTCCAATAGGTGCTACTTTAACCTCTGTTGGTTCAGGCACAGCTACATTATCATCACCAGCAACATACACTGCAACTGACTTATACACAATGGGTGATGCAGCTGATTACTTATTATCCAATCCACCAACAATTTCTGATAATGAAATTGTGTTAGCTGCTGTTTATGTACCTGCTAACTATGGAGTATCATCTTCTCATCAATTAAGACCATTAAGTATTAGTGATTTTTGGGAAACTTATGAATTACAAGATAAAACCCCGAGTAACATTATTTGGGATCAAAGAAATACTGAGCAAAAATATACATCCGACAGATCTTGGGTAAGTGATTCTGTCTTTTTGGATATTTCATCACACACGTTATATCAAGTTCTTAATAATCATTACAGCCAAGATATAGTAACGTCAATTCTAAACGGAGATGCTGTTGCAATTAGTAATGGTTTTGGTATGATTGGTTCTCCTGGACCAAGCGGACCTGCTGGCCCTGCTGGCTCTACTGGCCCTACAGGTAGAACTGGAGTAACGGGACCTACTGGACCTACAGGTAGAACTGGCCCCACAGGACCTACTGGACCTACAGGTAGAACTGGTCCCACAGGACCTACTGGACCTACAGGTGAAAAAGGCAACACTGGTTCAACAGGACCTGCTGGCCCTACTGGTCAAATAGGAAACACAGGCCCTACTGGTATCGGGGTTACTGGAGCAACTGGGGTTACTGGAGCGACAGGAGCGCAAGGTGTACAAGGTCCTATTGGACCAACTGGCCCTACTGGTAGAACCGGAGCAACTGGAGCAACAGGAAGAACCGGAGCAACTGGCCCTACTGGTTCTACGGGTATTGGAAACGATGGATCCAATAGTAGCAGATGGAAATTTAGTGGAGTTACCGGAAGTCTTATTGATCCAGGTTCATCATATTTCGTTACTGATGATTTAAACATCGCTAACATATCACAAATATGTATAAATAATTATGATTTTTATACTAATGATTTTTATACTTGGTGGAATTTACTTTTTCAATCGGTTAATTTTAATGCTGATAGTGCATATCTACAGTTAACTGAAGTTAACAACAATAGTGTTATAGCAATTTGGGAAGTAGATGCTACTGCTATAGTAGATGCAGTAACTTATTTTGAAATTACTCCAAATACTCTTATCGGTGGTAATGGTTCTTTAACGCCTAGTAATGTTTATACATTTTCATGGGTCTTAAATGGATTACAAGGTATAACAGGAGCAACTGGTCCAACTGGATCTTCAAATAGTTTTCAATACGCAAAAACACTTTTTGTGGATCCTAATGGTTTAACATCAACAGCACAACCTTATAGAATGGATTTACCATATCCTACTGTAGGTGATGCTATAAAATATGTAAATGATAATAGCTTAACTGGATGCAGCATTATGGTTTATCCGGGGCAGTATACTGAAAACAAGCAATGGGCAGTTGGAGATGATCTTACAATTCGTTTATTAGGTGGTAGTACAATTACTAACGGTCTAACGGGTGCTACTGCTATGTGTTTTATTTCCTCAGGCTTATTACAAATTATTGGTGATGGCCCAAGTCAGCATTTGCCAATTGCTGGCTCAAGTTCTGTGGGATCTTTAATTACCAATTCAGTAACAGGTACATCAACGTTTTCATTAACTTCTGATAAAGCTTCATTAAAGATCAACGGAATTGAAGGTAGATTATCAGCTCCATTTTTTACGGGTCGCGATGGTTGCCTTATGATTGATAACAGTAAACTTACAATGAATGCAAGTTCAAATATTGTTAGTTTCACAGGTACATCAGCAATATCCCCTACATTAGAAATTGATAATACTTGGTTTATTGCCAATGGAACTACAGCAACAGCTGCAATCTTTTTTAAACCAAACAATAACAGCGTATCATTCATGCTTAAGAATTCTACATTTATTGATCGTGCTTCTTCTGCAGGTGATCGTGGATTTATTACATCTGATTCTACAGGTTTTACTCCTCACTTAAATGCTATATGGGCAAATAATTACTTTTGGTCAAATACGCCTGCTACTACAAATCTTTATATGTGGTATGATGGCACAACAGCCACAGGAAATAATGCTGTGTATGCAATGGGTAACTGTTTAACTAATGGACATTCTGGGTTAAATAATAATGCACCTTTTAGCGGAGGTACTGGAAACTATCTTTCCAACTTACCTTCACCTTACAAACTTTGGTAATTTCTTAAAGATAAATAAACAAAACAAAAACTATGAATTGGGTAAAAACATATGAATCATTTATCTTTGAAAAGTCTGAAGTAACCAAAGAAGTTGATAATTTTGAAGATCTAATTAATCTTACTAAAAATAGTGGAGTAATTACAGATGTTCAATACGATGAAAGTAAAAAGATATTAACCGTAGATCTTTTACCCAAACTTAATCATTTTGACATTGCAGGAGTTATGAATGCAATCAATAAAAATAAAGCTGAAATTAAAAAGGAATTTCGTGGTGTTAATCAAATACACGTAGATTCTATAATAATTAGCATATAAAAATAAAACACACACAATGGCAGTATTAAAAGTTGGTTCTACTGGAGATTTAGTAAAAAAGTTACAAGCAAAACTTGGAGTTGGTGCTGATGGTAATTTTGGGGCAGGCACAGAAAAAGCTCTTAAAGCGTGGCAACAAGCAAACGGATTAACAGCAGACG
>Ga0315900_10011070_pt1 | contig 11206 bp, 12 predicted proteins | sample LakEriMetagenome_FD_203521 | JGI IMG/M metagenome (GOLD analysis project Ga0315900, IMG submission 203521) | Freshwater fungal communities from buoy surface, Lake Erie, Ohio, United States - Buoy 12 MA114 | ecosystem: Environmental > Aquatic > Freshwater > Lake > Lake biofilm | place: USA: Lake...
ATCTTTCCACATTCTATTCACTTCAGAATCTGATAATGATCTTTCTCTCTTTCTATTACGATCGAGCGCAGTGTCAAGATCTGTGTTCACAAATATCATAGCAACTTCGTATCCAATACCACGAAGCATATCAGCTTGCTTTTGTATCTTTTCGTAGTCCTTACCGGTTCCATCAATCACTAGACCAAGGCGACCGTCAATCGCAAGTTGCATCATTTTCGTGGTAAGAGCCTTCGCCTGTCCACGTACTTCTTGACCCTTTGGAGAATAGATATCTTCAGGAGTCGGTTTTAGACCAACTTTCTTTAGAGCATTTTCGAACGCGATGTCTGAGTTAATCACTTTAAAACCAAGAGATGTAAGAGCAGTTCTGCCAACTATAAAAGACTTGCCGGATCCTGGACCACCAGCAAGAAAGATTGCTTTGAAGATGGAAGGGTCGTTAACTCCTTCGTTAATGAACTGCTTAAAACTTAGCACTTTATTCACCACCGTTTCCATCGCCCCCGTCTGAACTACTGCTCTTGCCAGGAGGCATCTTTCTCATAGTTCCGTCAGCCATACGAATAGCCACATTTTTAATCTTTATCTTCTTTCCTTCAAAGCCCATAGCAGTTGCTTCTAGTACGTCCTGTATTACGTCGCCATCAGAAAGAGCTGCATCGTAGTGTCTAACTTTGAATAACTTTCCATCTTCGTCACGAACTCTTAGCCAAGCAACGTCTCCACCGATTACAGTACCCATGCGCGCTGCGCCGTCAAACATATCCATAGAATGACGATTAAAACGAACAGTGTCACCTCTTTTGAAAGGACCGTATGTATCAGTTAACATAAACTCCTTTAGGGATTTCTGACCAGGAGTATCTTTCTTATAGGTCTTTACGACACTATCCGTTCCCTGTTCTCTTTTACTTGGGTCGGGGTTGCCTTCGCTAATAGATTTAGTTAGACTCTTTTTTGCTGCTGCGTCTCTTGACTTTGCAGCATCAAGCATACGATCGTGCTTTCTTGCGTCGGCTTCTTTTTCCTGTGCAATCTTCATCTTCATCTTTGAAGTTTCTACATTCTCAAATGCATGGCCAATACGAGTATGTTTTACTTCGCCAGATAGCTTCTTTTGCATAACGCGAGTCATATTCTTCTTTTCGGTTCCAGTGATTTCATCTGGTGTTCCTTTTTCAAATCTATCAATGTCGCCATCAACATCTAAGTCAATAGACTTCATTGCGTGCTGACCCATCTGAGCAGCAGATAATCCAATGCCAAGTTTGTGCTTAAGACCCTTTGAAACCTTTACTGATTTGTCTGGAGTTTTTGTATGAACAAACGGATGAACCGCTGTTGGTGAAACGGCTTCACTTCTTACTTTTGCTGCAAGATCTGAGTCTGCCTTACCCCAAGTACCCTTACCCTTTGTTGCGAATGAATTCACTCGTGCAAATCCCCACTGAGTAGGAGTGGTTCCTGGTCTATGACCGGTTCTCCAAGCAGCAACACCACGATCAAACACCTTCTTAAGAATACCATAAGAGATGCCTGATTTCTCAGCCTTCTTCTTTAGTCCTTCCGATGGATCTGATTCCATTAGAGCATCAAACTCTTCAGAGAACACGAAATCTTCCATCGCATTCATGAGTTCGTATACTTCTTCTGCAATATACTCTTGGCTTTCGTTTATATCTTTCTTCGTCTTATACATCTTAAAGCGTTTGTCAAACTTAACGGATCCGTTCTTTTCGAGAGCCATGTGTGGACGACTACGTACTTTAGTGTCTGCGAGTGAAGCCTCCTGTAGAGACTCTCCAAACATCTGCTTAAACTTCTTCGTATGAACAGAAGTTTTTGTCTTTGCTTCGGCGTCACCAGGTGCTGGTTTATATGAAGACTGTTCATCATCACTCTTTTTCGAATATGTAGCAAAATGACGAGCACGAGCAGCTTTCGTATCTTTATCTAACCCGGCATAATAACCCTTTGGTTGAGAACCCGGAAGATGCTTTACATCTTTATCCTGTGGCTTTATCGTTCTTTCATCTAGAAATGCTTCAAACATTTCGTTCTTATCTTGATTAGGAGAAAGAACGCTCTGTAGTCTTTCTCTCTCAGCAGATCTTATCTGTGGTAGTAATTTAGTAGCGATACGAGAGATAACCGCCTTTGGTATCTTCATAACTCTCTTATCCAATGCAATCTTTTCGGCAGGCGTCATCTCTGAATACTTCTTATTCTTCATAAGACGATCACGAATAAACTCAAGAGCTCTCTTCCTCGATCTCTTGAGTAGCTTTTCCTTCGGAGCCATCTTTCTTTTTGCTCTCTCACGAGCAGCCATTATCTTTGTTCTGTAGCGCTTCATAACCAGACCACGCTTGCGTCTCTGAGCAAGAGTAAGTGGTTCCGCTTCCGATAATGTTTCTTCGTTGATGTTCTCTGACATATTCATTCCGCCTCTAACAAGGTTATATACTTTCTCAGCTGAAGATTTTAGTTTACTAGGTAGTCCATTCTTAAATGCTTCCATATTACCCTGAGCTGCAAGTGATCTCATCTTTGAAGCAGACATCCCAGTAACGTCATCTGCGTCAGGATCTCTTTCACCTGCTGATATAACTGATATGCTTTCGAAATTAAACTCTTTTCCGTTATAGCGGTTTAGTAGAGTTTCAAACTCGCCGACTCTATCGGATCCTACGACTATGACTAGATCCGAATACTTTCCGGATAGTTCCTTAGAAACCTCAATGATCGTTTTTGCTGTAGACTTTTTGACCGGCTTGCCAAAAGCTTTCTGTGCAAGTGATAGCTTTTCTTCATACGATAGTGGATTCTTTTTAGCATCCTGAGAGTGCGACATGTAGATGGCCGGATCGGCCTTTCTCTTTATCGCTTCCGATACTACTTTATTTACTAGCTTTTCGTGTCCGACGGTGATAGGATTGAACCTTCCAAAACTAATCACTGCCGTTCTCTTTACGGCTTCGGTCATAGTTGGTTCTGTTTCTATGTATTTAGTAGGATCGAATTCTTTAAAGCTCTTACGATCCTTCTTCTTTGGATCAATCTTTTTCTTATCGTCGTCCATATTGCCCTCTAAGGAACTGTGTTCTTTCTATTTATAATGTCAAGCTTTTAAAGTAAAATTGTCTTTAGAAAAGAACTTGGTAGCACAATACTCTTTTTCTACTGGATAGTCGTGAGGACAACCTTTTTCCCTCTTCATATCTGGATCTGTAAATGTCGCCGTTTCTTTCCAGTCAAAACCGTAGACGTCTACGTGCTTTGGTTTACAAGATGCTATATAATCTAAAGCGATAAGACCCGTTGTTGGGTTGTTGTGATTGCCAGAGTGCTTTTTCAGTTCTTTATACATATGTTCCGGATAGACACAATCAACCAAATGAATATTATTCGGACTGCGGCCTTGATGACCTGCATGCATCTTCTTTATATGTTTGGGTATCTTATGAAAGAATGACTTATACTCTGCGGCATTCCAAAATACCCAGACGTTAGTCTTTGTTCCATGACTCTTATTTACTTCATGTCTTGTATACAATACAGCTGCTTTATTAATACGTACTACTACATCGTGCTCGTCGATTTCGGCACCGTAGTTCTTATTGAAAAGAGCCATAGAGTTGCCAATGACGGCAACAGTTTTTCCTTCAAACCATTCTTTCATTTTCTTAACACAAAGGTTTCGTTGTTACTAAAGAATCTATTTATGCAATACTGCTTTTCTAATTTAAAATTGTGCCTATCGTCTTCTAGTTTTTTATCGTGAAAAGACGGAGTTTCTTTCCAATCGTATCCATAGACGTATACCTTTGCCGGATTATAAAGAGAGATAAGGTGAAGAATTCTTAGACCAGTTGATGGTCTATGATGCCCAAGGTCTTTCTTTAACCACTCTATGTCTATTTCGGGGTTGTTTAAGATCTCGACTATATGATCGCAAGTCTTATTCGTAACTCTGTTCGGTTTCATAGTCTTAAACCAGTTTAAAAACCAGACATCTGTTCTCTTACCATGAGATTTAGTATCTTCAGGGTTTAACATAAAGAAGCCCCGTTTGATCCTGCAGACAACCTGCGCAGAATCGATTTCTGGCCCATACTTACTATGAAACAGACTCTTAGCGTTTCCGACTATAGAAACAGTCTTTCCATCAAATATCTCTCTCATAGTCCTCTCTGAAGACTATAATCCATATACATTCTTTCTCTATGCCACTCATCGGCCATAGGTGTAGTCGCAAAATCGTGGAAACATGGCGTTCCTAGAGTATAGTGAAGAAGCTTAGCGTGCTTATTCTCTCCGAACTCGTCAGGTAGCCAGTTCCATACGATAGGAAGCTCGCCAATAAGGCTGTCATCCAACCAAGTAAAGCGATGTACCTGGGCCCCAGTTGAGTTCTGAACAAACTCTGGAGTTACACCACGATTCGCCTCGTGACCACAGTTCCATAGTATCACACTTGACCAGTTTTTGCGAGGATAATTTTCGTTCTTTGCACCAAGATATTTTTCAGTCATACGAGTCTTATAATCGTGCTTGACGACCATGACTGCTTTTGACTCGTCTCTCATGTTCCATAGTTCGGTGATGTCGTCTCTTAGGATCATATCTCCGTCAAGGAACAATGCCCAACCTTTATAGTTCATAAGGTGCGGAATAAGGAACCTACTGTAGATGAAGTGATTGCTTCCATCCGTATGTTTCTCTTCGTATCCGCTCAAGAGATTAAGAGCGAGTGGATTAAAACTAACCGGAGAGGTTGACAGCCTCATGATTGAGTTTGCGCATACGTGATATGCAGCTGCTTCTCTTTTGTCAAAACCGATAAAAACGGGTATCATGACAGTTCCTTTCTTCTACTATGCATTATATCTATCGTTAAGTTCTTAAAGAACATTTTTTCTGGTTGGCATAACATCCACTCTACTACGTTTGCGATATATCCTGTATCTATACGAGGATATTCTTTTCTTGAGTCCGTCATAGGAGTGTTCATTCTTCCGAGTTTTAAATGTACAACTTTACAGTCGGAGTCTATTAGTTGCAGCTGAGAACATGCTTTTTCTAGCGCAGACTTATGAACCGCATACTCGTTGATGGTGTCTTTATTTCCATCAGCACTCACGCTTCCAATGTTAATGATTGTGCAGTTTCTATATTTATTTTGTTCGAACAACTGATATAACAGATCAACTTGAGCATACGCATGATACGCGTTATTGATATAGACATCAAAGTTTTCTACTTGAAAAGGTGTGATATCTTTTGAAAGATCGTGTCCGTTTGATCTACTAAGACCTATCGTATGGTGTTTCTCCGATAGTCTATCGTATAGAGTCTTTCCAAGACCACTAGTATGACCAGTTACTACTACCTTCATGTTATACTATGTCTTTCAATATCACACGCAACCATCTCGCATATCATAGACTCAAATGAATACTTAGGTTCCCAACCGAGTAGTCTCTTTGCTTTATCTGAGTCTGCGTGTAGGCTGTGAAGCTCGTTTGGTCTTTGGAATTCGTTATCGGATATAACATAGTCTTCCCAGTTTGTTATTCCAGCAGACAGGAATGCGATCCTACACAGATCCCTTACGCTGTGCTTTACTCCTGTCGCTATGATGAAGTCTTCAGGGTTGTCCTGCTGCAACATCAACCACTGAGCACGGACGTAATCCTTCGCGTGACCCCAATCGCGTTCTGCATCTAGGTTACCAAGAACGATCTTATCACCCTTTCCAGTTACAATTCTTGCGACGCCGTCGGTTATCTTTCTTGAAACAAACTCAATACCACGAATAGGAGACTCGTGGTTAAATAGAATACCTGTGCAGGCAAAGGCATCGTAGCTCTCTCTATAGTTTCGTGTAATGTGGTATCCATAGAGTTTAGCAATACCGTATGGACTTACCGGTTCGAAAGGAGTCTTCTCTGTCTGTCTTCCGTCTATATTACTGTTTCCAAACATCTCGCTCGTACCCGCTTGATAGAATTTAGTGTCGGGTTTGATACGACGAATTGCTTCTAGACAGTTAAGAGGACCGAGAGCATCAACGTGAGTAGTTACATACGCAAGTCTCCAAGAACCGCCTACGAAACTCTGGGCTGCGAGGTTATAGAACTCATCCGGCCGAACTATCTCCATCACATCCATTAGACTGCATGGATCCGTAACATCTCCTACGATTGTCTTAAGACCCTTACTAAATAGATCTAGAAACTCTATGTTGCTCCAATTCGGACTCGTGTATCTCTTAACGACTCCGTATACGACGTAACCTTTTTCTAGCAAAAAATCGGCGAGGTAGCACGCGTCCTGGCCAGGGAATCCTGTAATCAGCGCAGTCTTCATTTTATATTCCTTATTATATCTGCGACCATGTTTATATTATCGTCTAAGTTGACACAGTCGTTTCCTATAAAGAATCCATTTTCATGAAGATCGTCCGCGCCTTCAAATGTTCCAACACTATCCCAGTTCAAAAGATTGATCACTGGGTTCTTCATAAAGTTTCCTGCCACGATCGGTCTCGTTTCTACCTCACGTTGTGTAAGAACTTGAATGACTTCTTTTCTTCTTCCCTTTAGGTGTCCTTCTAGGACCAATCCAAAACCAAACCAACTACTGGTACCATGCTCGGATTGTAATCTAATACCAGGGACGTTGCGAAACGCTGCTTTGGCTGTAGTTGCGTTCTGTCTGCGTTTCGTCATCATATCCGGCCACTTTCTGAGTTGTTCTTGCCCAACAGCACCACTCATCTCAAGCGGACGAACGCAATAGCCAGGAAGAACGAACTTAAAGCTATCCTCGAACGGATCGCCAGTTTTCTGATGTAGAGCACTACCTTCAGACATATCACGTATCCAGCCATGTGCTCTTAGACTCTTTAGGTACTCGTATGTTAGGTTGTCGTTCGTAAGAACCATTCCGCCTTCCATAGTCTGCATGTGATGGCTAAAGAAGAAACTGAACGTACCCATCTCGCCAACGGATCCACAGAATGATGAACCTTCCCAAGCTCCTAGACTCTCACAGTTATCCTCAAGAAGAGCAATGCCGCGCTCGTCGCATATCGTCTTAAGTTCTTCAAGTTCTGCTGGGTTGCCTAATAGGTTAACAACAAACACCGCAGCTGTCTCGTCATCTATCGCGTCAATCACCTTCTTTGTATCTATATTGAATGTGTTAGGATCCACATCAACGAAGCGAAGCTTATAACCCCACTGATGTACTGGGAAATACGTTGTGCTCCAACTCACCGCAGGAACAATGATGTTTCCTTTATTCTTGTACTTAGGATTGAGAGCAAGCGCAGCAAGTGCTATTAGGTTAGCGCTACTCCCACTATTCGTCATGACTGCGTATTTACTACCGAAGAACTTGGCAAATTGTTTTTCAAATTTCTTAACCTCTTCACCCATAGTATACCGCCCGCTTGCGATTACACGATGAATTGCGTCTATCTCTTCCCGGCCCCAGGTGTCACTCGCAAGTTTGTACTTCATTTCATACTGCCCTTCCATTGTGTTATACTATTTATGAATTTAAATGTTTTCTTGTTCGTAATTTCTTCCATTGTAAACTGCCCCCACGAAAGACTTGCAAATAGTTGTGTTCTTTCTTTTTCTTTCAATTTTTCCAACTCAGAAAAAGAATGCGTTAATGGATATGCTGCGCAGTATCTTTCACATATGACCGGTATACCTCTTTCCAAAGCAGTAAGCGCAACCGCACTGTTAAACGCGACGACACAATACGCATTATTAAGAACGTTATCAAGAGATTCATCATAATGATATTTTTCTGTATTTTTAGCAGTAATCATTAGATTGTCCATAACTGGACCAGACTTTCTTCTAACTACTATTGGCCTATCGGTGTACTCTTTTATTTTTTTAATCGTTTCGGCTTCCCAATTTGTTTTATTAAATACTCTAGCGACAGTATCACTAGGCGGAAAAACAACAATATTCTGTTTCTTATTGAAATTGTATTCTTTAAATTTAATATCAAATAGTTTCAAACGTTCGGCGTCAACATTCGGTAATATAGTGTTTTGAACAAATCCATTCTTTGTCACTCGCATCCAATTTGGATATTTGTAACCTGGATTAAAGTATGCATGATCTATATAATAAAAATTAAGATTATCACGCAAGGCCATGTTTAGGATATGCGCGTTTCCTCTTAATAAGCCTGCAAAAGCTACTGAGTTATAGCCAGGTAATAGATTTTTAACTTTCACTTGTGAACTTTGGCTCTGAAATACTTGATGCCGCGTGTAAATTATTTTCGCATCACTAGAATGACCGAATGACTTGACATACGTGTCTTGATCTTTTTTTCCTGAAAGAAATGCGCACATCATTTTACTTTATTCCAGTATTCTGTGTTTCTTTTTACGACTAGATCTTTCTTATTACTAGTCCCTTTCTTTTTGCGAGGACCCTTCATATGGTCCATAAACATACCAAGCGGGCCGTTAATAAAAGGATGATTGTTCTTAATCGGTGGACTTAAGTTATGCCAATGCTTATCATCAAACTTAGTCTTTGCTGCATCGTATGTATGACAGTCCGTCCACATATCTAGTTTAAAGATACTATCGTCTAAGTAGTATTGCTTCCACGAGTTTAGAAAATCTAGAGATATATTATGATTAACGTTAAAGATGTGAAATCCGGTTTCAGTGTACATCCAAGGGCGAGCTAAATAACCGGCAAACTTTTCTTCTGGGCACCAGCTATAGATATCATTAAGAGTAATAGCCGAGTGTGTTCTGCTATCACCATCTAACCATATAAGAACATCCGTTTCGTTTTCTTCTAGAAATTGAAACAGCGCAAACACTTTGTGACTAAACCTAACAGCATCGTATCTATAATTCTTTGCGCCTTTATCAGAATTCTTTCCGAGACCGTTTGCTTCAAGGTTAATAGCATGTCTCTCTTTAAATGCTAGTAAGTCCTTTTGGTTTAGAATCTTATATGTAACACGCGGATCTCGAATAAGTTCGTTCTTTGGTATTGGATCATCCACATAGACTGTCAGAAGAGTTTCCTTTGGCCAATACTGAATAAACCCGTTTATAAGCAAAGCTCCGGTTTCTCTAAAACCGCTAAGGTTATAACATGTGACTGCATTAATTCTTTTCATATCTTACCTAGTTTCTTAAAATATCTTAACACTTCGTTCCATAGAATGCCATCTTTTATGTCTTGGATATTGTAGTGAGACATAGATATCTTTTGTATCCACTGAGTTCTATCAATCATAGAAGGATCTTCTAGCATATCTAGTCTTGTGTTTCCAACATCGTAAGCAGGACTTCTCTTATGATCCAGGTCCATTATAAACACAGGAATTCCTTCAATAACACTCACTGCACCAGGAGAACTGTTATAAGTAATAGAACACCATGCATTCTTTAAGTCTTCCAGAATGTGCTTGTTTTTGGATACTGTTATGTTATCTCTTTCTAATTTTTGAACATATTCATCCATTAGATGAGAGTCCGTTGGGTGTAATCTAACTACTATACGACGATCGGTATATTCTTTTATTTTATTTATTGTATTCAGACACCAGCTTAAATTATGTTCGCCTTTCATTGTCCAACCGGAATTCTTTTGCATAAGGATTAAAACGTGGTCACCCGTCTTTCTCCAAGGCTTTAGTATACACCCAGTATTTTTACTTATGTTATTCCATCTGCCTGGATCTATCATATCATCAAAGTAATACCCGGTGTTCGCAAATACGCCGTCGATACTATATCTAAAATATACATTTTTACTTAAGTAGTTGAATATATTTCCGTCTACCGTAAGAACGTGTTTCTTATGTTTAAACTGACGTTCTATAACTCTTCTGCGTAATTCATTATGAGGCGCACTACTACCGCTTTTCATCCATCCCTGTATGATTGCCAAGTCACAGGAATGAGTGTTGTAATTATTTAATATAGAGCAATGAGGAAACGATGACCTTATAGCTTCAAACCTATCATCTACACGATGAGATTTAAGAGTCCTATAAAATATGGATGAGGTAATCATACATTACCTCTAAGAGCAAAGATATCATTTGTGAAGAAGTTCTTAAAGCAGTAATCTCTCTCCGCTTCAAAGTCGTGAGCTATACACTTTCTTCTCTCGTGCCAAGAATAAGACTTCTTCCAGTCAAAACCATACACTGATACTTTTTTAGGATTCTGTTTTGAAATATAGTAGAGGACTCTAAGACCCGTTGAAGATTTCTTTGGCAAGTTACCGTCTAGCTGCTTTCTATCTTCATCAGAGAACACTAGATCCACCATCTCTATAAATTGTGGGGATACGTCTATCGTATCCATCTGCATCTTGCGAACGTTTCTAGTATGAGGTTTATGAAAGAAAGGATGGTTCTGCTTTGCATTCTGCATGCACCAGACATTAAGACGATTTCCCATGGTCTTGGTGTATTCAACAAACCGGTATCCTCCGCGATTAATGCGGACTACGACCTCTGCTTGGTCGATCTCTTTACCGTAATTTTGTTGAATAAGAGACGCGGCGTTTCCAACGACGGCGACTGTCTTTCCTTCAAACCATTCTTTCATAGATTAACTCAGACTTAGATAATAAAAAAGGAGGACATAATATCCTCCTATATTTATTCAAATGATTCGATTAAGAATTAGAACTTTTTGAAAGCTTTGGTTTCTTTCATTAGATCATCGTAATAAGCCTCATAAGCAACGGCATGAATATCACCGCGAGTGAGACCAATGTCTCTAAGCTCGTAGTCGCTAAGCTTGCTGAGTTCTTTATATGTTTTGCGGGCAGATAGCCTATAATCTATCTTATCTGCTTTTGACTTAAACAAACTTGCGAGTCCAGAAAAATCTAACCAATCAGAAACGGTCATTACTACTTGAAACATTTATATCTCCTATGTGTGTATGTATAGTTAATTGTTCATAAAGTTATGATACTATCAATTAACTTATTGGGTTTCGGAGTATTTATAAAGAAAAACTTGTGAAATAGGTAAATAAGTGTTACCTATTTGGAATATCGGATAGTCAGATATGTTATAGCTTAACGTGTTACCTCTTCCCAGTCCATAGAACCGTAAACTTCTTCTGTGGCTGTAGATGCCGATACTTCAAGTGTTATAGCTCGAGGAGTTCCAGTCA
>Ga0315900_10011071_pt1 | contig 11206 bp, 4 predicted proteins | sample LakEriMetagenome_FD_203521 | JGI IMG/M metagenome (GOLD analysis project Ga0315900, IMG submission 203521) | Freshwater fungal communities from buoy surface, Lake Erie, Ohio, United States - Buoy 12 MA114 | ecosystem: Environmental > Aquatic > Freshwater > Lake > Lake biofilm | place: USA: Lake...
CCTGAGGATCTTCGAGGTTTGAGGTAAATCCGTTGGGGCCAGTCCATGAGAATGTAAACGGACTTGCACCACCGCTTGCCTGGGTATTAAGCAACAGCGGACTGCCCTGGCAGGCAGAGCCACCGCTGTTTACAACAGGAGCAACATTAAGGGCAATCGGCGACATTGTACCGAAGGAAATATCATCAAGGGCAAAATCGTTACCGCTGGCTGCCTGATTAAGGTTAACAATGGAAAGATTTGCTGTGGTAAATGGTCCGGAAGTCCACTGTCCGTAAAAGCGCACCCAGTTGTAGGGACCAGACGGATTGGAATAACCGTCCTCAAGATAGGCTACTGTACCTACAGGTACACCATTGATGGAGAACTGCAGGGCAGCATTGCTTCCATTTACCACACTCATCGACCATGCAGCAAAATAATAAGTGGTGTTGGGAAGAACTGTAATATTGTTCTGACTCCATATGGTAGCTCCGGCAGTAGGCGATCCGTTAATGACCATGATTTTTCCTCCGTTGCCATTGCGGTCACCGCCGTAGAAATCGGGGTGTACGGTATTGGGATTAGACACGATGGAATAAGTTCCTTCAGGCCACATTTCATTGTTGATACCTGACTGATCAGCTTTAAATTCATAGGCAGTGGTAAATCCGGTATTTCCTCCATCGAAAGAACCATTGGTCACCAGCTCAGTAGCAACACCGAAGTTGGCCGTTGCAGAACATCCGGCAGCAGTGGTTCCGGTTACCGAGTAAACCCCGGCCTGGTCTACATTGATGATCTGCGTGGTCTGGCCGGTATTCCAGAGATAGCTGCTGAGGCCAGCCGTAGCTGTAAGAACTACCTTGCCCGGAATTGTACAGTAGCTTGCAGTAATGTTCACGCCCGGGATGGGGTTTACATTGGCATTGATGGCGGTACGGCTTGGCTGAACACAGGTACCGGTAAAGGCCTCAATGTAGTAAGTGGTGGTACTGCCAAGATTCGGGGTAGTGAAACTGCTTCCGGTTGCAATGGCTGAACCGCCGGTTGAGCTGGTGTACCAGTTGATGCTTGCACCTGCCGAAGGAATGGCAATCATGGTTACCGGCCCGCTTCCGCAGCGGTTACCAGGAATCACCGAACTGATGGAAGGAAGGCTTATCGCAGCAGTTACCGCAGTGCGGCTTGCAGAAACACAACCTGTGCTGGTATTTCTTGCCTGAGCGTAATAAAGCGTAGTGGCAGAAATGGAAGGCGTGGTGAAGCTGGTTGTACCGGTTCCGCCGGCCAGGGGAGATCCGCCTGTGGCAGCTGCATACCAGTCGATGGTTTCACCCGCATCCGGCGTGGCGCTGATGGTAAGGGATCCGGCCTGGCAGCGGCTGTTGCTTACCGCAACCGGACTTTCAGGACGCGGCTGAATTACTGCCTGCGTTGTAGCGGTTGCTGAACAACCAGCCAGCGTAGTGGCAGTTACGGTGAAATCTGTAGTTCCGGAGACTGAAACACCGGTTGGATTCTGAAGGGATGAAGTAAATCCGGAAGTGGCTGTCCAGCTGAACTGCACTGTGGCAGCGGAGATGGTAATATCATCCAGCACCCAAAGCTCAGCATTGCTGTTGTTTTCCATGGTAATCCGCACCCTTACCTGAGTTGCGCTGGGGGGCAGAGAAATTTCAATGGTGCTGTAACCATCGCTTGTCCGGCTGCCACCTCCCGAAGGAGCAAAAGTGGTCTGATTGTCATCGCCATCGTAATTAACTGATGCAATTCCGCTGGCTGAATAGGACCAAAACGCATTATTGTTTCCATCAACGTCTACCTCATCAGAATAATTGGAACCGCCATCCAGTGAAACAGCAACCCGGACAAAATCAGAACCGTCCAGGCCCTGGCTGGTTGAACCCAGTGAAAAGGCAGCCAGTCTAAGACTTACCTTCTTCGAACTGTAAGCTGCGAGGCCGGTGATGTTCTGCGTGGTAATGGTAGCCGTTCCGTTATTTACGGCGTATCCATTCGAAGACGATGCGAAAAACGGACTGCTCTGCGGTCTGTCGCCGGTAGCAGAGTTGCCATTCCTGATACTTCCGCCTGAGGCGCTGTAGGTCATGCTGCTGCCCGAACTTTCAAAATTCTGAAGGGCAATTACCTGAGAAGCAGAAGGAGATGTAACAGAAGAGCTAAGATTCACCGTACCGCTTCCGCAGCTGGAAGTCAGCGTATTGGAGGCTACAAGGCCGGTGACAGCCGGATTAATGGTGGCAGTTACTATAGTACGGCCGGGGGAAACACAACCTGTATTTATGTTTCTGGCTTCTGCATAGTAAATGGTGGTGGAGGAAATACTTCCGGTATTGTAGGCAGAGGTTCCATCGGCAAGGGATGATCCCCCGCTGGAAGCTGCATACCAGTCGATGGTTTCACCAGCCCCAGGTGTTGCAGAAATGCTTACAACCCCCGCACCGCAGCGGGAATCACTTCCTGCCGCAGGGGCAACAGGATTGGCAAGTACAGTAACTGATCGGGTAGCAGAAGCGTTGCCACAACCGCCGGTTCCGGTAACGAGGTAAGTAATGGTAGCCGATCCTGTGGCAACACCGGTTACCAGACCTGTGCTGCTGTTTACCGTAGCTACACCTGTGCTGTTGGAAGACCAGCTTCCTCCGGCATTGCCATCGGAGCTGAAAGATACGGTTGCCCCGGAACAAATGCTTTGATTTCCGCTCAGTGTGCCAGCGGATGGCGGTGCAGTAACATTCACCACGCGTGTCGCGGAAGCATTGCTGCATCCCCCGGTTCCGGTAATGGTGTAAGTGATGGTGGCCGAACCGGCAGCTATTCCGGAAATGGCACCGGTGCTGCTGTTTACGGTGGCAATGGCCGAGTTACTGCTTGTCCAGGCTCCGCCGCCGAAACCGTTGGAAGAAAAAGTGGTGGATCCGCCAATGCAGATGTTCTGAGTTCCGCTGAGAGTACCAGCATTCGGAGCTGATGTAACTGTGACAGTACGGGTGGCGGTGGCATTGCTGCATCCGCCGGTACCGGTTACGGTGTATGTGATGGTGGCCGTTCCGGGACCAACGCCGGTAATGACACCACTGCTGCTGTTCACAGTGGCGACTCCGGTAGCATTTGAGGTCCAGGTTCCGCCGGCAGCTCCGTTTGATGAGAAAGTTGTTGTTCCGGCTACGCAGATGGTCTGTGTTCCGCTCAGAGTTCCTGCATTAGGAGCAGCGGTAACGGTAACTGTCCGGGTGGCGGTGGCATTGCTGCATCCTCCGGTGCCGGTAACGGTGTAAGTAATGGTACTAGTGCCTGCTGAAACACCGCTGATGGTTCCGCTGCTGTTTACTGTTGCTACTGACGGGCTGGCAGATGTCCAGCTTCCGCCGCCGAAACCGTTGGAAGAAAAAGTAGTGGATCCGCCTATGCAAATGTTTTGAGTTCCGCTAATAGTACCAGCATTCGGAGCTGATGTAACTGTGACAGTACGGGTGGCGGTGGCATTGCTGCAGCCGCCGGTACCGGTTACGGTGTATGTGATGGTGGCCGTTCCGGGACCAACGCCGGTAACGACACCGCTGCTGCTGTTCACAGTGGCGACTCCGGTAGCATTTGAGGTCCAGGTTCCGCCTGAATTACCATTGGTGGAAAAGGCAGAACTTCCGCCCACACAGATGGCCTGTGTTCCGCTCAGAGTTCCTGCATTAGGAGCGGCTGTAACGGTAACCGTTCTGGTGGCAGTTGCATTGGCACAACCGCCTGTTCCGGTAACGGTATAGGTGATGGTAGCAGTTCCGGCAGCCACACCGGTTACAACGCCGGTGGAACTGTTTACGGTAGCAACCGCTGTATTATCCGAAGACCAGGATCCGCCGGAAGTTCCATCTGATGAGAAGGTCGAGGTGCCTGCCACGCAAAATGTCTGTGTTCCGCTGAGTGTTCCGGCGGTACCGCAGGGACGAAGCACAAGAAACATGGCAGCATTGTAATTGCTTCCGGAAAGTGTAACGGTTCCGTTCCCGGTTGCTCCGGAAGAACCGGCTGTTCCCCAGGCAGCTCCGACTGAAGCATCGTCTACGGCAGAGGTGACATTATCGTAAAGTTCAGTGAGCGAAGCAGGATTGCTTGCCGCCCAGGAAGAATAAGACCGGTCGTCGTTCACCATGCCCAGCATGATGACGGCAGCACCCGGAGTAAGGGTGGTGAGGGATAAGGCAGTTGCTGTGGAAGACTGGGCCAGATTGAGGCTGCCCGGATCTGCATCGAAAGGACCGCCAGCCGTACCATCAGCCTTCAGACCACCTGTTGAAGTGGCACCGGAAAAAGCCACGATGGAGCCAATTGCCATGTCGGCGCGTGAATTGGGGAGAGTAAAGCTGAAAGAACTGCCCTCGGTACCATCGGCAACGCGGTAAAGGATGGTTCCATACCAGGCATTTGCACCATCTGAAGTTCCATTGCTGCGAATTAGCCGGCCGTCAACCAGTGTCCAGCCCGAAGCCGTAACATTGCCAAGACCGCCGTTATCGTTGTCTGTTTCATTCTGAACGATGTTGGCGATTAGTATGTCGCCGGCAACAACGCCGGTGGGTTTATTTACTGTGAGCGTTGTGATGTTGGTTCCCGAGTTTGTGGCTGTAGTAGCCGAACCGCGCCGGGCGATCTGGGCGCTGCCTGAAAGACTCAGGCCAAAGAGAAGCAGCGCTGCGAGCAGACTGCGGCTAAAGACTCCTGACGCAAGAGTGCGGCCACGGGAATTTTGGGTTTTGGGTTTCGTGCGTAATGGCACGCCATTCGATTTTAAAAATAGATGCATATAACCTTTTATGTGTAGTCTTGAGACCTCCGGTACTCTGCTCTCCAGAATGCCGGAACTCTTGTGGTTTCCGAATTTGTTGCCAGAAAACTGCCTGCTCATCTCAATGAGTCGCCGCTCTTTTCTGCCGTTGCAAATACAACCGATCCGGTGTGTATTTGAACAAACACCTTTGCTGTTCATAGTTCGATTTGTTTAGAAATAGGGTTTCGGATTTCGGTTGTATCCGTACCGCTGTTTCGGGTTGGGTATTGGCTGATGCCAATGCCCGGTCTGAATCTGCGAATCGGATGCTCCCTGGTCTTGATGCAAAAGTGCAGGAAAGACCAGATAGGCATTCTACGCAGATACCGGAAATGGCAGAGAAGTAAGGTTTGCTGATTTTGTTTGCCAATTTGCCAGCGTCAAAGCTGCTTGCGCACATACATTTCCGGATACTTTTAACAAAAAAAATACCGGATACTGCACACCTGGCCGCATGCAGAATCCGGCTTTTTCCAATACTGCCGGAGGACAGATTTTTTTCCTGAAATGTGGTCATGGACAGGCTTACGCATGCGGAGGAACGAAGTCTGTGCCAAAATTACAAGTAATTATATTTCAATTATTTAAAAATAAAAAGCAAAACAAATCTCTTCCGGATTCCGGAGATATTTTCCAGAATACGGAAAAAATCTGCCCCTGATTAAGATCAGCATTGGGACTTGAACGGCTGGCTTAATTCCCGGGAAAATCCCGATTCATTTCGCTGAATACCTGCTCCAGAATCCGGGTAAGAATGGCTATATTCTCAGTGAATAATTCGGGTACTCTCTCCGACGGATTTTCAAGATTACGAATAATTTCCTTCACCGATTCTATGCCAAGGGAGTCAAGTCCCGGTTTCATTTTGTGGGCAATATCAGAAACCTTCTTCCATTCAGCATTATCTGCTGCAATCTTTATCTCCCTAAGCCGGGGCGGAGTCTGCTCCAGGAATATGAAAATCATCTTTTTTACAAATTCCTCATTGCCTCTGGCGAGCTGACGCAGTTTTTCCGGACTCCATAGCTTTTCCGGCTCAGGCATAGCTATTTCTTGAGTTTGCAGTGGTACTGATGAATCTGCCTTTTTATCCATACAGGAATTCACCACTGCAATCAGCTGTTCCTCGCTGAAAGGCTTTGGCAGGTAAGCATTCATTCCGGCTTCAAAAAACCGGTCTATCTCACTTTTCATCGCATGGGCTGTGAGCGCCACCACAGGCAAACTCCCGCCTGGGAGTTTGCGGATGTTCCGGCAGGCTTCCATACCGTCCATTACCGGCATTCGGATGTCCATCAGAATAAGGTCAGGCCGGCAATCTCTGAATTTTTCTATCGCATCTTCACCATTCTCTGCTTCGGTTACAATGGCCCCATGCCTGCTCAGAAGCGTGGTGGCCACCAGACGATTCATTTCATTATCGTCTGTGATAAGCACCCTCAATCCTTCAAAAACCTCTCTCGCCCGGGGGAATGGAAAAGAATCTGCCGGTTTTTGCTCTTCGGACTTTCGGAAAGGAATAAAAAAGCTCACCTCCGTTCCGTGATTTTTCCGGCTTTTCACATCAATCTCCCCTCCCATCAGGTCAATCAGCTCTTTGCATATGTTCATTCCCAGGCCGGTACCTCCGGCTGTACGCGAAGTGGAACCGTGCTCCTGACTGAATTTCTCAAACAGCCGGCTCAGAAAGGCCTTGTCCATGCCTGCACCAGTGTCAGTCACACGAAAAAAAAGCAGCTGCTCTTCATCGCTTTCCTTTTCCAGCCGGCACTCTACCGTTATCTTCCCCGCAGAGGTGAATTTCACCGCATTACTGAGCAGATTATACAGAATCTGATTAAGCCTGTGCGGATCACCAAGAAGGAAAGGAGCGATTCCTTCGCCATGAAACTCCAGCAAAAGATCAAGTCCTTTGGCTTCCGCACTTTGCTGCATCACCTGCATCATGCGTTTCAAAACAGCAGCAACTTCAAATGGGATGTTTTCAAGTGAAAGCTTACCGGCCTCCATTTTGGAAAGATCAAGAATATCGTTCATCAGAGCCAGCATGGTTTCCGCAGCATGGCGTATGTTGCCCAGATAAAAGTTCTGCTGTTTTTGGAGCTCCGTTTTGGAGAGCAATTCCGCCATGCCTGTTATCACATGCATGGGCGTACGGATTTCATGACTCATGTTCACCAGAAAATCTTCCTTAACCCTTGCAGAAGCCTCGGCCATTTCCCTGGCTTTTATCAGTTCGGATTCCAGCCTCTTGTGCTCGGTAATGTCGAGATGAATGCCGACTGAACCGTTCAGATTTCCGGCATCATCATAGGTTGGGGCTCCGGAAACAATCCAGTATTTTTCATTTCCTTCCTTATCAATAACGCGCAATTCGTAGGCATCTGAAACACCCGATTTCCGAAGTTCCAGTTTGGAATCAATCAGACGACGACCCTGGCGGTTAAGCAGAATTTCGCGCGCCGGCTTCCCCAGTATTTCCTCTTCCCTGTAGCCCGACATTTCACAGAAACTCTGATTGGCATAGAGAATCCTGTCTTCCAGGTTTACCTCCAGAATTCCAAGATGCAGATTGGAAAAAACACGATTGTAACGGGCTTCCTGATGGTCCAGACGGAAGCCGGGCTGTCTGATTCGTCCAAGAAACAAAGTCCAACCTTCACCTGCACTGATGAGATTCCCTTCCAGCTGCTGCCCGATGCTTTCCGGCAATAATTCCAGCACCACTTTTTCAGGATTTCTTCCTGATTCATTTTCCGGCAGATAAACAATATTCCTGAAACAGGTCCCGAACGAAACGGGATAGTCAGCATTCAGCATTTCCCTCAATTTTTCATCCGAATGAAGTAGCCGCCTTTCCTCATCCATGATGAAAAAATGAGGAAAAAGTGCTGCGATCTGCCGGACGTCGAGCGGTATCTGAACGGAAAAAAAATCCAGATTCAGGTCCTGTCCGGCCTTTTTTGAGTTTCTATTTGATGAAGAAGAGTTCATTGAAGGACAATTTCACCGTCCTTGATCATCTGGTAAATGGAACTTTTCCCGATGCCAAGTTTTCGCGCAACTTCTACCACATTGTTATGATGACGCTGCAGATAAAAAGAAATGATTTCGCAGGTGTATTCCCGGAGGGTCTTTTCCTTTTCCATCAGATTACGGGCGGGATTAAGTGTCATAAAGGAAATATCTTCTGCATGAATGGTCTTGCCGTCGCTCATCACAATGGCAAGTTCAACCACAGCCCGTAGTTCCCGGACATTGCCGGGATAAGGATGACTCAGCAGCTTTAAGCGGGCATCTTCCGCGATGTCGATGTGGCGCATCTTATTCGCCTGGGTGAAAGAATCGCAGAAATGCCGGGCCAGCAGGAGGATGTCGTTTCCCCGTGTACGAAGGGCTGGCATCTCCAGCGGCAAACCAATCAGGCGGAAATAAAGGTCTTCGCGAAAGCGGCCGGCCTTCACTTCTTCCTGCAGATTTTTTTGCGTGGCTGAGATAAGCCTGAAGTCAAGCCGGATTAATTTATTACCACCTAGCCGTACCAGCTCCCTCTCCTGCAATACCCGAAGAATCTTGCTCTGAAGGCCGATGTCCATCTCACTTACTTCATCCAGAAAAAGTGTACCACCCTGAGCTTCTTCGAAGCGGCCTTTTTTGTTGGATGCAGCCCCGGTAAAGGCGCCTTTTTCATAGCCAAAAAACTCGCTTTCCACCAGATCTTTGGGGATTGCAGCCATGTTCACGGCAATGAAGGGCATTTTACTTCGCCGTGAACTGAAATGAATGGCCTTCGCAACCAGCTCTTTACCGGTACCAGTCTCGCCTGTTACGGAAACATTAATATCGGTGCGGGCAGCCTTTTCCACCAGGGAAGCAACCCGCTGAATGGCAGAGCTCTGCCCGATCAGGCTTTTCTGAAAACTGAATTTCTCCTCCAGCTGCTCCTTCAGTACTTCCACCTCCTTTTTCAGTGCTGCATTTTCGCGAATTCGCAAAAGTGAATTCCAGAGCAGATCGCGGGTATTATCGCCCTTTACGATGTAGTCTCTGGCTCCGGATTTGAGCAGATTCACTGCTACCGAAATGTCTTCCTGACCGCTGATAATGACGACTGGTAATTCGCTGTTGTAAGAAATAATTCTGTCAAGCAGCTGCGAGCCACCCATGTCCGGCAGAGAAAAGTCCAGACAAATGACATCCGGATTAAGGTGAAGCTGCGCCAGAAGCTGTTTTCCGGAGGTGATAAGCTCAACTTCATAATCAGGATTGAGCGTAAGCTGGTAACGGAGGAATTCTCCATACCAGGCGTCGTCTTCCACCACAAAAATCCGGAAAGGCATAAACAGCTTTGATGGCAAATTTAAGCCAAAATAAACGGGCTTTGTCAGCCGGAATCCGGCTGTAGCCAATATTTCATCGAAAATTAATCGTCAATCCCATCCTGTAACCAGACATGGGTATCAGACAGACCGATTTTTCCTTCCCTGTAAAGGGCTCCCAGCGCCTTTTTAAATACTTTCTTGCTCATGGATAGTGTATTGTAAATCATTTCCGGAGACGATTTATCGCCAAGCGGAAGACGGCCTCCGGCCTGCGTAATTTTTTCAAGGAGGATGGCAGAAGAATTTTCCACCTCTGAATAGCCTGGCTTTCTGAGCAGAATATCCAGTTTTCCATCCGGACGCAAAGCATTCACCCAGGCCTTCATTTTGTCGCCGCTGCGCACGGGTTTAAAAATCTGATTGGAATAAATGATTCCCTGATGCCACTGGTCAACCAGCACCAGATATCCCAGCTCATGCGGCTCCATCACCAGAATATCAACTTCCTTACCACGGGTATAGTCCACTTCCCCTGCCGGCCGCACATCCTTTTTCCATTGCATGCTGCCCATCAGGCGATCGCTGCGGTCGTCTTCCATCAGCCTCACGGCAGCCATCATGCCCGGGCGCAAAGTGCCGATTACCAGATGCAGCGGACAGAACAAAGGTCTTTCCTGGCCCCAGTCGAAAAAAACGCCTGCCCTGCTGACGGAATGCACAGGCAGAAAATCAACTTCGCCGAGGGAAAGCGGTGGAGGATTGAAGTTTCCCCATAGCAGGCCATCCTCGTCGCGGCGGCTTACATAAACCGTTTTGGTTTTACCGGAAACAAAAGGATGTTTCAGGTCGGGCTTCACCCTTATTTCTCCACCCTTCGGCAATTCCAGCACAATGGAATCCGGCTCAATCCGGAGCATGCTGGCCTCAGTCGCTTGTCCTGCTTTCATGTCGTATTATTTTAATGGAATGGCCTGCATTTTTCCGGTCGCTGCATTGGGCAGACCAATATGCAGCAACGCCGACAAAGTTGGGGCAATGTCTTCAATGGCAAGCGGACGGTTGTCTTCCCCGGACGCAATTTTCCATCCCATCCAGAGACAGGGAACATGCGAATCATAGGCATAGGGAGAACCGTGTGTGGTACCCTGCTCCGAAGACTGGTTGAGGTAGGGCGCTTTCAGCAATACCTGTAAATGACCAGAGCGGTCGGGAAACCAACCGGCAGAAACCTTTTCCAGAAAAGGCGGCTCAGGCCAGGGTCTGCTTCCACGAAGAGAAAACGCCCGAAGTACGCCGGCCTGTTTTTCAAGCCAGAATATCATGCCTTCTTCCAGCTTTGTCTGTTCTTCTTTTTTCAGCTGAAAAAACTCCTGCTTCCAGCTCAGCTGAAGATTTTCAAAACCAGCAATACGGTCTTTACCTGAAATCCGTACTGAAAGGGCACGCAGGCTGTCCAGAACGATTTCATCGGCGAAAGTAAAGGCCGGCATCTGGCGGCTGCGAAGAAAACCCGGAACCTCCATCACCCCGTGATCGGCGGTGAGAAAACCCAGCCAGCGGCCCTTACCAACTTTTTCATCCAGAAAACGGAAAAGGGTTTCGAGGTCACGGTCCAGCCGGAAATAGCAGTCTTCGGTTTCCATGGCTGCCGGCCCGTAGGCATGCCCGACAATGTCGGTAGAAGAAAACGAAACGGCCAGCAGATCGGTGTATTCATCCTTACCCAATGCCTCACCTTCTATCAGTGCCATGGCTGCAAGGCTTGTAAGCCGGTTGCCAAAGGGTGTTGATGCCAGTTTTTCAGGGCCGCCGGCATCACGGATTTTATAGGGAAACACCGGCTCTCGTCCCTTAATCAGGGCTTTTTCCCAGGGCAGATCATCGATTTGATGCTGGTAGAATGAGGATGGAAGCAGGGGTTTCCATACGGAATCCATCATGGCGTTCACCAGTCCGGACTGATTGAATTTCTCCAGCCAGGCGGGTAGCTTTCCGTTGAGATCTTTATACCAGGAAGAAGAAATAAAATTCCCCTTTTCGAAATCGTACCAGAAGGCCG
>Ga0315900_10011072_pt1 | contig 11205 bp, 7 predicted proteins | sample LakEriMetagenome_FD_203521 | JGI IMG/M metagenome (GOLD analysis project Ga0315900, IMG submission 203521) | Freshwater fungal communities from buoy surface, Lake Erie, Ohio, United States - Buoy 12 MA114 | ecosystem: Environmental > Aquatic > Freshwater > Lake > Lake biofilm | place: USA: Lake...
CTAACGAACTTACTAACAAAAAGGTGTCATTATAGGTTCAATGGTGGAGAATAGGGGGTTCTAAAACTTGCACCTGCTAGGTTCCTTGGCTTGGTTATTTCCGGTTCAATCCGGTTATTTACTGCCAAAATTTACCGTTCTACTAACGTTCTACTAACAGGCAGGCATAAAAAAAGAACCCCTCTTTCGAGGGGTTTTGTCGTATTGGGGGAGGGGTTAGACCCAATTCAAAGAGCGAACCGCATTCTCGATAGCGTCCGCATACATCTGAGCCAGAACTTGTTGACCGCCGGAGTTAGGGTGAATTCCGTCCGTGGTCAAGTTGCCTGTCCCGCCGTCCGTGTTGAAGTTATCCCACGCCCTAACAGTGCCGCCAAAGACGCTCACTCCGTCCACGATCTGTTCACATGCCGCCACATACTCTTTGGTCTTGAGGTTTGTGGAGTCGCTTGTGGGATAGATCGGCGGGAAGACTACATTGATTCTTCCCCTTGCTACCTGTTCATCAATAGTTCGCCCTAAGTTCCCAGAGTACAGAGATGTTGCCCGGTTTGATACTGCCGCATCATTAACGCCCAGCATGGTCAGCACCAGTTGGCATCCGGCTTGCTCAAAAGCAAGATCAGCCGCTTCAAAAGTAGCTGTACCAGGCGTCCAATCGTTCGTCGTAGCACCTGAAACACCTTTTGCCGTGATGTTAACTGTGATCCCGAGCCGAGCCGTCAAGACGGTATCGAGGTAGGTATGAAGGGCAGACGAGAAAACGCCACCAGTTGAGAATGCTGGATCATTGATCGAATCACCAATGATGCCGATATTCAATGAGCCAGCCACCGAAGGCGGGTCAATGAGATAGCTTCTAGCAGCTTGAGCCAGTAGCGCGTTTGCGTTCGCCCGAATCTGATCGGGAGTGAGAGCGGAGTTGTGTACCTGAACCTCACCGATGCCACCTGAATACCAGTAGCTACCACCACCCGCAGCGAGTCCACCAATGCCGACAGCCGATGAGCCGTTAGCCCCAGGGCTTAGGGCCGCCCTTGCTTTGTCCAGCTTCCCATCGACATAAAGCCGCTCCTGAATGATCGATCCTACAGTCGTGCGAACGTAGGTGAAAACGTGAGGTTTACCCGATGCGAGAGCTTGGCTTCTTGTTGCAAGCCGACTCCAAACTCCGAACCGCTGTCCACCTGACGCCGATCCTTGAGCGTCCTGAGATAGCATCCAAAGGAACGAGCCATTACCGCCCTTGTCGAGGAGCGTTCCAGAAGCCACAACCGAGGTGGTGTAAGCCAGAATCGTGATTGTGAACTCACCAGAAGTAAGAGCCGCATTGAGGGTAGTTAGTGACGCGTTTGCATACTTCAAACCCTCTGCGTTTGCAGCAGTGAACAGTGCATATCTAGCACCACCAAACGTCGCCAGCTTTGGCTTATTGGTTGTGATTGCCGTAGGAGTTACTGACGCCACGGCATCCACCCAAGTCACATCAGTTCCGTCTGTCCCGGTAAGGTCTGCCTGTTTCAGCCAAAAGGCGTTTGGCGTTACTGTTGCAGAAGATGTTTTCAATAGCTCAAAAGGCAGTTGAGGCAATCGAGTTATTACCCTTGGACGTGCAATCTGTGCCATTTAAGCCACGTCCTCTACGATGAGCTTTCCAGCACCAGAGACGCGGATGAGGAGGTCGGTTGTCCATCCATAATCAGCGTCAAACGGATTCGATGCCGAGAATACCGCGCCGTTACTTCGTTCCCGGTCATTGTATTCGGCTGTGCTTGGAATAGACGTTGCACCAGTGCCCGAACCTGTAAACACTTGGGCATTAGAGGATGTGGCAACTTCAAACGTCACCGCCGCGTTATCTGCGTGAACTTGGATATTGACACCGTTTGTACCAACGGCAGGTTTGTACCGCTGAATCTCGTTTGCTCCGGCAAATGTAAGGATTGTGTTTCTGATATGGTTTGGCATGGTTCTAAAATGGGTTGCCCCCTGTTACGGGGGCGGTTGGTCACGTCCGAGGGTTAGAGATAGGAGCCGACGTTGAGGACAGCAAGGTCAAACGCCGTAGCAAGTGCCGTAGCGTTGTTGGTTCGGAATGCGTGAGCGGCAAGCCCTTGAGTCAGAGCAGGAAGGTCAGAGGTCAATTCTCCCGCTTGGAAGAACGTATTCTCTGCCGCACCAGCAACATCACCGTTGATCTTGTAAACGCTCCACTGGACGGTAGTTGCGCCTGGTTGCCATACGAATCCGAATTCGTACATATTGCCAGCCGTCATTGGGAAGTTAGAGCCAAGGTCAATGCTTGAAGCAGTGCCGGAGCCGTCGTTCCAGATAAGCCGCATATTGGTATCAGCCGCGACCTGAGCAACCGCGATGACGTTTGTCAAGGCCGTTGGTTCAGCGTTGGTAAGAGCCGAAGCGGTTCCAACCATACCAAAGACAGACCGCGCACCAGCAACGGTAGCACCGTCAGTGATAGCGAAGATGGTTTGGAAGATGATTCCACCATCGGTAGCTGTACCACCGCAGAACTGAAGCCCAGCCGCGTAAGCCTCAGTGAGGTCACCAGCCGATGCACCGGAGACGTAGCCAAGTCGCTTTGTCCGGGTGAGGATCGAGGTGTTCGCCCAGTTACGAGCGGTTGCGGTTCCTACAGCTGTAGGAGGGAGCATCCCGATAGCGTCAATCGTGGTCGAGTTGCCGCGTGGAATCCAGCTACCAAGTCGGTAGGCGGATTGGTTCGGGAGGTCTTGGATCGTGAGGTTGAGTCGGTTTGTGAATGGTGTTTGTGTATTTGACATGAGTGTGTTTCAAGGGACGTGAAGAGTGACGAGATGGGTTAAATAATCATTTGCCGAAGCACGACAGCGGACGTGTTGAGAAGCATGTAGATGTACTCAATCTCAGTCGCACCGTCGAAATAGGTGATGTCAAACGAGGTATCTCCGAGAACCGCTGCACCGTTTGGATAGGTCATCGTTGTCCAGCCGTCCATTTCCTGAGTCACAAAGTTGTAACGGAACCAACGGCCTGTAGCGTCTTTCTGGATGAACTGGTAGTTGTCGTGGTAAACGTGCTTGGTTCCCGTTGTGAACGTCTCTGTGGCGGGTGAGTATGTGATGGTCGCCCATGTGTTGCCCGCAATGTCGTAGCGATGGAGAGCCGCCGTAGCACCACCCTGGAACGAGTAGATGTACCGTCCGTTCTGGATAGCGTTCTGGTTCGTCCAAGCCGAATCGGTTGAACCCCAAACCCAGTGACCGGACATACCAGTCGTAGGCGCCGCCGCCCTCGCCGCGCTAGGAGAGAGCGTTGACCAGGTGTTAGCTGAGATGGAGTACCGATAGAGGGTCACCGCGTTTGACCCCATGTAGTACAGAAAGTCGTCGTTACCCTGAATCTGAAAGACCGAGGTAGCGTCCGGGTTCGTTGTCCAAGATGCCGAGACAGTTAGAACTGTTCCCGTGTTGGATGCGATTGTGCGAATCTGACCTGCACCCGTCCCGCTAACAATCCGAACCTGGGAGTTTGCCCATTGGTTAGTTGCCCAAGTTGTCCCCGTGGTCGTCAGAGTTGTTGCCGCGCCAGCCGTTGCGGTTCCGGTTGCGAAGTTGAGGTAATCCGAGTCCACCCATGACGGGGTAGAGATGAGCTTAGAGTCAGTTCCAACCGTTGCGGGAAGTCCGGTCTGCGTCAGGGTCGTCCAGGTGTTCGTAGCGTAGCAATACTTCTTAAATTGGTTTGTTGCCAATGCTCCCGCGTTGAGGACGAAGTATGTCGGAGTGCAAAGACGGTAAACACTCGATGCCGAGTGAGCAGAACCAGCCGTCTCTACAAACGTAATAACCGCGTTGGTTCCGATGGTGTTTGATGCGATGGTAAACAGTTGCCCAGCGTTCGGCCCTGCAAGAATCTGTACCTTGTATCCCCGCAAGTCCCGCGCAAGTGGCTGGTTGGTCGTCAGTGTGGTCGTTGTTCCCGCTGTAGCCGTCAAAGACCCCGCAATCGCGTTCCCGGTTGACCATGCGCCAGCAACACCGCAAGAACCCGCTCCAAACGTACCAGCAAGGGCAGGGGAAGGAACCTGCACCCAGCCGTCCTCATTTGGATTGTAGAGATAGGCAACCGTGTTACTTGTGACATACAGCTGCTGTTGCCTGTAGTGGCGGGAGGATACGATAAACATAGCCGCGCCAGATGTGACAGGGGCAGGTGATAGGAACTCCCACCGCTTGAGGTCGAGAATCTTTCTGTTATTGTTAATTGTTGCCATTTAGGGTGTGACCGTGATATTTCGTCTCAAGTTGTCTGCCGTGAGCATCATCAGCGAAGGTATCTGAGGGTTCGCCGCAATGCCTCCGATGTTCGTTTGGTTGGTGAGGGTTCCGGTAGTCGTCACCGTCGTTACAGTGGTAACCGCCGCGAGGGTTGGAAGAGAGCTAACCGCTACCGTCCCGGTCTCCACGTTGACCCGGCTCCTAGCAGATGTGTCCGGCATAAACCGAGAAGACTGGGACGCCAGAAGTTCCAGCGCAATCCGCATAGCACCAAGAGCCTCTAGCACCTTGTCGTCTGCCAGAACCGGGAGCGGGTTGGCTTCGGTAGCAATGACCGGAAGGGTAGCGATGTCTACCGAACCGTTGACGGTAACCGGAGCAGAGTTGTCCGTTGTGACCGTTATCGGGGGTCGTCTGTAGTTGTTTGGTGTTGCCATATATGAAAAAGCCCCGCTGCTAGGCGAGGCTTGGTAGGTTTGCTGGGTAGCGGTTCTTGGGAGTCGTGCTAGAATTGGGGAGTGGAACCGATTCTGAGTTGGCCGATCTGGATAAAAGCCATATTCATGACCGTTGGGGTTGTATTCTTTCTCTGGGTAGGTAAAAAGAACCGCGAGTACAACGACTAAGACTTCTGTTTAATCCCTGGCTTCATGAAATCCAGTGGCGTACTACCTTGCGGAATCTCGCCTGGTTTAACTTCAAGACCAAAGATTGAGGACAACGTAGCCGCCGCCCGCTTACCATCTTCGCCCTTCCATTTCTCGGAGTCTTTAATCAAGTCTTGAACCCAAAGAGGGGCAACCTTGATCGCCGCGTCTTTCTGCTCAAACTCTCTTGACTTGCCCGTTGAATCGTCATAGACGCCAAAGGCAAGCTCTGACATTAACCGCAACCCTGGAGCCAGTTTGTTTTGTCCAAACTCACCGACCCGCGCCGCCGCTTCTCGACTGCTTGGCTTGGTGAACTTCCCGGCTTTGTTCACTTTGCCATACGCGATCTGAGTCATAAGCCGAATGAACTGCGTATCCTTTGCCGCAAGGTCAATCGTAATCTGCCCGTTACTGATCTTTCCGAAGTCTGTAGCCCTTGGGTCTGTTCCGACCTGCCACCCAGACATTTTAGCCAAGTAAATCAACCCACCAACAGCCGCCGTATGAGTTGCGTAAATCTTCGCCGCTTGAAGCCGACCCGCAGTTGTGTTAGCCTTCCAGAACGGAACACCCATCTGGTACTGAATGTTTGAAACGGTATACCGAGGCGCGAAGATGACTTCGCCGCCAATCTCACCAACCGCCCGCGCAAACTTGCCCGTACCGCGCCCGTAAATTACGTTGATGATGTCCGCAACGTCTTTTAGGTACTCAACATCGTTCGGCATAGCTTTTGCCATTTTGACAAAAGTGTCATACCGAAGAGAGTTCATATAGGTAGTGAAAGCATCTTCCGAACGCTCAAGAACGCTAAGATATGGCTTCGCAACTACGCCCGCCTTACCTATGCCTTTTGCTGAATCAATAGCGTCAATGATTTGCGAGATGTTCCCCGCAAAGGTTTCCTCTTGAGCCGAAAACTTACCGCCCGGAGTTGTCAATTCAAGACCAGCCGCCCTCGCCCGCGCATACATCGGGTGAGCCTCAATCTTTGCCAGTTCCTTTAGCGCAATATCATCAGCCCGCTTCCCAACCGCCGCCGCAAACATTGGTTTATATGCCTTGAGCCATCCAACCGGGTTAGCAAACAATCCCTTGCGCCCCTGAATCATCGGAGCCGAAAAGTCAGCACCCGCCTGGAATGATCGTTGCACCCCGTTGGCAACCCCAAGCACAACCTTTGCCGCCCGCTTTCTGGCAGGCATAGCCCGGAACTCTGCCGCTCGTTGCACATCTAACAAGGCCTGGTTAGCCTTGATTCGCGCAACGTCCGCTTCGATTCGGTACTTAGTGTATGGCTCATAGATGAACGCTAACAAGTCCTCATCTTTAACATCGACGCCAATCTCTTTCCGTATCCCGTTGAGAACATCGTCCAAAGTTTCCGCGCCGTCTAGCGCAATTTCTTTAGCAAGTTTACGGATTGCCGACTTAGCCCGAATCTCTTCTGGTGTGATCGTGTACGAAACCGCGCCACGCTGCTTGTTCTTGCCGACGCCGCCCGATGCCTCAAGTTTCTTTCCTTGGAAGTAGTCAGACGCAACCGAGCGGGCTTTGATTCTGGAGTTGACCGACAACCGCCCAACCGGAGCCGACTTAATCTTGTTCATCACGTCAGCACCGCCAGCCTTTAACTTCTCAATCTCCTTAAGAGCGTTCTGGTATTGCGTGTTAATATCTTCCAGCTTCTTGTTGACCGCATCCGAAACATCAGCCCCGAAGTTGCTCATCTTAGCGCGAGACTTCAATGCGCCTAGACTCATATCCTGCTTGATAGCAATCTGCAACGCAATACCCATGCGATGCCAAGCGTTCCCAATTAGGTCACCCGCTTGATCGTATTTCTCCCGGCGAACCTGCAAATCATTCCACTCTTTGACCGCATCAGGAGTCCCGATCTTCTCTAACTCCTTTTGCCGATTGTCAATCTTGCGAAGTTCGATAACAGACGCCGCTACCGCGCTTTCGTCTCCGTTGCCTACACCCTTATTGATAACATCGTCAATGTAAGCGTCTGGGTTGACCTTTCCGGTTGCAACCGCATCTTCTCCGGCCTTCATCAATCTTTCCCGGTTGACGCCCGGTAGTGAGTCGTTGCCCGTGACCTGCTTGGCAAACCCTACAAGGTCGTCACCAGATTCTGTAGCCGATGCTTTTGCCGCCCTATCCTCTGCCACCTGTGCCTTCCTTGCGGACGTACTGACGCCTTCCGGTTGTAGGTCTGGTAGTGGTTGGGATTTGGGGGGAGTTGTCCGGTTTTCCCGGATAACTGATTGAGCGGGAGCAGGTGGAGTTGGTGATTCAACCTTAACTGCTTCACCGTTGTAATGCTTGACCGCCAACTCAAAGTCTTGGGGCTTAATCGGCTTACGCATAGCCGCCACCGCTTCGCCGGCACGACGTTGCTGGTTGAAGTGGTTCCGCACAAAAGCACGAACAGCATCACGCGGGACAAGAATATCAGATCCACCGTCACGGCCAATATTGGTTACGAAATCAGATAGCGACTGATCGCCACCCATTTCCCTAGTAGCAAGTTCCGACGCGGTACGAGTTCGCAATACACCGCTATCGGGTTTGCCTTGGTCTTTCCATGCCTGATAGTTCTCGCGGGTGGTGTACCGCATCTCCCCATCTCGCATATTCTCAAGCACAGACAACCGGAATGGCTCTGGCACGTTGCTAAGAGGAATCAGTTGAGGGTTAGGAACTACGCGCCAACCGTTCCCCTGACGTTGCAAACCTACAATCGTCTTAACTGGATCAGCATTAACCGAAATTGGAGTTGATCGACTTACCAACTTCCGCAAATCTTGCATTTCACGCGCATAGTCTTTGGTTGGAAATTCCGTAGCCAGTGAAAGGTTCCGATCACTTTCGTCAATCGTTCGCGCCAGGTCGTTTGCCCACAAGTTAAAGTCTTCCGCGTTTCGAGGAACCGCACCCGCTCCGTAGTGCTTGCCAACTGCATCCCATGTTCTAAGGTCAGAACCTACGCCTTGATCTAGCAGCTTTTGGAGGTTATTGCCTGCCCATGATTCAATAGCCCGACCTTGTGGAGATAACGACTCAATCCGGTTCTCTGGCATTTTGGCGATAGGTTGGCGGAACCCAGGCACAATCCCGCTAACATCATCCGCACCCTTTGCCCCCTCCCTAAACTGCTGGAACGATGGAACGTCTGGGGTTGGTTTGGGGGATACGGGTACATCGGGGGAGTTGACGCCCAGAGAGTCCATGACCGCCGTACCGACACCTTTAGCCGTAGATTTAGCAAGACCCTGCCCAGCTTCGCGGAACGCCTTAAATGACTTGATGCCAGCCTTAGCCGCCTGACCGCCACCGAGAGCCGAAAGCATTGTCTCAGTTCCCGCCTGTGCAAAACCGATATTGTCTGTCTTGGGGTTGGTCATTGCGCCGACAGATGCCGCTAGTTGACCAGGAGAGTTGAGAAGGAACCGCCCAACGCCCTCAACCGCCGCGAGTGGCCCACTTGTAACGAAGTCTTTCGGGTCAGTAGAAAACTCAAGCCGCTCTCCAAACTTCTGCAAGTTCTCGCCGTCAATACCAGCCGACTTCATAGCCGTCCGCGCAGGTCGAACTAGCGGATCAAGCAACGTGTTACCAACCGCCGTCAGGTTTGTTGCTAATGCTTCACCCTCAGATACAGGCGCACCCGCGTTGTACGGGTCAACAGTCGGTTTGCTTGCCGGAGTATTCGCCACCTTTCGGTTAGCGTCTTCGGCTTGCTCAATCTCTCGTTTCAGCCGGGATAACTCTTTACTCTTTTGCTCTGCGGTAAGCGTATCCCATCCCTTTTGAGGTGAGTAGGCAACGCCGTACTTTGTTCGTACAGCTACATCCTTAACCGCGTTGGCTTTGCGCTTGAGTTCTGCCTTGTACTTTGCTTCGGCTTGTGCCTTGGTAGCGTCCTGGCTTTTCTTAATCTCGCTGACTAGCGGAGATACAGGAGCCTTTGGTTGCGGTTGTGGGGCAGGAGTATTCCCTCCCTGTTTTGGCAGGAAGTCAGTAAATACGGGTGGTTTTCTCATCTCTGTGGTTTTTTGCCGAACTGGAACGTATCGCCGCTCTTAGTCTTGTTTGTAGGTTGCCCTTTCCCGGCGTTTGGTGGCGTTCCTGGGGGCTTTACTTGGGGTTGTGGCTTCTGAGTGGGGTTATCTATTTGCGCTTGTGTGCGCTGAGATTTGTTACCACCCTGTGCGTTAGACTCACTTAGCGGGATGCCCATGCCGGACGGTTTGCCGCCTTGTTTATCCCAAGGATGCCAGTCAACATGAACATGGTCGCGGTGTGAGCTCGGCCCGTTGTACTTGCTGACTACATACTCGTTGGTCTTCTGATCCAACTTGTACTGATAGCCGTTGTAGATGACATACGGAGCGCGTTGAGCGGTTGCGTAGTCAAACATTGGGCGCAAGTTCTCAGGATTGTTCTTCTTTGAGTCCTTAAACTTCAGGTCTAGCCCCTTGCCTTCCTTGTGGGTCGAAGTCTTGATTGAGCCAGGGCCGAATTGCTCGGGTGCAGCTTCTTTAAATGTTTTAAGGAACTCCGTTTTCCACCGGGTTACACCTTGAGGGGTTACGTTCCCAGGAGCCAACGCGCCGCCAATCGGCTCCTTAGACCCGCCACCGCTTGCCATACGGTCTTCACGCGCACCTGCAATAGCCATCATGCCTTGTTGGTAAGCCTGCCTATATTCGTCGTTGGTTACCTGCCGCCCGTAGGTTTTCTCAAACTCAGTAACGCTCTGATTGAACTTGAGATTGAATTCTCTAACCTTTTCGTCTTGAGTAGTTTTGAACTGCTCCCCGCGTTGTTTGAGCGCGTCCTGCTTGAGCTTAAATTCCTGAGCAAACTTGTTACCATCAAAGACAAACTTTGTATCTCGGAACGTATCGTCCCTTTCCTGGTTTCTGACGGTAGCAGACTTCCAGCCAACCGGAGCAATCATCATCCGCTCAAGGATGTAGTCTTTTGGTAGCCCTTGCGCCTTCTCCTGCCTGTCAATAACCTCAAGCAAGTGCTTCATGTCCGCATCGGTCATTTCGCCTCTGAGCTTGGTGTACTCAGATACCTGCTTCTGCGTGTTGTCTACAAAGCCCTGAATCTGCTTGTCAAGGTCTTCGATGTCCTGCTGAGTACGAGCGATGCGACCATCTTGGAGCCGAAGTTCGTTGCTAAACTGTCTTTGGTTCCTATTCTCTGCTTGGTTGAATACGTTGGCTTGATTGTTCGCAATCTGCTGTGCGGTTCGGAGCTTGTTAATCCACTGAGAGTTCTCAGCTTCAAAGTTCTGCTGTGCAATCTGGTTCTCGCGGTTAGCACGAATACCTGCACCCTGAAACGCCGCGTTCTGTGCTTGTGCAGCCCCTTCAAATCCACCACCCAATGCACCTGCAATGAGCGAACCAAGTTGTTCTGTGTCCGAGAGTCTAGGTCGTTGCATCTGCGGAGCCGTTGGAGCGTTGCCCATGATTCCCGCCACGTTGTCAAACGCTTGGTTCATGCCTGTAGGGTCGGCTTCCCTGAGTGCCAAATCGTTGCGCCCGTACAATAGCTCTTGCAGTTGTGACATCAGTTGCTCACGCGGAGAAACTGGCGCGAAGCTACCCTCTCCACCACTAGGAATCATCGGAGTGTCGTAGTCTTCTACTTGTGGAGCCGGCGCAGAGCTAACGCTTGCAATCTGCTGTACCCGCTCAGACGGCATGATGCCCCTTGCGGCATGGCTCAGAATATCGCCGTGACGAATCTTCTCGTTCGCCATCTTTGCGACGTTCTCAGCATGACCGAGCAGAACCGGGTTCATACCCGCAAGTAGCTGGAACGCTACGCCCTGCATATCTTGGGGTTGCGGAGCCTTTGGGGTCGGGGGAACCATCGTAGGAACCGCCGTAGGCATATCGCCCATACCTGTGTCAATGAGTGGGTATTCCATGTTGGTTATTTGTATTCAAACGGGCCGTACTTAGCGTTTGGGTTTCGACGCTTCATGAAGTCAAAGTTGATGCCGTCTGTCCCGCCTGCTCCGATGAAGTTGCCAATGGAGCCGTAACCCGATTGTTGTTGCTGCTGTCCTTGGTTGATGTTCTGACCACCAATACCCGACAGCAGATTGTTGTACTGGTTCCCGATGCTCGACACGAAACCTAGATCGTTTTGACGGTCTTGGTTAAACATCCGCTGAGTGTTAAGCAGGTCACTTCGGAGCTTGAAGTTCGCCGCTTCTGAGTTCTGGTTTGCTCTCTGAGTGAACG
>Ga0315900_10011075_pt1 | contig 11203 bp, 10 predicted proteins | sample LakEriMetagenome_FD_203521 | JGI IMG/M metagenome (GOLD analysis project Ga0315900, IMG submission 203521) | Freshwater fungal communities from buoy surface, Lake Erie, Ohio, United States - Buoy 12 MA114 | ecosystem: Environmental > Aquatic > Freshwater > Lake > Lake biofilm | place: USA: Lake...
TGCCGCATCGCCCCTTGCACGCTGCTGGCGGCCATCGGGCTGGTCGCGGTGGACGCGTGTACGCGTCCCCGACCGAGGGCGGGAAACAAGAGCCGCGGATGGCGATGGGTGGCCCAATGCGCACGCAGCGTCGCGAGCGTGCGGGCCGGGAGCGGGACGAACCGGTCCTTGGCCCCCTTGCCACGGTGGACGTGGACGAGCATGCGGGCACTGTCGATGTCGCCCAGCTCCAGGGCCAGCCCTTCCTGAAGCCTCAGGCCTAGAGAGTAGACGGTCCAGAGGAAGGCACGGTTGTGCGGCGTGCGGACGGCGTCGAGCAGCCGATGCACCTCGTCGACGGTCAGCACGTCGGGCAGCGTCTTCTGCTTGGGGACGCGGAGTTTGAGGAGCGTGGCCCAGTCCCGCGGCACGCAGCGGGTGTAGAAGAACTTGATGCCGCTGTGGGCGATCTTGAGGGCGCTGGGAGAGAACCGGCAGTCGTTCTTGAGGTACAGGAAGTAGTCGCGGACCTGCGGCTCTGTGAGCTGGTCCGGGGACTGGCGGTAGTGGTCCGCCAGCTTTCGCACGGCACGGACGTAGGCTTCCTGGGTGCGCTCGCTGCGGCCTGCGAGCTGGAGGTCCTGGATCATCCGCTGGCGCAGCGCGGTCGTGGGGCGAGGAGCGATCATCGTGAAACCATTTCGCAAAGGAGGAAGAAAAACCATTGCGAGCGACGATGATTGCCGTGACGGCACGTGGCCACCGAGGCCGGTCACGCCTGAAAGGCCGGGGCGATCCGGCTACAATGAGCGGGCCGAAAGCAGCCTGCCGCGGAGCGGCTTACTTGAACAACGCAATGCAGCGGACTCGCGGTAGAAACGGGCGGTGTGGTCCGCGTATGGCTGCGAGCCGCTAATTGCGATCGTTCGACCACTGCGCTGACTTCCTCGTGTGATTGCGGCCCGGTATGATGGTAAAAGCTTCTTCCACTTCCAGAGGACATCGATGAGCCTGACCTTATCGCAATTCGGCATCGACCGCCTCGACGCACAGCAGCGGGTAGAGTTGATTGGTCTGATCTGGGACAGCCTCCCCGACGATGCGCCATACACGCCTCCCGACTGGCATATCCAAGAATTAGAGCGGCGAATCGCCGCCGCGGACGCCAATCCTGGGGCCGGTGAACCTTGGGAGACGGTGCTGGCGCGATTGTCGAGGAGTTCATGAGCTTGCCCGTCGTCCTGCGTCCAGAAGCCACAAAGGACGCGGCAGAGGCGATTGGTTACTTCGAGGCGCTGCGACCTGGCTTGGGGCAGGCCTTCTTGATTCAAGTTCAAGATGTCCTACTTCGGATTTCAGGGATGCCAGAGATACATGGCATCGTCTGGCGGAACGTGCGTGCGGCGTGACTGCGGCGGTTCACCTATGTCGTCTATTACCGTGTCCACGAAGATCGTTTGGAGGTGTTGGCCGTGGTCCAGGGCAACCGTGACGCTGCCGTGTGGCAGAGCCGCGAGTGAGAGCCCGAGCAAGCCTAACCTTCTAGGGATTTGAGTTCGCGAAGCCGAACCTCAAATCCTCTGTTCAAGAAGCCCGGTGCCCCTGCGATTGAGCCGCAGCGCTAGGGTAACGGTGGGCAGCGGAGCTGCCGTGAGAGTGTCACGGAGAGCGTGACGGCCGCCCGCTGGTGCTGATCGGCCTTGGCGACTGGGCTTTGAAGCCCTGCAGCGGGCTGACGGAGTGGTGTTGTGTGCGCGTCGCGGCGCACCGGCAGCGTTGAAAACCATGATGAGCGCGTACCGCGTCCGAGTCGCGACGAGCGCGATGAAAAACGTGAACGGTGATGACGGCGTGACGCAGCCAGGGCATTCGATCAGCTCGTGTCGTGAATGGCGGAGGAGCGTTTGGGAAAGATGGCGACGACCCGCAGCTGCCCGCCGCATTCGGCGCAGCGTCGCGGCGGCCGCAGTGGCGGGTCGGCTGGAGTGGCCGCGAGGAGGACGAACTGGGCGCCGTTGTGGAGCGTGACGAGCCAGCGGACGGCTTCGATGGGTAGCGGGGCGCGTGCCCCCAGGAACCCGTAGTGCCGCACCTTCTGCAGGCCCTTGGGCAGCGCATGCTGAAGGAAGCGGCGGATGAACTCCATGGCATCGAGTGTCATCCTCCGCCAGCGGTTGGATCCGCTCCTGCGGTAGGAGAACGTGACCGTGTGGTCGTCGCAGGCGATGATGCGGTGATCGCTGATGCCGACTCTGAACACGTAGGTCGCCAGATACTTCAGCGACATGCGGCCGTCGCCGACGGCTTTTGAGTGGACGACCCAGGCCTGTTTTCAGACGGCGGGATCGACTTGCTCGAGGAGCCCGGCCTTGCGGAGTTCGTCGCGGAACTTGGTCCGAAACAGGATCGACAGGGCCTTGACCGGCAGGAAGAACGCCGGTCCAGACGGGATCCAAAAGGTGCCATCGGCGGCGACCGCTCCGCCGGGCACGACGTAGCGGACGTGGGGATGGTAGCCGAGGGGCCGATGCACCTCGTCGACGGTCAGCACGTCGGGCAGCGTCTTCTGCTTGGGGACGCGGAGTTTGAGGAGCGTGGCCCAGTCACGCGGCACGCAGCGGGTGTAGAAGAACTTGATGCCGCTGTGGGCGATCTTGAGGGCGCTGGGAGAGAACCGGCGGTCGTTCTTGAGGTACAAGAAGTAGTCGCGGACCTGCGGCTCTGTGAGCCGGTCCGGGGACTGGCGGTAGTGGTCCGCCAGCTTTCGCACGGCACGGACGTAGGCTTCCTGGGTGCGCTCGCTGCGGCCTGCGAGCTGGAGGTCCTGGATCATCCGCTGGCGCAGCGCGGTCGTGGGGCGAGGAGCGATCATCGTGAAACCATTTCGCAAAGGAGGAAGAAAAACCATTGCGAGCGACGATGATTGCCGTGACGGCACGTGGCCACCGAGGCCGGTCACGCCTGAAAGGCCGGGGCGATCCGGCTACAATGCGCGGGCTGAAAGCTGCCTGCCGCGGAGCGGCTTACTTGAACCTCTCTATGGCCTCTGAAGTCAAGGAGGCGCACCGGTATCGTTGACCTCGAAACATTTTCATTTTTCCAGCCGGGCTTCGGCTTTTTGTGTTTCGGGTTCGAGCGGGGCTGGCAGCGGGTACTGACCGGTCGGCGACACGGAATCCTTCTTCATGGGGAATCTGGAGAATCGGGCGTGCCAGGCATGTCCTGACACGACCGCGCCAAACATCTCTCTGAGGCCCGGCCGCAGACCTGGGCGCCCGTGAGGTGTCACCCTGGGTGCGGTGCATGATCAGGCCTGCGTTCAGGCCCGGTCGCACGGAGGCGAGCCGCCGCCAGGCGGCGAGTCCTGCGTGAAGACCATGCGTCCTCGAGGTTCACCCGTTCGTTCCCAGCGGCTATATCAAAGCGTCGAGTGCGTGCTCGAGGCACGCCTCCGGTCAGGTCGGCTCGTGGGACCGGCGGTCGCGTGTGTATTGGGTCAGTGCTTCGTGCTCATCTCCCTGTGTGTGCTCGTGAATGGTGGCGGGCGCTGGCCGGTGGCTCTTCCGAGCAAGTGCGTCGGCGGTCTTCGGCACGGCTGGGAACGCCGGGCGTCGTCGTCTCTCTCCAAGAGACTGTGAGGGCCCGGTGTTGCCGGCGTTCAGCCGCACCGCGGCAAGGCCCGCTCGATCCGCGTCAGCGATCGGTCACGGCCGAGGATGGCCAGGCAGTCGTACAGGCCCGGTCCCACCGTCTTGCCCGTCACCGCCACGCGAACCGCGTGCACGAGGTCGCCCACCTTCACCCCCGCCGCCTCGACGACGCGTTTCAGCGCCTCCTCGAGCGCCGGCGGAGCATAGGGCTCGACGGTGCGGAGCTCGGCGGCGAACGCCTCCAGCAGCGGTCGCACACCCGGCTTCGAGAGGCGTTGCTGCACGGCCGCCTCGTCGAGCGGCGGCTCATCGACGAGGAAGAAGTCGGCGTAGGCGATGATGTCGCCCGCCACCTTGAGACGATCTCCCGAGGCATCGATCACCTGCCGGACCGTCTCCACGGCCGCCGCCGGGGCTGGGTCGGCGAGCAATCCGGCCCGGATCAGAAACGGGAGCATGACTGCGAGCTTCTCATCGATCGACAGGGCGTGCATGTAATGGTCCTGCACGGCCCACAGCTTTTTCGGGTCGAAGCTCGCCGGCGAGGAATTGATCCGCTCCAGCGTGAACCGGTCGATGAGCTGCTCTCGGGAGAAGAACTCCGTCTTGTCGTCGTACGACCAGCCGAGCAGGGCGAGATAGTTGTCGATCGCCCAGGGCAGGTAGCCGACTTCGCGGTAGAAGTCGACGATCACGGGGTTGAACGTGTCGGCCTCGGCCTTCAGGCCGAGGCGGTCGGCGATCCGCTGGCCATGGTCCATCACCTGCTTGAAGTCGGCGTTTTTCAGATACTGCGCCAGCTTCCGCTTGGAGAGCTTCGTGCGGCTGCCCGGCTCGGCCACCAGCGGCAGGTGGGCATAGGCGGGGAGCGGGTAGCCCAGCGACAGCGCGATGAACGCCTGCCGCGGCGTGTTCGACAGGTGCTCTTCAGCGCGGATGACGTGGGAGATCTCCAGGTCGTGGTCATCCACGACGCTCGCCAAATGGTAGAGACAGGAACCGTCTGCCCGCTGGATGACGTGGTCTTGCTCCCGCTCCCAGGCGAACTCCACTCGGCCGCGGACGGCGTCGTCGATCACGAGCGCCCCCTCGCGGGGCATTTTCAGGCGGACGACGCCCTGTCGGCCCTCGGCCCGAAATCCCGCGGCAGTATCCTCGTCGAAGGCGGCGAATCGCCGGCTGTAGAGGAATGCCTTGCCCTCGGCCTGTGCCGCCTTCCGCTCGGCGTCGAGTTCCTCCGGCCGGGCGAAATCACGGTAGGCGTGCCCGGTCGCCAAGAGCCGCGCGACGGCGGCCTTGTGGCGGTCGGCCCGTTGCGACTGGAAATAAGGCACATGCGGCCCCCCCACACCCGGGCCCTCGTCCCAGTCGATGCCCAGCCAGCGGAGCCCGGAGAGGATCGGCTCGAGGGCCGCGTCCACGTTGCGTTCGGCGTCGGTGTCGTCGATGCGGAGGATGAACGCGCCGCCGTGGCGGCGGGCGAAGAGCCAGTTGAACAGGGCCGTGCGGACACCGCCGATGTGCAGATAGCCCGTGGGGCTGGGGGCGAAGCGGGTGCGGACGACGGGCTGTGGCATGTGGTGCGGACCTCCGGCGAGACTATCGGCCAGGCGGCCGTGCCGCGTCAATCGCGGGGCCGTCCGCCGGCCCTCACGCCGCCGTGCCGTTCATGCGGGCGAGCTTCTTGAGCCGCTTCCGTTCGGCCTTGGAAAGGTGGCGGTGTTCTTGCTCGGAGCCGTCGACGAAGCCCGCCTCGTCATCGCCGGCGGTGTCGGACGGGACGGCGACGAAGTCGGGCTCCTCGTCGGCGACGGACTCTTCGGCGACTGGTGTCGCGGCCGCCCGTTCGGGCTTGCGCCGTTCAGCCTTGGGGGCCTGCGGCGTGCACTGACCACGCACTTCGCGGATCACCGATCGTGCCGCGGCGAGCATGGCGACTGCGGCGCACGTCGCGCCCAAGGCCCAGGCCGCGTGCTCGGTGATCGTCCACACGTCGCGGCCGTCGCCCAGCCAGACGCAGCCCGCGGACGTCGCCCACGCCATCAGCGTGAGCCCGAGCCAGAACGCGGTCGCGCCGCGCTCGTGCAGCGGCAGCACCGTCCAGAGGGCGACGAGGCCGAAGGCGACTGCCGCCAGGCAGACCCACCAGCCGATCCCGCCCGGGCCGAGAGCCACTCCCGTGGCGTCCGTGACCACGGCGGCGACGAGCGGCCCCACCGGCACCGCGGCCGCACACGAGGACATGACGAACAGCCCGGCCAGCCAGCCCCAGGCGCGGTATCGGCCGTTGTAATCGTCGCGCCTGTGCCGCCGCATGAGCCGCACGATCAGGGCCACGGCGGCGGCCACGCCGAGCGCGACCTGCGACAGCCAGCCAGCCAGCGATTGCATGCTCCGCGGATCGAAGCAGGCGGACGCTGCCTGCATGCTGCGGGCGAACCGGCCCTCGAGCTGGAACACGGGCCGGCCAAAGACGGGGCCGGCGGCGGCGAGCGCCAACGCCGCGACGACCGGCACGAGCATTACCACGGCCGCTCCGGCCAAGCCTCCGGCTCCGGTCGGCAGGAGCGTGGCCGGGCCCTTTTGCTTGTCGGGATGGGCTTCCGGGCCGTAGGCCGCCATGGGCCGGGAGTCGGAGACCGAGGTGGCCGAGTCGCCTCCACTGGAACGGTTCCAGGAGACGACCAATCGCCGGCGCTGATCGCGGCGCTGGCTGCCGTTGAGGGACATGGGAGCGACTCGAATCCATTCGAGGATGGTTCGGACCACGGCCTGCAGCACGCGGAACGCGCAGCCGGAGGCCGTGCGGAGCGGGGCCGGCATCCTGCCGACCGGGTATCGCCCGCAGGTCACTTCTTCGGCGCGGCGCGATGCCGGGATTCATGCCCCGTCCGGCCGGCCCCCGCCGCAGGCATCCTGCGCACGTTCGGCAGCGTCGGCGCCCACGGTGCGGGCTGTGCGATCGCGCCCATCCGCAGGGTCAGCCCCGGCGTTTGCCGCCGGGAGACGGGTGCTGTACGATCCCGCCACCATATCTGCCACCCCCTGGAGAAGCATGCCATGGCCTATACGCTCCCCCCCCTGCCCTATGCCTTCGACGCGCTGGAGCCGTTCATCGACGCCCGCACGATGGAGATCCATCACGACAAGCACCATGCGGCCTATGTGACCAACGTCAACAAGTCCCTGGAGACGCATGCCGACCTGGCGGCGCTGCCGGTGGAAACGCTGATCGCCGGCCTCGACAAGGTGCCGGAGGCGATTCGCACCGTCGTGCGCAACAACGGCGGCGGCCATGCCAACCACACGATGTTTTGGGAAACGATCGGCAAGGGCAAGGGCGGCGAGCCGGCCGGACACCTCGGCGAGGCGGTCCGCTCCGTGTTCGGCGGCTTCGCGAACTTCAAGGAGGAGTTCACCAAGGCCGCCATGGGCCGGTTCGGCAGCGGCTGGGCCTGGCTGTCTGTCGGTCCGCAGGGCAAGCTGGTCGTGGAGAGCACGGCCAACCAAGACAGCCCGATCATGCACGGCAACAAGCCGCTGCTCGGCATCGACGTCTGGGAGCATGCCTACTATCTGCTCTACCAGAACCGCCGGGCCGATTACGTCAATGCGTTCTACAACGTCATTGACTGGGACGCGGTCGGCAAGCGATTCGCGGCCGCCGGCAAGTAACGGCTGGGTGGCAAGCTGCGGCGGCTGCGTCGACTGCGATTGCCGTTGACGCGGCCGCCCGGCGGCCCCTATTTCCCCACCTCCCGGCGGGCCTTTCTCCGGCCGGTTTTCTGCGGAGGTGCGCATGAACGTGAAAGTTGCCGGAAGGTCTTGCCCGGCTTGGTCTGCCGCGGCTCTTGTGGTCGGCGGCCTGCTCGTAGCCGGCGCGACTGGTTGCAAGACGGGCACCGCGGGCATGAAGCCCTCATGGTGGACGTTCGGCGGCGGGCCCCAGCAAGAGTCCTCCAAGCTCGCTGCGGCGCCGTCTTTCAACGGTGGCACCGAGAAGCCATCCGCATCAGCGAAGCCATATCCCACGACCACGACGCCCAACGGCTACGTGCTGAACGGCGGTGCGCCGTCCGCTGGTGCCGTTGCGACCACGGAGCCGGCGGCAGCGACCGCGCCGGTGACCTACGGCATCACGCGCCCGCCTGCGAAGGCCGATCCGGTCGCCGCCGCCACGGCGCCCGCTGCTGCGACCTCCGCTCCGACTGCCGGTTCGCTCTCCGCGATCTCGCCGCAGGTCGGCCCCTACGCCGCTCTGCCCTCCGAGCCGCCTGCGGCTCCGAACGACCTGCCGCCGTTGCAGGCCATTGGCGCGGCGGCGCCAGCCGCGGCCGGCGCCGCCGGCTACGGCGCCCTGCCGCCGCCGGCCACGCCGCCCGATATGCAGCGGGTTGCCGACGCCCGTGGGTCAGCCGGCTGGCCTGTCCAACAGCCCGCGCCTGCGTCGGCCGGCTCGCGTTACGACTCTGCCAACGGCAGCCGTTTTGGGGGCGGAGGCTCGGCCATCGATCAGTCTTTGCCGCCGCCGGCGACAGCGGCGTTTCCCTCGGCCGCCATGCCCGCGGCGCTCGAGCCGTTGCCTGCCGCACCGCCGTCGGCCGTGGCTCCGCTGGCAGTTCCGCCTTCGGCGCCGGGATTTCCGCCGCCGCCGGCCGCTGGTGTGCCGGCTGCGGCTCCGGCTTCGGTGCCGCAGCCGCGCCGTGCCGATCCCGTGTACCGGCCGGGCGGCACGTCGAGTTATCGGCCGAACCGAGCGATTCTTGCCGCTGACCCGCCCGAGGTGCGGGCGGGAGACGTACGCACGGTGGGCTTCGACGCTCCGGTGCCAGCGGCGCCGTGAACACGATCGTTCCGCGCTTCGCAATGGTCGGCGTGGTACGCTCGACGGCATGCGCTATGTGCAAGCCGTAGCCTGGCTGCTGGCCGGCTGGGGAATGATGTGTCCGGCCGCCGCCGCGCCGGCCGGGGGAGACGATCGGCTGCGGGTCGAGGTGCGTGGCACGCTCGCCTTGCCCGACGAGGCGCCCGACGCCGACGGCAACCCCGTGCGGATCACCGGCATCAGCGGCGTGGCCTGGCTCGGTGACGACCGCTATGTCGCCGTCCTCGACAACAGCGATCTGTTGCTTTGTTTCGCGCTCGATCTCTCACCGGCGGGCCAGCCTCTCGCGGTCCGTGGACTGCGGGCCGTGCGGCTCGCCGCCGGGCATGATTTCGAGGACGTCGCCGTCTGCCCCGAGCCGCTCCGGGCCCGGATCGTCGCGCGGCAGGCTCGCCAGCAGGGCCGCGACCCCGGAGTTTGTCTGCTGCTTGCCGAGGAGGACACGCCGGCAATCCGCGCCGTGTCCCAGCAGGGGGGCGACCTACTCGGGATCGTACCATTGCCGGAGAACATGAGGCGGCGAAGACCGAATCGCGGCCCCGAGTCGCTGGCCGTCGATCCCGACGACGGCAGCATCTGGACGGCCAATGAGGAGGCGTTGGCCGGCGATGGCCCGACGGCACGCGTCGGCGGCGGCACGGTCGTGCGGGTCGTGAAGATCCCGCTTCCCACAGATCCGCCGCGGCCGACCCGACAGTTTGCCTACCCGGTCGAGCCGCCTCACGCCTTTGTCCGGATGTTCGCGGGCGAGCCGCTTTCCGGGGTGTGCGCGATCGTGGCCCTGGGCGCCGGCCGCCTGCTCGTGCTGGAGCGTGCGGCCGGCCCGGGCCTGCCGCCGTTCAAGAGCCGGATTTTCCTGGTCGACACGACGCATGCGGCCGACGTCGCGGCCGTGGATCGCGACCTCGCCGATCGGGCTGACGACTTTCTGGGCAAGAGGCTCATGTGGGAAGACTCGCTGGGCTGCAACCTCGAGGGCTTGTGCCTGGGGCCGCCGCTGCGCGACGGCAGCCGGGCGCTCGTGGCTGTCGCCGATAACGGCGGCATCGGCACGCCGAACAAGCTCGTCGGCCTGACGCTTCGGATCACCAGCCCATGACCATGTTCGACTCGATCACCTTGCGGGCCCGGTCGAGATCGTCACCCGTCTCGTGCATGTAGAGACGGATGGCGTGGAGCTTGTCGCCCGACGCCCGCGACAGGCATTCGCGGGCCGTGCTGCAGGGATTGATTCGCGAATCGGTGAGTCCGAGGGCCGACTTCGAGATCACCCACGTGTCGCGGGGCCGGCGGGTGAGCCGCAACACCTTCTCCCCCGGGTAGGCGTCTTCCACGACCGCGGCCGCGGCCTGCTCGTCGGCCGCCCAGGAGATGATGATGTGGGCGCTCGTCTCGATCTCGAACAGCGGCATGGGTCGGGGCTCCGCGGCGTTGTCGCGAGACTACGCCACCTCTGCGGGCCGGTCAAACCCACGTGTGCCGCTGATCGCCGCGACGAGCGGTTTTGACTACCATACTGGAACCGGGGCCGCGGTCGAGGCGAGCGGGAAACAGAGCGGCGGCCCGGCCAACACTGGCGTTTGCGACATGCAGTACGACCGGCTCGGCTTCCCCATCCCCAGCGATTTTGAGCCGGCCGTGCCGCGAGGTCGGCGCGGGAGCACGCGGCTGGCATCGGATCCGCGTGATCGGTTCGCGGATGCGGAACAGTCGGCGGTGCCCGACCGTGGCCGCGCGGCCGGGCCGCTGAAACGGTTTGTGCTGCTCGCGGCCCTCGGCCTGGTCGTCGTGCCGGCCTTGGTTTTGCCATTCGTCGGCCCGCTGGCCCGAGAAGCGGTCGTGCAGTGGTCACTCGAGCGGGCGGCCGTGCGCGAAGCCCGCGGCGACGTCGCCTCCGCCGTGGCGGAGGTGGGGCGTGCGATCGAATGGCTCGACGCCGCCGACGCCCAGGGGCGGGGCCGCCTGCATTGCTGGCGGGCGAACCTCTTGCTGGAGAGTCGGCAGACCGCAGCGGCCATCGTCGAGGCCGGCCGGGCGGCCGCCCTCGTGCCGACATCCGCGCTGCCGCGCCGCACGCGGGCCTTGGCCCACGTCGTCGCGGGAGACGCAGAGGCGGCGCTGGCCGATGCGCAGGCGGCGGTTGACCTGTCGGGCGCGGAGAACCCGGAAGCGCTCAATCATCGGGCCTACATCCGGGCGCTCGTGGGCCGCGATCTGGAGGCCGCGCTCGCCGACATCGAGAGGGCCCTCGAGGGCAGCGGCGGCGAATCACCGGAGTTTCTCGACACGCGGGGCTTTATCCTCCACCTCCTGGGCCGACATCGGGAGGCGATCGACGACCTGAATCAGGCGATCGGCAAGACGCAGCAGTCGCGCCGGCAGGTGGCCGGCCTCGCCGGCCATGCCGATCCCGACGACGTCGCCTACCGGCTGCGGTCGCTCGATCACGCCCTGGCGGTGATGCACCACCACCGCGGCCTCGCCTGCCGCGCCATCGGCCTCGAGCGGCAGGCGGCCCAAGACTTTGAAGTGGCGGAGCGAAAGGGATTCGACCCCGCCCGCGGCGTGCTCTAGCTGTCCGTGGACAAAGCCATCCCTGGCCTTTGTCCACTCGATCGACCGCAGGCAACGCCGAGGGTTGCCTGGGTCGATGGCCGTCGCATCCTGCTCGGGCAGACCTGTTGCCCGG
>Ga0315900_10011076_pt1 | contig 11203 bp, 14 predicted proteins | sample LakEriMetagenome_FD_203521 | JGI IMG/M metagenome (GOLD analysis project Ga0315900, IMG submission 203521) | Freshwater fungal communities from buoy surface, Lake Erie, Ohio, United States - Buoy 12 MA114 | ecosystem: Environmental > Aquatic > Freshwater > Lake > Lake biofilm | place: USA: Lake...
CGTTCATATTCACCTTATCCCTCTGAACCAGATGGCCGACATAAATTTCACCCGTACCAAACTCAATCCCGCTCCTGCCGAACTCGAGGAAATGAGAAACAGAATTCTTCTTCATCTGTAATGCGCTGTCTGCTCCTTCTTTTTCTTCTATTAGTTGCGTTCTCCTGTAGTCAGCAGAATGAAGACCGGCCTCTGGCCCGTATTGAGGGTCAGATAAGCAACCTTCCGGTTTCCGTATCCAGCGTTAAATTGAAGCGGATGGGTCTTAAGGGTCCTGAAACCGTCGATTCGGTTGAAATTGAAGAGGGAAAGTTTACTATTGAAATACCTGCTGATTCGGAATTCCTCTACCGGCTTGAATTCGGAGAGGCTTTTTTGCCCCTGTTTGCCGAGCAGGGCCAGCACCAGCTTAGTGCTGATTTCCGGCAGCTTTATCTTTCAGCCAGGTACAGTAATTCTCCGCATACTGACCAGATGAGAAAGACCGAAATGCTCAGGCTAGGATTTGAAGCAAAGGCTCAGGAATTACAGAACCGGTTCGAAACAGCACTTTATACTGGCAGGCAAAAGTCTGCCGATTCAGCGAGACAAGCGTTTGAAATCCTTCGGATGGAATCAAAAAGGAGAATAAAGTTCTTAATCGACAGCATTGGTCCGGGTCCTGTTTCCTATCTGGCTACCTCTATGCTGGACCCGGAAGAGGATTATTTATATCTGGACTCTCTCACTTCGCGGTTTGAAAAGGAAAGACCAGGCAAAGCCTTTACCCAAAAACTTCAGCGGTTTATGGAATTGCCCCGACGTCTGGCCATCGGCAAGCCGGCACCCGATTTCAGTCTGGCAAACCCGGCCGGAAAAATGACCTCAGTTTCCGGATTTAAAGGAAGCTGGGTTCTGCTTGACTTCTGGGCTTCCTGGTGTAAGCCTTGCCGTGCTGAGAATCCATTTCTGACGCAGGTACACCAGCGCTACAAAGGCAGGGGCCTGAAGATTTTTTCCGTTAGCCTTGATGGCGACCGTGAAGCCTGGATGAAGGCGATGGTGCAGGATCAGATGGACTGGGCTCATGCATCAGACCTGAAAGGCTGGCAAAGCAGTGCAGCGGCTTTGTATGGAATCAATTCAATTCCTGCTTCGTTTCTCATTGATCCTGAGGGGAAAATTGCAGCAAAAAATTTGAGAGGGCCTGCATTGCTTCAAAAACTGGTGGAAATTTTCCCCTGAATTGTGTTCCTTGCATTGGGCTTTTCGGTATGCGACCCGTCTCTGATTTGCCCGCCCACAGATGTTTCAGCAGTTAAGGGAAATATTTCTCACCATCATACGGATCCGGGCACTCGGGCTCGTTGTTCTTACCTTCCTGCTCTTTCTGGTTGCCATTGTTTCCAATATCCTCATCAACAGGGATAATACTACTTCCTTTACCTCCAAACTCAGGGAAACCGACCGTTTATACAAAACACAGAATCTGATCGCCAGGCTCGAGCAAAAACTCGTGGAATCTGAGCGTACAAGGAGACAGCTGGCTACTCGTTTCAATGCCCGTATTCGGGATTACAAAAATCAGAATAAGGAGATCAGACTCCTTGGCGAGGAACTTGTCAATCCGGATTCTTCCGGACTGAGTCTGAACAGGAGGAATGAACTGACAGGCTATCTCAAGGAAAGAAACCTTATAGTAGAGAAGCAGCTTGACATCATCGGGGCGAAGCAGACAATGCCTGAATCGATAAGTATGAAAGGCCTTCAGGTGCAGAATGACCTGCTGGATTTTACAATGACAGTTCGCGATGAATTGTCGAGTTCGCTTAAATCCAACATCGCCAATCTGAACAGAAAGGTGAAGACCAGCGACCGATTCAATATCCTTTTGGTTCTGGTAGCCTTTGCAGCCGCTTTTTTTGCAACCATTCTTACTACTCAGGATTTTCTGAGGCAAAAGCAAATTGAATCGATTCTTCGGAACCTGAACGATGAAAAGTCCAAGCTCTTTTCCATTCTTGGCCACGACCTCCGCTCGCCCTTATCCGGACTGAACGGGATTATATACATACTCAAAAAGCACCGAAAGGAAATGTCAGAAGAAGATCTGGATGAGTCCGTCAATCAGCTTGAAATCACTTCCCAGAATTATTCCAAACTACTGGAAGATGTACTCACCTGGAGTCGGCTTCAGTTGAATAAAATTCCCATAGAGTTTCAGGATCTTCAGGTTCACCAGCTTGTAAGTGAAACGGCTGATCTTTATTCCGAACAGGTTCAGAAGAAAAAAATCTGGCTGCATAATCAGGTTCCCGGGAGCCTGAAAATCCATTCGGATAAGGGAATGCTGCAGGTGGTGCTCCGAAACCTGATTTCCAATGCCATCAAATTCACAAAGGAGGGTGGGGATATCTGGGTTAATTACCGAAGCGACAAGGAGTATCATTACCTTGATGTAAAAGACACCGGCATAGGGATGTCCGATGCCATTTTGAAAACGCTGTTTACCAATAGTACGATTTCAATGGCCGGTACGCATAACGAATCCGGAACCGGTCTTGGCCTTTCCATCTGCAAGGAATTTCTCAGCAAAGACGACGGCTTCATGACGGTGGAATCTGTGCCTGGAAAGGGTTCCATTTTTACCGTTGGTCTTCCTTTGCCCGAAACAAGAAAGCGCCTGCTCAAGGAGCGAAAGAAAAATTCTGTTTCCGGGGCCTAGTTCTTCCTGCGGAAATCCCGGAACCAGGACTGAATTTTCATCTGGAGAACGCCCAAAACCGCCTCCTTGAAAATACCCGGGCTCATTTTTGATTCCCCTCTCGTTCGGTCGGTGAAAATAATCGGTACCTCTTTGATGCTGAATCCGAATTTCCAGGCCAGAAACTTCATTTCAATCTGGAAGGCATAGCCCACAAAATCAATTTTATCCAGCTCAATGCTGCGAAGCACTTCTGCGCGGTAACACTTGAATCCTGCGGTGGTATCGCTGATTTGCATCCCGGTAACCAGACGCACATAATAACTGGCAAACCAGGACATCAGCACCCTTCCCATAGGCCAGTTTACCACATTCACACCCACCACGTATCGGCTGCCGATGGCCAGATCGGCTCCGCCTGTATGACAGGCCTCTCTCAGTCTGACCAAATCTTTGGGGTTGTGGGAAAAATCGGCATCCATCTCAAAAATGTAGGGATATCCGCGGGCAAGCGCCCAGCGGAAGCCATGGATGTAGGCCGTGCCCAGACCCAGTTTGCCCTTTCGCTGCTCCAGAAAAAGCCGTCCTTCAAACTCAGCCTGAAGATTTTTTACGATGTCTGCCGTACCATCAGGTGAGCCGTCATCCACAATCAGTACATGGAAAGGAGGCTCAAGCGCCATTACCTCGCGGATGATGGCTTCAGCATTCTCCTTTTCATTGTAAGTGGGTATGATGACCAGGCTGTCGCTCACGGGCTGGCAGGCTTATTTAATCAGGAGTTTTCGAAGCTGACTCAGCACCCGGTTTTCAGTTTTGCTGATTCCATGAAAAGCAGCGGCTACCTTTTCAGCAGCATAGTACAGGCGGCTGTTGTCTTTCGCTGGTAGCAGGGGCGCATTGTGCTTTAGGTATTCTTCCAGCTCCTCCCAGGCCTGTTCAAACGAAACATCGTTTCCGTCTAACACATCAAACTGAAATTCAACCGCATAGGCAGCATCGCTTCCGAAGTCATCCTTATGGGTTTCGGCCGGAACGAGTTCTTCGCGCACAATCCTGCGCAGTTCGGTCCATTCTTTGGCGGCAATTTTGCCGTCGGCAGCGGCCATGCAATACATCAGATTGCCCATCTGCCGGTAGTATTCCTGGTAGTTTTTCATCGTCGTTTTTATCAGGCCGGAATCTGCCCGGAAAGGCATATCACGGAGTTTTCTATGTTGAGGTATTGTTGTGCTGTTCTCAGTATATCACTTGCACCGGCTTCCCGGATGATGCGCTGATTCTCTTCCACTCTGTCAAAATCTGTGCCGTTTATCCAGACCGAACGATAGCGCTCGGCAATTCCGTACACATGGGTAATGGAGGATAAAAACTGACCCAGCATATAGTTCTTCACCTTCTCCAGTTCTTCTTCTCCCACCAGCTCTGTCTGAAGAATACGGGCTTCTTTCCTGATTTCTTCTACGGCCAGCAGGCTGGCCTCAGCATTGATGTCGCAGGCAATCTGCAAATAGGGTTGCCGGGCATAAGGAATCCGCTGCGCGTAAATGCCATAGGTCCAGCCCTTGTCTTCCCGGATGTTGTTCATCAGGCGGGAACCAAAATAGCCTCCGAAAATTTCCAGCGTAAGGCTGAGCAAGGCTGAATCGGGATGCCGGGAATCGATGGTGTACTGACCGATTCTCAGCGATGACTGGTTCGAGCCTTCCTTTTCAGCCCAGAAAACACCTGACTCTGAAACAGGCAGTGCAGGTTTTTCGCGGCTAATCTTACGGCATGAGGAGAAGGAGGAAAGCCAGCTGCGGAGTTTTGCCACCGCTTCTTTTTCCGCATGTCCGGCCAGGATAGCCAGTGCCGGTCCCGTGCTTTTCATGTTTCGGAAAAGCTCAGGAAATTCCTCTGCTTTAATGGCTGAGATCAGCGCTGCATCGGGTGAATAGCCGTAATCGAGGTCCGGAGAATACAGTTTCTGCCTGAGCAGGCGTGAAGCCAGAAAAGAAGTTTTCTGAAGCTGAATGTCGTTCTGATTGATCTGAGTCTCCTGCAGGGTTTTCCATTCCTTTTCAGGAAAAGCAGGGGATGACCAGACTTCTTCCAGAATTTCCAGCATGGGATTGAAAAAGCGGTTGAGGCAGGAAATGTGAATCAGATCAAAATCCGGATTATGCGAAAATTCAAGTGTCGCACCGAGAAAGGAAATGGCGTCTGCCAGCTGCTTGGCTGTTTTTTTCGCAGTTCCCTCACCCAGCATGCGGAAGAGAAATCCTTCCCTTTGCCGGACGGACGATGCCGTTTCTGCAGCCGGAAAAATCAGCTCAAGCTCAGTAATGCTTTGATCATCACTTAAAAAACAGCTGAGTTCGATTCCATTGGAAAGGAATTCGCGCTCAGGCCTTCTCAGTTTCGGGAGAGATGGCCTTTGGGCTGGCGGTGCAATCTGGCGGTCCAACATGGCTGCAATATGCATCCGGATTTGCTTATTGAGGATTACCGGGCTTCCAATTTGAAAGGAAAGATTCAAATTCGCTTTGCTGTTCTTTCCGCATTACCCTCGGGAATTTATTCTGCCCGCCGAATTTTCCTTTCTGAGCCAGAAAAGCATGAAAGGCAGCCAGAGGGAAAAGCCGGACTTTTATCTCACGCAGGGCATGGCCGCGTTCGGTGCGGTAATCGTCGTTGAGGTCTTTAAGCTCCCGGTCGAGTGCTGCGGTAAGCGCCTTTTCATCCGGATGTTCATCACAGGCCAGGTACCACTGATGACCAAACAGGCTTCCGGACCGTATTCCGCAGACGGTAAATTCCGGGATGCTCACATTGAATTCCTGTTGAATGCGGGCGATGGCCGAGTTCATGTTTTCCACGGAAAGATGCTCTCCGCAAAGACTTAAAAAATGCCTCGTGCGGCCCGTGATGATGATTTCGGAGCGTGTGGTATCGGTAAACCTAATCACATCGCCGATGAGGTAGCGCCAGGCACCGGCGCAGGTGGAAATCAGGATGGCATAGTCTTTACCCTCTTCCACCTCATCGATGAGCAGGGTTTGGGGATTGGCCAGCATTTCACCTTCGCTGCTGAAATTTTCATCCGTAAACGGCACGAATTCAAAAAAGATGCCGTTGTCCAGCGACAGCTTCATACCTCTGGTTTCGGGCCTCGCCTGGTAGGCGATGAAGCCTTCAGATGCCAGATAAGTTTCCAGGTAAATCAGCGGCCGGCCCAGCAGGCGGTCGAAGGATTTGCGGTAGGGTTCGAAGGAAACGCCGCCATGGGCGAATACCGAGAAATTGGGCCAGATCTGATGGATGTCGGAAACGCCGTAATGCGCAATGATTTTTTCCAGCAGAATCTGAATCCAGGCCGGAACGCCGGCAATGCAGCCGATGTCCCAGGACCGGGCTTTCAGCACTATTTCATCGAGCTTTTTATTCCAGTCTTTTTCCCTTGCAATGCGGGTACCCGGCCGGTAAAAGGGCTGAAACCAGAACGGAATCTGGCTGGCCTGTATCCCGGATAAATCACCTTCATAGCAAATGCCATTGAAGCTCAGGTTGGTAGAACCACCCAGCATCAGAATGCCTTTGAGGTAAAAGTCTCCTGGCAGCTCCCTGAATTTCGAAAGGGTAAGAATCTGCCGGATGCTGGTTTTCTGATTGGCCCTGATCATGTCCCGGGTGATGGGAATGTGCTTGGATGCGGATTCCGATGTACCAGAACTCAGCGCAAAAAAGCGTGTCTGCCCGGGCCAGCAGATGTTTTTTTCTCCTTCCAGGCTGCGGTGCCACCATTGCTCAAAAAGCCGGTTGTAGGTAAAAACCGGAACATTGCGGCAGAATTGCCGGTATTTGGCCTTGGGCTCGCCGGCCTTACGCAATCCCACAAGCTTATGGAAATGATAAGCCTTGCCAAAGGCCGTATTTTCCGCTTTCCGCAGGAGTTTTTGCAGCACAAGAAGCTGGGCCTGCAGCGGTGAGGCCGGCTCTCTGCGGCTCCGGCTTTTGATCCGGATGCCTGTTTTGACCAGATTTCCCAGCAGTGCCATGGGGTAAAAATTCGGGTTTGAGGTAAGTTGAAAGGAAGTCAAATGTACATAATCCGGATGGAATGTTGATTGCCTGCGGTTGGCATTCTTTTCCGCTTCCGGGAAGAGACAAGGATAAGGCCTGATTTTCCCCGGATTGCTGTCCGCCATCATTATCCCGGCTGAATTGCCTAAACTTGTACCTCCATAAAAGCCTTCGAGATTTTGTTTTTCCGGCAACTTACCGCCCTCCTGCTCAAAGACCTGAAACTGGAATTCAGGCAGCGGGTACTCACGGCCTCCTTGTTGCTCTTTGTGGTTTCAGCCTGTTTTACGGTTTATCAGATTTCCTTCGCCGGAAAGGCCCGCATCAATCCCCTTGTCTGGAATGCCGTATTCTGGCTGGTGCTGCTTTTTTCTGCCTTTCAGGTGGCGGCAAGGGGTTTTCAGAAAGAGATGGAGCGGGAGTTCTGGTACTGGTTTTTTATTCTGAAAGCAGAGGTGCTTTTGCTAGGAAAGCTCTGTTACCATTTCCTCATGCTTTCCTTCACGGGTTTCATTGCATGGGCATTTCTGTCCCTGTTTTTCGGTAATCCGGTGCAGGATTCCGGCATGTTTTGCTTCATCGTAATCCTGGCCTGCCTGGGCATGGCTTCGGCTCTTACCCTGGTTTCGGCGCTTGCATCCCGGGCCCGGCGCAATTCGGCCCTGCTGCCGGTACTGGGCTTTCCGCTGCTCATTCCCACCCTGATGCTGGTGGTGAAATTATCGCTTGTGGCCCTGGACGACCTGGGCTGGGATTTTGCCTGGAAAAATATTGCCACACTCTGCGCCCTGGATTTGATAATGATTGCCCTCAGCTTGGTTCTCTTTCCGTACCTTTGGCGCAGGAATTGACATAGTCCTCAAAGTAACAGCATGCCAAAAATTGTCTGGTGGAAATGGACCTCTATCCTCATACTGCTGTATGTGGTTTGCGCAGGATTTCTGGGCCCTGTGCCGCGCCTGCACATTGTGAATGAGTCCATCCGCAATACCTATTTTCATGTGCCCATGTGGTTCGGCATGATTTTCCTGCTGGGAGCCTCGGTCTGGCATTCCATTCTTTACCTGCGACAGGGAAATCCGGAACACGATCGCTTTTCCCATGCCTGCGTGCAGGCCGGGATTTTATTCGGGGTGCTGGGACTGATTACCGGCATGCTCTGGGCGCATTACACCTGGGGAGCAGCCTGGAGCAATGATCCCAAGCAGACGGCTTCGGCCATCGGTTTGCTCATTTATTTCGGCTATGGGGTTCTGCGCGGATCCCTGCAGGAAGGGAAGGAGCGAGCCCGGATTTCGGCCGTTTATTCCATTTTTGCCTTTGCCATTTTCATTCCACTGATCTGGATTCTGCCCCGGTTTACCGATTCCCTGCATCCGGGCAACGGCGGCAATCCGGCCTTCGGAAAATACGATATGAACAACGACATGCGGTTGGTTTTTTACCCGGCGGTCATTGGCTGGACCCTCCTCGGATTCTGGCTGGCCAACATCTGGTACCGCATCGGAAAACTACAGGATAAAACTACTTCCCTATGATTCAGAAACACCTTCTTCGCGTCCTCAGCATGCTCACGCTGTTTTTGCTTCCTCTCCTGAGCATGGCGCAAACTGCTGGTCCGGAAATGGCCGACGGCATGCGCAGCAACGGCAAAATCTACATCGTGCTGGCCTGCGTATTGCTGGTCCTTTTTGGTATGATTGCCTTTTTGCTGATTCTGGAAAACCGTTTGTCCCGGCTCGAAAAAGAGAATAAGGCATGAAGATCAAACCCTTTCATCTGGCGGCTTTGCTCGCCATTGCGGTAGGTATCGGTGTGGTGGTTTCCACTTCGGGAGATGCCAGTTCTTACGTTTGTTTTGCCGAAGCTAAAGAAATGGCCGCCGACGGAAACGACGACAAGGTGCATGTGGTAGGCAGCCTGCCAAAAGATGCTGCAGGCAACATTACGGGCATGGTTTATGAGCCGCAGAAAGACCCCAACCTGTTCCGTTTCATTCTGAAAGATGAAAAGCAGGAGGAAACAGAAGTAATTTATTTCGACCACAAGCCGGCCGATTTCGAGCGATCTGAAAAGATTGTGGTGGTGGGCGCGATGAAGAACGGCCACTTCGAGGCCGACAAAATCCTGATGAAATGCCCTTCCAAATACAACGAGGGCGAGGTGAAAGGAGGCGGGGCCTGAGGGGAAGTTTGAAGGGTAAGTTAAAAGTAATAGGGAAGAAGGCAGAAGTTTAGTTTTCAAAGGCCTGTCAGCGCCTGAAATATGTTGACCGTTTTTTTAGTAATAACTAACTTTAAAGGCGGGATAAAATATGGCCTTCATCTCCGACGGGGAGGATGAAGAACTGGCTTGCTGAGAATATCCGTGATTATGCCAGATACGCCCGAACGGCAGCACGGATGCTCTGCTTTACATCCTCCCAGCTGGTACCGTTCAGGCTAACAGGATCCGGAGAATTTTCGGCATCATCGAACCAGGTAAGGGCGCTGGGGATGGAAATGAGGACTCTTTGTTCAGGATATTTCTGCTCGTAATAGGCTATTCCGTCTTTCAGGCTAAACTTCCTTAGCAGTTCACAAACATCAAAGAAGTCCTTTTTCTGGCCTCTTTTCAGAATGGCAAAGATTTTCATTGCGAACAAGTCTTTGCTGCCCAGCATTCGGATCCCTTCGATTACTTCGACTTCGTCAATGAGCCTGAACCAGTGATTTTTTACCAGATCTACTTTTACCCCACTTATGGTACAAAAAAGGCCCACTGTAAGGCTGTCTTCACGGAATGAAAAATCCTTGAATCTGGCAGATAAAATCTCAATCAGTTCTTCCTTTGAAAAATCAACCATGGAGAATAGGTCCAGATCTTCCGAAATACGGTGACCATATTTTAGCGAAAGCGCAGTGCCACCAACCAGATTGAATGTTGCCAGTTCCGGAATGGCCAGAAGTTCCCTCAGTAGTGCCAGGGTTGCGGGTTCAACGCTTGCTCTCTGTAGCATCGGTAGTCGCTTCGTTCATTATCCAAAATGGCACAGGCAAGGCTTATTACCCGAAGTGGCAGGTGCCTCGCCTGTGTTAGGGCGGTCCTGATTTTCTCATCCCCGTAATGCCTCCGGATCTGCCGGATGTCGTCCACATCGCCGCGCTCGAATACGCGTACAATCACCCAGTCGGCATAGCGCTCCCAGTCGAGGGCATCGTAATCCACATCCCAGAAAAGTTTACGGTCCAGCTGCATCGTGGTAGTTTTTGCGAAGGTAGGAAAAATTCGCTTTAGCCTTTCTGGCTTAAACCCGGATTCCGCATTAGAGGTTCGTGATGAGAGGGGAAAGAGCAAAAAATCAGAGACTTATCCTCGAAATTCGTAGCAGCGCTACGGATGCAGAGGATAAGTCTGCGAAGCTTCTGATTTGCAGCAATTTACCCTCGGAATAGAATTTCTAATGCGGATTCCGGGTTAAAGGCAAAAACAGGAAGGATGGGATTCAGGCATTGACAATTGGTTAATGCCAATTTATTCCCAAAAATCCGGCATCAGATAAAACACAGTATCGATGAACATCAGGCAATCTTCTTTGGTGAGAACATTTTCATCGTGCAAATCTTCCAGGATGATTTTCATTTCAGGATGAAAGTAATCGTTATTTCTCCGGTGAACGAATCCATTGGCTATCAGAAAATCCATAACATTATCAAGATCAGTAGCAGGGCCTGTTTGCACAAATGCCTGTTTTACAATTGCCACTAAACCCAGGCCTGTTTTTGAAAAGCCCAAAAGCTCATAGGCCAGGTGCGGAAAAAAGTAGTTGTGAATTAAAAGATTTATGAGATAGTCTTCCCAACATGAATAAAATACTGCGTGATTTGTTTTTAGAACAAATGAAGAATCGGGATGCCCGAAAACCTTTTGCTCAGCACCTTCTCCAATGTACCATTGCTCATCCGGTTCCGAAAGCCAAAGCCCATTTTCTTCAATGTATTTTGTCAGGATTTCTTCTTCTTCAATCCGGAACTGCTTTGATTCCGGATTAGCCTGTATTGTTCCTTTTTCTCCTCCAAGGTGGCAGGTAATTGCCTGGATAACTTCTCCTTTCCTAGACGGTTCATTTCCTCTAATGATATTTTGTAGTTCATGACGGGACAACATTTATGTAAAAATCAGCATTTTTTGCTGATCTGGCAAGCATGCATTCATATTTGCTTCTCAACAGCTCCGATTCAAAAAGGGATGTATGCCTGCTTCGGAACTGGTTAAGAAAGGGGAGCCGGCCAGGCATTGACACACCCCCACTAATCACTTTGCACTGAAAAATCTTTTGGCCCCGGATTTTGTCCGGAAGCATAGCAGATACCGTTGGCCTGATTTTTTTATCAAATCCTTGTCTCATACATTTGGAACAACTATTCAGTGAGGATTTACTATGGAAAATGAAATTATTCTGTATCAGTCAGATTC
>Ga0315900_10011077_pt1 | contig 11203 bp, 10 predicted proteins | sample LakEriMetagenome_FD_203521 | JGI IMG/M metagenome (GOLD analysis project Ga0315900, IMG submission 203521) | Freshwater fungal communities from buoy surface, Lake Erie, Ohio, United States - Buoy 12 MA114 | ecosystem: Environmental > Aquatic > Freshwater > Lake > Lake biofilm | place: USA: Lake...
CGAGACCGGCCTTCTGCGTTCCGGCTGAAAGCAACCGCCAGCGCACTCGTATCAGAACGCCGCCAACTCTCCCCCGCACCGCTCGCAGTACCACTCGGTGGGCAGGTTCATCGTGCTGCACTCGGTGCAGCGCAACGTCTTCTGTGGCTCGGCCGAGGCAGCGGTGGTGGGGGCAGCGCTGCCGAACGGACCGGCCCCTGGCGGCGCCGATTCGGGGGCCCCATTGGGATCGATGACCGATCGCAGAAACGCCAGATCGTCGAACGGATCGGCGGCCTTGGGGGCGGGCTTGGGGGTCACGGTTGCGGTGGAGCGCTCCCGGCGGGTGTCGTGTTCGGGCTCGATGCCCTGCAGCGACTGCACGAACTGCGCGTCGGCCGGCCCCGTGGCGCTGCCGAACATGGCCAACGCCTGGTCCACCTCGGCCTGCTGGGCCACCGCCTCCGCCGACAGCGCCGGCGTGGCGATGGGCGCTGCCGAGGGAGCGGCGGGTGACGACCGCTCCGGCTCCGGGACGGCCGCAAGGCTCGAGGTGTTGAAGAGCGCCACCACGTCGGCGAGCACGCCTTCGTGGCGCGCCGCCGCAGGCACGGGGGTATCGGCCATCCCCGGCCCATCGATATCGAGCAGGGGCGGCTCTGGTTCCGTGGCGGCACGCTCTTCTTCCGCGGGGGAACGAACGAGGGATGTGGGCTCGAGGGAGAGCGTGACGACCGGTGTGGGGACCGACGCCTCGAGCGGAGGCTGCGCCTCGGCAACGGGTGCCGGCGCGGCTGCCGGATTGCTCGGCTGCTTGTCGGAGAGGGGGGGCGATCCTTCAGGCAGCGGCGCCAGTGTCGCCACGGTCGCCCCGACCGCCGGCTCGGCCTTGGGCTCGACGCGGGCGCTCGCCAGCAATGCGCGCACATCCTCCACTTCTGCCAACAGCGTGCCGCGTTCCTCACCGAGCGTACCGATGCGGGCCTCGATGTCCTGCCGCACCGCGTCCCAGCGCTCGTGGTCGTACTCGCCCACCAGATTGCGCAGCATCCCTTCGGCGAGTTCTTCTTCCAGCGCCGACAGTCGTCCTTCGAGGTCACCGAGTCGCTGCTCGATTTCACCGCCGAACGCGGCGAGGGCGCCCACGTGCGCCCGGAGCTGCGTCAACACCCCCGTGCGACGGGCCACGTAGTCCCCGTGGACCCGTTCGAATACGCGAGCGGGGGTCTCGGCGCGCTTGGCCTCGAGGGCAGCAAGCCACTCGTCATAGCGCTGGCGCTCCGCGACCAGCGCGCGCACTTCTTCGATGGACACGACGGCTACTCCGCGAGGATGGACAAGGGGTGAACTCCGGAAAGCTCACGGGGACGAACGGATGACGCTAGCACCACCTGCCTGACTGCCGACGATGAGCGGCACCCGCTGTCACGCCGAGGAGAGTGACGGACGTTACCGCTTCGCTCGCGGCGCCATGGAATGTGACACCATGAACCGGGAGCGCACGCCCCGCCAGCCGCGCAGCGTGACCGGCGTCACCCCGCGCGTCCCCTCCCGCAGGACCGGTCAGGCGCTGTAGACGAGGCGGCCGCCGACCACAGTATGTACCGCCTGTCCGGTAAACGCATGACCGGCGTACGGCGTGTTCCGCCCTTTGGACTTGAAGCGCGTGGGATCACAGCTCCAGCTGCGCGACGGATCGAAGATGGTGACGTCGGCGAGGGCGCCCCGGGCGAGCGAGCCCCCCGGCAAGCGGAAGATCTTCGCCTGCTTGCAGCTCATGGCATCGACCAGTTGCGACAGCGAAATGATGCCGCGGTGCAGCAGGTACGTGGTGTTGACCGCCAGCGCCGTCTCGAGCCCCACGATGCCATTGGGGGCATCGGCGAACTCACGTTCCTTCTCATCGTAGTGGTGCGGCGCGTGGTCGGTGACGAGCAGGTCGATGGTGCCATCGGCCACGCCCTGCTGCAGTGCCTCCACATCCTCGGCGGTGCGGAGCGGCGGGTTCATCTTGGCGTTGGTGTTGTAGCCGTCCACCGCCTCTTCCGTGAGGGAGATGTGGTGCGAGCACACCTCGGCGGTCACGTTGATGCCACGCTCCTTGCCCCACCGCACCAGCTCGACCGAGCCCTTGGTGCTGAGGTGGCACAGGTGAATGTGCCCGCCGGTGCGCTTGGCCAGCAGGATGTCCCGAATGACGTAGATCTCCTCGGCCTCGGCCGGGATGCCCTTGAGCCCGAGCTTGGCGCTCATGATGCCCTCGTTCATGCTGCCACCGCGCGCGAGCGTCATGTCTTCGCAGTGCTCGGCAATGGGCACATTGAAGGCGCGCGCGTACTCGAGGGCCGTGCGCATGAGCTGCGCACTTTCCACCGGCTTGCCGTCGTCGCTGAAGGCCACCGCGCCCGCGCTCACCATTTCGGCAATCTCGGCGAGTGTTTCCCCCTTCTGGCCCACCGAGATGGCGCCGTACGGGTACACGCGCGCGAGCCCGGCGTTCTCCCCCTGGCGCTTCACGAAACCCACCACCGCCTGATTGTCGGTGACCGGCTTGGTGTTGGGCATGGCGCACACGGCGGTGATGCCCCCGGCCACGGCGCTGTGCGCCCCCGACGCCACGGTCTCCACGTCTTCGCGTCCCGGTTCGCGCAGGTGCACATGCACATCGATGAAACCCGGTGCGACCACGAGGCCGGAGGCGTCGAGCACCTCTGCCCCATCGGGCGTGCCGAGTGAACCGCCGCAGGCCTCCACCACGCCATGGCGCAGCAGCACATCGCCCACGGCATCGAGCCCCTGCGAGGGATCGATGATGCGTCCGCCCTTGATGAGCAGGTCGCGCGTTCCGATCGGGTGCGCCATTTATGCGTTTCCTTTCTTGGCTGCTTCAGCCAGTTCAGGCTTGCCACCGGCAAGCAGGTAGAGCACCGCCATGCGAACGGCCACCCCATTGGTGACCTGGTCGAGAATCACCGAATGCGGACCATCGGCGACATCACTGTCGATCTCGACGCCGCGATTCATGGGACCGGGGTGCAGGATGAGCAGATCGCGCGACGCCTTCTCGAGGCGCGCGCTGGTGACGCCGAAGACGCGATTGTATTCGCGCAGCGACGGGATGTAGCCGGCCTGCATGCGTTCGAGCTGCAGGCGCAGCACGTTGAGCGCATCGGCCCACTCGATGGCTTCCTCGATGCGGTTGAACACCGAGACCCCCATGGCCTCGATGGCATTGGGGAGCAGCGACCGCGGGCCGCACACCGCCACCTCGGCGCCGAGCTTGGTGAGCCCCCAGATGTTCGAGCGCGCCACCCGCGAGTGGAGCACGTCGCCCACGATGCAGATGCGCTTGCCCGCGAGGTCGCCGAACCGATCGCGCAAGGTGAGCAGGTCGAGCAGTGCCTGCGTGGGGTGCTCGTTGGTCCCGTCGCCCGCATTGATCACATTCGACTCGATGCGCTCGGCGAGGAACTGCGCCGCACCGGAGGCCCCGTGGCGGATGACGACCATGTCGATCTTCATGGCCTCGAGATTGCGCGCGGTATCGACGAGCGTCTCACCCTTGCTCACACTGGAGCCGGCCGACGCCACGTTCACGGTGTCGGCGCTGAGCCGCTTCTCGGCGAACTCGAAGGAGATGCGCGTGCGCGTGGAGGCTTCGAAGAACAGGTTGACGATGGTGGCGCCGCGCAGCGTGGGCACCTTCTTGATGGCGCGCTCGGAGATCTCGCGAAACGGCACGGCGGTGTCGAGCACCAGCCGGATCTGCTCGGCGGAGAGCGGCGCGAGTCCCAGCAGATCCTTGCCGAGGGGGCCAGGCACGGGTCAGCTCTCCTCGTCGCGGGAGACGATGAGCACTTCGTCGCGGCCATCGAGTTCCTCGATGCACACATCCACGCGCTGACCGGCGGCGACATCGATGCGGCGCCCCACGATGTCGGCGTGGATGGGGAGCTCGCGCCCCCCGCGATCCACGAGGACCGCGAGCGCAATGCGCGCCGGCCGACCAAAGTCGGCCAATTCGTCGAGCGCGGCGCGCACGGTGCGTCCGGTGTACAACACGTCGTCCACGATGACCACACGCTGATCATCGAGTGCCCAGGGCAGCGAGGTCGCCCCGACGACGGGGCGCGGCCCCACCGTTTGCAGGTCGTCGCGGTAGAGCGTGATGTCGAGCGCCCCGGAGGCCACCGTGACCCCTTCCTGTGCCGCGATGATGCGGACGATGCGCTCGGCGAGTTGCACGCCGCGGCGTTGAATGCCGACGATGACGAGGTTGTCGCAGCCGGCGTTGAGCTCGATGATCTGGTCGGCCATGCGACGCAACGTGCGGTCGAGCGCACGTGCGTCCAGCACGGTGGTTGGCTTCCTTGGCATGGCGGACAAGTTAACAGCGCCACGCACGAAGCGGCGGGCGCCCCCCCGGACGCCCGCCGCTCCCCTACCCTTACGTCCTACGTGGAGATCCGGCCATTGCCTACCATTCGTGGTGCGATCGCGGCTGCTCGTTGGGCTTGGGCTTGGGCGACCAGAGACCATGCAGCGGCGACAGATGCCGGGCGGCGGTACGCGCGGCCCGGAGCCGTGCCTTGTCGATGGGCGGCACGTACGAGGTGGCTGCGTACATGGCGATGTCGGCGGCCGCCTCCATGGTGGCCTGCGCGAAGCCGAGCGACCAGTCCGGGCCGTACGGGTGCGAATCGGCACGTTCCTCGACGCCACGTCCGAAGGCCACGCACTTGTCGGCCGCTTCCTTGAGCGAGCGGCTCGAGGCCAGGTGCGCCACCACCACATGCAGTCCGTCCCGTCGTCCCATGTGATACGTGGGCGACTGGAGCGCATCGCTGGCCGGCGCCTCGACCACCCCCGTGGCAATCCCCGTCAGCAGCACGCAGTGTTGCGAGAAGTAGCTGCGAATGGGATCGACCGGTGGTTCTTCGAGGATCGGGGACATGGCTGGTTCCGGCAGAATGGTGTCCTACGGTCGCGGCAATTGCCGCCTTCACCACGCCGGTAGGGCAAGCGGTGTGCCGCCGTCGGGGCCTTCGGCCCAGCGCCTGTTTCCCTCTGAACACGCCAGTTTTCGGTGCCGGCGCGGCCGGCCGGGACCGCCGGACGTTGCAACAACACGACCGGCAGTGCGGCGTGTGCGCCACACCCACCGGCGGCGCTGCGGTCTCTGCAGGCGCCCGACGGCAGGTCAGCTCGCGTACAGGTGCAGGTCGGTCCCCACGAAGTCGGCGAGCGCCTTGCACGTGTCCCAATCGGGGTGCCGAAGGGTCACGTAACCGTCCGACAGCAGCGTGCTCTTCCAGTCGCGACGGGGCGTGCCAACCGGCAGGAGATCGATGGCGCAGAGGGCATCGCCCAGCCGGCTCTTGATGCGATCCAGCCCTTCGATGCGCTGGATGCGCCCCTGACCGTGCGCCCGCTTCGTGATGCAGGCGCAGTTGTACTTTCGCTCGACGACCGGGGAGAAGGTGCCGTGCAGTTCGGCCTCGGCCCATCCGGCGAACAGGTCGATGTCACTGGCGAAGTTCATCAGGTCCACGGTGCGGGCGCCGGGCGGGCGGGCACCGATTTCCCCGAAGACCACTTCGCCGTCGGACTTGCGGTACCATTCCATATGCGTGAACCCGGTGTCGTAGCCGAGCACCCGAATGACCTGCTCCCCAAGGGCGATGCCGTCGGTCACCCAGGGGTTGTCGACATGGCGGTACGAAAGCGTCTGGGGCGAGATCCACTCATTGGTGCGGGCAATGAGCGGCCGCGGGCGGTAGTGTCCCACGTGGAAATACTTGATCTCACCGCCGGCGCAGATCGTGTCGTAGGTGAACTCCTCGCCGTCGATGAACTCTTCCACGTCGACGGTTTCAATGTGGCCGAGCTGACGGATGGCCGCCGCCACCTCCGTGGCGTCGTCGCAGCGGAAGGTGTCCATGGACCCGGCGCCGGCGATGGGCTTGATGATGAGGGGATAGCCGACCACTTCGGCGGCCGCCCACACCTCGGCCGCGCTGCTGGCCACGGCGTGATGGGGGACCCGTACCCCGCCCTCGGCCAGCGCCTGCTTCATGAGGTCCTTGTTGCGGAACTTGACCGCCTGCGCGAAGCGCTGGCCGGGCACGTCGAACGCCTCCCGCAGGTGGGCCGCCAGCTCGACGCCCGGCTCCCAGAGGCAGCAGACGCGATCGAGCGTGCGGCTGCCCAGCCACCGACGGATCTGCAGGATGGCGCTGGCCGTATCGCTGAAGAGGTCGGGCACCTGCAGATAGTCGCTGAGATGCCGGCGTGCCATTTCCGGCAGGTCCTGGGCCGGTCCATTCGCCACCCCCAGCACCTGCGCCCCCTGCAGGGACAGCCCGCGCGTGAAGAGCGGCATTTCCCCGGGGAACCCCGGGGTGATCATGAGAACGGTCTGCGACATGGAATCCCGATGAACGGTCGGAGGAGGGTGAGGCGGGAGCGGGAGGACGCCCCTACCTCAGCACCACGCGGATAGTGGAGATGATACGCGCGAGCGCGGCCTGCACCACCCCGGTGTCGGGATGTCGCACGATCATGAACCCCTCACCCTCGTAGCTCCCGGTGGGTGACTGGCCCAGGTGCGGCAGGCGGTAGTCGCAGATGAGGTGCCCCCACTCACGCTGCACCTGGTCGAGTCCCTCGACGGCGGCCACAGTGCCCTGCCCCTGGCCCCGCAGGTAGGCCGTCCCCACGGCGTAGCGGCGCTCGGGAGGCGTGAACGTGCCGTCCACCATGAGGCGTACCCAGGCGCCGACAAAGTCCATGTCGTTGGCCCGCGAAATCATCGTGGTCATGTTGGCCCCCGGCGGGCGGGCGGCGATCTCGCTCACCGCGACGGAGCCGTCGGGACGCCGGAACCACTCGCAATGCGAGACCCCCGTGGTCATGCCCAGTGCACGCAGCGCCCGATCCCCCACGGCGCGGATATCGGCGTAGGCGGGATCATCCACCTCCCGGGGCAACAGCACCGTCCACTGTATCCACGGCGTCTCCAATACCTCGAGCGGCGTGGGCGCGTAGCGGGTGAGCGAGTGCCAGACGGCGTGTCCGTTGATGCTCACCGTTTCCAGGGAGTGCTCGGTACCGCGCAGGAACTCCTCGGCGAGCATGGGATCGTGCGCCGACGGGGCGTAGCGCTGCAGCACCTGCTCGAGTTCAGCCACGGTGCGCACCCGTTCCGTGGCCTTGGCCCCAGCACCGGCGGGCGGCTTGACCACAATGGGGAAGCCCACCTCGTGCACGAAGCGCCGCGCGTCGGCCGCTTCGTGCACGAGCTGGTGCCGCGCCACCGGCACGCCGGCGGCGCGCAGGACGTCCTTCATGCGGGCCTTGTCGCGGAAGTTGTGCGCCGCGGCGGCCGGCAGCCCGGGGATGCCCAGGCGCTCGCGCACCTGCGCCAGCGGGAGCTGGCACTGCTCATAGGCCGCGAAGCAGCGGGCCACGGCACCGTGGGCGGCGGCAATGGCGCTCACGGCCCCCGCCAACTGATCGGCGTTCGTGACATCGGCCACCTGCCAGTGTGCCACCAGTCGCGAGCCCACGGCGGGGGCAAGCTCCGCCAGCGGCTGCTGCGCGACAACGGCGAGGCGGACATGTGTCAGGTTCAGGGCCGCCTCGATCATCTGGGTGGCGGCCGGCGAGAAGAACGGACAGACAAAGATGACGAGCATCAACGCTCCAACTTGAACCCCGGATCGATGCCCGGGCGCTTGGGGGCATTCGCCACGAACCATCCGGTGAGATACATCCACTGGGTCATGCGCGTGAGCTTGGGATAGTCGATCCGATCCGGCTTGTCACGCGGCGTATGGTAGTCATCGTGCAGATTGGTGGTATACATGACCGCCGGGACGTTGAGCCGTGCATACGGGACGTGGTCGCTGCGGAAGTACCACCCTTCGGGGTGCATGGGACGGTCCCAGAGCGAGTCGAGCGAGAACTTGCCGGTCAGGGCGTTGGCCCGAAGCGCCATGTCCACCAGCTCCGTCGAATTGCGATGCGGCGGCTGCACGCCGAGCAGGCTGGCGGAGTCCGGGTGGTTGCGGCCCATCATTTCGCCGTTGAGCACGGCCACGATGCTGGCGAGCGGCACCACGGGGTGCGCGGCGTGCCACCGGGATCCCAGCAGACCACGCTCCTCGGCGCCGTGATACACGAAGAGCACCGAGCGCTTGCCGGGCTGTCTGGCGAACGCGCGCGCCGCGGCCAGCAGCGCCACACTGCCCGTACCGTTGTCATCGGCCCCCGCCCACACGGAATCGCCGTCGATCAGGTACCGCACCCCATCGTGATCCTGGTGGGAGCTGTACAGGACGTATTCGTTGCGCAGGACCGGATCGGTGCCGCGGATGACGCCCACGATGTTGGTGCTGGGGGTCTCGAAACGTTCGAGTCGCACCTGCAGCGTGAGCGTGGGGGCCTGCTGGAGGCGAGCCGCCATATCGCCACGCACGAGGAATGCGGGAGTCCCGGCCTGGCGTGCGGGCACCGGCAGCTCGGCCCGGTTCGATTGATTGGCGAAGCGGCGTGCGGCGCCATCCACGTCGTAGGTTCCCCGCGCCCGCAGCATGGCCAGGGGATCGAAGGCGCGATCGGCCACCGTATCTGCCACGATGAGCAGCGCGAGCGCCCCCCGTCGAGCGAAGCGCTGCTGCATGGCCGCCACGGCGGCCTGGGTGTAGCGCACTTCCGGACTGTTGGTCGTGGTCCGGATGCTGGCCGAAAAGGGGCGAAGCATGGGCGTGGCGACGACCTTGCCGCGCACGTCAACGGTAGAATCGGCACTGTTGGCAATCCACACCACGGGCCCCTGCACGTCGGCGCCCGCACTCCCCAGGGGAATGAAATCCTTCCACACCTGCAGCGGCTGCTCACCGAGGGTGCCCATGGACGAAACCGTGGACACGCGCGTGCGGTACATGGTGAACCACTGAAAGTACGACCCGTCATCGCCCAACGGCTTGACGCCGATGGTGCGCAGCTGCTCCGCCACCCACACGGAGGCGCGCATTTCATCGGGGGTGCCGGCTTCGCGGCCGCGCATGGCATCGCTGGCCATGGCGTACAGATCGCGCCGGATGTCCGCCTCACGGATGAGGGCGTAGGCGGCGGGGAGCTGGCCTGCACGTGCCGAGCGCGGCGGACCTGCCTGTGCGCCGAGCGGGCTGAACGTCCACGCGGGCAACGCCATCGCGACAGAGAGGAGTGCTGCGGCACACGTGCGCGTGGTCACGGTCGCGTGCTTGGGGCGCAGGGATCTGGGCATACCCAACGCTACGGCCAAAGTCGCTTTGGCGCTGGGGGGGTGGCGCCGGCGCAGGATACGGCGTCAGGCCGGACTCGTGATGGCCGCGGCCGACGGTAGATTTCCCGCATGACCGAGTCCCCGTACATCCAGGACATCACCACGGCGTCGTTCCTCGAGGCCGTCGTCACGCGATCGCACAGCACGCCGGTGCTGGTGGATTTCTGGGCCACCTGGTGCGGCCCGTGCCGCGCGCTCGGGCCGGTACTGGAGAAGCTGGCCGTGGAGTACGACGGCGCCTTCGTGCTGGCCAAGGTGGACACCGACCGGGAGCAGGCGCTGGCGATGCAGTTCCAGATCCGCTCGATTCCCACTGTCATGCTGTTCAAGGATGGCAAGGCGGTCGCCGGGTTTCCGGGAGCGCTGCCGGAGGGCCAGATTCGCGCCTTTCTCTCACAGCAGGGTGTGCACAGGGGCGACCGGGCGGAGGTGTGGGCCGACGATCCCGTGGCGCGGGTGGCGCAATTGCAGGCGGCCGTGTCAGCGGACGGCGCACGCGACGACCTTCGGCTCGAGCTAGCGCTGTCGCTCCTGCAGGCTGGCGAGTGGGCCACGGCCGGGAAGGCCCTGGAGGCGCTGCCGGCGGCGCTGTACGGCGACGCGCGGGCCGTGCGAGCGCGCGCGACGCTGGCCCTGCGCGAACAGGTGGCGCATCTGCCCGAGGTCGATCCCGTACGGCGCGGCCTCGAGGCGGTGCTGGCCGGTGCGGCGCCGGAGGGTCTCGCCCAGCTACTCGAGGCGCTCCGTGACCAAAAAGGCGACGACGCTGCGCCCGCCAAGGAGGCGCTGGTGGCAGCACTGCAGTACCTGGACGATGAGGCGCTGGTGCGCGAGACGCGGCGGAAGATGGCGGCGGTGCTGTTCTAGCGGGGGGCTGGCCGCAGTCGATGGAGAGGGGAGCGGCCCGCGCGTGGCCCCCGGGAGCGGTCCGTGCTCCCGGGCCGTGCGACGAGCCCTTCAGAACCTCCCGAACCGAAACACCAGGGTGCCGCTGGCGCCGCTCAGCCGCTTGTCGGCAAGCCGGTCGGACTCGCTGCCGAACGCCGCGCGATAGCCGCCGGCTGCGCCCACACGAAACCACTGCGTCACGTTCAGCTCCAAGGCGACCTGGGGCTCGACGACGCCGAAGGTGTCATCGGCGTCGTTCCGGTCGCGCGGACGCATGGCGTCGGGGTAGACCGACACGGTGCCGCCGCCGAGCAGCGCGCCGATCGTGGCATGCACGAGTCGTGAGGGGCGGGTGATGATCTCGAAGGTCACCCCGCCGTAGCCGATGTCCATTTCGCCGCGCCGACGAGTACCGTCGAACACCGCGTCCACCGCTCGCGTGCCCGCGAACCCGGCACCGCCGATGGCGAATCGCCGGTCGATGAGGAACGCACCACCGGCGCCACCCATGACCATGGTCTCACCGGCGACGGTGGTGACGCGGGCCATCGGGCCACCGAAACCACCGAATTGCCTGGTCCCCGACCGGATGAGCGTCTGGTCCTGCGCCAGCAGTGTCGACGGTGAGATACCGAGAACGAACAGGAACCCCATTGCCGCGACCCTTCGGCGGGGACCACGAATGGATGCAATCGATGCCATCATGCCAAACTGCTCCGTCTGAGGGAATAGCTCCACCTGAGGCCAACCGCCCCCGGTATCTCAGCGTACGGAGAGCCTGAGAGACAGGTTTCGCCGGTTCCTCTTCCCCCAAATGAGAGGCCCCGCCACAGCGGGAACGCTGCGGCGGGGCCAGCGGATGAGGGGGGATTCGAACCCCCGAGACGCTTTCGCGCCAACACGCTTTCCAGGCGTGCGCCTTAAACCACTCGGCCACCCATCCGGGGAAGCAGGAACGCGCCACCGCGGCAGGCCGTGGCGGCGCGTTCGAGCTGGATACTGCCA